>Ga0105050_10002208_pt1 | contig 28195 bp, 23 predicted proteins | sample FRY01_FD_78088 | JGI IMG/M metagenome (GOLD analysis project Ga0105050, IMG submission 78088) | Freshwater microbial communities from Lake Fryxell liftoff mats and glacier meltwater in Antarctica - FRY-01 | ecosystem: Environmental > Aquatic > Freshwater > Ice > Glacier meltwater ...
CTGGAACCGGGGACGATTGGCCCCGGCAACTGGCCACGTATCGATTCGGTGCGCGGCAGGTTTCTGCTGATCCTTGATGAGCAGGGTAGAAAGCTGGACCTGTATGCGGAGAACTGGCGCCATCGGCCGATGTTCCTGAATGTACCCGCAGAGCACCCGGCTGCGGCGGTGATGATCCTCAATGAGCCCATTGCAGATTTTGATCACATCCAGGCGATGGTTCGTCAGGGGTTTCTGGTTCGCACGCGCGCGGATGCCGATACCCGGGAAGCGCGCTCGGGCGATACCTCCCGCCGCGACGCCGCCTTGGCGAGCGGCGCCCAGGCAATCAGCACCGACTACTATCTGCCTGTCAGCCGTTTCGGAACGAACTACGTTGTCTCTCCGTCGACTGGCATCTGGTGCAACCCGGTAACTTCACGACGATCCTGTACCGTAACCGAGTAGTCCGTTGGATGGCTTGTCAGTCCGCCCGTTTGCGGACGCTGACACCGGCCACACTGATCAGTGACTCGACACAATCCCGGATCGACTCGTCCATGCTGCGAAAGTGGATTGGCATGATGGCACGAATGCGGTCGTTGCGCAGTTCGCAGCCAGCCCAGATGCGTCGCAGTTCGGCTTCACGCGCCTTGATGCGATCCGGCGAAGTATCGGTGATGGCAGGCGCGTCAAAATGGAGTTCTGGCAGCAGACGATCGATGCTGGCGCAGATGTCTTCGACATTGCGGGCTTCCGTTGACCAGGCGATGTAGCGCTCGCCATTTTTCACTTGCACGCTTTCCAGCAACCCGATGTGGCAGTCGGCATCGTCGCGTACGTCAACGACCATCCAGGGTCGATAGGCCAGGGTCTGGAAGTACTTGCCTTTCAGCATGCCCTCGATGATGTGCTGCCACGGCCCCATGTCCTTCTGGTGCGCAGACTGGATCGGACCGACATTGTCGGCGGGGCAGCAGGTGATGGCGTCCCAGCGACCGCTTGTTTGTGCGGCATCGGCGAACACGCGTTGGGCGAGCACCTTGCCCATGGAGTAACCCTGGCCACGTTCTGCGGTGCGTTTGGGGTTCTGCTCGTCCGGGTAACGATCTTCGTAACAAACGGGACGACGTTCGAGTTCGTGGATGTCAACTTCCGAGATGACTGCCGCAACGCTGGAGGTGACGACGACGCGGGATACAGTGTCGGCATGGTTGATGCTGCGGATGATATGTTCGCAGGTTCTGCGGACGTAGTCGGCATCGTCGTAGTTGCTGACGTGTGATACATGGCAGACCCCATGACACCCCTCGAAGATGGTATCGAAACACCCTGGCTGGTCGAGATCGGCGGCGTGCAGGGTGAGGCGCCCTGACGCATGCCCTGGCATCGCCTTCAAAAATCCAACCCGCGCACCGTCCTGCACATTGCGCACACAGGCGCGGACCCGATAGCCGCGGTCGAGCAATCGCCGAACCACCCACCCACCGATGAAGCCTGCCGCGCCGGTGACGGCGACGGTGCCGCCTTTCCTGACCGCTGCCATCCAAATCTCCAGGTTGAGGACACACGCCCCAATCTCCAGATTGAGGACACACGCCCCTGAATCTACAGCTTTTTCGCACGTGCGCACAATCCGATGTCACGCAAGCCCCACAAATTGCCCAGCTCATACTGTGGCCATGACCACCCCGCGAAAAGTTCTGATTGATCCAGTGGTGCCTCTCTTCTACCACCTGGTCTCGCGCTGCGTGCGACGCAGCTACCTGTGTGGCTACGATCACGTCACCCGTCGTAACTACAAACATCGAAAGCAATGGTTAATCGACCGCCTCATGCTGCTCGGCAAGTATTTTGCGGTCGAGGTTCATGCATACACGATCATGAGTAACCATTTTCATCTGGTCGTCTACTACGATCCCCTGGCTTGCCAGCGCTGGTCGGATGAAGAAGTTGCTGATAGATGGCTATCGGTCTGCCCACCACGATTGGCGGGTGGAGCCGTAGACGTTCTCGCACTTCTGGTGGTCAAAGAGACGCTTCTCCAGGATGAAGCGCGACTGCGTCACATTCGAAAGGAACTTGGATCCGTCTCAACGTTCATGAAATTCCTCAAACAACCCATTGCCCGACGGGCGAATGTGGAAGACGAGTGCACGGGACACTTTTTCGAACAGAGATTTTATTCCGGTGCATTGCTTGACAATGAGTCAATACTTGCAGCGATGGCTTACGTCGACGTCAATCCGATTCGCGCAGAAATTGAAAGGACCGTTGAAGCCTGCCATGACTCATCCATATCGGTTCGCCTCAGGGCGGCAGCCAATTCAGCAGACGCGCTCGATGCGGCGTTAGCGCCTTTGGTATCTGGTCTCGCGGAATGCGGCCGAATAGTCAACGTCAGTCTTCGGGAATACGTGCGACTATTGAAGTCAATTTTCGAAGCTCGAGAGGGAACTGTTGTCGATCCTGACCAGGATGACCGATGGCGGCTACACGTTGCATCGTTGCACAAACGACAGCGAGCGTACGGCATGCTCGAGAATCTGGAGCAATGGGTGGCGAGTCGCGGTTTGCAGAGGCGTGAACGGCCGCTGGATGCCTAGGCTTCTAGCCCGGGCTATTCATGAACATTCTGCTGCGGATGCCGATATACGTGAAAACACAGCGCGTGCTCCTTCCAGGTGCTTTCCGTACTGTTCGTACGACTGCGCGCCTTCCAGTGCGCGCCACACTGTCTTTCGCGCATCTCGTCACCCTCGCGACGAACCTTCATGAATAGTCCGGGCTAGAGGCCTCGGCGCTGCCTGAATATCTGCGACGCAAGACCACCTCGTCAAACAGCGCCTGGGTTACGCATCTATAGAACCGAAGCAGGCTGATCTGCAGCCGCGTTCAGTCAATTTTCCTCCACTTCAAATTTCTGGCGCATCTATCGAGCACGATCTAGTCTTCTTCGAATCACGGACGTGTGTCCTGGTTCTGCTTTTCTGTACGTGCGTGTGTCCTGAGCGTGAGATCCGTGATGAGCGCGACGAGAAGCAAGAAAATTGCGAACAGCAGTCGAGGATCGGCGGGATTTATAGTTGCTTCGACTGGATAAGCGAGTGTCCCGTCGAGCGCCCGTCGAGCGCGCCGATTTTGTACTCGTGGCGATCGATGAATGCGGGGTTGGTCGCAATCTCCATCATGTCCCGCCGACTGCGGTAGCGCATCATCGCTGCGCGGTCCCAGGAAGACGGCTGGTCTATGGCAAGGGCGTCGAGCGGGCCGAATACGACCTCACCGAAGAAAATCGGATGACAGGCGCGCTCAAACAGTTCCGGGTACATGAATTCCATGTAGTGGTCCATCAACGCATCGGGGTCGGCGTTGTGGCCGGTAGCCGGCAGATCGGGTGGGTGATCTGCCATGTTAAGGGTATTGAGCATGACGAAGTCATCGCCGGTATCCTCGCCCATGAATTGTGTCATCTGGGCGATGCGCTCTTCACTCGCCGAACTCGCTCTCAACAAGTGAATGTACCGATCGATCTCCGGTTCGGTCAACGCGCCTCCCAAGGCGGTGTACCAGAAGAAGAATGCAAGGTATGCCACCGCTGGAATTCCATATGCGAGCAGTTTTTTCATGTTCGTCCGTTCGATGGGGCTGATCGGGTCAATCGGATTGACCTGGCAGAAGTTGATGGTGGCTTTGAGCAACGGTTCAGGGGCAGCTTCGGCAGGAAATTCCCGGCTCCGGGAATCGTGATCTGTGCTTGATCTTGGTCGCACTTTAGCGAAGTGTAAAAACGCCTGGAGACTCCCGCAGTCATCGGATCATTGTCATTGAACGAGGTAAAAGCCGGTTTGTTGAGCGCCTCGTGAGCCTTGCTCGTCTGCCGCCCGGCAGGGAAGGCTCCGTCTTTCGGGAAGGTTGGTACGAGTGACGGAAACTGGCGCGCCCTGTGTGCAGGATTCGTCAGAAAAAGGCGCATCGTAGCCTCACTCTCACCCAGGGTGTGTCCCGGTCGGATTTAGGGTGTGTCCCGGTCGGATTTCGGTGGAACTCTCACCCAAGATGTGTGTCCCGGCCAACTGAGCGACTGTCCCGGCCAACTGAGCGGTCAAGTTCGAAGGGAAGGCAGTCTGTCAGCACGTCCGCAAATAGTCATCAATAGTGTCAATATGAAAAAGTGCAGAGAAGTTTGCGACGCCGCATGGTGGAGGGCATTGTTCCGTCTTTCAATCAACCACGAACGGACACGGGCTCATGTCTGAAATACTGATCGTTGGCGGCGGCATAGGCGGGTTGACGGCTGCGCTGTGTCTGGCGAAACAGGGCCATCGTGTTCAGGTGTTCGAACAGGCATCGGTGATTTCGGAAGCCGGCGCCGGGCTTCAACTCAGCCCTAATGCCACAAGGGTGCTGTTTCATCTGGGTTTGCAGACGCCATTGGCGGAGGTGGCGTTTGCCCCGCAGCACACACAGATTCGCCATTGGCGCACCGGCCGGCTGATCAGCAGCAATCTGCTTGGAGAGACGGTTCGCGCTCGGTACGGTTTCCCCTATCTGAATGTGCATCGGGGAGATCTCATCGGCGTTCTTGAGCGCGCCGTGTGCAGTGAGCCACGTATCATTCTGCATGTCGGCAGGCGAGTTGATGCCGTCCGTCAGGATACGGACGTGGTTTCGCTGGTCGCTGATGACAAATCGTTCGACGGCGAAATCCTGATCGGGGCCGATGGCATCCGGTCTGTGGTCAGAGAAGTGTTGTTCGGTCCGGAGCGCGCCACGTTCACCGGCAATGTTGCGTGGCGGATGCTGATACCGGTCGAAGAACTGCCCGCCGGTCTGCTGCCACCCGTGGCTGGTCTGTGGTGGGGGCCTGGTCGGCACTTCGTGCACTACTTTGTCAGGCGAGGCGAACTGGTGAACTGCGTTTGTGTGGTGGAACAAACTGGCTGGACCGTAGAATCCTGGACCGAACCCGGCAACCCTGATGAGCTCCGTGCCGCTTTTGCCGGGTGGCATCCCACCATACAGAATCTGGTCGGCGCAGCCAGGCCGGATTCTCTGTTCAAGTGGGCACTGTTCGATCGGCCACCGATGCCTGCATGGAGCCGTGGCCGCATGAGCCTGCTGGGTGATGCCTGTCATCCCACATTGCCTTTCATGGCACAAGGTGCCGCCATGGCGATCGAAGATGGCGCGGTGCTTGCAGCGTGTGTGGCGGGGGGTGGCGACATCAGCGCAAACCTCGACCGCTACGCGCATCTGCGGCGCTCACGTACCTCAGGCATTCAGCTCGGTTCGCGCCGCAATGCGACCATTTTTCATCTTTCGGGAGTCAAGGCGTGGCTGCGCAATCGAGCGGCGGGCAAAGCTGCCAGCAGTCGCCTCGATGGGCTCTTCAGGTACGACGCGATCCGCGCTGCTGATGAGGGATGATCAACGGCAACAGGCTTTATCAGTGCTCACCTTGCACAGGCAGGAGTGAATGGTAAACCATGTGGGCCTGGAGTCCGGTCGAGTCACTAACCAGGAGATTAACAATGAACAAGGTCGCAGGGCTGCATCATCTGGCCATCTGTACCGCCGATATGAAGGGGCAGATCGAATTTTTCACCGACCGGCTCGGGATGGAGCTGGTCGCGCTGTACTGGATGCATGGTGTGGACAACACCTGGCATGGCTTTCTGCGGCTCAATGACGAAAGCAGTATCGCATTTGTCAGCAATCCGGAGGTCGAAAAGGTGCCCGTCGTGTTTGGTCAGACACACGCCGGCAACCCCGCAGTAAATGTCGCACGGGGTGTGATGCAGCATCTGGCGCTGCGCGTCAACGATCATGCGGAATTGGTGGCCCTGCGTGATCGCCTGCGCAGCAAGGGTGTGCCGGTGCTTGGACCCATGGACCATGGCATGTGTGTGTCGATGTATTTTGCCGGTCCGGAACATCTGTCTCTGGAACTGTCGTATTCGAAGGAACCCATCGATCAGGACGCGTGGATTGATCCGGAAGTAGTTGCACTGGCCGGCATCAGTGCTGAAGAGCTCGCCCGTTACAAGTGTCCGGCAGCTTTCCAGGATTCTGCAGGCACAGTCGCCCAACCAGCTGCCAGCGCACCGGGCCCCCATATGACCAATTACCCGCCTGCGGTGACTTATGCACGGGTCATCGGGGTGCCGGATGCGGCGATGTGGAATGCGGTGGATAACCAGCCACCTGTACAGATGGCAGCGGGTTGAATCATGTCTGACAGTCAACTACAACGCATAAAAACCTTGCGGCAACTGCATGCAGCGCCGGGCAGCTTTGTCATTGCTAATGCCTGGGATGCCGGGTCGGCACGTATTCTCGCGGGTTTGGGGTTCAAGGCGTTGGCCACCTCCAGCGGAGCTGCTGCGGGTGTGTTGGGGCGTCTGGATGGCAGGATCACCCGTGCTGAAGCGCTGTCGCAGGCTGTGGGTATGGTGAACGCGGTGTCTGTGCCAATCTCTGCCGATCTTGAAAAGGGGTTTGGCGATGGGCCTGCGGATGTCGCACGTACCATCCAGCTGGCGATCGCGTCCGGCCTCGCCGGCGGATCGATCGAAGACGCCACCGGCGATGCTCGGCGACCACTGTTTGATCCTGCACAAGCCGTTGAGCGGGTTCATGCGGCAGTCGAGGCTGCCCATGTGAGTGGTACTGGCTTCATGATCACTGCGCGCACGGAAAATTTTCTGCGCGGGGCACCAGATCTCGACGACACCATCCGGCGATTGCAGGCTTTTGAGCAGGCGGGGGCGGATGTGTTGTTTGCGCCAGGGTTGCCCAGTCTGGATGCAGTACAACTGGTTTGTGCATCGGTTACGAAGCCGGTCAATTTCATGGTCGGCATCCCAGGCAGGTCGTTTTCGGTTGCTGAACTGACCGACGCAGGCGTGAAGCGCATCAGTCTTGCCTCGACCCTGCATAGTGCTGCCATGAGTGCATTGATCGAGGCGGCGGACGAAGTGCTCGGCAAAGGCTCCTTTGACTACCTGCAGCGATTGCAGCCCTCGGCGAGGATCGGCGGTTACTTCAAATAAAGGCGTGAAGTACCGATGATTGTGGGGGCATTTATCGGCACCGGTGCTGAATCACGATGATGTTGAATCCGTCACTTGCAAGACCCACGTGAAAGGAGATAATCGCACCCATCTCAAGGCAAGCAAAGGAGGTGATCAGTGATATCTAGTGCACGAACCGAGGGTCAGCTGACCTAGGCGAGCCGATTCGGCGTTTCGCCGGGTTTGAACGCGAAGCTGGTGTGGCGCGGAAGCGCCATCCAGCGACGACCACGTCGTAGCTGATCCTGCGACGAGCATGAAGAGCCGGTTCGCCGGCTCTTTTTGTTTCAGGCGCCACCTGTTTTTTTGCTGGAATGGTTGGGGTGTTGTTTGCATCGACGCCGGGTGTGAATCCAGGCAGCAGGGTGAACACCATGAACAGTCGGATTGATGTTGAGCATAACCACTGATGTTGAGCACAACCACTGATGTTGAGCACAACCACTGATGTTGAGCACAACCACAACTGACGCGGTCATCATCGGTGCCGGTGTCGTAGGTTGTTCCATCGCCTTCGCGCTGGCTCGCGCCGGCATCAAATCCCTCAATGTCGATCCGTTGCCAGCGCCCGGTTATGGTTCGACGTCCCACTCCTCTGCGATCATCAGACCGTTCTATTCACACGTGGTGTCGTGCGCCGTCGCGCATGCCTCACGCAGTCGCTGGCTGGCCTGGCGCGACTTTCTCGGCGCATCGTCCACCAGCGTGCTTGCACAGTATCGGGAACTTGGGGGGCTGATTCTCTTCATGCAGGGGCAGGAAGATGAGTTCGCGGCCAACCTGACGGCCATGGACACGGTCGGCGTTGTCTATGAAAAGATTGAGGCCTCTGAACTGCAGCGCCGCTTGCCAGGGGTCTCCCTGCAGCGATTTGGCCCGCCTGGCAAACTCAACGCCCCCAATTTTGGTAACCCCGTCGAAGGCTGCCTCGGCGGCGCCATCCACATACCGGCGGCAGGCCACGTCAATGACCCGCAACTGGCGGCGCGTAACCTTCACGACGCGGCGGTTGCATGTGGTGCGCACTTTTTGTTTGGCCTGCAGGTCACGCAGGTGCTCCAGGTCAGCGGGTGGGCGTCTGGCGTTCTGCTGACTGATGGATCGCGCGTGTTCTCACCCATCGTCATCAATGCGGCAGGTCCGCATTCGGCGGTTGTGAACCAGCTGGCCGGCATAGATGACCGGCTTGCCATCCGGACCCGTCCACATCGACACGAAGTCGCCTATGCCCGCAAACCCGGTGTGATGCGCGAGTGCGAACTTGGTTTTCTGGCCGATCTGGATACCGGTTTTTACACCCGATCCGATGGCGTTGATCTGCTCGTAGGTACAACAGACCCCACCTGCGATGAACCACAACTGGTGTCACCGGATGACACTGATCAGTCCATGACAGATCAGTGGACACTGCAGGTCATGCGGGCGGCGCAACGGTTCCCGGAACTGGCCATCGAAAACCGGGCCCGTGGAACCGTGGGGTTGTACGATGTATCGGATGACTGGGTACCACTTTATGACAAGTCACCGTTGCCAGGCTTTTATCTGGCCATTGGTACCAGTGGTAACCAGTTCAAGAACGCGCCGATCATTGGCGACATCATGCTGTCGATCATTCAGGCGGAACTTGCAGGCAACGACCACGATCAGGATCCGACTCAACTTCGCCTGGTGGACATAGACCGCACTGTGGATCTGGCGTTTTATTCACGCCTGCGGCACGTGCATACCACCCGATCAGTACTGGCCTGATTGGCAATATTACAGAAGCTGAACTGTACCTTTGGTTACTTGCGTCTTCGATCCACCAGGTCGTCGTCACGCACATCCAGACCCAGATCGCGCAGAGCGCGCATGATCAGCCCGCGCATGGTCATGCCGTCGGCCAGTGCCACCATGGCCAGTTCCTTGTGCAGACTTTCGCGCATGCTCAGCGTGAACTGACAGAGCTTTTCGGCGGTCTCGGGTTCGTCAGCCAATTCGACTTCCATGTTCTTGCTGGTTGCAGGCACTGCACGCCGGCCCTGTCGTGGCGCGGATACGGGATCCTTGTGCGAGCGGGTCGTGTTGCGGGACGCTGCGCTGGCTGCCGGCCTGATTTGTGCGCTGGCACGCGCCGCGCGTACGCTACCTTGTTTCTTGCCTGGTTTTTTGCCTGGTTTCTTGCCTGGTCGATTGCGTGGTTGATCGCGTTCGTTCATGACGCCTGCTGGAGTTCCAGCAGAAACGGCAGATATCCCAGTTCGTGAAGTTCCTGAACCAGCAACTCGCTCTGGGCGCCAGCGGTGCCGGAGTCCGGCAGATCGCCTGTGAACGTCAGTTCCTTGAAGGCTACCAGCTGGTGCAATCGGGTTTTCAGCGCCGGGATGTTGTGCTTGCTGATCTTCTGTCGCACTTCCTTGCCGACGTTGGTTTTGGGGATATAACCGGTATAGAGCACCCGGGCCGGAATATCGCGATTGGTCATGCCGCCGGCGCCCTTGACGATGTTGTAGGTCTTGACGGCCTCATTGGCGTCGTAGTTCGACATCTGGGATGGAATGAGCACAAAATCTGAACAACGAATAGCGTAGATCATCGATTGCGAGCGCATCCCGGCAGTATCGATCATTACCAGGTTGTGTTTTTTGCGCATCAGCTTGGCCTGTTCCACCAACTGTGTTTCATCGCGCACCGCCTGAACTTCAACGTCGAGAGCACTGACGTAGGTCAACCAGTTGGAAAGGGTACAGTTGGGATCAGCATCGATGACACCGACCGAATATCCGCGTGCCTTGACGACACCGATGATGAGTTGAGCGACAGTCGTCTTGCCGGCGCCACCTTTGGTCGATGCCATGGTAATGATGGTCATGAGTACGGTCCTGATACTGGAAAATCGCAAGGGTGAACGGTGGTTAGGAACACACGTTCGTGTAGATCCATGAATATATATTTATGGAATGATGGAGACAAGCACCTGGCCCAGGGTGGAAAGCAAGCTGCGGTGAGAACGGATTGCCAGGAGTGGCTAAAAAGAGTCTGGCTAAAGAATTGGGGTCCAATAAAAGTGTGGCCGCAATAAAAGTGCGGCCTAACAAAAGAGTGGTGAAGGGGTTGGACTGATGAGGGTCGCTCTGGCGACAATCACGGTGCCGACCCGAATCTGCCGATCAACCACGACTGCGCGGCGCAGACACGATGAGAAAAGATGATTGCACGTGTCATCGATATCCTGAGCTGGCTCGACGCTGACACATCGGCGCCGGCTGAGCGTGTGCTGCGCGAACAACAACTGGCGGCGCGTGTTACGCCCCGTGAAAGCTGCCGTCGCGTGCTGGCATGGTGGCAGCTGGTGTCCGCCCCGTCAGGTACTCTGCGAAGTGGTGGGGCGCGATGGGTACGTCAGTATCATCGACTGACTGTCGTGCTGGTGTGTCTGGGTGTCATTTCGGGTACCAGTGCGATGGCCGGCGTTGCCGTCATCGACAAGGGACAACCGGTCAACCTGTTGCTGGTGGCCGCCGTGTTCCTCTTGCTGCCGACGATCGGTTGGCTGCTCAGCGTGACAGCAATGGTATGGCGTGCGCAGTCCACCGGGGTTCGACATGGTGGACTCTTTGGCGCCGACGGCATGCTCAATCGCTGGCTTGAGCGATCGACGGACTTTCGAGCCATGACGCGCACGTGGCCCGCGAATTCCTCATCGGCTCTGATCGAAGCGCACCTGCAGATGTTGCCGCAGTGGTTCACCGTGGGGTTGTTTGTCGGCGCCTTGCTGGCGCTGGTGGCGCAGGTGATATTCACCGATCTTGCATTCGGCTGGAGTACCACGATCGAGATGGCTGCCGGATCGGTACATGCGGCCTGTCGCTGGTTGGCGTGGCCCTGGTCTGGTTGGCTGCCCGGTGCAGCGCCGGACCTTGCCCTGGTTGAAGCTTCGAGATTCTTTCGGCTCGAGGATCGTGATCTGGATCGCGCGGCGGCTGCGAGTCTTGGACAGTGGTGGCCCTTTGTGGCCATGTGCATTCTGGTCTGGGGGTTGCTGCCCCGCCTGCTGCTGATGGCCGGGCTCCACCTGCAAACGCGACAGGCGTGTCGACGGATGCTGCTTGCACATCCGCAAGTGCAGGCTTTGCTGGCGCGTTTGCACACCGCAGCGCTGGCAGTGACGGCCACCAAAAAAGGGGATGTTGGAGGGTGGATCGCCGACTCCGGACAGGGCGCCATCGACAGGCTCGACGGACCAGAACCGGTGACGCTGGTGTGGAACGATTGCCTCGCGGTGACGACGTCAGGGGAATTGCCGCAGAGGCCGGTCAAAGGTCACCCGGTGAATGTCCAGCAGACGGATGCGCAGTGGGAGTCACTGGCAAGGTCCCTCAACGATGCACGGGGCACGGCCATTGAAGTACTGGTTGCCGGGTGGGAACCGCCCTCGCTGTCACTGCGGGACTTCCTGCTGGTCGTCAATCGCTGTGCCGTCCGACATCGCGATATTGTTGTGGTTCCGGTCAATATGGCCGGAGTCGGTGTAGATGCCGCGGACCTGCTGGTGTGGACCAACACCCTGGCCGGGTGGGGGATTGGCAATGTCAATGTTGCGAATCGAAGGATCCGGCCATGAGTGTGCCCGTGTTTGCGGTAGTCGGGCATCCGAACAAGGGCAAGAGTTCGATGGTCGCGACGCTTGCAGAGCAGGAAGACGTGGCGATCAGCCCAATGCCGGGTACCACCCGGCAGGCGCGTCAGTTCACCTTTTGTGTCGCCGGCGAGCCCCAATACACCCTGGTCGATACGCCAGGGTTCCAGCGGGCGCGCGAAGTGGCGCTCTGGTTGCAGGCACAGGGGGGTGATGCCAGCGCGCGCCCCGGGCACGTGCGCCGATTTGTTGAAACGCATCGGACTGATCCGAGATTTGCGGATGAAGTCGAATTGCTGCAGCCGATCATCGACGGCGCCAGCATCCTGTATGTGGTGGATGCTGCAAAACCGTATGGCGTCGACTATGAACTCGACATGCAGATCCTGCAGTGGAGCGGCCGGCCTCGCATGGCCTTGATCAATCGTATTGGCCCAGGTGACTTTCGCGAGCAGTGGCGCAAGGCACTTGGGCAGTACTTTTCAATTGTCCGCGACTTCGATGCGGTGTACGCAGACTTCGAGACCCGTCTGGGCATATTGCGGGCGCTGGCTGAACTGCAACAAGACTCCGCCGGCAATCTGGCGCGCACCATCGAGGCGATGCAAGGCGCGCGCCTGCACAGACGTCAACGATGTTCCGCCTTGATTGCCAATCAACTGGCAAGCAGTCTTGTCCTGCAGGAACAGGCGTTGTTTCGCGATGGCGAGGCTCAGGATCCTGTTCGCAGCCAATTGCAGGAACGATTGATGTTGCGTCTTCGCGACACGGAGAGCACCGCGCGCGCGCATGTCGAAGCAGTCTATGGCTATCATCGTCTGGCCCGGGAAAGCAGTACGCTGCCCATTCTCGATGCGGATCTGTTTGCCGGAGAACACTGGGAGTTGTTTGGTCTGTCCCGCCAGAACCTGCTGGTGACAGCGGCACTGGGTGGTGCGGCCGCAGGTGGTGTGATTGATCTTGCGGTTGGTGGAGCATCCCTGCTGATGGGGTCGGTGCTGGGTGGTCTCATTGGCGGGGCCAGTGCGTGGCTGGGCGGCGACGAGATTGCCCGGATGCGCGTGCTTGGTGAACCGCTGGGAGGCGCCTCCATGCGCGTTGGCCCCGTCACAGCGCCAAATTTCCCCTGGGTTCTCCTGGGTCGCGCAGTGGTGCATCATCAACTGGTCAGCGAACGCAATCATGCGCAGCGCTCGGTGCTGGCACTAGAGGCACAGACCAGAGCGTCGACGCTCGATCAAGTGGCTGCGGGCGAACGGCGGGCGCTGGCGGGACTGTTTGCCCGATTGCAGCGGGGAGATAACGGCGCGGTGGATGATTTGTCCGTCGCCATCGACAAACTGTTAGCCGCTCGTAACACCTGAGAGGAGAAAAACCATGAACCGACTGCCAACAGACAGAACAGTATTCCAGAATGCCTGGGTTGTCGAAGACTGTGAAAAGGCGTGTCTGAAGTGGGCGACCGAGATGGGCATTGGCCCGTTTTTCATCACCGAGTACACCAATCAGTTCACACAGATGACCTATCGTGGCCAACCCGGCAAGCTGGGGATGATCGTTGCCTTGGCCCAGGCCGGTAATGTGCAGATCGAACTCATTCAGCCAACCGTCGATCAGTGCGCCTACCGGGACAGCGTACCCAAGGGAACGAGCGGCTTTCATCACATGTGTGTCTGGACTCACGACATCGAGGCAGACACGGCGTACTTCGAGAAGCTTGGTTATCCGGCTGCAAACATCGGCAAAGTCGGCCCGGAGGTGGCGTTTGCCTACTATGACACCAGACCACTGATGGGATGCATGCTGGAGGTGGTGACCTTCAGCCAGGCGATCGAGGAGCGATTTGCGCAGATCGCCCATGCGGCCAAAGGCTGGGACGGTAAAGATCCGATCAGAGGTCGCTGATCATGCGATTCATTGTCAACCTGTCGGTGGTGTGTGCGCTCTTGTCAGTGCCCTTTTTAGTACAGCGGGGCCTGCTGGCTGCGCAGGACCAGGCTGCAGAACTCGGCTTGCCGTTTTCCGATGCCGTTCGTACCGGCGATCTGCTCATCCTCTCCGGCCAGCTTGGTAACCTGCCGGGCACCCGGACACTCGCGCCTGGTGGGATGATCCCGCAGGCTCGACAGGCCATGGAGAACATCAAGACCATTGTTGAAGACCATGGCCTGTCGATGGCAGATATCGTGAAGTGTACGGTGATGCTGGCTGACATGAATGACTGGGCATCATTCAACGAGGTTTATGTGACTTACTTTCCGGGCCGCAAGCCTGCCCGGAGTGCCTTCGGCGCGGCAGGCCTTGCGTTTGGTGCAAAACTCGAAATCGAGTGCTGGGCGGAGTTCAGGTCAATCCGGTAATGCCATCGAATTGCCCGACCGCACAACCATGGGTCAGAAAAACATGGGTCAGAAAAACATGGGTCAGAGAATTTCGAGCTTCGGAATCGGCACCACACATCGGCCATCCCAGGCCTTGATTGCCTCGAGTTGTCCGGCGATCTCGTCTTTCAGGTTCCAGGGCAGGATCAGCACGTAGTCTGGTTTGTCGGCCAGCAATTCCTCCGGGCTGCGGATTGGCAGATGAGTGCCAGGCAGGAACAACCCCTGCTTGTGAGGCGATCGATCCACGGTGTACGCAAGCAGTTCCGGGGTGATGCCGCAGAAGTTGAGCAGTGTATTGCCCTTGGCCGGGGCACCATAGGCCAGCACCTTTTTGCCATCTGCTTTCGCCTCGCGAAGAAATGCCAGCAGGTCATGGCGAATCCCCTCAACACGTGCCGCGAACTCGTGATAAGGCTTCAGGTCCATCAATCCCGCTGCCCGTTCTTTGGCCAGAACACGCTCGATATCGGGAGTATCCGGATGGGTCACATCATCGGCATGACACACATAAAAACGAATGGAACCGCCGTGGGTTGGAATTTCGTCGACGTCAAACACCCGCATGCCATGGGCAGCCATGATATTTCTGGTCACCAACAGGGAGTGATAGAAAAAGTGTTCATGATAAATCGTATCGAAGAGGGTGTTCTTCAGCATGTTGAGAAGGTGCGCGACTTCGATGCTGCAGATGCCAGTAGGCTTCATCGCCTGATGGAAGCCCTCGACAAAGTCGTTCAGCGTCGGCACGTGCGCATACACGTTGTTGGCAAGGATCAGATCAGCTTTGCCAAATTCTCCGGCCATGCGTTTGCCCGTCTCTTCACCCCAGAACGCCACCTCAGTCGGCACACCTATCTCGTTGGCAACCTTCGCTATGTTGGCAGCCGGTTCGATACCCCGACAAGGTATGCCACGGGCGACGAAATTCTTGAGCAGATAACCGTCATTGCTGGCCACTTCATAGACGAGACTGTTGGGCCCGAGATTGCATCTTTTGATCATGTTGTCGACATGATGTGCGCAATGCTCGAGCCAGGAGTCAGAGAAGGAGGAGAAGTAGGCATAATCAGAAAAAATGGCCTCACTCGTCGCGACCACTTCAATCTGGCAGAGCATGCTTGAACGCGATACATACAGCTCGAGCGGATAAAAAGGCTCGGGCTGGGAAAGCTGCTCCGACTTCAGGTACGCGTTGGACATTGGTTGTCGGCCCAGCGACAGGATCAATTCCAGGTCGTCGGTATCAGCGAATCGGCAGCGGTGGCCCATGGTCAGTATTCCTTCCTTCTTCGGCAAATCCTGTGCAGCGCCGATGATAGCAGGGGAGGCGTGCCCGGCCATGTCCGGGAATCTGGGTTGAGGGAGCCGTCACGCTTTTCAGCCCGGTTGGAGTAGCATTCACGGCATGGGAGAAGTACGTGTCGATACGGTTCGTTTGCAGCGAATCAGCAAAGCCTTCTGGGAGTCTGCCGCTCTGATGAGCGCGGTGGAACTGGACGTATTCTCTGCAATCGCCGATGGTCACGATTCGCTGGACACCGTGGCCAGCCATTGTGGAATTTCAGTTCTCAATGCCCAGCGCCTGCTGGTCGTGCTCACCGCCATGACGCTGCTCGAAAAAGCAGGCGAGCGGTTTCACAATATGCCGGATGTGCAGCGTTTTCTGGTGCGTTCATCACCTGCCTATGCCGGTCCCTGGATGCTGTTTGGCAAACCGCGCTGGCAGGGGTGGGGAGCGCTGACCGAGCACCTGCGTCGTCCCGACAACTCCATTGCGCGGCTCGGCATGTACGATTCAGGGTTCACTGTCGAGCGCGCCAGAACCTACCACGAAGCCACTTATTCCGTTGGCATGGGCGCAGCGCGACGATTTCACAGACAGGTGTCCCTCGAAGGCCGTCGCCGGATCATGGATCTTGGTGGTGGGTCCGGTTGTTATTGCCTCGTCGCCGCACAGCACCACCCGGCCATTACCGGTGTTGTGCTGGATTTGCCCAGCGTGGTCGTCGTCACACGAGAGTTCATCGCTCAGCATGATCTGACCGCCCGGCTCAGCGCGGAGGTGTGTGACTTCACTGTCGATTCGCTACCAGACGATGCGGATGTTGCCATCATGGCCTCGAATTTGCCGCAGTACGGGCGGGAGATCATTGCCGCAGTCGTGCAGCGTGTTTTTGATGCCCTGTTACCGGGAGGCGAGTTTCACCTGATTGGTGAATGCATCGATGCCGATGGTACCGGACCTCTTGCTCCCGCCTTGTGGGGATTGTCCGAGGCAGTCAATGGATCGAGCGGCCTGGCTCACTCGACGGCGGATTGTGAAGGTTATTTTCGCGCTGCCGGATTCACTCATATTACTGTCAACGAGTTCATTCCGGAGACACTGACCCGAATCACCGGCTTCAAACCACAGGAGGAACCTGCTTGATGGAACTTGACTACGTAACCATCGAACGGCAAGGCGACGTTGCGCTCGTCACTTTTGATCGAAAGAAAAACCTCAATGCCTTCGATGGCAAGTTGATTCTTGAACTGACCGAAGTTGCGCGGAGCTTTCAGGAAGATCTGGAAACCCGCGCGGTCGTGCTGACTGGCAGCAGGCACTACTTTTCGGCCGGTGCAGACCTGGGGGATCTGGGTACACGCGCGGTGCTTTCCGAACTGGCCCGCCGTCAGTCATTTTATCGCGGTGTGCGATTATGTGAAGCTTGGGAGTCGATGCCCCAGATCACGATCGCTGCAATGGAGCGAATGGCTGTAGGTGCAGGTGTTGCGCTGCCGTTGGCCTGCGACTGGCGAGTGATGGGAGAGAGCGCTTTCCTCTATGTACCCGAGGCAAAGATCGGACTGAATCTGCAGTGGGGGGCATTGCCACGGCTCGTCAATCTGGTTGGTCCTGCCCGCGCCAAGCGCATCTGCATCCTCTGCGAGCGAATGTATGCGCCACAGGCGCTCGATTGGGGGCTGGTCGAAGAGGTCGCGCCAGACGGACAGGTCGCCGGGCGGGCGCTGGACATGGCGCGTGCAGCCGCCGAAATTCCAGCGATTGCGGTCAGCATGATCAAGGAAGCTGTGAATGCCACCGCCGGTGCACTGAATCGAACCGCGAGTTATGCGGATGCGGATCAGAGCCAGCTGTCGGCGGCTTCGGAAGATGCCAGAGGTGCCCGCGAGCGATTCAATAGCGAACGCAACCAACGGCAGTAACCAGGGGAACCAACCAGGGGATTGAGGGGAGGATGGGGATGAAGAAACTTTTCAGGGTCGGCGCGCTAAGCGCATGGGTGTTGGCTGGATTGGCGGGGGTTGTTGGGTGCGGACAGCAGGATTCATCCACGAATGCTGAACCACCCTCCACACCGCTTGCTGACCCATCGCAATCGCAGGGCGCCGCCGCAGCAACCCAGGGCGTGCCTGAATCCGCAGAGAAAGTGGCTTTGTACGGCGATCTGCACGTACACACGCAGTTGTCGTTTGACGCCTACATCTTCGGCACGCGCTCGACGCCGGACACGGCCTATCGGTTTGCCAAAGGCGAGCCGCTGGCGCATCCCGGTGGGTTTAACATGCAGATCAGGAAGCCGCTGGATTTTGAGGCCGTGACCGACCATGACCTGTTCATGGGTGTCATTCGGGCCATGGACGATCCAACCACCAAACCCGGCCAGCACGAGTTTGGCAAGCTGATCCAGAACGCAAAAACCCCCGCCGAGCGCATTAGCGTGTTCCAGAAGGTGATCCCGTTTCTGCGTGGTGAGGCAGGCCAGCTGCCAGATTTTTATGACGAGTCCATAATCCGATCAGCGTGGCAGGAAACCATCGAGGCCGCGGAACGACACAATGAACCTGGCAAGTTCACCACCTTTGTTGGTTATGAGTTCACCGCCAGCGGCACCGAGCGGGAAAACCTGCATCGCAACGTGATCTTTCGCGGACCGGCGCCTGACCTGCCTTTTTCGGTACTGCGGTCCAGCAACCCCGAAGATCTGTGGGACTGGCTGGACACGCAGCGTGCGGCCGGCATCGAAGGGCTCGCGATTCCGCATAACAGCAACGGATCGGACGGGCTGATGTTCGATCTGAGGCAGACGGATGGCTCGCCGTTTACAAGCGATTATGCACAGCAGAGGCTGCTGAACGAACCGCTGGTGGAAGTCAGCCAGGTCAAGGGAACCTCTGAAACCCATCCCATGCTCTCACCCAACGATGAGTGGGCCGATTTTGAAATGATGGAAGTGCGCATCGCGACAAATCTGCCGAGCCAGGCTCCCGGCAGTTATGTCCGTGAAGCACTGCGTAACGGGCTGGTGCTGGAAGCCACTGAAGGTTTCAATCCCTACAAGTTCGGTTTTATTTCGGCTTCAGATACCCATGTTGGTGCGGGTTCGTTTGATGAGGACAACTACTGGAGCAAGGTAGGCATCGTCGATGGTGCAGCGGTACAACGTGGCTCGGTACCGCTGCCTGAACCGGATGCCAACGGTAATCGATACATGACGGGTAACTCCTTTGAAACCTGGAGCGCATCCGGCGTCGCCGGCGTCTGGGCCACTGCGAATACACGGGATGCGATCTATGATGCCTTTCGCCGCAAGGAAACCTTCGCGACTTCCGGACCCAGGCTCAAGGTTCGTTTGTTTGGCGGCTATGGTCTGGACACCGTAACCGGAGGCGACACCACAGCGCTGTATGCGCGCGGTGTGCCGATGGGGGGTGATCTGCTTGCCAACGGTGCTGAGTCGCCGGTGTTTCACGCCGAAGCCATGCGCGATGCCGATTCGGCGCCGCTGCAGCGACTGCAGATTGTCAAAGGCTGGGTCGACGACGGCAAGGGACGGGAGCAGGTCTTTGATGTGGCCTGTGCTGATGGTCTGAGTGTTGATCCCACCTCTCACCGCTGTCCGGACAATGGTGCCACGGTCGATCTGTCGACCTGTTCGTTCAGTCAGGACAAAGGAGCTGCAGAGTTGCGCGCGGTCTGGAAAGATCCGACGTTTGCCGCCTCGCAGCATGCGTTCTATTACGTACGGGTGCTCGAGAATCCGTCCTGTCGCTGGTCGACATGGGATGCGCTGCGAGCGGGTGTCAAGCCACGGGAAGACCTCAAGACGACGGTGCAGGAACGGGCGTGGTCATCACCGATCTGGTTTGCGCCTGCAAAAAAGACGGAAGCGACCGCGACGGCCGCGTCGACATTGTCTGGAGAGGCAGTCTGAGAGTCGTTTCTGACCCTCAAGCCGACGCCCCGAACTGGGCCGGGGCGTTGGTGAGCTTGTCTGGGCTCAGCGCTGAACGCGTTTGGCATGCCGGGCAGTCAGCAAATCCAGTTTTTCCTTCAGAACACCAGTACGTTCACCGTCCCGTTCACTGAAGACCATCCAGCGATCCGTTTCCGGCAGATAGCTGGGCCACTTTGGCAGGCTTTCCGGCGCCGGTTTTCCCTTGCGGGCAAAGGCCAGCCAGTATTGCTGGAGCCGAACACCGAGGTCACGAACGCTGGCGTTGGTTTCCTTGTCGGTGCCAAACAGCATCGCCGAATCGTATCCATGCGGCGTGCCCGGCCACTGCTGCGGATTCTGCGCAGGGCCAAGATCGATGTAGTACAGCCAGCTCTCCCGTCCTGTCGCAGCCATGGCGCTGGCCAGGAGTCTCGCCGAGAGCAGATAACGATGGTCGCCGAACATCCTGCTGACACCCCGTTCATTGCTGACCGCAAAATCCGTGGCGTAGGCGTTTTTCAACGCGTCGAAATCATCACCGAGCAGCGTTGTGAAGGCCTCGGTGGTGATACCCGTGCCTGACATCACCGAGCCTTCAAAACTGTTGCCGCCGGTGATGAAGGGCACTGCAGCCTGCTCACCTTCAGCAAACAGCAGCGCGGGTTCTTCGCGCAGACCCGCACCATCGACGATGGGCATCTGGAATCCTTCCAGTGCATTGACCAGCGCCTGCCCGTCCAGGCTGCGCAGTACGCGGGCCGACTGGCGTTTGTCGGTCAGTCTGGCGACCAGTGCCTGACTGATGTCTTCTGCGCGCTCAGCCGTGCCCAGGTCAGCGCTGCGCGGGGCTGGAACCGGTGCGCTGACCGAACGTGGCAGAGGCCACGCGGCGTAACCGGACTGTGCTATGGCCTTGTGAAAGAGACCGTGTGCGCGGTTGTTGACCATCAGCAGATTCACCGCCTGTCCACCAGCGGAAACGCCAAAAATCGTGACATTGTGCGGATTGCCGCCAAATGCGCGAATGTTGTCCCGCACCCATTCGAGCGCAAGCACCATGTCTTCGACGGCAAAATTGGCCGATTTGCTGCGCAAGGCGGGATGCGCAAGGAAACCGAGTGGTCCGAGACGATAGTTGATCGAGACCACGACTGCGTCCTGGCTGGCCAGAATCGCTCCGGGAATATTGCCGTTGCCACTGCGGAAAGCGCCGCCGTGAATCCAGAACATCACCGGGCGAAGTTTATCATCGGTCGCTTCCGTCCAGACGTTCAGGAACAGGCAGTCCTCGCTGCCCGGCACTGCCGCGCCCTGAGTTGTCGGCGGTTGCAGGCAGGAAGGCCCAAACTCGTTTGCACTCATCGGTTTGCGTGCCCTGGGAACAGGACGCGGCGACGCCCATCGTCGACTGCCGACGGGGGGTTCGGCGTAGCGGATCCCCTTGAACGCCAGGACCCCCCCTTCCTCAATACCGACGAATGATCCGTTGGTGGTCTTTGCCTCCGGCGCTGCGAGTGTGATGCCGGGTGTAACAAGCAGGAGCGTCAGGGTCAGAATATGGCGGCAGCGTCTGGGGTCCATGAGTCACCTTGGGGATGCAGGGATGAACCGCATGGTAGCAGCGTCCAGATGCGGGCGGCGTGTGCTCCGGTTCAACATTCGAACGCGCGATCGACACCGGTTTCCCGCAGATCGGCCATCGCAGCAGAGGATTCATGAATAGACCGGGCCAGCATCACCAGCGATACTCACGGCTATCCAGTGCGGGATGGGGATGAGCGATTTGATGATTGACCAGAATGCCCGATTTGACGCGATTGTCGTGGGTGCCGGTTTTGCCGGTCTGTACACGCTGCATCGTTTTCGCCAGATGGGCCTGTCGGTGCGCATTTATGAAATGGGCGATGACGTGGGCGGGACCTGGTACTGGAATCGGTACCCCGGTGCCCGCTGCGATGCAGAGAGTCTGGCCTATTCGTTTTCGTTCAGTCCCGAACTCGAGCAGGAGTGGCAGTGGTCGGAGCGTTATGCGCCACAGCCGGAAATCCTGAAGTACGCGATTCATGTTTCCGAACGCTTCGATCTGCGTCGTGACATTCGTTTCAATCGCAAGGTCGACTCGGCCCGGTTCGACGATGGCACGGGAGAGTGGCATGTGAGTACAGCTGCAGGCGACAGTGCGCACGCACCGATGCTCATCATGGCCACAGGTTGTCTGTCCAAGCCCATGGTGCCGAAGATCGAAGGCATCGACTCGTTTGGCGGGAAGCGATATCAGGCCAGCATGTGGCCCCATACGCCGGTGACTTTTCACGGTGAGCGTGTTGGCATCATTGGTACAGGTTCTTCCGCAGTACAGGCGATTCCTGTCATTGCCAGTACAGCGCAGCACCTGACGGTGTTTCAACGAACCCCCAATTTCAGCGTACCGGCGGTCAACGGGGTGCTGGATCCGGAATTTGTCTCGGCCTTCAAGCAGCACTATCGGGAACACCGTGATTTCCACAAACGTGGACTATCTTCCGGTTTTGGTGATCTCGAAATTGTGCCAAACGAGCGAATACCCCTGGCGCTGACTGCAGCCGGACTCTCAGATGAGCAACTCGACGCCATCTGCGAGTCCTACTGGCAGACGGGCGGTGCACGCTTCATGGGTGCAGTAGCGGATTCACTCATGAATCAGGCCACCAACGATCGTATGGCGCAGTTCGTACACCGCAAGATACGACAGATCGTCGAGGACCCGGTCACGGCAGACTTGCTGTGCCCCACCTCGCACCCGTTGGGGACCAAGCGTATCTGTGTGGATATTGGGTACTACGAAACCTACAACCAGCCACATGTGCGGTTGATCGATATCAACAAGCAGCCGATCCTGCGAGTCACTCCGACCGGCGTTCAGCTGACCGATGAGCTGGTAACACTCGATACGCTGGTTCTGGCGACCGGGTTTGATGCCATGACTGGCGCGTTGAAGGACATCGATATCCGCGGCCGCGCTGGCCAGAGTCTTCGTGACAAGTGGGAACACGGGCCCCAAACTTACCTTGGATTGCTGGTGGCCGGTTATCCGAATCTGTTCATGATTACCGGGCCGGGAAGTCCATCCGTGCTGTCCAACATGCTGGTATCCATCGAGCAACACGTCGATTTCATCTGTGATTGCCTTGATTACATGCAAAAACATGGACATACACGCGTTGACACGAGCCTGGAAAAAGAGGAGGAGTGGGGGAGGCACGTCAATGATGTGGCCAATGCAACGCTGTTCCCGAAAGCCGGCTCCTGGTATATGGGAGCGAACGTTCCTGGCAAACCGCGCATGTTCATGCCCTATGCTGGTGGTGTGGGTGGCTATCGTGAAATCTGTGATGGTGTGGCGCGCGATGGATATCGGGGTTTTCAGTTTTCCTGATTGCGGGATGGGCGTCGCGACACATTGTGGGGTCGGTCTCCTGTGGGCTCGGCCTCTTGTGGGTTCCCTCTCTTTTGGGGTCGGTCTGCGCCCGCGAATACCGACCACACCAGCATCGTCTAACGGGTGACTTCAGGCAGTCCCAGACGGCCCCACTGGATCATTCCACCGGGCACGTTGGCAACCTTGTCGAAGCCGGATTTCTGCAGGATCTGAACGGCCATTGCTGAACGTTTGCCACTCTGGCAGATGGTCACTACCGGCTTGTCTCGAGAGACTTCGCTGACACGATCCCGCAATTCATCCAGGGGTATCAGCTGCGCGCTGGAGACATGCCCGAGTTCACCGGTGAATTCCGCAGTGCTGCGAACATCGAGCAGGGTCACCTCCTTGAGGTGACGTGCGACCCAGTCCGGTCGTACTTCCGGGATACCGGCAAACGTGGTGATGATGGGCGCCCACAGCGGATCCGGCATGATCGCATCCGAAGCCGGTTTACCGCAGTGCAGATTGGCCGGTACTGCGATATCGAGCAGGCGTGGATGGGGTAACCCGAGATTTTCCATGTATCCTGCAAAATCTTCTTCGCGCGCGTCCCCGCCGATCCGCGGATTGAAGCGCTTTTCTTCGGCGATGGTGGAGACCGTGCGTCCGTTGTAATCGTGCCCTGGATAGACCAGGCAGGCATCAGGGAGGGAGAAGATCTGCTCCTGGATGCTGTGCCACATCACATGCACGTCACCACCTTGGAAATCCGTTCGACCAGCGGCCCGGATCATGAGGCAGTCACCGGTGAACGCCTTGGACTGGTCCTGCGTGACCAATGTCGTACAGCCGATGGTGTGGCCGGGTGTTGCGCGGGCAGTCACCGAACAGTTGCCAAAACCCAGTACGGTGCCATGTTCGATCGGGATGTCGACCTCATCGATCCCATAACGGTGTGACAGCGCGATCTGCGCGTGGAACTGCTGTTTGAACCGCCACGCCGCAGTCACATGGTCTGCATGGACGTGGGTGTCGACGGTATAACGCAGTTGCAGGCCAAGTTCGCGAAGCAGCGCCACGTCGCGAGCGAACTGCTCATACACTGGATCAATGATGATTGCCTCGCGCATCTCCGGACACCCCAGCAGATAGGTGTACGTTGAGGACGCCGCGTCGTAAAGTTGCCGGAAGATCATGCGACTGGTCCTGGATATGACGGTCACCAGTATATTACCAAGACGAAGGGTTGGATCATGACAAACGAAGACGCGGCGGTTCACTCACCGTCAATACGCAGTCGAATGGTCGACGCAAATGGTCTGCGTTTCGAGGTCGACGAATGTGGGAGTGGCGACCGGTTGGCGCTGTGTCTGCATGGTTTTCCGGAGCACAGTTTTTCCTGGCGATTTCAGCTGCCGATGCTCGCTGAGCTTGGTTATCGTGCGTGGGCTCCCAATCTGCGTGGATATGGCCATTCGTCCCGGCCGGGTGGGATGGAGGCATACCGCATCGAAAATCTGCTCGATGACGTGGCCGGGTTGATCGATGCGTCGGGATCCAGGGAGACCATCCTGCTGGCCCATGACTGGGGCGCCGTCATCGCCTGGTATTTTGCCATGCGTCAGCTGCGACCGCTGCAAAAGCTCGTCATCTGCAATGTGCCGCACCCAGGTCCAGGCAGCCGGCGAGGGATCAGCTGGGCTCAACTGAAAAAATCGTGGTACATCCTGTTCTTTCAGCTGCCCTGGTTACCCGAGAAGCTGCTGGGTCGCGATGATGCCAAAGCGATGGGCGACATCATGCGCAGTTCAGCGGTGGACAAGAGTCGTTTCACGCCTGCAGCAGGTGAGGTCTATCGACAGAACGCTGCGCAGCCCGGAGCCCTGACTGCGATGATCAACTACTACCGGGCACTGGTGCTGGGTGGTGGCCTGCGGCGCCAGCACAAGCTCGGGTATCCCCTCATCGAAGTGCCGACACTGATGGTCTGGGGTGAGGATGACATGGCGCTGACCAAGGAGACCACCTATGGTACCGAGGATTTTGTGAAGCCACTCACCATCCGTTATCTGCCACACGTGTCCCATTGGGTACAGCAGGAGCAGCCGGAGATCGTCAATACGATGATCCGTGCGTTTCTTTGTGATGAGCCGGTGCCGCAACTGGTCTGGGAACCCAGGCTGTTGGTCAACTGACTGCGCAGTAACGCTCCGGAATCGGCAGTTTGAAGATCCGTGCCGTGTTCAGGCCGAGGATTTTTGCACGCTCTGTGTCGGTCAGACCGCCCATGGTTCGCTCGATGGCCGCGGCCGAATGCGGCCAGGTGCCTTCGTGATGCGGAAAGTCATTGGCCCACAGGAAGTTATCCACCAGCCCCTGCTCGCGGGCGACGGCAAGCCCGGGCGGATCTTCCTGGAAACTGGCAAAACCGTTCTGCCGGAAATATTCGCTGGGTAATTGTTTGAGCTTCGGCCGCACCCACATGTGATGTTTTTTGCAGGCCTCGTCCATGGCGGTCAGCGCCCAGGCGACCCAACCTATGCCCGCTTCCACTGAGCCGAACACCAGTCTGGGAAATCGATCCAGCACACCGGATGCACAGAGGTTGGCAATAGGCTCCATCGTCGGTGCCAGCGAGTGCACGGCGTAGTTGATGATCGCGCCGCCGTTGCCCCGCGAGGTGCGCGGGTCTCGGCCGGTGGACACATGGAAGGTGATCGGCAGGTCGACATCCTGGATGCAAGCCCACAGCGGATCGAATTCCGGCAGATTGTAGTTCGGCGCTTCGTGATCAGGCGGACCCCACACCGGCTTGCAAGGCAGCGAAAATCCCTTGAACCCGAGCTTTGCGCATCGCTCCACTTCAGCGATGGTGCCTGGAAGATCACCGGGTGCAACACAGGCCATGGGTGCCAGGCGATCATTGAACGCCCCAAACGTTTCCCACGCCCATTCGTTGTAGGCACGGCACATGGCCTGGCTGAATGCGGCATCCGGTGTCGCCCAGATGGTCAACCCTTTGTTGGGAAACAGGATTTCTGCATCCACCCCATCCATTGCCAGATCGCGCAGACGCTCTTCGGGTGTTTTACCTGACTTGTTGCGCAGCAGATCCTCGCCTTCAAAGGGAATATTGCGAATGCGAAGGGGTCTGAAACCTTCGGTCTTCTGCATCGGGTTGCCACTGGCATCCATGACCACACCTGGCAGACGGTGGTGGTATTTCGGGTCCATGCGTTCGACCCACAGGCTCGATGGCTCCTGGACATGCCCATCCGCCGAGGCGATGAAATACTTGTTGGGGTCGGTGGCGCGGGCTGTCCGGGCCCAGCCGGTATGTCCGGGTGTGGTGCTGCGCCATGCGTTGGCGGTATCCGCAGTCTGGTTTGCTTCGGCCATGATCCCAATTCTCCCCAAACGATGTGCCTACCTTATTCCAGCCGTCGAACAAATTCGACACCCGTTGCAGGACCGTTAGACTCGGGACTTTTCAACGAGAGACACGTTATGGGCAAGCTGGACGGCAGGGTCGCTGCAATTACCGGGGGTACCGCGGGCATTGGTCTGGGTATCGCACGGGCTTTTCTGGATGAAGGGGCCAGTGTCACGCTGATGGCCCGCAACGCGGCCAAAGGTGCGGCGGCAGTGGCCATCCTTGGAGCCGGTTCGCGAGCGAGGTTCATCGCCGGCGACGCGCAGCGGCAGGCGGATGTCGAAGGATTTGTTGATGCGTCGATTGCGGCCTTCGGTCGCGTCGACATTCTTGTCAACAACGCTGGCGGCGCAACCGATCTGCAACCGATCATGCAGCTCAGCGATGAAGCGTTTGACAGCACGATGAAGTGGAATCTGTATTCAACCTTCTGGTCAACCCGGCGCGCATTGCCCGACATGGCCGAGCGGAAATGGGGTCGGGTGATCAACATCTCATCGGTTGAAGGCAAGATCGGCAAGATTGCATTCAGCGCCTACACCGCGGCCAAACACGCGGTAAACGGGCTAACCAAATCGGTTGCACGTGAAGTTGGACCGGTCGGCGTGACGGTCAACGCCATCTGTCCGGGTCTGGTCATCACGGATATCGTCAAGGATAACGGGCCTGCAACCGCTGCTGCGATGGGGATGACATTCGAAGAAATGGTCGCCATGTTTGCCCGCGAGGCGGCCATTCAAAGGCCGAATACCGTGGAGGAGATTGCCGCCATGGCCGTGCTGCTGGCATCGGACGCCGGCGGTGGCATCACCGGCGCCACCCTCAGCGTGGATGGTGGAACGGCTCAGTACTGACCCGATTCCGCAAGCAGTCAGCCCGCTTCGGCGACCAGCGGAACCTGCTCGTCAGGTTCCCGCACAGCCTGGTGCCTCGATGCCAGTACCATATAGACGCTTGGCAGGATGAAGAGCGTGAACAGCGTACCGATCAGCATGCCGGCGACCAGAATGATGCCGATGCTGTTGCGCGCTTCGGCGCCGGCGCCGCTCACCAGCACCAGCGGGAAATGACCCATGACAGTGGCGCCGGTGGTCATGAGCACGGGCCGCAGACGTGTACTGGCCGCTTCCTTGATTGCGGCCAGCTTCTCCAGACCCTGTTCCTGCAGCTGGCGGGCGAACTCGACGATGAGAATCGCATTCTTGGCAATCAGACCGACCAGCGTGATGAAACCCACCTGTGAATAAATGTTGATGGTGGTCCAGCCGACAAAGGTAAAGAGCAGGGCGCCTGAGATCGCCAGGGGTGCAGAACCGATCAATACCACCAGTGGATCGCGGAAACTGTTGAACTGGATGGCAAGGGCAAAAAAGACGAGGGCCATCGAGAGGCCGAGTACCCCGAGCAGAGTGTTGCCTTCCTGCCGCTGTTGCCGCGATTCACCTGCATAGTCGATGCTGTAGCCGGCGGGCAGCTGTTCCCGGGCAGCGTTTTCGAGGGTGGTCAGTGCCTGCGCCTTGGTGGTGCCCGGCATGACCCCGCCATAGATGCGAAAGGCATTGTTCTGCTGGAACTTGCCGAGCACACGCGGACCCACCTCCGACTTGAGTTCGGCGAGCGCGCTCAGTGGCATCAGTTCACCGGCTGGTGTACGCAACTGCAGTTGCAATAGTTGGGCGGGATTCTGGCGGTCCTGATCCTTGACCATGGGAATGACGCGGTAGGCCTTGCCGTTCAGGTCGAAGCGATTGATGAAGTTGCCGGACAGGAACACGCTCAGCTGACGACTCACTTCCGCGAGATCCATGCCCAGGTCCGCAATGCGCTCGCGATCGAGTTCAAATCGGGCCTGCGGGAGATCGATTCGCAGATCGGTATCCGTGAACATGAAGGTGCCGGTCTGCATGACGGTCTGCATGAGCTTGTTGGCCTGGGGCAACATCATCTCGACCGGATCCGCGGACATGACCACCAACTCCACACCGAACCGACCGGCAGTGGGCAGGGCCGACGGCAAAATCGGTCGTGCGGTGAGGCCATGGATCTGCGACAGATTCCGGAACGCCTGAGGCATCAGGTCGTGCAC
>Ga0105050_10002213_pt1 | contig 28155 bp, 20 predicted proteins | sample FRY01_FD_78088 | JGI IMG/M metagenome (GOLD analysis project Ga0105050, IMG submission 78088) | Freshwater microbial communities from Lake Fryxell liftoff mats and glacier meltwater in Antarctica - FRY-01 | ecosystem: Environmental > Aquatic > Freshwater > Ice > Glacier meltwater ...
CGGATCGCGAATAACGTGTGGCGTCAACAAAATCAGTAATTCTTCACGAGTCGTATTTCGCTGACGACTACGGAAAAATGGACCTAAAATCGGCATCTTTCCGAGTAGAGGAATACCCCGATGGACATCGTCCGTTTCTTCGCGAATCAGTCCTCCAATAATGATCGTCTCGTTGTCACGGCACATCACATTGGTGGTCACCTGAGTGACCGTTTTCTCGGGCAGGGCCAAATCGCCAACCGAACGAACCGTACCGGTGGATACTTCCGGGTGAATTTCCAACCGAATCATGCCTTCATCGTTGACATGTGGCAAGATCTGCAACTGAGTACCGACTTCTAAAAATTGAATCGATTGTGTCGCTGCGGTTTGCGTTACGGTGGTGTTGGCAAAACCGATTTGTTCACCAATCAAAATTTCGGCCGGCATTTTGTTTAATGCCAGGACGTGTGGGGCGGCAATCACATTGGTTTCGCCAATATCATCCAAAGCCGCCAGAAAGGAGCCAACATGAGCGTCAAGAAAACCCAAACTCAATAGACCTTGCCCAGTTTCCAGGCTATCTAAAGTGCCAGGCAATGAACCACTGACCACTCGCACACCATTGCCACGCAACAGTTCAAGATTGACACCCAATCGATGCTGGTCGTCCAACTTGACCGACAGAATTAACGCTTCAATTGCCACTTGCAACGGCGGCACATCGACCTGACGAATCACTACATCCAGTCGCTGCAACGTCAACGGCATGTCTCTGATGACCAAAATATCATTTCCAGTGTAACCTTCGATCGAACGACCGCTGCTTCCACCGGACGAACTGCCTCCCGTCGAAGATGACGAACCAGAACCTGCACCGGACGACTGCAGGCCCCCGCCGGTTGAACTTGTGATCATGATGCTGCCAACGCCATCGGTCAGCTGCGATTCGATCAATTGTTTCAACTCTGCTGCACTCACAAAACAAGGACGATAAACCCTGGTTTCAGCGACCTGGGAAACCCGTTCCATGCGAATAAAGTCTTCGGGCGTACCAATGAAAACAAAGTTGTCACGATCTAGAATTTGAAAGCCCGTACTAAATAGAATCGCTTGCAACGCTTCTCGCGCGGTAACGTTGCTAATATTTGCGGTCACCGTTCCAGTCACGTTTTCACTGGGCAGAATACTCAAACCCGATTCGACACTGATTAGTTCCAGAACAGCTCGCAGATCTTCATTGTTCAAACGCAAACTGATCTTCTGGTCGTTCAGACGAATTAGTGCTTCGCTGCTGCGCAGCGCATAAGGCATCGGCTTAGTGGGCGGCTGGCTTTCTGCGTTTCCGGGGGTCGAACGTGCTCCGGGGGCCAACAAAGAATCGATTGAAGGCAACACTAGCTTTTGTTCATTGTTTTGGTTAGCCAACCCCGACGGCACCAGACTGATTGTCGGTTCCAATTGTAATGCCTGCCCGCTGCCTTGCTCTTGATAGGCCGAGATCAATTGAATCGGGTTAGCGACCTGCATTCTGCGGTGATCTACACCATTGGTCGATTGACTGGGTTCTAAACGCTGTTGGTTAAAATGTTGGTTTCCATCAAATAATTTCGGTGTCACCATCACCGCTTGCTGTTGCGTTGACGCAGTTTCATTTCCACTTAACTGGCGACCTGATGAATTGAAATTTGCACCTGGAAGGGGTTGGGCTGACTGTCTTGTTTCATGGCTGGACAATGATGGGTGACTTTTAATGGGATCTTGTCTGCCCGACGGAATGCTGGCTTCTAGTCGCAAATTTTTATTATCTTGCTTCTGCAAATCGAGATTGGAATTTGAGGAAATGTTGCCCGGAGAATTAGTGGAAATCGAAATTCGTAAATCAGTCGACGTGACTTCGGCCCGATCTCGGCTAACCGTAAATCGTTCCAGTAATTGAAATTTCGCCGAAGCGATAGCCAAAGCCATCGCCACCAAAATCAATATCCAAAACTGTTGCGATTTGATGTCGGGGAACATAAATACAAACTTGCGGTAATACTTAGGAGCTTAACGATTTCAAGAACTCAAACTTCTTTTCCAACACTCTCCATCCACGCCTACAAACGGGTACCAGATCGAATGGTTAGTGGTTGGGATTGTCCGATCTGCAATTCAACTTGATCCTCATCAATGCGAATAACTTTGACGCTGGTCCACGTCGATTCGTCTTTCGGCTGGGACAGCGGAACAATCGTACTTTCGCGAAAGTCCACCCAAACCAAGTCGCCTTCTCGCACGATCTTCGAATTCAAGTTTGCAAAGCGACCATTCTTGCTAATCAAAATTGAACGCAGCAAGAATTTTTCCGCAGCACTGGATTCGATTGCCGAAAGCTGGTCTTGCTGTTGTTGGTCCCTTACCGCACCACCGCCAAACGCCATCCCAGTCGTCACTTTGGACGGCTGAAACATATCGATGGTGTCCAACTGGCGAGATCGGTCGTACCAACGGGTGCCTTCGGACTGGCCCAACGCCGCGTCTCCATCCTTGGCGAAACTATTCAGCATGTTCTCGATGGTTGGAACCGAAGCAACCGCGGAATCGTCATTCTTTGCGTTGCCATCCCCCGTGAACAAACTCTGAGGGATCCACATGTAAATGCCTAGCAACAAACCTGCAACTAGAACAACTGCCTTACCCGGCTGTTGGGCCGCTTCGGCTTGCAATCGTTGCAGAATTGTAGACCTTGACATGACCACGCAGACCCCATTAGGTGAAGACGACCCCTATCGTCTATCGGCACAATCAGAAGAAATTGCTTAATTAGATTTTTCAGAAGAACCGGCAAATATCTCCAAAACCAAGAAGATATTATTAATCTGGGTATCCTGGGAAGCACCGGTGGAAAATTGGCTAATTCGCAGCGTCGGATACGCTCGTTCCAACTGATAGATGAAATCTAACGCTGCGGGCGGTGAACCTTCAAGATTTAGAGTGAATCGGTGTTGGCTGAAGGAGGAAAGTGCCTGAGAAGCAAACGGGGCCAACTGGGTAATCTGCAGATTACTTTCTCTTGCCAACTGATGCAGTCTGGCTGGAATTAACACGACGTTTTGTTTGTTCAAGAAATGGACACGAGTGCTGTCAAGTTCATCGGTGATCTCATGCAGTCGATTTTGCTCCGCGTCCAAACTGGTCTTAACCACGTCGGTCAATAGTTCCGCATTGATTGCATCTTGTTCTAATTTAGTTAGTTCCGCGTGTTCCTTGCGATTCGGCCAATAAAAAAGAACGCCGTAAATTACGACACACCCAGAAACAAAGAGTGGCAAGACCCAATGAAGAACCGTCAATTCCGCTTTTTTCTTCATCGCAATTTCCGTTCTCTCGTTTTCAATCCGCATTGGGAGTGAACCCTACATCCATCGCTTTGATGGCCGATCAAAATGCCCGCATTCAACAAACAGTCAGCGGTCATAGAAATTATTGCGAGCATCCAATTGGGTCACCAACTCGGATTCATCTCGAAGGTTCGAATCGTTGTTCGATTTCGGCTCCGATTCCGCTCCATTCTCTGGCAGACAAATCTCTGGTTGTGTCCGATCTGATTGTTGGTGATCGGAATTCCCCCTTAGCGTTCCGCCTGGTTGGGACTTGTTAGAGACCGCTTCGACCTGAACACCGCTGATTCCAGCAGTCGTCTGATTCTGAAGAAATTTGACCCGAATTTTTTCAAACTCATTGTCACGATGAGGATTGATCAGACTCATTTGCAGATTGAATTCGAAACGCTTGCCAACCTGCCGAGTTTCGGTGAACTTGACTTTCTGGAACAGCAATGACTGGCTTAACGTTACTTCAAAGTCGTTGATATCGTGCATCGACGCAACATTACCCGTCAGCAGAATCGTTGTCTCGCTACTTCGCATCACATCGATGATACGCTGCAGTTCGAACGCCGTTCGATCCTCCTCTTTGAGAGTCGTGACTTCGGTCGCAATCCACGCCTCTGGCTGAGTTCGCAACTGAATGTTTGTCAGCGTCATTCCCGGAGGCTTATTGGCGTAGATTACAGCGAAGGCTTTGGATCGCGGGACATTCAGCAGCACGGAATGCAAGGCCTCTCGTTCGACCAAGATTTTGGAAATCGTATCTGACGTCGCTTCATGCTGGAACTTAGTGTTATCCAGAACCATCAATCGATTATCCAGCTTTGGTTTGACGTCAATTCGTCGGCGATGAATGCTTTGTTGATCAAAAACCACAAAAACCGCCAAAGCGATGCCGGCCACAGCGGCAATTCGCATCCTGCGCCACGCCCACAACCGCTGCGTGCATTTCTTTCTGTAGACCGTCGGCAAAAAATCAATGGAATCCATTAGGCAGCAACCCGCTTCAAAGAAAGCCCAATGGCCACATCCCACTGCCCCGATCGCTCGTGCTCTGAATGATTCATCGCGCCAGTTAGATTGGATCGCAAAATTTTCTGCGGAAAGCTCTGATTCAAAAGCCCGAGCATATCATCGTTGGCTTCACCGCCGCCGACGATCAATCGAGACAATTCTTTGCCTCGGAAGGAAACACTGTGGTAGCGAATACACATGGCAATTTCCGAAAGTAACGCTTCCAAACTAGGACGCATTGCCGTCAAAATGGTTTGATTGACCTCGGGGTCCCGACGCTCAAACTTTCGATCATCATTATTTTTCCGCATATCATGTGCTTCATCAAACGAGATGCCCAGCCAGTTGGCCAGCGCCTGGGTGAATCGGAATCCCCCAAACGGCAGGTACTTGATAAACAAAGGATTGGACCCTTCAAAAATTGCTAACAACGTTTGCTTGAATCCAATATTCAAATAGACAAATCTCTCCTGTTGATCTTTTTGTCGCCGTCTAAAAATCTGCGTGCTTCGTAAGATGGCCGAGGGTTCAATATCAATCGCAACTGGTTCTAAATCGACAGCCTCGGCAATTCGAATAATTCGAGTGATCGCGGCGCGACTACAGGCAAAAACTATAAATTCGCGAACGCCCTCGGCGACGACTCCTTGAACTTCGATGCGGCGAATTTCTGCTTCGTGGATTGAATAATCTAATCGGGACGCGATTTCAGTTCGCAGGGCGTTTCCAATTTGCCCAGATTCCACGTTGGATAAGCGAACATTCAATATCTTGATTTGTTCAGCGCCTAAACAATAAACAGCTCGTCGACCATGAAAACGGCGTCCTGCCAGAGCGGTGCGAACCGATTGAATGATTTCCTGGGATGGGTCTACTTCTAACCCCTTCGGTTTTTGTTCACCCGAGGATGGTCTTTCCCAGCGAACCGCTTCCACAATACGGTCGCCCCGACTATTGGTTTGTGCAAGCTTGATGCTATTGCTTCCAATATCGACGCCGATGGGATTGTATCGATTAGAAAACAGTGGAAACAAGGGAACGCTCCAGCTTCGATTCATCAACAAAACGACGAACCCATCAAGGCAAGATTAATGAACTCTACGGAGGTAAAATCGGCCGAATGGCTTGATCGAATTTAGCTTGCCTTTGAATCCCCAAAAGAAAGCAGCTGGGAAATGCAAAGAATTGTTAGCGGCATGCATTGTGCGGATTGGACAAAGTGGGCAATTTCCGGAGAATATGCCCGTAAATTAAGGCAAAAGAAAGCGATTCAGGGCTGCCTAGTGAACCTTCGCAGCGTCGGACCCCAATCTGCGCCACTTCGCCGTTAAGCTTGCTTTTGGGTTATAATCTTCCTTTAAACGAAAACCGAAACGTTCTTCCGAGTGTTTCGCACTGGAATCTGAACCCGATTGCACAAAGTCTAGTGACTTCCCAAAGGACCCCGCGGTGAAACAAATATTGACACAACATCCGAACCCAAGAAGACCGTACCATTCCCATTTGAATCAAGCAGACGGCCACCCGTTCGTTCGCCCCTTCACGTCATGCTTAAAGCGATTGTCCTCGGCTGGCATTATTGCCTTGGCGCTTCTTGGCGGTTTCGCCGATGATACATTCGCGCAAGAGGGCGGTGGCGGAACCCAAATTACCACCAATCCGCCCGCAGACCAACTAAAGCCAGAGGGCACTTTCGAGAGACAGAAACTAACTGGCACTTTTTATGCCGAAGGTGCAACCCACGCGGACATCGATCAGGATGGCAAGCAAGATATTGTTTCTGGGCCTTACTGGTACGCCGGTCCCAAATTTGAAGAAAAATTCGAATTGTACCCAGTGGTCGCTTTTCCGCCTGCTGGCTATTCGGAAAACTTCTTGACTTACGCTTACGACTTCAACAGCGATGGTTGGATGGATGTCTTAAGATTTGGATTTCCTGGCAAAGAGACCGCTTGGTATGAAAATCCCGGAAAAGATACGGTTCATAACAAAACATCGCACTGGAAACAACATATTGCATTCGATGTGACTGACAATGAAAGCCCGACACTTGCCAACGTCGTTGGCGACGCAACCCCTGAATTGGTTTTTCAAACCGATGGCTATTTCGGCTATGCTACGATGGACAAATCCAATCCAACGGCGAAGTGGACTTTCCACAAAGTATCCGAACAAATTGCGGGTGGACGTTTTACTCATGGTATCGGCGCAGGCGATGTGAACGGGGATCAACGCATCGATATTTTGACTTCGGGTGGTTGGTTTGAACAACCAGCCGATTTAGCGGACGATGCCTCTTGGAAACTGCATCGGGTGGCGTTTTGTCCGGAGGGTTCGCAGATGTACGCCTACGATTTTGACGGGGACGGCAAGAACGATGTCTTGACCGCAATTCATGCCCATCAGTGGGGCGTGGTTTGGCATCGGCAAATCGAAAATGAAAAAGGGGAGGTTGATTTCCAAGTGAACTGGATTGTCGGAACCAAGCCCGAACAAACCGACCACCAGGTGGTGTTTACTCAGGCTCATGCCATCGATCTGGTCGATATCGATGGTGATGGACTCAAAGACATCGTCACCGGTAGACGACATTGGGCTCACGGCGGCAACGATCCTGGCGGAAATGATCCAGCGGTTTTGTACTGGTTCCAAACGCAAAGAGACGGGGGGAAAGTCCGGTTTGTTCCTCATTTGGTCGATATCGACTCGGGAGTCGGCACTCAGGTGACCACAGGCGACCTAAATGACGATCAGAAACCAGACATCATCGTCGGAAACAAAAAAGGGACTTTTGTGTTCATTCAAAAGTAGCTTTCCATTGATTAATGGCCGTTTTCCCCGAGTTTTGCGCGGCATTGGCTGCAATTCAATCGGAAAGAAAACCGGTATTTGGCAAGACCAGAAGGGGATTCGGCAGGGGCGGGCGGTTTTCGAAGATATGAAATCGACTAAACTTAAGCCCCTGCGTTGAACCACACGGTTTGGACTTGGGATCGATGGCTTGAATCCCTGGGCAGATTTCAATACACATACGCGTTGTTTTTGGTCCTGGTTTTTGGTCCTGGTTTTTGGTCCTGGTTTTTGGTCCTGGTTTTTGGTCCTGGTTTTTGGTCCTGGTTTTTGGTCCTGGTTTTTGGTCCTGACCGGTGGAACGGCCAACCGTTAGCGAGTGTGCTTTGGACGCCCGCTGGATAACGTCGCCGATTTTGACGACCGTTGGCGACGCTGGCGGTTCCCCCTGTGCTGAGCAGCAGGCCAAGACGAACAGGTCGCGCCCCATCAATGGACGTTCAGCCTGCTGAGTGTGCTTTTTTGAAGTGCTTTTTGACTATTTTACGTCGCGAGAAAGAATCTGGCGATTTGCGATGTTGTTTTTGCAAACGGAAGAAAAGTGAAATACGCAGCAATCGGTCCTATCTCTACGCATTACCCTCAGAAGATCGAAACCAACGATGATCTTGCGGCGGCAAATCCCGGCTGGGATCTAAAACTCATTGGTCAAAAGACAGGAATCCTGCAGCGCCACATCGCCGCAGATGACGAAACGGCATCTGACCTTGGAGTCGCCGCAGCCCAAAAGTTAATGAAGGATCACGACATCGATCCGCTGTCGATCGACTTTCTTTTGTTTTGCACGCAGACGCCTGACTGCCCTTTGCCGACAACCAGTTGCATGATGCAAGAACGGTTGGGTCTGCGGACCAGCTGCGGCGCACTGGATTTTAATCTGGGATGTAGCGGCTATGTCTATGGCCTTAGCCTTGCCGACGGACTGATTCGCACCGGCAGCGTTAAACGGATCCTGTTTATCACGGCCGAAACTTATTCGAAATACATTCACCCATCCGATCGTAGCCTGCGAACGATATTTGGCGACGCAGCGGCGGCAACACTGATCGAAGCTTACGATGAACCAACGCTAAGTGGTATGCAGTATGGAACCGACGGCAAGGGTGCCAACACTTTGCTGGTCAAGCAAAGTATTCGACCTGCGGACCAATCATTAAAACCGAGACATCGCCAGCGTTGGGCCAGCGATCTTTATATGGATGGCCCCAGCTTGATTAATTTCGCAGTCGGCGCAATCCCACAGGTCGTGGAAAACGTTTTAAACAGCGAATCGAAAACTATTCAAGATATCGATCTGTTTCTGTTTCATCAGGCAACCTTTAAGATGCTGGATCAATTGCGAGAACGGCTAGATCTTACTTTTGATCGCATGCCGTTGTATCTGGAAAATGTAGGCAACACCGTTTCGTCAACGATCCCCATCCTGATTGAAGATTTACGCCTTAAAGACAAACTTACACCTGAACTGTTAACTATGATGGTTGGCTTCGGTGTTGGGTGGTCGTGGGCGGCGTGTATGTGGCGTGACGTTCTGGGCAATCGCCCACTAAGCTAAAGCACAAACGCACCACCATTGCCCCGGCGTCATTTTCCTGGCGTGGTTGTCTTACATTTATCGTCCTGCAGTCACAGGTCTCACAGGTCTCACAGGTCTCACAGGTCTGACAGGTCTGACAGGCGAATTTGTCGAAAGTAATTCACTCGAAAGAACGCGGTAAGGGCTCGACACACCAAGACGCTGAACAACTGTGGGAATCGCATATCAAAGGTGTGCCCTGGGCAAATCACACCCTTTAAGAAGCCGCGATTTGGGTTGGATAATCATTTGGGTCGCTTCGTTCACGTAACCAAGGCCATGGGATTCACTTGTCTGTTATGCAAAATCTAACTGGACAGCTTTTGATCGCCGTCCCCGAATTGGAAGACCCAAACTTCGGTCGGACCGTCATATTGATGGTGCGACACACGCCCGACGAAGGCGCGATGGGCTTGATTTTAAATCGTCCGCTGAACTTCTCGGCGAGTGATATTTGGGCAAAGGTTTCCGATGATCCAATGCCCGCAGAGGTTCCAACTGGCTGGGGAGGCCCAGTGCAAGGACCGTTGGTGATTTTGCATCGTTGGGAACCATTGGCCGACTTGACGGTGTTGCCAGGCGTTTACATTTCGACACAACGTGAACAAGTGGAAGCGATCATTAAAGAGAATCGCCAACCGTTTCTATTCTTTTTAGGATATTCAGGTTGGGGGAATGACCAATTGGAACAAGAGGCTGCCGATGGCGGTTGGTACCATATCCCAGCAACACTGGAAAAAATATTCTCCGACCCGTACCAAATGTGGAAGAGTTGCTGCTTTGATGTCGGCGAAGAAGTCTTAAGCGGCGACCATCGAATTCCAATTGACCGAAAGCCGAATCCCAACTTGAACTAATGACTCTTGTCCAAGGGAACTGACATGCGGGGCCACAAAGTTGCAGTCTCACTGTCGCGAACACTGACCGGTTCTAAGAACTGCCCGCCCATTTTTTGCGTATCGCTGACGCAAAGACTTGCACAAAAAAACGGAAGCGACCCCGATTCAGGATCACTTCCGACTTTACTGATTCGCCGTTTCTAACAGATCCCCGTCTGATTGCCTCGTAATCTTCTTGGCGGTCGCTTGCGCTACTTAGGTGTTACCCGCCGAGACCTTTGTATTAGGTGGACAGTCGCTGGGAAACGGCGGTTTGGGTGTCCTTTTGGATTGGCTTTAGCTCCAAATCCGAGGGTTTGATCAAGAATGGGTTCTCCCCACCTAAGTAGGGCTTCATCGACCGCAACACGGGTTTACTATCCGCTTCAGACGAGGTAGCTGGATCAAATTCAGCTTCTACCATTCGATTCAAAGTCGTACCCGAACCGATCGAAAGACTGGGATTACTGTCCCGATCGTTTCCACTTAGCTTCGAATCAAAAGATCGAATGGGGCTGCCTGAAAAAGATTCCGTTGGAGTCGGCTCGCCATACAACGAGTTGTTGAGCAACATTGCCGAGCCCAGAATTGGATTCCCCCAAAGGTCTAGCTCTTGGCGGTAATAGACCGTTCGCGGCACATTGCGAATCTCTGTCGACGGCACCAATCGACGCTGGGTGACCGGTTCTTCAACCGTCCGAGTCGTCTCGACCATTTCTTTGATTTGAACTTCGTAAGGTACAACCTTTTCTACCGTTTGCATGATCGTACGTTGAACAGGAACCTCACGTTCGATCACGCTTTCCTTATTGTAAGTACGCTCAACCGGAACTTTCTCGGTGATCACTCGGGTAACTGGCCGCTGATAAGTGTAAGGTACCCGGCGAGTCACCACTTGGTTTTCCACACGTTGAACAGTGACTGGAACTTTTTCGGTTACGACCTGGTCAACAAAGTTGGTCACTTCCACCGGTTCGGTCTTCATTGTCGTTTGAGGCACCAACGCCGTTTGAGCGATCTGTTGAACCTGATAGTTGGGAACGTAAGTCGGAACCAATGTAGCGGTAGCAGGTTGATTCTGGTTTGTCCAATAGAGGCCCGGGCGACGATAGACCTGCCGCATCGTGGTGGGGTCGGTGTAAGTCGTTCCCTGCAGAAAACGCAGGCGATTGCGGTCATTGTTTTGCTGAACCATCAGCTGATTGACGACCGTACCTTGATCCACCAACTGCGGTTTATAATTGGTGACCTGTTGATACGAAGTCACAGGAGTCTGCCGATAGTAAGTCTGTGTCACTGGTTTGCGAACCACCGTCTGGCGATCTTGATACTGGGTTTCTTCAATCGTGCGAGGTACGACGATTTGTTCTTCGCGATAGCCTGTCTCCTCGACATATTCTATCACTTCTCGCTGCCGCTCCTCCATCACAGTCTCTGTCACCGGTTCTACGACGGTGTAACGCTCTGTTTTCATCTCGGTTTCAATTACCGGCTTGAGAACAGTTGAACGTCGCTCACGAGTCTCGGTTCGGATCACGGGCTTTAATTCGGTGATCTGACGCTGCCGAGTGGATGTTTCCTCGACCGCCTTGTAAGTCGTAACTTCGCGAGGTTCCACAATCGTCTGAGGCACTATCCGGAAAGTCCCCGTCGGCTGAACAATTGAAGGCGCAGCAGGATAAAGTGAGGCAGGGTAGGGCTGGCAGATCTGACCCAGAGTTTCGTCGTTCAAGCCGAACGACATCCCCACCGCAGACAAAAAACCGAGCGACAAGGCCCGCAACACTCGACGACTGATCACAAATTCTTGCCTAGGCATGCTGGCCTCTTTTCTTCGGTTACTGATACTCAATGAAATCAATCAGAATGAACCCCAATCCCGCTGGATTCAATCACCCTATCTTCCAATCAGAATCCGTTCCGATCGTTTGCCCATCAATGGCAAACCTACCCAACTACTTCTTCTAGTCCCCACCCGCTTCTTCCAGTTTTGAAACCGTTTGGGTTGGAAAAGCGTGATTCAAGGCATCTCTTTGACACAACGCAAATCGAAAAACATCTTCGGCATACCGCTTTTGAGCTGACAGCTGAATCAACTAAGCGGCGCGTGAACATTAAATGATGCATTTTGAACGTGGGACAGGTTTCGAGCCTGCATTTTGGCCATGCCAGACTGGAAACCTATCCCACTTTTTCTTCACGCGATGCCAAGCATCCCGCGAAGGGATTCAGCTAAGCATCCCGCGAAGGGATTCAGCTAAGCATCCCGCGAAGGGATTCTATCGCGTACCGAGTGGCGTGATGTTTTTTGGGCAGGAGGCACACGCGGAATGTGCATCTGTCCTTTTCCACCGTGATCCAATCTATTGTGATCTAAGCATCCGCTCGGTGCACGAATTATCTTATTTTGTCGTATTTAGGAAACCACTGCAAATGGTCGGGGGTCCGATTATGACGGTTTGGCCGTTCAAAGCTTGGCCTGACAGCGGTTTAAAAACATTCGACCTTGGAATAAAATTTCAATTAACGGTCGACAGTTGATTTTTCACAACACCGACACCAAAGACCTTCACCAAACCACCAAACCACCTATTGTGCCCAAACGAAAAAGCCTACCCTTGATCTGTGAAAATTGCGATCGCTTGTCTATCAAACGCACGCGGAAAATTCAAAGCGGAAGTCGACTTCCAAACACCCAAGGTTATACGAAGCGAATAGCCTAAATCGCAAAGCTAAATTCGCGAAATCGTAGGCCGATATCATGAAGCCCTAGCCAAACGGACCGGGACTTTTGTATCAGTGTTCGCAACCTGCATCGCGTTTGACACAACCAAATCAAGCGCAAGTTGGTGTGATGTTGATCTAAGAACCCCGCTTCGCCCTAGCCTAACTTCGCTTCGCGAAGCCACCTGTTCCCAGCACGGGAGCAGGCACACCGCTTTCGATTTACTTTGCGGCGATGTTTGTACCCAAGACCAACCGGCGAGGTTCCAGAATGGGCAATCTGCAACGTGGCGGCCAGCGGCACCGATTGAGGCTAACCCGATTCGAGTGACGCGAGTTTCGGACACAGGGACTCTTGTTACCAAAAGTGACAGGTTTCCAAAAGCGACATGGGGCAACATAAGAAGTCTCCTGGTATCAATCTTGGGCGGCTTTACCAAGACAACTTATCAACAAGTCAGTCGATTGGCAGTTGCGTGGCCTAAGCGTTTTCCGACTCAATTGAATGCCCAACTTCGTGAAGGCAAGGTTTGGATAAAACACTATTTTTAGAATCCGTTACTCGAAGGAAATAATGAAAGCAACTAGCCTGCTTTAGCTGACAAAAATGGTTTAAAATAGGAAGTCGAAGACCAGGACTTCAAAGATAATTTTCGCAAAGGAATCCATCGTGGAATTGATCGAACATACGTTCGATACCTACCCCAAGAACTTGGCTCTGGACGAAGCCCTTCTGCTTGCGGCCGAAACCGAATCGGTCGACACCACATCTAGGCAAGTGCTTAGAACTTGGCAGCCCCAAAGCCCCGCCGTTATTATCGGCCGAGGGTCTCAATTTCACACTGAAGTGGACATGGATTATTGTCGTACTCACAACATCCCTGTGCTTCGTCGTCATAGCGGCGGGGCGGCGATCGTAACCGGCAAAGGGTGTTTGATGTACGCGGTGGTTATTAGTTATGTGCAGCACCCGCACCTTCGCGACCTATCCAATGCTCATCAGTTTGTGATGCAGCGAATTCAGGCCGCCGTCGCCACGCTGGTGCCCTCTGTTAACGTGCAAGGCATTTGCGACCTGACGATCGATGGGAAAAAATGTTCGGGTAACAGCTTAAAGGTCGCCCGAAATCACTTTCTTTATCATGGGACGATCCTGTACGATTTCGACTTATCGTTAATTCAGAAATGCCTGAAAACTCCGCCTCGACAGCCAGAATACCGACAACAGCGGTCGCATTTGGACTTTGTGGCCAACTTACCCGCCCCGATCGGGAATTCTGGGTGGAGTGAAGAAATTGTGGGCATTTTGCGTGACAAATTAGCAACGACTTGGCAAGCTGCGAAAGTTGAAACCAAGTTACCCAACGAACAAGTAGGCCTGTTGGTAGCAGAAAAGTACGGCAATCCTGACTGGAATTTTCGGCGCTAGGCGACAACTTTCAGAACCCGTTGAATGCCTACACGGGCGAATCGTCCAAAATTCCGTTGATTCAAGCAACTTCGTTTTTTCCGTTAGACCGTTCCAAAGCATGAACATCCTTTAGGGACAGTCGCGAAACGATTAAGATTCGATACAATGGGGCGCTGCCGAGTTTTCGGGCGAAGACACGAGGTCAAATTGTCGCCTTGAATTCAACTGGATTACTTCGTTGTTTCAAGGCAGACACGCGTTTTTCAAGGTAGACACGCACATCTCGGGCACTTTAACACCGATAAGATGTTGGATTTGGAACACTGAAGGATCGGACGTAGTGTTACACCTTTCGAACGATTCTCGGTCATTTTTCGGCAGAAGATAATTAAATTGATTTAGGCGACGGTCCATCCGCTGACTTTCGTCGACCAAATAATTTGTGAAGAAGACGTAGTGACAGACCAAAAAAACACAAACGGCTCGCGGCCACAAGATTCTCAAGGCCAGGGCTTGAAAAGCAAGAAACGAAAAGAAAAGAAAAAGAACGGCAAGGACGATGGTGAAACAACGTCGGGCGGACCAAGCCCGATCACGTTGATTCTATGGCTAACCGTAATCGCCATCGTCGCTTGGATGCTAAGCACCGCATTTTCGGAACCGGCTCACTCGGAAGTTTCGTACACCTACTTCAAACGCCTGCTAAACGGGGTTGACTTTAGTGGTGATCCGATTCTGGATAGTAAAGGCGAACGAGTCCAAAACATTGCGGGCAAGGACGAAGAAGGCAAAGACATCCTGGTCCCATGTAATATTCTAGAAGTCAAACGGTCCGGATTCACGCTTCGTGCCTTCTGCAAAGTGGCCGCGCCAGCGGAGCCGAAATCGGCGGCCGAGAAATGGGGAACTTCGGCAAGCTCGTCCGACAATCGCTTAAGTAAATACATCCGAGTCACTTTGGATGCCAGCGACCTTCGGTCAACGGACTTGAACTCGACTTTGGAAGCCCACGGTGTCCGCTTGATCAATGAGGAACCGGTCGAAAATGCTTGGGCTCAAACTCTGATATTTTTTGGCATCACTGCGGGCTTGATTCTACTGATGTGGTTCATGCTTCGCCGCAGCCAAGGTCAAATGTTCGGTGGCGGCGGATTTCTGAATTCGTTCTCCCGCAGCACTGCCAAGCGATTTGAGATCGATGAAAATTCAGTAACTTTTGCTGACGTTGCTGGAGCTGACGGAGTCAAAGCAGAATTAGAAGAAATCGTTGACTTCCTGAAGTCACCAGAGAAGTACCAAAAACTGGGCGGACGCGTTCCCAAAGGCGTTCTGCTAAACGGTGCCCCAGGAACGGGCAAGACCTTGTTGGCTCGTGCCGTTGCGGGGGAGGCAGACGTTCCGTTTTATAGCGTCAACGGATCAGAATTTATTCAAATGTTCGTGGGTGTGGGCGCAAGTCGAGTTCGAGACCTGTTTCAAAACGCCAAGGACACAGCACCCAGTATCATTTTTGTGGATGAAATAGACGCAGTCGGACGCCAGCGAGGTGCGGGCTTAGGCGGCGGACACGATGAACGCGAGCAAACTCTAAATCAGATTCTAAGCGAAATGGACGGTTTTGGAGGTGGCGATTCGGTTATTGTCGTGGCGGCCACCAATCGCCCTGACGTCTTGGATCCCGCATTGCTTCGTCCTGGTCGATTTGACCGGCACATCACCGTCAATCGACCTACCCGGGATGGAAGACTGGCCATCTTCAAGGTGCATGTTAAGAAAGTTCCGCTTCACGCCAATGTGGAATTGGGTGAATTGGCGTCGGCTACCGCGGGCATGACCGGGGCTGATATTCGCAATGTGGTGAACGAGGCCGCCTTGCACGCAGCACGAGAAGGAAAGACGTCGGTCGAAAAAATGGATTTTTCGTACGCGTTGGACCGGGTCCGCATGGGGCCACGACGTGAAGAAATTCTGTCCGAAGACAACAAGATAAAGACGGCCTACCACGAGGCTGGGCACACTTTGGCGGCATGGTTGCTGCCTAAGGCAAACCCAGTTTCGAAAGTTACGATCATCCCGCGTGGTAGATCACTTGGCCAAACCTTCATGACGCCACCAGAGGATCGCCTAGATTACTCTCGGTCGGAAATGGAGCAATTACTTGTGGTGATGCTGGGTGGCCGATCGGCTGAAAAGCTGATCTATAACGAAACGTCCGCAGGCGCGCAAAACGATTTAGAGCAAGCGACCTCGCTGGCTCGGCGAATGGTGTCGATGTGGGGGATGAGTGAAAAGCTGGGCCCCGTCAGTTTCAAGCTTTCCGACGAAGATCCGTTTTTAGGGCGTGAGATGCATCAGGCCAGACTGTTCAGCGAACACACGATGGAAGTGATCGATGAAGAGATCACGAAAATCCTGTGTGCGGCTAGCGTTCGAGCCGATGAACTGCTGGCTGGACAGCGGGAAAAGCTGGAAATAATTACCCGATCTTTGGTTGAAAATGAAGAACTGGACCGCATGCAACTGGAAGCGTTGATCGGCCCTGCCGCTCAAACACCGGCGCATGTTCTGCCAAGTGAAAATAAAGCTGAATTGCCAGCTTCGGCAAAGCCAGAGATCGAAATCGGTCCCGCAAGTTCAACCGATGCTTCGGACATCACGACCCGTCCCAACGAGGGCGCTGACCTAGAGTGAGGTTCCAGCCTTACAAGCTTCTCCAAGTTAACGGTGAGCGGCAATCTACCGATTGTGCTCACTTGAAGCGGGAAGTGAAACGCCGATAGCCGAATTACGAAAGCTGCTGAACATAGGTGTTCCGCAGCTTTTTTTGCGGCATGGCCAAATATCTTGAATCCCAATGTTGCCCCAACAGGGCCAATCAATGCTAGCACCCCAGAATCGACTGTAGCGATTTTAATGGTTGTGCCGATGAGAATACCTTAGGTCGGTCAGCCCGTGGGTTGCTTCACGCTTGATGGTTTGGGATTTGTAATGGTTAAGAAAAATAATTCTGCCGGGTCAGAGAACGAAAACCTTCGCAAAGCGGCGGTCTTGCTGACTTGCTTGCCACGAGCGTTGTCGGCACGTTTAATGGCCAAGCTGACAAACGTTCAAATCGAGGCGGTATCGATTGAGATTTCCTACCTTGGTCGAGTATCTGTGGATGAACAGAACCGCGTGATCAACGAATTTGCAGATTCTAGCGGTGCGGCCATGTCGGGCACTCCTGGCAATTTGGAATTGGCCAAGAGCTTGATCAACGATGCGATGGGCGACAACGGTCGCGAAACGATTGAAAACGTTCGCCAAGTTGTCGAATCGCTGCCGTTCAGCTTCCTAAAGAAAGTGGATCCGCAAAATATCCAGACCTTTATTGTGGACGAACATCCTCAGACGATTGCTTTGATCCTATCGCACTTGCCGCCCAATTTTGGGGCCGAAATCATCTCTAGCCTGCCTGCCGAAAAACAACTGGCGGTGATTCGACGAATCGCCAACATGGGCCAAACTAGCCCCGAAGCACTTCAGGCGGTAGAACGAGGCCTAGAATCTCGCATGGCCAGCCTAATGAATCAGTCTTTCGGCAAAGCCGGTGGAGTGGGTAGTATCGCAGAGATTCTAAACATTACCGATCGAAACACGGAAAGAACCATTTTGGAAAAACTTTCCGAAGAAGATCCTGAGCTGGTAGAAGAAATTCGCCGTTTGATGTTCATCTTTGATGACATTGGCAAACTGGGCGACAAGGATATTCAGCAAGTATTGAAGAGTGTTGAAAATAGCCAATGGGCCATGGGCCTGAAAGGCAGTAGCGAGGCGTTGAAAAAGAAAATCTTTGGCAATATGTCGCAACGAGCCGCACAGATGCTTGAAGAAGAAATGGAATTCTTGGGTTCGGTCAAACTTTCGGCTGTCGAGGCGGTCCAACAACAGATTGTGGACATCGTTCGCTCACTGCAAGAAGCTGGCGAAATCGCATCCACCAGTGCAGGCCAAGAAGAAGAGTTGGTGGCCTAGGGTTTTACCCAAACCCACGGTCCCTGAAATTGCATGAGAACCAGGGCTTTGGCGGAGGTAACTTGGACCCAGGTGGCCCGCAGCAAGATCTATGTTTCACCCGTGGGACGCGTCCGCATTGCTATGGCGACACGACAATCATCGCTGACAAGAACAAGTAACGTCCAACCAAAAAAAGGCGTTATCTCACGATCGGGATAACGCTTTTTTTTGTAATTGGCTTTGCCGAAGCTGGAGATGGGTCGCCCGACTATTGCAACCGAGGTACGGTCACTGGAACTGGAATCAAATCCATTGCGACCTTCTTGCCCGTGGGGCCAATAAATGTCTTAGTCTCGTAGTACGGTGCCACACCTGGAATTGTATCCACGACCTTGGCTTTAAATTTGTCCACAATGGCCTGCGCCTCGGGATTGATCTGCTTATCAATCGAATCGGGATTTCGCACGACCCATTCAAACGAACCGACACAAACCATGCTCGAGTGTCGGTCGTGGTAAGAATAGGCTTCGACGCCAGCTTCACGAAGTTTCTCTGTTAAAAAATTGGCGTTGACTTCGGCTTCCATTAAACGACTTTCGGTCAGTCCACGACCACTACGTTTTAAAAAGTCAAATTGCCTGGTCTGCTCTTCAATCTCCTGGTCGTTGAACGTGGAATCGCCTTTAAAGGTTGCGATCTTGACCGTGTACGCATTGGGATTATTCAATAAACTAAACTTATCACCTTTGTTCATTTTGCTGACGATGGGGTCGACCACTTGGCGCTCGAAAAAGGAATCTGGCAGCATTGGATTGGGAATCATGAACGCGGCTCGCATTGGCCCCATCTTTTTCATGTCTTCATCTTTGGTCTGCCGCCGAATAATTTCGCGATACGTGCCCATGCGTTGCAAAGGTCGACTGTTGACCGAAACATGCAGCGTTTTAGGAAATAGATGCTTGATTTTTTCCAACGACTTTAGACCATTCTTATCCTCTGCACCGGCGAAATTGCCAACCAATACTGAAATATCGGTAAAGCTATCTGGATGCAAGGCCCGCATCTTCTTCGACTCGAGCCCAAAACCGTCTGCTACTTTTTGAAACCCAAGGCCTTCAACCTGCTCCGAGTAATCAAATTCTTTCTCGTACAGATAAGCGTCCAAACCCTGAGCCCGCAGTTCCTCGCACAAGGTCTCTGCTTCGTGCTTACCTTCAACCATGAACGAGGCACACATAATCAACCATGGGCCATGCGTTTTTTGCAACACGTAACCCTCTTCTTTCTGAGTGTGCGCCACCTGTCGAAAAGGAGCAAGCAAGCGATCTCGCAAACGATTCTGAGCCTCTACCAAAGGCGTAGTGGCCAACAAGGTGATCAGCGTCGTAAAGCAAATCGCGGCGAATCTAGATTTTAAACGTAACATGGAGTCAGCTCCCAAATTTATCGAATGACCTGCAATTGCGAGGAGTCCCAAGCGGAGACGAGCGAAGATTAGCAAAATCGTTATTTTGACTAAAGATCGGTTTCAGACGCTGGCAGGCACCGCTTTTCGAAAAATAAACGCCACAAAACGCTATTTCTTGAATAATTAAGGGGTTGAAACTACCATTAAGGAACTTATGACTATAAAATTAGGGGGAGAATTACTGCCCGTTGTTATTTCCCAATGACAGCAATGCCGAATCAATTTGAGTTAATTTTAGTGGCGAATGCACAACCTTTATTTGCTGCCTCGACCGCTAGAAGCCCCCAATCGCCGTTGATTAGTAGGTGGGTCGTTTTCGGGTCGTTGGTTTTCGATGAGAACCTTGGGATTAGACGGGCTTGGCAAAGTGATCGCTTTAGCTGAAAGAGATCGGCAATGAGATATTCGTTTCGACTAGCAGAACTGCTTGGACATATTCCAGATCCAAGAAAGCGGCCTGGTACGATTAAGGCCATCGTGGACTACACCGGTTTGGACCGTCATCAGGTGGCCGCGCTTCTGAAAAATGAAGTCAAGTATATCCCGCTAAAGGCACTGTCTCGCCTTTGTGATTACTTGATTGAACACGGGCATACGACCGCGGACAAATTGCCAGGAGCCCTTTTTGCGGTTGAACCGGAAAATTTCTGGGAACTGTTGGCTCGTCGATCTCGCTTAGAATTGTGTTTGGGTGTCCGAAAAGATGTCGACTCCGATTCGCCAGAAGTCTCTTACGTGGTGGCATCGGACTCGGTGCTGCTAGGCGAACTGCTTAACGGGGTTACCACTCTGGGTGGCACTGCGAAATTGCAGAAAATGCCTGACGGCAACCCAATTCCGCACCCCGAGCATTTGAAGCAATCGTTGGTTTGGTCGCCTGGGCAGGCTCCGCAAGGCGAAGTGGTGCAACGCGCGGAACAAGTTTACGAAGAATTCTCTGCGTCTAGCGGTGACAAGGCTATGGTCGGACTTGGTAGCGCCAAGAGTAATCCGGTGGTAGAAATCATCATGTCCAATGCGTTTAGTTGTGACCCATTTGGATCGCAAGACGAGATCGCAGCGCCCAAGGATCGGTCCGTTCCAATCTTTCTACGGTACCGTGCACAAGATCCCAACGCTGCTTCTTGTTTTGGTGGTGTCAATTTGTCGGCCAGCGAAAAGACAAGCGAACCGGGCATCTATTACGAAGACGCCAAGGGCAAATGGCAGAAGGTCTCTTGCTCCAACGACCGACAGGATGCAGCATTCCTATTTTACATCCATCGGGAATCCCAGGGCCGACTGGAAATGGCATTGGGAGGATTTTCGGGCCGCGCCACTCGCTTGTTAGCGCGCACTTTGTTGACTAGGTCTGAAGATTTCTGGCCGCCTCAGTACGAAGGGCAGGGCATCCAAGTGGGTGCTTATATCGTGCAGTTTAGCTGGACGGTAAGTGAAAAGCCTGTGGATATATTAAGAACCGACTTGGTCGCCAATACAAAAGTGATTTCCATCCCAGCCGAAGCGATTGCCCGAAGACTTGAGGGCAATTGAGGCTTGCCGTCTGGAAGCGAATGGACAGAGGCCATTCCCACTCTTGGGCATGGCCTTTTCTTTTGCGCCGCCACTTTTCTTTGCTTTTTCTCGTATCGTTGATCGCGCGAGTTTCCGCCGTGAAAGCCTTCTTCACTTGCCCGATTTGATTCTTTGGGTGGCCCATTCCCTCGTGTTGTCGAAGATTGAATTGAGCACACCTAAACACCGCATAAGACGTGCAGTAAGATAAAAGGAGAGATACGGACTAATCCACTCAACGCTTGCCCTCGAGACATTGCCGTGAAACCGATCTACTTGGACCACAATGCGACCACTCCTTTGGCACCGGTCGTCCAAGAGGCAATGCTGCCTTTCTTGGCCGAACACTTTGGAAACCCTTCTAGTAGCCACAGTTTTGGCAGGGCGGCATTAGAAGCAATGGAAGATGCGCGGATGCATGTGGCAGCCGCCTTGGGTGCCGATCGCGATGAAATTTTCTTTACCAGCGGTGGAACCGAAAGCAATAATCTAGCCATCATCGGCAGCCTGATTTCTAACGTACCTGAGATCAGTGGCCATATCATCACAAGCCAGATTGAACATCCGGCCGTTCTGGCGCCAATTCGTTTCTTGGAAAATCTAGGCTTCGAAGTGACTCGGCTTCCAACCAATCGCAACGGTGTTGTTTCAACTGAAGACATCCAAGCGGCGTTGCGAACCGATACCAAATTGGTTTCAATCATGCATGCCAACAATGAAACCGGAGTCATCCAACCGCTGGCGGAAATTGCGGAAATCCTACAAGATCGAGAAGTCATTTTTCACTCGGATGGTTCGCAAAGCTTTGGGAAAATCCCCACGACGGTCGACGACTTGGGTGTCGACATGTTGGCAATCGCCGGCCATAAATTCTATGCGCCCAAAGGCGTCGGTGCACTCTATGTTCGGTTTGGCACGGAAGTCCACCCGTTTATGCAAGGTGCCGGGCACGAGCGCGGCTTGCGCCCGGGCACTGAAAATGTAGCCAGCATCGTTGGAATGGGACGGGCATGCCGCTTGGTCAGTAAGCATTTGGCGGCGTCGATCAGTCGCATGACACTCTTACGAGATCGCTTGCAGACACAGCTAACCAGTCACATTCCAGGTCTATTAGTCAATGGTCTGGCTGCTGAACGCTTGCCCAATACGTTAAGCGTGGTGTTCCCTGATGTTCAAGGACATCAATTATTACAGCGTGCCCCCGAAGTCTGTGCATCAACCGGATCGGCTTGCCACAGCGGTTCGGCTGCAAGATCCGCAACGCTAGAAAACCTGGGACTAAGTGAGAAAAAAGCGTCTGGCACCGTTCGACTAAGCGTCGGCTGGTACACCACCGATGCGGAAATTGAACGGTCCGCAAACCTTTTGATTGCCGCTTGGGAAGAACTTGCTGGCGGCGATTTCTAGATTGATCTAAGCAGCGGCGACTTGCCTTAAACCTGAAATCGATCGGAACACTCTGGCGTAGACATCCCGAGATTCTTGAGCGATTTACGACGCCCACACCAGCAGGGCGGTTGCGAAGGCCCACAAAAGCGAGGCCCAAAACAATGGGGAAAGTCGTTGCACCCAAGTCAGTGCCAGCGGCTGAACTCCTACCTCATTTTGCAACTTGACCCAACCCGTTCTACCATAACGCCAACCTTGATTTAGGTCATTGGCATCGTGCGATGATCTGCCAATTCCTAGAGCGGCAGAAACTTCTCCGCTGGCCTTGCCGCTCTCTCCGCCCAGCACATTAGATTCGCGGTTAAATGCTTCACGGTCAAACCAAGCAACAAGGTTACTCCAAAGCAAGCCATTGGCTCCCGTCGATCGTTTTTGACTTGCTACACAAACGGACACCTTTGAAGTGGATTGCCCCGCGATCCGACCTGTCAGCGATGCCTTCATCTCCTTGCCTTCGTACTGCTGCGGGAAAGGGACGTACGTGTAGAGAGAATCGTTTTGTGTTGGAATCGATTTTGACTGCGGTTGCAATTTCAAATTCCGGTAGAACGTCGATCCAATCACAGGCTTTTTCCCAGCGTCCGGCGCAGCCAGGATTCGTTTTACATTGCCCGTGCCTGCAGTCGTTTTCACCCCCCAAGCGTTCGCCTGGCTCGATTCATTGGACTCCAGTTGAGAAAGACTTAGAAGCGTCGTGGACAACATTGCTAAAATAGCAAAGGCCACCCCCGAGGTCAGCGATCCGAAATATCGTCGCATTCCGTAAACGGCAAAGCCTACTTTCCTGCGGAAATGGGTAATCATTATCTGAGGTACTCGGTCAACGGAAGTGGGAATTAGTAACGCTATTACAATTCCCAGATTCCGAAAAAGGACTGATGTTGCCAAAACACCACAGCCCCCCCCCAAGCACCCCTCAAGACCAAAAGATCGGTTGCAACGATCGTATCAGCAAAATGTAAGAATGTTTTCCAATGAGATAAGGTTTCGAAAATTCCAAGAATCCCCAATCGTTCACGTCCTATGATTCGTCGAAGCGTCTCCATCACTCTAGATTGCCGAGTCCACGATGCCTGAAACTCAAACTCAATTATGACTTGACGAAGTTATTGGCAACGACACACTTGAAGCGATGCCCCAAAGTGCAGTAAAGCTACTAGAAATTTCGCGCCAACCCGATGTCGGCCCAAACGATTTGGCCGTGCCCATCGAATCCGATCCAGGACTCTCGGTCCAAGTGCTGAAGTTCGTTAACTCCTCATATTTTGGCTTCTCGCGAAAGATCTCTAGCATCCCGCTTGCCATCAACTTGGTGGGCTTTAAAACCATTATGAATTTCACCCTGTGGAACGCGATTTACAGCATGATTCCCAACCCAAAGTGTGACAACTTTGATCTCAAAGGCCTGTGGCAAGACTCACTTCGCCGAGCGGTTTTCGGAAGAATTTTCGCGAAGCGATGTGGCTTAACTTCTGTTGAAGAGGTTTTTGCGGGCGCTTTGATGCAGGATCTAGCGGTTCCTCTTCTGGTCGCTGCCAAACCCGATGAATACGCGAAGCTGCTGGAACGTTCGGTGGTTGAATCCAAACGCTTAAGCGAATTGGAAGAAGAACACTTTGGCTGGAACCATGCCGAGGTGGCGGCTCAATGCTGTACCCGTTGGAAATTTCCGGAAAGTTTGGTTTCAATAATCCGCATGCACGTTCAACCAACCAGCAAATTTCCAAAAACGAATGCCGAACGCGTCGTTTCGGTTTGCTCATTGTTACCCTCAGTGACTTATGAATCGTGGCCAGAACAGGCACGTTTTGGGAAATGCGTTCGAGCGTTTGTGGCCAAGGTCACACCAGAAACTCTACTGGAAGAAACCGACGCCGAATTTGCCAAGCTGGCACCCTCAATCAATGTGGACGCAAATTGTAAACCGCTGTTAGGCTGGACAAAAATTGAAACCACCCAGTAAACACTTGCGTAAGCTATGATAAAGAAAGTACGCAGACCGACCTTGGTCCCTGGATCGCCAAAACGCCAAATTTCACGGGCAGAATGACCTCCCCAATATTGGGGGCACATTATGGAAACCATCCAAAAAGATCGAACCGTTCGAAAACAATTGCTCAAGACGGCCGAAGGCTATCTTGAATTGGCGATGGTGTTTGACGACCGCTGGACGCTCCCCAACGAGATCAAGGCGAACCTGGTCCATCACGCCTTGGCAGCCCTGGAACAGGCAGAACAGAAAAAAGGTGACAGTGCACCGATCCTGTATCTGCGGGGTTGCGCCTACAAGGTGGCGGGGGAATTCGAAAAGGCAGCGCATGCACTAACGCAAGTCTTAGAAATCAACGACCGCTTCACAGGTGCTTACTTAGCCTTAGGCTGGTGCTACAAGCGGCTGGACCGTTTGGATCTGGCGATCGAGGCCCTGCAATTTGGCGTAATGCGTCAACCCAACCACGCGGTTCTGCACTACAATTTGGCCTGCTACTTTGCGTTAAGCAAACAATCTGAAAACTGCATCGGGCATCTAAAACAGGCTCTGGCACTGGACGGAACATTAGTTCAAAGCGTCTCCAAAGAGCCGGATTTCGATCAGGTCCGAACTTTTCCCGCGTTTACCGCTGTGATGGAAGTCCTGATCTAAGCCTCTCTCAAGCCTTGGCAATCCCACAAGCCTTGGCAATCCCACAAGCCTTGGCCGTTTGGCAAGCCTTGGGCCATTTGCAATTGTGGTTGCTGTTCACTAAAGGTCCGATAGGGCTTTCGCGGCCTGCTTAGCGATCTCGAGCGAAATCGTTTGAATTTGTGCTCGAGTCAACCAGATTTTTGCTTGGCGACGATATTCACCTTGAACCGCAAAATCAGTCTGAGCCTTGGACAAGTCGAGCAGGATCAAACCCATCTCGTATCCCGCTTCGGCTTGCAACGTCTGCACTTCAGCGGATGGCGATTCTCCATAGGCACCGTTTGCCAGCGGGCCAAAGTAGTCCTTAGCCTCCATCAGCAGGCCCTGAACCTTAGAAATTTCTCCTAGGGCAAACAAAGACCGCGCACCTATTTCGTTGGGCAGTGCAACCAACTTCCGGAAATAAATTTTGGCGCCCTTTAGATCGTTCAACCCTCGTTGGACGTAACCTGCCTGGAACCATAACTGATGAGCCGCGGTCGGAGTCAAATCAGAGTTCTTGGCTAAGAAATCTACTTGATTCAAATCCAAGGCCCCCAACCATTGCTCAGCTATCGAAAAATGATCGGTTTGAATCGCCGCTTGGGTCGCATTGATCAATGAAGTCCAGCGGATATCAGACTTCACTTTGGCCAAGTCTTGAATGTTTGCCAACGCCGACCGGTAACTGTCGAAGGCCTTGTCATAGTCCTTATTGGCAAAGTAACTTTGCCCTATCATCAAACGGGCTTCGTCGGCCAAAGGTTGCGATGAATTATTCTTCACCCACTGCGAGAAACCATCGGCAGCATTTTCATACTTACCAACGCTAAATTCAGTCCAAGCCAACATATAAGTAGCATTACGTTGCAGTTGCGAATCGTCTGTAACCTTGGTGGCTTTGGAAAATTGCAATTCCGCATTCACAAAATCACTGGCGTCAAATTGGTACCGCCCTAGGTAATAAGCGGCACGCGAAAGTAAGCTGCTTTCAGGATAGGTGGCGACAAAGTTTTCCAATGTCAGCTTCGCCTGAGCCGTCGACTGAGCGGTTTCCGACTTTCGCCGAGCCCAAAACAAGTTGTATAGGAATTGATCGCCACGCGAATCGCTACCAGCATTACGCACCAATTGGGCAAACGTCGCTTCGGCAGCCACCCAATTTTCTTCAGCAAGCTGCTGGTTTCCAATCGCAAAATCTGCATCCAATGCAGGATTCAATTTACCCGAAGTTTCCGCCATCTTCGGGTCAACCGATTTCGGATCACCAGCATCTAACGTCTTGGGCAGGTCAGTGCTTGCGACTTTTTCACCTTCAAAATCTGCCGCTTTTAGATTGGAATCCAAACGCTGCAACTGGGAAATGGCCGCTGCCCGTTGATAATGACTGGGATAGGATCGGACAAAATCAAGTAGCACATTCTTGGCCTGCGATTCTTGATTCAACCGCAACATTGTCATGCCCAAGTTAAATTGACCGTCTGACAGTACAGCCACCCTTGCTTCGCTTGTCGGAACCGAAGCCAAGACTTCGGCCAAGCGAACAAAATCATTTTTCGCATCATCGAATTGTTCTTTTCCGAAATAGGCAGTACCCCGTTGAAGCTTGACGGCCGCCAGATCAATCCCGTCCAAGTCAACTTCAAGCTCATTGGCCAAGCCAATCACTTTGGCAAAATCGCCTTGTTGGTTGTATAAGAACAGAGCACTGTTGATCGCGTTGACTCGCAATGGGAACGATTTGAGCGTTCGAAAGGACTTTTCAAACGACCGCGCTGCATCATCAAACTGTTCCGAATTCTCTTGAATCTGGCCTCGAACAAAATAGGCAGCAGCCTGATCGGTGGCGGGCAACTTCTGCACCGCTTCCTCGGCCAAAGTAGTCAGTGCAGCACTGGCTTGGTCAGAATTCGCCATCCCTGTCGCCGCATTAACCAACCAAGTGCCAACCAGCGAATCGCTTGCATTGTCTTGCATCAACTGTTGGTAAACCGCGGTCGCCGCCGGAAATTTCCCAAGTCCAAACAGTGAATCTGCCAACCAATTCTGGACTCGCTTTCGACTTTCTAGGACCGCCAATTGCGCTGCGTTCAGGTTGGCCGGATTTTGCGGAAAGCCTTGCCCACTGAATTCAGGCAACGCCAAAATCTTCTCGCAATGAGCAACACAAGTACCCAAGTTCGATTCGAAAATGGACTTTTGTTCCTGATCGAAATTTGGACGTGCGGCGAACTGTCGATTCAACGCCCCGCCACTCTGAAACCTTAACTCGGCCGCCTCTAGAAGCGCGGCTTTGTTGAATTGATTGGCCGAATCCTGCGCAATCGCTTCCAGCGACTGCAGTCCCTTTTGGGCGTTTTCCTTGTTCTGGTCATGACCTTCCCAAAGGGCCGTTAGGTATATCACCTCCGACGCCAACTGGGCATTGCTAGAAAGCAGTTCCTGGAACTGGTTCTGCAGTTTCGCGATCGTTGGAAAATCGTCAGCGTTTTCGGCGATCCGCATTCGCAAAACAACGGCATCAGCTTGCAACGCCTGGGGCGCAACATCAATTCCACTCAAGGCCCATTCAGAATACTCAAGAGCCGTTTCCATTTGGCCCAAACTTAAATAACATCTAGCCTGGTTGTAACCCGCGGACCATACCAATCCAGCAGAGGTCTGGATTTGGGCAGGACGATCGATCTGGGCAACAAGTTTCTCAAATTGCGTAATCGCCGGTTCCGAATCGCCCAACAACTTAAAACACATTCCTAAATTGTAAGCAACAACATCGGGCGACTGGGCTGGATAGCTCTCCTGCAATTCGATGTAGATCTTCGCTGCTTGTTGCACACCAGCCGTCACTAAATCCAGCTGGGCAGGGCTGGACGGATCCATTGGGTTATTGATCGCGGCTTCCAAGCGATTTTCTGCAGAACCTAACATTGCAGAGACTTTAATCTGCGCTGGCGTACTTAGATCTTGAACCAACGCGTCCAGCAGGTCAGTGGCCAGCTGGACCTGTCCGGCACTCTTTTGAGTAATGGCTTGATAATATTTTGCGGTCGACTGGACCGAAGGCAACGACGCACTGGTTGCCAACGATCCAAAGGCTTCCGCCATCGCTTGAAAATCCGCTTGGGTCGCTTGAGGTTCTCGGATTAACTGTTGCAATACCGTCAATAACTTTAATTGCTGTGCCTGCTGAACAATCTCCACCGACGGTTGGCGCTGAATC
>Ga0105050_10002216_pt1 | contig 28146 bp, 25 predicted proteins | sample FRY01_FD_78088 | JGI IMG/M metagenome (GOLD analysis project Ga0105050, IMG submission 78088) | Freshwater microbial communities from Lake Fryxell liftoff mats and glacier meltwater in Antarctica - FRY-01 | ecosystem: Environmental > Aquatic > Freshwater > Ice > Glacier meltwater ...
TGGCGGTGACAACCTGTTCCTGGCTTCGATCGTCGCGCTCAACGCCGATGATGGCAGTTATGTCTGGCATTACCAGACGACACCAGGTGATACCTGGGACTACACCGCTGTCCAGCACATGATCCTCGCCGACCTGCAGATTGATGGTCAGCCTCGCAAGGTCATCATGCAGGCGCCAAAAAACGGCTTTTTCTACGTTCTTGATCGCACAAACGGTGAGTTCATCAGCGCTGAAGCCTATGTGCCAGTGAACTGGGCTACACACATCGACCCTGAAACCGGTCGACCGGTGGAAAGCCCGGAAGGGCACTACGCCAACGAGACGAAGAAGATTCGCCCGGCGCCCTACGGCGGCCACAACTGGCATCCGATGACCTTCAACCCCAACACCGGACTGGTCTACATCCCGGTTCTGGATCTTCCGTTCAAGTACGGACAGGACAATGCCTTCAAGCACAATCCTACCGAATGGAACACCGGGGTCGATTTTGCCCAGACCATACCCAGCAAAGACCCGGACACGATGATCGCCGACATGCAAGATGTGAAAGGCCATCTGGCGGCCTGGGATCCGGTCGCTCAGAAAGAAGTGTGGCGCGTACAACATTCGAATTCGTGGAATGGTGGGCTGTTGTCCACCGCCGGCAACCTGGTTTTTCAGGGACGTGCCGATGGCTATTTCGCCGCCTATACCGCAGACAAGGGTGAGCTGGTATGGGAAACGCCGGTCCAGGTCGGAATCATCGCTGCGCCAATCAGCTATTCGGTGGATGGCGAGCAGTACATCGCGGTGGTTGCCGGTTGGGGTGGTGCGTACGGCCTCGCGTCCGGCATGCCACGACATCGCAACAATGCGCTTGAAGAAGGGCGCATCCTGGTCTGGAAAATCGGCGGGAAAGCTGAGTTACCGAAACAGAAGGTGGCGTTCATCGCGCTGCCTAAACCTCCTGAGATGGAGACGACGCCGGAAGAAGTGGCCCATGGCGAACAGCTGTACCACACCTCCTGCTCCGTCTGTCATGGTGCCGGGGCATTGAGCGCGGGCAGCATTCCCGATCTGCGCTATGCCAGTGCTTCGGTGCACGCCGCTTGGGATGCCATCGTGCGTGGTGGTGCGTTTCAGGGTAAAGGGATGCCGAAATTCGACCATATCCTTCAGGAGGCAGATGCCAAAGCCATCCAGGCCTATGTGATCACGGCGACCAACAACACCATCGCTTTCTGCGAGAGCGAGTATCGCAAGAACTTCCCGGAGTTGCTGGATACAGCCTGCACCCGTGCAAGCACTGCGACGCCATGAAGATTGTCGGCTGACTACCGCTTAAGGCCCGCCCGGATTATTCACCAGGATTCATGAATCGTCCGGGCTGGAGGCACCTGACCCGTCGGGCAGGCGGGTGCCTGATTCAGTACAGTGAGAGAGTCACGGCTACCGGCAGGTGATCCGACACATTACAGTCCAGCACCTGATAATCGTCGATGCGAAAGCCCGGGCTGACCAGAATGTGATCGAGTGAGATATTCGGCCGCCAGGCTGGATAGGTCGGCAGAATATCTTCTGCCAGCCGCAGGCCTGAATAGCCCAGTGCAGAATCTGCCAGCAAGGCTGCCGCCGAACTGTTCATATCCCCCATCACGACGACGTGTTCGGCGCCCGCAATCAGCTTCGCCACATACTCAAGCTGGCGCTGTCGCGAGCCTGCGCCAAGCGACAGGTGCAACAAGACCACCAACACTTCCTGGCCAGCATAAGGAAGCCGCAGCACGATCGCACCACGGCCGGGTATGACGCCCGGCAACTTGTGGTCTTCCATGTTGCTCGGCTCAATTCGGGTGAGCACGCCATTGCCATGCTGCGCCAAAGGGCCGAGGTCTCGATTGAGTTGTGCATACCAGTAGGGAAACTGCGCACGATCCGCAACATATTCGACCTGGTTGATGTAGCCGCTGCGTAGCGACCCGCCATCGATTTCCTGGAGTGCAACCACATCGTAGTCGCTGACAAGATCTGCAATACGCCGCAGGTTCTGCGCACGATTCATATGCGGAAAGACATGTTTCCACCCGTTGGTCACATAGTGATGATAACGAGTGGTCTGAATACCCACCTGGATGTTGAACGAAAGGAGCCGGAGTGGAGCGGCATCAAGCACTTGCTCTTTCGGTACTGACCTCACGTTGACCACGGGTATGACTACTTCTGCGCGCCGTGCGCGCCACGCCCAAGACCGCATAGTGACCTTTGAGTGAATTCGCGGCTTCAGTCTAGAGGGTCTGATCAGGCCGAACTGCGGACTGCCTACCATTTGTTTGTCTGGTACAGCCCATACCTCGGTTTGAGAATGTTAATGCGTGACTACCTTGGCGTTATTCCCGGAAGATGCGCGCTCCTTCGCAATCAGAAAGTCGACAACTTCCAGCATTTGTGTGTTGTTGCCGGCCAATTGACCATCCACGCGGTATTTTCCGTTGACGATCAGAGTGGGAACTCCCGTAATCCTGTACGCCCGGCCTTTGGCTACTGCCTGGTTGACACGATTGCGCACGCTGAACGAGTTGTAGATGTCGTTGAACCGGTCCGGTTTGATCGCGGCATATTTTTCGAAAATTTCTGCCATGGCAGCCGGATCTCGAAGGTCGCGGGACTCAACATGGATGGCGTTGAACAACGGCCCATGCACCTTGTCGACAACGTCGAGCACTTCAGCAGTGAAATAGGCTTGCGCCATCAACTGCCAGTCCGCATTGAAGATTGCGGGTATACGCTGGAACTTCACATCAGCGGTCGCGCTGGATCGCCACTTGTCGAGATCCGGCTCGAACGAAAAGCAGTGAATGCACGCATAGGAAAACAGCTCGACGACCTCGACGGACTGCGGATCGCTGGTCTGTACTGGAATGGGCAAAACTTCGTAATGCGTACCGGCCTCCCAGGCATCTTCAGCTTGAATGCTGCTGGCAGAAAAAGAATGCATCAGACCGGCAAACGCAAACGCGACCACTGTAGAAAAACGCATACCGTCCTCTCGACCTCCGTTGCTGACTTCACTGTTTGGTAGCGAGCTGAATATCGATTCGCCAACCCAAGGCCTGGTCGTTCAATGAACCGACGCAGCCACTTCAGTGTTCAGTGTACTCCGCGCAGATAGTCCGCAAGGGCCTTGATTTCGGTGTCATTCAAACCGGCCGCAACATCTCGCATCATGCCACCGTAGTCTTCGTCGGTCTTCCGGATGCCCTCCCGATACGCAGTCAGTTGAGTGATGGTGTATTGCGGTGACTGACCGGACAGAAGCGGAAAGCCAGCCGGAGCATTACCCACACCGCCGGGTGAATGGCAGGCAGAACAAGGGGCAACACTTTTTTGCAGATTACCGCCCCGATACAGGCGCGTGGCCATCGCAATACTCGCATCGTCCCCTTCTGCTTGAGCCAGCTTGGTCGGCAGAGAGGCATAGTAAGCTGCCAGGTCTGCAAGATCCTGTTCGCTCTTGCCGTTGAGCTGCCCTGCCATCAGTGGAATCTCCCGGGTTCCGGCCTGAATCATTTGCAACTGTCTTAGCAGATACTTTTGATTCTGCCCCGCCAGATTGGGATAAGTCGCATCCAGCCCGGTAGCACCATCCTGACCGTGACATGCACCACAGGGTGGAGCCTGTGTCTTGCCGGTTTCGGCATTGCCCGCCGCATGAACCGGACCCGTCGCAAGCAACGCGACAACAACTACTGCCAACCCTTTGGAAATTCGTGTCGCAAACACCGTCTTGCTTCCTCTATTCATGACCTGAAGGTGAGTCACTTGCCTGTTTGTCACGCCAAAGCGTGTGCCCTCGTGCGCCGTAGTGAATGATAGACTCTCGGTTGGCTCCAACGGCGCGCGGATTATAACCCAAGATGAACGAAAGCCACCGTCTGGAGACGTTGCGTCTGAACGCCGAATTTGTGCTGAGCGCTCCGGATCTCAAGCATTGTCCGCCACCGGCAGGCCCGGAGATCGCCGTCTCCGGTCGCTCCAATGCCGGCAAGTCGAGTGTCATCAACCGGCTCACCGGCAACCGGCATACTGCTAAAGTCAGCAAGACTCCCGGCCGAACCCAATTGCTGAACTTTTTTCAGCTGCCGAACGGCGATCGGCTGGTCGACTTGCCAGGCTACGGATACGCAAAGGCAGAGAAAGCCGCTCAGGCGGTCTGGCAAAATTCTGTCAATACCTTCCTTGAGCAGCGCGAGCCACTGTGCGGTGTCGTCGTCGTCATGGACATCCGCCATCCCCTGCAACCTTTCGACATTGATCTGCTCAAATGGGGGGCTCGCTGCGGCATGCCACTCCATTTGCTCCTCAACAAGGCCGATAAACTCGGCAATGGAGCCAGAGCCACCACACTGCGGGCGGTGCTGAACGCGACAGCGTCCTATGCATCCGTCACCGTGCAGTTGTTTTCGGCTCAAACAGGTCTTGGTCTGCCGGAGCTGATCGACCGCCTATCGACGCTGTGGCGGGATAACGCGGTAGAATCCGGGCAGGCTGCGGAGCCGTCAGGCGCGCCTTCTTCCTGAGGCCCGTCGTCAAACCGGAAATACAGACTCAAACCAGAAGTTCATACCACAATCATGATCTCACCCAATGCTGCGCTTGCTGAACTGGAACGAGACCAAACGGTCGGCCCATTGACCCACCTGCCAGATTGGTCGGCGATCCGGCCGGATCTCATCGAACCGGCTGTCGACGTTTTACTGGCCGAGATCGAGTCTGCCTTTCACGAGCTGGAACAGTCGGCTCAACCGACCTGGTCTGGCCTGATGGAGCCACTCGAGCGTTTGAACATCAGACTGGGCCGTTGTATCGGCACAATCAGCCATCTGCTCAGTGTCCGCTATTCGGATGAACTGCAGGCGGCTTATGACCTGATCCGCCCCCGGTTCGTCGACCTGGGCAATCAGATGAGCCAGAGCCGCTCGATTTACGCTGCCCTGAAAGCAATGCAGTCAGGACCGGAGAGGCGTTCCCTCGACCCTGTCCGTCAGCGCGTTGCCACCGAAACACTGCGTGGCATGGTGCGGGCGGGTGTCCATCTGGAGGGCGTCCCTCGTCAACGATTTCAAGCCATTCAGACACGTTTGAGCGAACTTGCCAATACCTTCAGCACCAACCTGGTGAAAGCGGAACGCAAGGCGCGAGTCCGGCTCACTGCGCTCGACGAGATTGCCGGCATCCCACAAGCCCTTCTCGACATGGCGGCGTCCACCGCCCGCGAAGATGGGGTCACAACCGCGAACAACACCGCAGGGCCGTGGCATTTCATCGTCAATGGAGTGAACTATTCGCTGGTCACTTACGCGCAGGATCCTGGCGTTCGCGAACAGTTCTATCGCGCTTACAAGGCACGCGGTACCGATGCGGAGCTGGACAATCGACCGGTGCTAGAGGAAATCCTGTGCCTCCGACAGGAAATGGCAGCTCTCGTCGGCTTCCCGAACTATGTGGAGTACAGCCTCGACGCAAAGATGGCAGTCTCCCCGGCCGCAGTCTGGGACTTGATGGAGCGGCTTGAATCTGCCGCACGACCGAATGCTCAACGTGAACTCGCGGAGCTGGCTTCATTCGCAAAAGATCAGGGTGGCGCTGACCACCTTGCCCCCTGGGACGTACCGTACTGGGCAGAGAAGCTGGAGTTGGCGCGTTTTGGTTACGACAACGAAGCTCTGCGCTCCTACTTCCAGCTGCCCATCGTGTTGAACGGCTTGTTTGAACTGACCGGCAAGCTGTATGGCGCAACGTTTACCCCCGTAACCGACGGCAGTGTCCCTCTCTGGCACCCGGATGTGCAATTCTATCGAGTCGAAATCGACAACCGTACGATAGCCGGGTTTTTCCTCGACCCTTATGCGCGGCCCGGCGAGAAACGTGGCGGCGCCTGGATGAACACTGTAGTTGATAGGAATCGCCTGCTTGCTACAAACAGTAACGTAGCCTCGTTGCCGGTTGCACTGCTGGTCATGAATGCGCGCCCTCCGGCTGATGGTCAGCCTGCTCTCATGTCCCTGGATGAAGTCCGTACGCTGTTCCACGAATTTGGCCATGCGACGCAGTTGCTCTTTACGGAAGTCAACGAGGGCTCCGCGTCAGGTTTGAACCTGGTTGAATGGGATGCCGTTGAACTGGCCAGTCAGTTCAACGAATACTGGATGGATCACAAGCCGTTTCTGCGCTCGTTGAGCCGACACATCGGCACTGGTGCAGTCCTGTCCGAAGCCATTGCGACGCGAATCATCGATGGCGCCAATTTCATGGCCGGTAACGCAACACTGCGGCAACTGATGTTCGCCAAGACTGATCTGCGTATCCATGAGCGCTTCGGTGTGGCTGGTGCAAACGAAAACCAGTCGCCTCAGGCCATCGAACAAAGCGTCGCACGCGAAACCCTGGTGTTACCTGCGCTGCCTGAAGAGTCCCAGCTGCCGGCATTTACGCACCTGTTTTCTGGTGGTTATGCAGCGGGGTACTACTCCTACAAGTGGGCAGAGGTGCTTGCTGCCGACGCGTTTGGTGCTTTCCACGATGTCGGTCTCGAAGATCCTGACGCACTGCGTGGGGTTGCAGAGCGATTCAAATCCACGGTGCTCGCGCTGGGCGGCAGCCTGCCCGCGGGAGAGATTTTCCGATTGTTTCGTGGTCGCGATGCCGATCCGCAGGCGCTGCTCGTCAAACAGGGTTTACTGGCTCCGGCAGCATGAAGGAAGCTCCTTCATGGTTCGATCGCGGCGCGATCGGCGTATCGATTCTATGCATGGTGCATTGCCTCGCCTTGCCAGTTCTTGTCGTGCTGTTTCCGTTCGGCATTTTTGCATTTCTGGCAGAAAATCACTGGCACTGGCTGTTTCTTGCGCTTGCCGCGCCAGTCAGCCTGCTCGCATTTCTGCGCACCAGTCCGCACGTTCGAAGCCCTGTCTTCGCAGTTGGCATGGCGCTGGGAATCATTCTGCTTGCCGTTGGCGTGTGGGTTGAGAATCACGATCGACAGATCCTTTTCACCGTGCTTGGTGCAATCAGCCTCCTCGCAGCCCACGTCTACAACCTTCGCAGGTTGAGCGCCCAAGCTGACTAGCCCGGCAGAAGATCGACTGACCTGAGTCAGTGTGCTTCATCCCAGTTGTCACCAACTCCACAGTCGACGACCAACGGGACACGGAGTGTTGCCGCGCCCTCCATTTCCTGCACAACCATCGCACGCAGTGAATTCACATCCGACTCCGCAACTTCGAACACCAGTTCATCGTGGACCTGCATGATCATCGCCGCGCGAAGCGACCCTTCCTGCAGCCGTCGATCCACGCGCAACATGGCTCGCTTGATGACATCGGCGGCGGTGCCCTGCATGGGCGCATTGATGGCGGTACGTTCGGCGGCTTGTCGGCGTTGCAGATTTCCGGCATTGATTTCCGGTAGGTACAAACGGCGACCGAACACTGTTTCCACGTACCCCTGATCGTGCGCCAGCCCCCGGGTTGCGTCCATGTAGGCGCGCACGCCAGGGTAACGCAGAAAATACCTCTCGATGTAGTCCGCTGCCAGCGTGCGCGATATTCCGAGTTGCCGGGCCAGACCAAATGCTGACATGCCATAGATCAACCCAAAGTTGATGGCCTTGGCGCTACGCCGCTGATCGTCGGACACCAAGTGTGGCTCAACATCGAAGACTTCGCCTGCTGTCGCTCTATGGATATCAAGCCCTCGCGAAAACGCCGTCAGCAGAGATTCGTCTCCGGACAGATGCGCCATGATTCGCAGTTCGATCTGGGAGTAGTCTGCAGCCAGAATCCTGTAGCCGACAGGCGCGATGAAAGCCTGTCGAATTCGTCTTCCTTCCGCCGTGCGGATCGGGATGTTCTGCAGATTCGGGTCGGTGGAGGACAGTCTTCCCGTGGATGCAACGGCCTGGTGATAGGAGGTATGAATCCGGCCACTGTGTGCGTTGATTTGTTGCGGCAGTTTATCGGTATAGGTTGATTTGAGCTTTGCGAGCCCTCTGTACTCCATGATCACCTTCGGCAGCTCATAGTCGTGAGCCAGTTCCGCCAGTACCGGCTCTGCGGTGCTGGGCTGCCCGCCTGGTGTCTTGCGCAATACGGGAAGATGCAGCCGTTCATAGAGCACTTCCTGCAACTGCTTCGGGCTATCAATATTGAATTCAACGCCTGCCAGGCCCATGACATCGGCCCTGAGGGTCTTCAGTCGCTCTTCAATTTCGCGACTTTGTTCAGTGAGAAGTGTACCGTCCACCAGTGCACCGTGTCGTTCAATGCGCGAAAGAACAGGAACCAGTGGCATCTCGATCTCCGAGAATACGGAGAGCAGGCTGGGCAACTTGTCGAGATCCGGCTTCAGACGTTGGTGTAACTGCAGGGTCACGTCGGCATCTTCCGCGGCATACTCCACTGCCCGCTCGACCGGCACCTGATTGAACGTAAGTTGCTTGGCGCCTTTGCCCGCCACGTCTTCAAAGTGAATGGTGCGCACACCCAGATACTTCAGCGCCAGATCATCCATGTTGTGTCGGCTGCCGACGCTGTCGAGCACGTAACTCTCCAGCATCGTGTCGAAGGCTACGCCCTGCATGTTTACACCATGAAGTGCCAGCACGCTGAGATCGTATTTTATGTTCTGCCCGATCTTCAGAAGCTGCGGGTCCTCCAGCAACGGTCTGATGCGTGTGAGAACTTGTTCGCGTTCCAGTTGGGACGGAGCACCCATGTAATCATGACCAACCGGCACATACGCAGCATGTCCGGGCTCTGCCGCGAAAGAAAGCCCGACCAGCTCCGCCAGCATATAATCGAGCGAGGTAGTTTCCGTATCGAATGCAAACACTCTGGCCTCGCGTAGTCGCGCCAGCCACCCATCCAATGCTTCGATCGTTGTGACGCATTCATAGCGCCGTGTGCTCGGCTCGATCGTCGCAGACGTGGTGTTCTGCCCTGCCTTCGACGTACCCAGCTCATCCAGCCAGGTTCGAAACTCAAGTTGGGAAAAGCGCCCACGAAGCGTATCCGTGTCTACTTTCCCATGAAGCAGATCATGAATACCGAGATCCAGTTCGACGTCACACTTGATCGTTGCAAGTGCGCGTGAGAGCGGCAGGATGTGCAGATTGTCTCGCAAACTCTCCCCAATCTTGCCACCGACTTTGGCTGCGTTGGCGATGAGCGCGTCCAGCGTCCCGTATTCCTGCAGCCACTTCGCAGCCGTCTTGGCACCAACCTTGGGAATCCCGGGGATGTTATCGGAAGCGTCTCCCATCAGCGCCAGGTAATCGACTATCAGCTCCGGTGGAACGCCATGTTTCTCGATCACGCCGGATCGATCGAGCCGAACATCCTTCATCGTGTCCACCAGCGTGACATGTTCTGTCACCAGCTGTGCCATGTCCTTGTCGCCGGTGGAAATCACGGTATGCCGTCTGGCGCGTGTCGCGTCAGCAGCCAGGGTACCAATGACGTCATCCGCTTCCACGCCAGGAACAACCAACAAGGGCAATCCCATTGCCCTGATGATTTCGTGAATGGGCGCAATCTGCTGGCGAAGTGGGTCGGGCATCGACTCCCGGTTGGCTTTGTACTCTGGATAGATGTCATCGCGGAAGGTCTTGCCAGGCGCATCAAAGACCACCGCAATCGGACTACCGGCAAAATCCCTGGAGAGTTTGCGCAACATACCGATGACACCGCGAATAGCCCCTGTTGGGAAACCAGTGCTGGTGGTGAGGTTTGGCAGCGCAAAGTAGGCGCGATACAGGTAAGACGATCCGTCGACCAGCAACAACGGTGGCATATCTTCCGGAGTTGTTGCTTTATCGGCAGATTGCGTCACCATTCCCTCCCAATTTGTCATCCATTGCTCACGATGACTCTACTACAGCGTCCAGTCTTCCGCGCCGTTTGCATCTTTGGTGCCTTGGCTCTGGCCACGTTATGCAGACCTGCCATCGCGGCGAACGCAGAAGACGACGGTCCGGACGTCACGATCATTGCAACCGAGCAGCGAACGATCTATGAATACCGGCAAAACGGGCATTTGAGGATGATTCGAATCGTACCCAGCGTCGGCAGACCCTATTACCTGGTACCCCGCGATCCAACCAAGGGTTTCGGAGAGCTCGACCAGGCGGACATGCTCATTCCAAGCTGGGTGTTGGTCGAATTTTGAACGCCTCCAGCCTGCACGAAAGCGTGCTTGACCAGAGCCCCATCGATGACGCACTGGCGCGCTACCCGGTTGGCAGGCTTTTGCGCTATTGGCCAGCCTCGCACGGGATAGAAAACACCAACTACTTCGTTCGCACTACCGACGGCGAATTTGTGTTGACGCTCATGGAGCGACAGCCCTTTGCAGGCGACGCGTACTTCACGATTCTCGACACGCTGGCACATGCAGGCTTGCCGGTCGCCGCACCGATTGCCGACCGACTGGGAAACGTGTCTACACAAATCCAGGGCAGAGCCGCCATCCTGCAACACCGGCTACCCGGGTCACACGTGGCACTGCCGACCGAGATTCAGCTTCAGGCGCTTGGTCGTCTGATTGCCCGCCTGCACATCGAGTCGGCAGGCATTTCGTCCCGGATTCCCGCCCATCCTCGAGATCTGGCCTGGATGAAGATGGCCTGCGAGTCGCTCACCAGCCGTATGCGCTACTCATCGGCCCGGTTGATGGAAGAATCGCTCTTGACGGTCTCAACCCTGCTGGCGCGAGAGGATGTTGCCCTGCTGCCAGCAGGGGTTGTGCATGGCGATATCTTTCGTGACAACGTCCTGTTTCAGGAGGACGCACTTTGCGGCATCATCGATTTTCATCAGGCAGCCCACGGGACGTGGTTATTCGACCTCGCCGTTGCCGCCAACGACTGGTGTTGCGACGTAACGGGCCAGCTCAACAGAGGAAAAACCCTCGCCCTGCTCAAGGGATACCATACTCAACGGCCACTCAACCGCCAGGAGATCTGGTTTTTCTCTCCGTTCCGATTGTATGCAGCGCTCACTTTCTGGCTGGCTCGGCAGGAAGTCTACCTGCAGGTCCAGCAAGGTCTGCCGGTTCGGTCCAAAAATCCGCGTGACATGGAAGCAATCATCCTGATGTTGCGACGCGGCTTCGACTACTTCGACGAGAGGTTGTTCGAAACATCTCGCATCTGAGTTGCGCTCAGTATCTTTCGACCAGCGAGATCATCGTGTCGTGGATCGTCGTTGCCTTGTGCGGGAGCTTGATAAAACCCTGGTAGTGGCCATGTGGGTTGACGATCACGATGTTGCCGCTGTGATCGACCGTATAACCCCCTTCGTTGTCCGGCACTTTGCCAAATGCCACGTTGACCTGGGTTGCAAACCTGGCGATGGACTCCCGACTTCCGTTGACCCCGATGAAATCCGGCGAAAATGCTCTGACATAGCGACCGAGTGTCTGTGCATCGTCTCGCTCCGGATCTACGGAAACCAGGACAACTCGCATCTGCCGGGCGATCTCCGGGAGGCTTTGCACCAGTTCGCGTTTGGCATTGCCCAGTTCCGCCATGGTGGTCGGACAAACATCGGGACAATTGGTAAATCCGAAAAACAGGAACGTCCACGCGCCTTCCAGGCTCTGCGTCGTAAATGCCGCGCCGCCGTCTGTGGTGAGCCCATCGACGATCAGAGCCCGTGGCGTTGGCAGGAAAACTACCCCCAGCTCCCGAAGCGCGGTCTCATCGAGGCTTGGGGTTTGCATCACTTTGTGGACAAACAACACAACCACGATCGAGATCAGTGCGACACACATGAGCACCGTCGAGCGAATGGAGCCATTGGTCATAGAATCTCGGCCAGCGTCAGGTAGTGATCAGCGAGCAGGAACCCGAACAGGGCCATCAGATAAACGATGGAGTAACGAAACGTTTCCATCGGCGCGCGCGGATTTTGATTGCGAATCAGAACAATGGCCCAGTAGAGAAATCCACCGCCCAGCGCAAGCGCTCCGGCAAGATAGAACCAACCCGTCATCTGGATAAGATAGGGAAGGATGGTGACCAGTACCAGGATGATGGTGTAGAGAAGAATGTGCAGCCGGGTGAAAGCATCACCGTGTGTCACCGGCAACATCGGAATGTTCACGGATGCGTACTCTTCCTTCCGCTCGAGCGCGAGCGCCCAGAAGTGCGGAGGTGTCCAGGCGAAGATAATGAGGACCAACAAGACTCCTTCTGCGTCGACGTTATTGGTCACAGCAGTCCAGCCAAACAGCGGCGGGGCCGCACCGAACAACCCACCGATGACGATGTTCTGCGGTGTTGCTCGTTTAAGGTACAGGGTATAGATCAGCCCGTAGCCAACCCATGACGCAAAGTTGAGCCAGGCGGTCAAAGGATTAACCGTCAAGTACAACAGCAAAAAACCGCTGATGCCGGTAGTCGCCGCGAACACCAGTCCTTGCTTCAAGCTGACCCGACCTGTAGCGACTGGCCGTTGGCTGGTCCTGGACATTCGGGCGTCGATTTCCGCATCGGCCAGATGATTCACGACCGCTGCGGAGCCGGCGACCAATGCGATGCCTACCGTTGCATTGATCAGCAGATCCACGGAAATCATGCCAGGCGTCGCCAGGCACATGCCGACGAAGGAACATAGCAGCATGAGCGCAACAACACGCGGCTTGCACATCTCGAGATAGTCGCGCCAGTGCGCGGACGGGGCAGCCAGTTCGCTCACGTCTGGGTTCCTCGGTACTGCAATCGGGATTGGAAGGCGCGGAAGTTTACCGTAACCAGGGTGAGCAACACGAGCGCACCAACTGCGTTGTGCAACGTGGCGATGGTCAACGGCAACAACAGCAGGACATTGGCAATTCCGAGCCCAATCTGTGCGCCAATGACGATGGCCAGCGCAATTGCGAAGCGACTTCGTGCCTGCCAAAGGCGGAACACCAGCAAACCAGCGATCAATGTGACAACGAGCGCACCAAAACGATGAACCACCTGAATGGTAACCCTGGCATCGTTTTCGAGTTGCCCACCCAGGTAATTTGGACCAATTTCCTGCAGAACATTGAAGCCTGACGCAAAGTCCATCGGTGGTAGCAGCTGGCCGTGACAGGTGGGGAAGTCCCGACAAGCCAGCGCCGCGTAGTTGGAGGATACCCAGCCGCCCAGGGCTATCTGAAACACCACCACAATCAGGGCGATACGAGCCAAACCTTCCAGATTGCCTGGTACCCGCCAGTCACCGCCGAAACCCGGACTTTGGCGCAGATATAACAGCCAGAGGAGAGACAACGTTGTAAAGCCGCCCAGCAGGTGTGCGGTTACCACTTGTGGCCAGAGTTTGAGGGTCACCGTCCAGGCCCCAAACGCGCCCTGCAGAATCACCATGGCCAACAATGCCATAGGTAATTTGATCGGAGGTCGCTCAGCCTCGCGCTGGCCTCTTGCAAACAGGATGGTCATAACGACGATCACAAATCCCAGCCCCGACGCAAAATAGCGGTGCACCATCTCCGGCCACGCCCGATGTGCCTCAACGGGCGCGTGAGGAAACCGCTCCTGCGCCAACGCAACGTGTTCATCCGAACTGGGAACCATCAGGAATCCGTAACAACCGGGCCAATCCGGGCAACCAAGACCCGCGTCAACCAGGCGCGTCCAGGCGCCCAGGACAACCACCACGCCGGCAAGTAAAAACGCGAACAATGTGAGTCGTTTACGCATCATCAACCAATTTGCGAGAGTTTGAGAAGACGCTTCAGGTCATCAAGCACTGGCTTGGGAGGTGTGGTGACGGAGTACCTGAACACAAGGTTTCCCAGAGGATCGACGATATAGACGCCCGGTGTCAGGGCATTTGGCGTCTTGCGTAGCACGACCTTATCCATTTCCTCAGCAGTCACGACACCTGAAGTCCCATCCCGCGTCAGCAAAGCGCGTGCGACCCGGTTGGCTTCCTTGTTTAGAAGGGTATGGAGTGAGCGAAGATCGTGCATTGTCGCAGCACAATCCGCCTCGCAGTTCTCCGCAACCATCCACAACCACCATTTGTTGTTGGTACTGAATGATCCGTTCTGATCGATCCAATCAAGAGTGTCCACCTGCGTGGGCGGATCGATGAATTCGCCATTGTTGGTAGTACCCCATGACATGCCACCCCGCGCTCCCAGAAACAGGAGCCAGGCGAGCCCTAGCGTTACGAACGCAATCCCGAACAGCATCACGAGCTGCCTTCGACCTCTTTTTGCGGCAACTTCATCCATCGCCCTGAATCCTGTCTTTGCCACGCCTGTACACAATCAACCATCCGATCACTAGAACTGCTCCCAATCCAAACCACTGGACCGCATAACCAATATGTCGCTCACGGCCAAATTCCAGATCCGTCGGCGCGGCTCTGAGTGCACCAGCCGAGCCTGCTTCCAATCGCATCTCCATCGGCAACGCATGGCTTCTCTCTGCCATTTGCTCAATGTCGCGACGTTGCACGCGGATTTTCCTTCCGGCAGGCCAATCGTCTGCACCCAGAATCGGTGGCAATCCCATCTGGGGCCACACCAGCACAACAATCTCCATCACACCAGTCGGCGTTTGTACGTTCGGCATCTCGACTCGCGATGCCGGAGCTGCCACCCAGCCACGATTTACAATGTATCGACGGCCTTCGAGGGCATTGAACGATTGCAAGACCCAGTACCCAACCTGGCCCTGCATCACCTGATTATCAACCAGGTATTGATGCATGCCATATTCACCCTTCAAGACCAGACGAGAAAAGGCTTCGACATTCTCTCCCGGCTCACGGACCTGCGATCCCAATTGATTGAAGAATGCCTCTTCGAGCGCCGCCTTTTTGTCAGCGCGATCCAGTTGCCACAGGCCCAGAGAGACGAGGGTCGGCAGCATCACCAATACAAAAGCGTTCAGCGCCCAGGGCACTCGTGCCACTACATCGTCTCGATGCTAAAGTGCGTCATGCTAAAGATCATTATCGTTGTTCTATTCGTCGGCATCGTCATCAGCCTGTTCAGCGGGCTTGCCTTTTTATTCAAGGATGCGGATAAACCAGAATCGCGTCGGACGCTGCATGCGCTGGGGATTCGAATTACGCTTGCCGCAGCGCTGCTGGCTTCAGTCGCCTACGGCTTTTACACCGGGGAGCTCAGACTTGGAACGAATGCGCCCTGGCACAACAGGGCGCAGACTTCAGAAGCTACGGACTAGAGAACGTAGACGAATATAAAGAGACACACCCAGACCACATCCACGAAGTGCCAGTACCACGAGGCCGCCTCGAATCCAAAACAGTCATCTGGCTTGAAATGTCCTTTGAACGCACGAAACAGCTGAACCATCAGGATGAATGTTCCCAGTGTGACGTGAAAGCCGTGAAAACCCGTCAGAAGAAAGAAGGTAGAACCGTAGATGCCGCTGTTGAGGGTGAGACCCAGCTCGTTATAGGCATGGATATATTCTTCCGCCTGGAGCACAAGAAAGGCGACGCCCAACAGAACAGTGAAGGACAGCCAGCCAATCAGAGCGCCTCGATTCTGATTCTTGATCGCAGTATGCGCAAAGTGAACCGTGACACTGGAAGCAAGAAGAATGGCCGTATTCCAGAACGGAAGGTAGGACAACCAGCTGCTGACCGCAGGCGCGGCCATACTTTCGTGCGGCCCCTGGAAAAGTCCATTGTTGGGGTTCTGGACGACCGGCCATTCCGACGAAAACTCGGGCCAGAGGTACTCTCCCGTGAATCCCTTGTCCCCTTCGCCACCCAGCCACGCCACCGCAAAAGTTCGGGCGTAGAACAATGCGCCGAAGAATGCTGCGAAGAACATCACCTCCGAAAAGATGAACCAGCTCATACCCCACACGTAAGAGCGTTTCAGCTGTACGTTTGCCATACCTGCGAAGTTCTCTTCAATCACTTTGGCGAACCAGAAGAACAGAACCACGGAGAAGATCGCAAACCCGAGCAGGGCCTGCACCCAACTGCCCTCAAGACCATTTTTGGTGTCATTGAGCCAGGTGGCAAAGCCGGTCACCATCAACATCGCTCCGAGAGCAATGAAGACCGGATACCACCCATTGTCGGGTATGTAGTAAATCGATGGGTCGGCCTTGGAATCGGCCATAGTCAGCTCCTGTTTCTAACTAGGGTTGTTTGCAGCGTCTTCGGTCGAAAGATCGACAAAGTCAGTCACGTCAAACAATGAGTAGCTCAAATTTAAAGATGCAACATGTCCTGGCAGCTCGCTGCCAACGATGAAACGCATGGGCATCTCCATCATCTCGCCTGGTTGCAATACCTGACGCTCAAAACAAAAACATTCGGTCTTGTGAAAGTAGTCAACTGCCAACCCCGGTGCCAGTGAAGGAACCGCCTGCCCGACCATCACCTTGTCCGTGGGGTTGGTCACAAAGAAGTTCACTGTGTGCAGTTCCCCGGGATGCACTTCAACGCCTCCCTTCTCGGACCAGAATTTCCAGGGCATGTCGGCATTGGTGTTCGTGATGAAGATCACCCGAACCGTGCGCGTTTCATCTACAGACTCACGGGCCGGATCATACACATACGCGCCGGCCGTCTTGCCATTGAGCCCTGTCAACTCGCAGAGCAGGTCATACAAAGGCACCAGCGCAAAAGCAAAGCCGAACATGCCGAGCGCCAGCATGATCAGCTTGCGAACGGTACGGAGTGACGACTGATTCATAACTTTGTTTACCTCGTCTCAGGAATGCGCTTCGGCATCAGTAATCCTCGGCGGATGCGTGAACGTGTGGTAAGGCGCCGGTGAAGGAATGGTCCATTCCAGTCCATGGGCGCCTTCCCAGACCCGATCTGTCGCAGGTTTGCCACTGCGAATCGTCTTGATCACGATGTACAGGAAGAAGACCTGGGAGAAGCCAAAGATGAATGCTCCGATACTGGACAACATGTTGAAATCCGCGAACTGCAGCGCGTAGTCCGGAATGCGGCGTGGCATCCCGGCGAGACCGGAAAAATGCTGCGGGAAGAAAGTGACATTCACGCCGATGAACGAAAGCCAGAAGTGCAACTTGCCAAGGCGCTCGTCATACATGCGTCCACACCACTTCGGAATCCAGTAGTACGTCGCCGCAATGATCGAGAAGATTGCACCAGGTACCAGCACATAGTGGAAGTGGGCAACCACGAAGTAGGTGTCATGGTACTGATAGTCCGCGGGTGTAATCGCCAGCATCAGCCCCGAAAACCCACCGATGGTGAACAGCACGACAAAGGCGATGGCAAAGAGCATCGGTGTTTCAAAGCTCATGCTGCCGCGCCACATCGTTGAGATCCAGTTGAACACCTTCACGCCCGTCGGAATGGCGATCAGCATGGTGGCGTACATGAAAAACAGCTGGCCCGCGAGTGGCATACCAACCGTAAACATGTGGTGCGCCCAGACGATGAACGAAAGGAATGCAATGGATGCAACGGCGTAAACCATCGAGTCGTAACCGAACAGCGGTTTGCGCGCAAACGTCGGAATGATCTGCGAGACGATTCCGAAAGCCGGCAGGATCATGATGTAGACCTCGGGATGCCCGAAGAACCAGAAAATATGCTGGAACATCACCGGGTCACCGCCACCAGCTGCATTGAAAAATGACGTGCCGAAGTGGATATCGAACAACATCATCGTCACCGCTCCCGCAAGAACCGGCATGACGGCGATCAGCAGGTACGCCGTGATCAGCCAGGTCCAGACAAACAGCGGCATTTTCATCAATGTCATTCCCAGAGCGCGCATGTTCAGGATGGTCGCAATGATGTTGATGCTGCCCATGATCGAGGACGCGCCCATCAGGTGGACGGCGAAGATGAAATACGTGACTGAATCCGGAGCATACGTGGTGGACAGCGGGGCATAGAAAGTCCAGCCGAAGTTCGGGCCACCGCCTTCCATGAACAGCGTCGAGATCATGATCGAAAAGGCAAACGGCAGGATCCAGAACGACAGATTGTTCAATCTGGGCAGCGCCATGTCGGGTGCGCCGATCATCATCGGCACCAGCCAGTTCGCCAGCCCCACAAACGCTGGCATCACAGCACCGAAGACCATGATGAGCCCATGGTTGGTCGTCATCTGGTTGAAAAACTCCGGCACCACAAACTGCATGCCCGGCTCAAACAATTCGGCCCGGACGATCAGGGCCATTACCCCGCCAATCAGGAACATGGTGAAGCTGAACCAGAGGTACAGCGTGCCAATGTCCTTGTGGTTGGTGGTGAATAACCAGCGGGCAAGACCTTTTGCCGGCCCGTGGTGCTCGTGGTCGTCGTGACCGGCGTGTGCTTCGACTACTTCGCTCATGCGAACTCCTAATTACTGGCCGCGGCGTTCGCCACGTCCACTGGCTGTGTCAGATCATCCGTATTGTTGCCCCAAGAGTGGCGCTCGAAATGTACGACCGCCGCCAGCTCTGCCTTGCTCAGCTGTCCACTAAAAGCTTGCATCGAAGTACCGGTGACGCCGTTGAGCACAAGCCGGATATGGTCATCTCTTGGACCAGTGGCGACCTTGCTACCCACGAGGGACGGAAACACGGGGGGCACACCCTGCCCATTGGGCTGGTGGCACGAGGCACAGAACTTGGTGTAGACCGCTTCGCCCTGGGTCATGAGCTCTTCATGGGTGAACACCATGCTCTCCAGCTGCTGCCGTTCCTGTTCTGCCACGAGCTTGGAGGCGTACCACGCATCGAAGTCTGCCTGTGGCATCACCTCGACGACTACCGGCATGAACCCGTGGTCCTTGCCGCAGAGCTCGGTACATTGGCCGCGATAAACACCGGGCTCGGGAACAATGGCCCAGAGTTCGTTGAGCATCCCAGGGACTGCATCACGTTTGATGCCAAAGTCAGGCACCCACCAAGCATGAATGACGTCTTCCGAGGTCACGAGGAAGCGTACCTTTTTATTGACAGGAATCCGCAAAGGTTCGTCCACCTCCAACAGGTAGTGCTCTCCTTTTGCAGAGAGGTTATGCCTTTCCTCGATTGGCGTCGTCAATGTGGAGAAGAACGAGAAGGTGCGGTCAAAATCCTCGTCCAGGTATTTGTATTGCCACTTCCATTGATATCCCCGGACCTCGACGGTCATATCCTCACCGCCCGTGTCATACATGGCCACGAGTACTCTTGTGGCAGGTATACACATGGCAATCAGGATCAGCGTCGGCACGATCGTCCAGGCAATTTCCAGCCTGGTGTTCTCATGGAAGTGCGCTGCCTGATATCCGGCTGAGCGGCGGTGATGGATGATTGACCAGAACATCGCCCCAAAGACCACTGCGCCGATGACGACGCATATCCAGAGAATCAGCATGTGCAGGTCGTACACCTGTCTGCTGATATCTGTGACGCCGACCCGCATGTTGAGTTCGTCAGCAGCGACCAATCCTGACGCCAACATCGACATGACACCCGCAGCAGTACGCAGCCGCCGGATCCCTGTGCAGTGTTTATTCACGCTCACGCTCACACCTTGATTTAATGAAGTGCCCTTCGGCAGGAGTCCGCATAAACGCCCCGTCCCGAGCGGCTCCCTGAAAAGCGGCGCAATTATAACAACCGAGCTTCAATTCACAACGCAGTCAATCAGGTAGACCAACAAGATAAGAGCGAATATCAATCGAGTTGGCGGGTTCTGATTGGCAGAAAGGTGCCAACCGGCGGTTGATCGTCTGGTTCGCCAGAATGCATGGCCTCTTCCTTGCCACACGCAAGACATCTTCGGGCCAGCAGAACACCTTCTGGATCAAGGTCGATGACCACACGATCCGTCGCGCTGCAATAGGTACATTCCGCACCCGCAACAAACCGCGAGCGGATATGCGGCTTGTTCACGCCTGAATCAACAAGTTGCGCACAGAGATGGTTTCCGGACGCACGCCCCTCCAGATCGAGAATGCTTCTGCCGCCTGCTCGATGAGCATGCCGAGGCCGTCGAGCGACTTGCCCCGCGTAATATCCCGCGCCCAGTGGTGAAATCGAGCGTTGGCTCCATAAACCATATCGTAACAATCGGCAGTTTGGATGATTGCCGGGTCTATATCTGGACGGCTACTCGCCGTTAATGCGGCAGATGTTGCGTTGATGATCAGATCGAAGTCAGGCGACACTTTCGACAACTCCACTGCTTCCAGAGGAGTCGAATATCGTTGTCGAAAATCACGCACGACCTCCTCCGCCCGAGCCATGTTCCGGTTTGCCAGAGTTATCAGAGCTGGCTTCGCCGAAAGCAGTTCCGGCAGGACGCCACGAGCCGCACCGCCGGCGCCAAGGATCAGCAAACGACGGTCTGCAACACAGATGCCGTGAAACGTCAGATCGCGAAGCAATCCTGTGCCATCGGTGTTGAATCCCCAGAACTCTTCACCATCCCAGCGAATGGTGTTGACCGCCCGAGCCTCGATCGCAGACGTTGCACAACGAGCTTCCCCCAACCAGGCAAACGCATCGCTCTTGCAGGGCAGCGTCACATTGAGCCCTTTTCCGCCCTGATTAAAAAAAACCTCGATTGTTGGCACAAAGCCACCATCCGGAATCAACAGACGATCGTAGCGCATCATCTGGCCAGTGGACGCTGCAAACGCGGCATGAATCCGAGGTGACAGGGAGTGTCCTACCGGATTGCCACACACCGCATAGTGATCAACGGCAGGCTTCACGGCCTCAGCCCGTGGCCGGAAAATGGATGCGACGCCATGGGGCTCGTCGCCTGAACTACAGGTGTAAAACAAACGCGCAATGACAAGACACCCACCTCGAAGTACCCACCCGCGTCTTTTATGGGAGCGGGCCATTTTTCCAAAGCGCTGTCGATCTTCATGGTTCCAGGCGGTGTTCAAAGGTGACGGGCGCGGCGACTATACCCACCACTCGATCCGTCGACAAACCCGGCCAGCTCCAATTCAACCAGCGCCAGTGCCGTTTCGCTGAGCGTCATGCGGGCACGTGTCGCCAGCAAGTCCAAAGGTTGCGATTCAATCTCAATTACCTCCCAGATTTTTTGTGCGCCACCGGAAATCACCACCGACCTCCCGCCATTTTTGGGCAGTTGCAGTTCTTCAAGCAGCGTCTCGATGGAGTCCAGCAACGCCGCGCCTTCGCGGATCAATCGGTGGCAGCCACGACTTTGATCATCATGGATCGAGCCGGGTACCGCCAACACGTCACGCCCTTGCTCCAGCGCCATTCTGGCAGTGATCAGAGAGCCGCTGTGCTCTCCGGCCTCAATGACGATAACCGCTTCGCACAAGCCACTGATTATCCGGTTACGTTCTGGAAAGAGTTGCTTGCGCGGCTCCTGGTCTGGATGATATTCGCTTAGTAGTAAGCCATCACTATCGCGAATTCTCTCAACAAGCCGCCGATTGGCGGCGGGGTAGGTTCGCAGCAAACCGCAGCCGAAGACCGCAATGGTCGCGCCACCCGCCTCGAGTGCAGCCGCATGTGCCGCAGAGTCGATGCCAAGCGCGAGACCACTGACCACAGTGACTCCGCGAACGGCGAGGGCCGCACTCACCTCACGCGCGGTAGTCAGACCCGATTGAGTTGCCCGCCTCGCCCCGACCACGCCAACACACCGATGATGAAGGATTTCGACGGCGCCATCGAAAAACAACAGACGTGGAGGGTCCGGTATCTCCCGGAGCGTTGCCGGGTATCTGTGCTCATCGAAATGAATCGCGCCTATGCCTTGTTTCTCGAGTTGAGCCAGTCGCTGCAGGGCTTGGTCAAGCTGGATGGACGAGGTCTGCTTCTGCAGTCTCGGCAGCGGTGTCGTGCGCAACTCGCGAGCTGACATGCGCTCCAGCGCGGCGAAACAGAGGGCAATCAGTGACCCGGTAAACACCTTTTCCAAGGAAATTTGACCGTTGCGATGGCGGGGGTTCAATCATCGCTGTTCTCATCTTCACAACAGGTGAGTCTTCAGCCACTTAAGCTGGCAGCCAATGCCAGGCAGCGCAGCGGTCCTGGTCCGCCCACTATCGGCTCCAGCGATCAGGGATTGCGGACTTCGTCGTTCACGGCAAGTGGTTGCTCTGTCTCGAGAACAATCCCGTATGAGAGCTTCTCGAAGACCCGGTAGATCATCAGCAAGCCGGCTCGCTCACTGGGTAGCCTGATGGTTTCTCTGGCGATCCGGTCTTTGGCCAGCGCTCCGCGTTTGTAGATCGCCAGGACGTTCCCCATCTCTAGCCCTTCGCGCGCTCCGCGGTTCAGTACGACCACGTCGAACTGACCGACCTGAGAGACGCCCGAAAAGACCGAAATGATCTCGCCTTCCACGGTGCCCGAAGGCGCGCTGGGGAAGAAGTTTGAATCCAGTCGACGTTCTTCGGTTGGCAATACACGATCGCCGATCTGCACTTCTTCGCGACTGCTCTGCACGAACATCGTCGCTACGTCGTCATGTTGGTCAACGGCACGTCCAAGTCCGATGTAGGTTGCCTCGCGACCAAGGAGTTCCTTGGTGGTCGGGTCGATATAGATTGGCCCGCGACGGACAAAGTTGAAGCTCTCGCTGTCAGCCAGTAACCCACGAACGTAGAGACGGTCTCCGGCACCAAGAATCAACCGCTCGCTGGCCCCTTGAACGACATAAGGCGCAGCATTCAGCTCTGCTTCGGTGACGATGCGGTTCTGCACCAGCCAGCTTTGCACAGCGTCGAGCTTTATCGTGGGGATGGCCGTTTCCAGTGGGCTCGAGCGAATTTCGGGCTGCAATCCACCGACGGTAGAGCCACCAAGTCGACCGGCATCTCCACGCTCAAGATGCAATCTGGGTTGCCCATCGACATACACCAGATGAATACTGTCGCCGGGATAAATAAGGTGAGGATTTTCGATCTGTGGATTGACCTGCCACAACTCCGGCCACAGCCAGGGCCGTTGAAGGAACCGTCCGGAGATGTCCCACAGGGTGTCACCTTTGACCACCGTGTAGACATCCGGGTGATCATCACGAAGATACTGGCCCAGATTGCCTGCCGGCTCACTGGCAAGTGACAAAGGTACAAACGTCATTGACAAGACGATCGTTAAAAACAGCCGGAGACCAGATTGTTGCAACAACCGGCGGGCCGACGTAACACTGCCATTCAAACGCATGTCGCAAATACCCCCGGTAATTTCGTCCGCGCTATCCTGGTTGCTCGTGCGTCGCCTAAGATGCGCCGTGAGAGGTCCGCCGCCCTTCGCAGCATGACGCTTAGCGTTATGCGAAAGTGGTAGGGACTGCACCAAAAAAGCTATAACCAACGCAATCTTATCAGCACGAATTACACCAATACTAGAGATAGGTCACGTAGCGAAGAATCATGGCGATCCTTGAGATTCTGGAGTTTCCCGATGTACGACTTCGAACACAGGCCAGGAGAGTTGGCAGTGTCGACCAACGTATTCGCAAGCTCGTTGACGATATGTTCGAGACCATGTACGCCGCACCCGGAATAGGGCTCGCGGCATCACAAGTCAACGTACACGAACAGATCATTGTCATCGATACATCCGAACACAGGAACGAGCCCCTGGTGTTCATCAACCCCGAGCTCGAATTGTCTGGTGGGGTGGTCGAGTCAGACGAAGGATGTCTCTCCGTACCCGGCTTCTACGAACCGGTCGAACGGCGTGAGTTTGTCCGCGTGAACGCACTTGACAGGAAAGGACAGTCTTTCTCATTGGATGCACAAGGCCTGCTCTCGGTCTGCATCCAGCACGAGCGGGATCATCTACTGGGGAAACTGTTTGTTGACTATCTCTCTGGTCTGAAGCGCACGCGCATTCGCAGGAAGCTTGAAAAGCTGCATCGGCAAACGTCCTGATGGCGTTGCGCCTTGTCTTCGCGGGGACCCCGGAATTCGCGGCCACTATATTGGAACACCTGCTCGAGGCAGGCGTCAGACCTCTTCGCGTGCTGACGCAGCCTGACCGACCCCAGGGAAGAGGGCGCAAGCTCACCGCGTCACCGGTCAAGCGCCTGGCCATGGCGGCCGGTATCGAGGTGCAACAACCGTCTACTCTCAATCGACACAAACCCGAAGGAGAGATCGCTCTGGCGTCCATCCTCGCAGAGCCCTTTGATGTACTCCTTGTTGCTGCCTACGGACTCATGATTCCGCGCTCCTTGCTTGAACACCCGAGATTTGGCGCGGTGAACGTCCACGCATCGCTGCTGCCACGATGGCGGGGCGCGGCTCCAGTGGAGTACGCGATCATGGCGAACGACAAAACTACTGGCGTGACACTCATGCAAATGGACGTGGGCCTGGATACAGGTCCTGTGCTGATCAGCAGGGCGTGGCCGATTTCGGTCAGTGCTACCGGACCTGCGCTGACTGCTGAACTCGCCGAACTCGGCGGACGACTCCTGGTTGAGCTGCTGCCAAACATGGACAGATTGCAGGCACAGTCCCAAAACGAGGCACAAGCGACCCATGCACCGAAACTGCGGGCTGGGGATGCAATCATTGACTGGTCGCGCTCCGCAACCGCAATCCACAATCAGGTACGCGCTCTGACCAACCGATTGACGGCGGAGACGACGCTGCTGGCCGATTCAACCGCCATTCGCCTGCGTATCCTGGAGAGCGAAATTCTGGCTATACCGACTACTCAGTCGGCCGGGACGATTCTCGAAAGCTCAGCGCGTGAAGTCATTCCTGTCGCGTGTGGCGAAGGGGTTATCGGGCTGCAACGAATCCAGCTGAACATCGGCAAAGGCTTGCCGTTGAGCGCCGCCGAGGCCAGGAACGGGTTCGGAAAACTGCTAGCTCCAGGCAGGGTGCTAGGCGAGATGGCGCGTTGAGCCGCGGACGTGTGCGCGGATCCGGCAGCGAGTCGGGCAAGCGAGGTGCAGTCGCTCGCGCCACCGCCGCTCGACTGCTTGCTGATTGTAGTTCACACCCTTTTTTCGCCATCGACGGACTGTTGGCTGACGCAGACGCGCTCCCTGCCACTCGGGAGCTGGTCTTCGGTGTCCTTCGCCATTACTTTTCACTGCGGGAAATGGTCAGTACCTGCCTTGCGAAGCCTCTCGCAGAGCGAGATCAGGACGTACTGTGTTTGTTGTTAGTGGGCGCTTACCAGCTGGCAGACTCCCACACGGCTGCACATGCAGCGGTCAATGAGACCGTTGAAGCCGCGCGGCAGCTTGGCAAGCCCTGGGCGAGTGGACTGGTAAATGGTGTGCTGCGCTCGCTGCAACGACAACATCAGGAAGGGTTTTCGCTCATGGATCGCCTGGTTGATTTGCCGGAATGGCTCGAGCGCAAGATCCGAAGCGAGTACCCCGCCGAGGCCGGCGACTTGTTTCGCGCATTCCTGGAACGTCCGCCGATGACGCTCAGAATCAACGTCCTCAAACAGTCGACAGACGAGTATCGGGCGCTGTTGGATGCCATGGACATGAGCTGGAAAGCGTTGTGGCTCGCCGAGTCCGTGACCCTCACCGTCCCGATACGCCAACAGGACCTTCCAGGTTATGCAGAGGGCGCAGTAGCCGTCCAGGACGCTGCTGCTCAATTCGCCGCACAGCTGTTACCGGTACCTGAAGGCGGACGCGTGCTCGATACTTGCGCCGCTCCTGGAGGCAAGCTATTCCATCTGATGGAGCGCAACCCAACCGCAACCTTTGTGGCACTGGAATCTTCCATCGAACGATTTATCTGGTTGCGCGCCGAAGCTACCCGACTTGGTCACGCAGAAGCGCTGGTCGCATTCCAGACGGACGCACGCAACACGCAGTGGTGGGATGGTCAGATGTTCGACAGCATCCTTCTGGATGCACCGTGTACCGGTATCGGCACGTTGCGCAGGCATCCGGACGTGAAACTGCATCGCGTGGAAGGAGATGCCGCTGCCAATCAGGTCTTGCAACGTGAGTTGCTCGCCTCCGCGTGGCAGTTTCTGGCCCCGGGCGGGGCATTGCTGTACGTCACATGTTCGATGCTCGCGGAAGAAAATGACGGTGTCATGCTGCCATTCCTGGCCGCGCATTCAGATGCTTCCTCGATCAGGATTGAACTGCCAACCGGATTCGCGACGTGGGCCGGCTGGCAGACACTGCCGACCGATCCGTCTACCGACGGGCTGTTTTTCGCACTTCTTCGCAAACACTGATCAATCGCCGCATGGACCGCGAAGGAATTTCTGACTGAACCTGTCAGTGACTTGTTACGGATCGGCGATACCGGAACAATGCGCGCTCGCGGCAATCCGTCGCACGACCGCCCAAAGGAGCTGAACCACGCGACCATGAACATTCTGATTCTAGGGGCGGGACAGGTGGGCGGTACACTCGCCGAACATCTTGCCAGCGAGTCGATCGACGTCACCCTGGTTGATACCGACGCCGCAAGACTGCAGGCACTTCGGGATCGATTGGACATCCAGACCGTGCACGGATTCGCCGCCCACCCAGACGTACTGCTGCGCGCCGGTGCTGAAGATGCAGAAATGCTCATCGCGGTCACTTCGAGTGACGAAGTGAACATGGTGGCTTGCCAGGTCTGCTACACCCAGTTCCGAACGCCAACAAAGATTGCCCGTGTTCGGTCCGCAAGCTACATGGGCCTTGAGAACTTTTTCTCCAACGATCACATGCCGATAGATGTGCTCATCAATCCGGAGCGTGTGGTTACAGACAGCATCCGCCTGTTGCTCGAACACCCGGGCGCATTGCAGGTTCTCGACTTTGCTGATGGTCGCGTCAAGCTGGTTGCGATGCGCGCATATTTTGGTGGCCCACTGGTGGGTCGCGAACTACGAATTCTTCGTGAACACATGCCAAACGCAGATACCCGCGTGGCGGCAATCTTTCGCCGCGGCAAGGCAATCGCGCCGACCGGCGATACCGTGATCGAAGCGGACGATGAAGTCTTTTTTATTGCAGCAACCGAACACATCAACACCATGATGGCGGAACTGCGTCGTGTAGAGCGACCTTTCAAGCGCATAGCCATCGCCGGTGGCGGGCATATCGGGTCTCATCTTGCACACCAGATCGAGAGCCAGTTTTCAACCAAGATCATCGAATTCAACCGATCACGATGCGAAGTGCTCGCATCATCACTGAAGCTCTCTGTGGTTTTACATGGCGATGCAACAGATCGTGATTTGCTGATACAGGAAAATATCGATCAATGTGACGCTTTCTGCGCGCTGACCAACGACGATGAGGTGAACATCATGTCATCGCTGATGGCGAAGCAGTTGGGCGTACGACAGGTGATCGCCCTCATCGGCAAACCCGCCTATGTGGATCTGGTGCAGGGTGGTGAAATTGACATTGCGATTTCACCGCAACAGGCAACCACGAGTTCAATCCTCACCCACATTCGGCGCGCTGATATCGCCCGGGTGCATAGTCTCCGCCGTGGGGCAGCGGAAGCCATGGAAGCTGTCGCGCATGGGGATCGCCGAAGCAGCAAGCTGGTGGGGCGCAAACTGGCCGAAATAGCGCTGCCCGTCGGTGCCAGCATCGGCGCTCTTGTGCGCGGAGAAGAGGTCATCATCGCCCACGATGACGTTATAGTTCACGCTGAGGATCACGTAATCCTGTTTTTGGCGGATAAGTCCCAGGTAGCCGCGATCGAGAAATTGTTCCAGGTCGGAATTTCCTTTTTTTAAACAATGCACCTAACCGCCATCCTCCGCGTCACGGGCATCCTGCTCAGCACTTTCAGCCTGACTCTGCTGGCACCGGTGGCAGTGGCGTTGATCTATGATGAGAATTCCACGTCGCAGTTCGGCGCACTCTTCCTGCTGACGGGCGGTGTCGGCTGCGCGCTCTGGTTAGCCTTTCGCGGCGGCCGCGAGTTGCGCAGTGGTGACGGCTTTGTCGTTACGGTCCTGTTCTATCTGGCTCTTGCGTTGTTTGGCGCCTTGCCATTCATGTACGACAAGACGCTCAACGCGAGTTTTACCGATGCCATATTCGAGTCGATGTCAGGGCTGACCACGACTGGCGCGACCGTTTTCACCAACCTGGATTCGCTACCCAGGTCACTCCTGTTTTACCGCCAGTTACTGCAGTGGTTCGGAGGCATGGGGATCATCGTTCTCGCCGTCGCCATTTTGCCCATGCTGGGCGTTGGGGGAA
>Ga0105050_10002222_pt1 | contig 28116 bp, 33 predicted proteins | sample FRY01_FD_78088 | JGI IMG/M metagenome (GOLD analysis project Ga0105050, IMG submission 78088) | Freshwater microbial communities from Lake Fryxell liftoff mats and glacier meltwater in Antarctica - FRY-01 | ecosystem: Environmental > Aquatic > Freshwater > Ice > Glacier meltwater ...
GACAATATCTAAAATACACAACAACTGGCGGAATTATCATGGGTGGTCCTTCTCAGCCAGTTGGAGCAAGTTACAGATATCGTCCGGCTGGAAAGAAAAATGTCATTGTTGGGGGATCTGCAAGATATTTACCGGGACAATACAAATACACAGCAACTGGAGGAATTGTTATTTCTGGAAATTCTGGAGAACTATACGCATTGCCTGATGAGACATGCAGTAAAATTAATATTGGATGTATTGTACTCAAGCCAAACAAACGAAAGATTTGTCTCATAGGGTCTTTGTATTATGGTGATTGTAAGATCATTGGAGAATGTGAAGCAAACAGCATTGCGAAACTGGCTACAATCATCAAATGTCGCCAGAAATTCATTCTGCCGCCAAATGACAGACATCCAACAGTTCCAAAAAATCAATAAGGATTATAAACAACTTTTACAATGGCTGTTTCTTTAATCTCACAATATGTTATGTTTTGAATAATTCTGCTAATAGTAGAAAATGTTACACTATATTCACTTGAAAGTTCTTTAATTTCAGATCCATCATTAAATTTTTTTCTAATTTCTTTCGCCTTTTGCATATTTAATTTTACACCATAATTACTTTTACATTCATGCAGACCTTCGCTCTTTAACCATCGGCAAATAGTCTTTTCAGACACATCAAATTGCTTTGCTGCCCCTTTTATGTTGTTAATAAAAGCCCTTAATTGTTCTGTTGATGGTTTCATATTATTAAAATTTTTAAAATGTCTAGTATAATCAGAGTGTCGAAATACAATATTGCTGCATATCTATTTTAGAAACCTCTATTCGGGAGAAAAAACATGCCACTATGGACATCAAACTTGGGTGAACTTGAGCTTCTTGACAAAATGTTGAAAGACGCTCTATCAACCAATGAAAACTACATTCTGAGATTGTATCAGAATAACTACACCCCAGACGACACATCTGCTCCGGGTTCATTCACAGAAGCCACTTTCACAAGTTATGTTGCAATGACTTTGACACGTGCTTTATGGAACTCTGCTGTCGTTGTATCTCTTAAAGCTGAAACTTCTTATGGAACTACACCTCTGTCATGGACATGTGGAGCTTCAGGAAACACAATTTTCGGATACTACGTCACAGGAGCAACATCTTCAATCGTATTGTGGGCTGAACTTTTTGCTACTAGCAGAATTCTTGCGAATCAGGATGTACTTAATCTTACACCCAAGTTCACTCTCAATAAGGAATAAAAAAACTCTGTATTTACAGAATTTTTTGGAGTTACAAATAAAAGCCTGTTTTACTATACTATAGTAAAGGAGGCTTTTATGCTTATATGTCCTGTTTGTAAAAAAGAATTTGAAAAATCGCTTATTGCTAAAAAACAAATTTATTGCTCAAAAGATTGTCGTAAAATTATTGAATATGATTGCAGCAATAGATGCGATAGAATAAAAAGATTAAAAGATAGACTAGAAAAAAACATAACAAATTGTTGCCCACAATGTGGCAATCTATTTGAATCTTATTTCTATAGTGGAATTAAACAAAAATTTTGCAAATCTGAATGCAAAACAGAATTCCATAAAAACAAAAAACTTGCACATTTACGAGAACAAGCTGACTTGTCTCCAAAACTATGTTTATATTGTGAATCTAATTTTGTGCCCAAATACAACACAAATCATCTAAGACAGATATATTGCTCTGATTTTTGCAAAAGAGAATATCATAAGAAGCAAGTTCAATTAAAAACTGAAGCGATCAGATTATCTACATTCAGAAATTGTCCGATTTGCGAAAAGCAATTTACGCCTGCAAAATCATTGAAACAAACATATTGTTCTAAGAGATGTTGTTATTTGTTTCCAAAAAAATGTTACGGAATGCTTGATCGATGTTTGGGTCAGCTTGGCGCCGATAAACAAGACCATGCCCACAAAATTCTTGGATTCACGCCATTAGAATTACAATCACATATTCAGTCACATCCAAATTGGAATGATGTTAAAGATCACGATTGGCATATTGATCACATATTTCCGATCATTGCATTTATCGAACATGGCATCAAGGACATCAAAATGATGTGTTGTTTAGGCAATTTGCAACCATTGAAATCAAAAGACAACCTACACAAGAATAAGACATATGATAAACAAAAATTTATTGAATGGACAAGAGATTAACTATGGATTCTCGTAACATAAGATTTATATTGATTTTAGGGATAGTTTGCATGACTGGAATTACAGTCTTGATGATGTTTACAAGACTTAATGAACCAAGACCAACAGTAAAAATTATAGATGAACAATTTGACGCTTTGCCAGTCCAGCCACAAATTCCATTAGTCATTGCTGAACTCAATGAAATTAACAGTCAAGTTTCAGGATTTGATGGTTCTGATGTATCTGTAAAAATATGGGAAAATGGCATGAGGTTTAAGATCTCTGGTTCAATGTCATATGAAAAACCAAATAACTTTCGTATGAAGGTTTGGTCGATAATGGGTCAAGAAATGGACATTGGATCAAATGAAAGCTTATTTTGGTATTGGTCAAGAAGAGATCGTTATCCGGGTTTATATTATGCTGCTTATGGTGATTACCACAAAACAAGATTAAAAACTCCTTTCAATCCAGTCTTCATGCGAGAATCATTGGGACTTAATGAAATTGACGCAACCAATGCAAAAATTGTAGAGAATGAAAAGCACGTAATGGTTTCTTGGCAAAAAACAAACGCATCTAATGAAAAAATCCTATATTCTGTATTAGTCAATAGATTAAGCAAAAGAATCGACGGGATTGTAATTTCTGATTTGTCTAGTAAAGTAATTGCATCTTGCGAGATTGAATATCAAGGAATATTGCCTAAAAAGATACTTTACGATTGGAAAGAAGAACAAAAATCTCTTGTAATAGAATTTTCGAACCCAACAATCAATAAGAAATTCTCAAGTAGTAATTGGGATTTGCCACGTTATTCTCCAAAAATTGACATGGGCAAAGAGTGAATAATCACATGAATTTCTCAAAATGGTTAGAAAATAGACGTGAATTAGCACAGTCTTACAGAGACACATTGTCGGGTGTACCACAAGACCCTCATCATCACCCAGAGGCGATGCACTTGTTCACACTCAACTTGTCAGAAAAGCCATTCCACGGGCAATTCAGGAATTGCAAAATTTGCAACGAGATCCAACTCTGGGTCCAGCATTATCTGACATAAATTTCTCTACATCTCCAGAGGAGCTAAAAATTCTTTCCTTGTCAGCATGGCTCCACGATATTGGCAAATCTACAGCAACTACAATTGGAGGTCAAAATTGGCAAACTCCCGGTGCCACTGGAAAAATTCAAGCAATCGGTCATCAAGATTCAAAACATTATCAACCACAAATCGAAAAACTTAGAAGTTTTGCTCCACCAGAAACAGTTCAATTATACATGCAAAACAAAGAGTTGATAAATTTTATCATCGATCATCACATGGCTTTCACATCTGGAGTCGGTTTTTCCAAAGGATTTTTGGCTCAACACTTTCAAGATGGAAAAGTGAAAAATACTCCTGAAATGAAAATTTTGCTGATTCTCATGTGGGCGGACAAAATGGGAAGGAAGCCAGAAGACACAATTGCGGCTTCAATTGGCAAAAATGTCAACAATTTGGCGGCATCTGTTGAAAGAAGTAAAGCTAAATTCACCAACATTAATAAACAATCCAAAACATTCGATGGAGGGCCAGAAGAATTCGCTAAAATTCTTCGTGGAAAACCGATGGCTAAAAATCAGAAGATTCAGGCTTTAAAAGGGAAGTTTCCCTATTTAACAGATGATCAACTTGCTACATTGACAGAAAGTTTTCGTATTTTCCTAGAAGTGTCAGAAATGAATCCAACAACAATTCCAGCGAATATTCCCGTGGACAACAATGTCCGAATATTGTCTCACGCACTCAAACAAGGAGATATGTCTGTAGAAATTTACGTTGTGGGCGGAGCCGTTAGAGACTATTTGTACCATATTCAACATGGGCAATCTGGAGAAAGTTACAAGCCAAAAGACATTGACTTGACGACCAATCTTTCAGAACCAGAAATTCTTTCACGACTTAGAAGTCCTTTTGCAATACAACAAGGGGTAAGTGTAAAGGAAAAAACAAGTGTTGATACATTTGGTGTTGTGTTCGCTACTGTCAATCAAGAGAACTATGAAATCGCTCCATTCAGAAAAGATATCGGAGGGTCTGATGGTCGTCGTCCAGACTCTGTAGAACGTGGTACGATTCATGATGATGCGATGCGTCGTGATTTGACTATCAATAATTTGTACTACGATTTCGATAAAGGGGTCATTTTGGATTTCAATCCGGGTGGACAGGGAATCAAAGACATTCAAAACCGTGCTGTTCGATGTGTCGGAGATCCAAATGAAAGATTTGCCGAAGATAAGCTTAGAGTTCTAAGGCTCGTTAGATTTTTCTCAAGATTCAATCCGGGAGACATAAAAAACAGTCTTGATCCACAGCATATCGCAGCAATTGAAAATTTCAAGAATTTGCAAGGAATCACCCCTGAAAGAATCGAGGGTGAATTATTGGCAGGAATCAAGCAATCGCAAAACACATCTGGATTTTTGAAAAGTCTGGCTGATCTTGATTTTATGAAACGTATGTTTCCAAATATGCAAGTTGATGTTCAAGGAATCGATAGGTTGGGGAATTTGAAAAACATTCGAGTAATTTTGGCTTGGCTGTTAAGGAGCAACCAAAACATTGACAAGGCTTTAAATGGATTAAAATACCCAAGTGATGTTTCTGAGCCAGTACAATTTTTGGTAAACGCCATGAATTTCGGTCATGAAAATGCGTTTATGACTGTACGTAATCGAGACAAAAAGTTATTGAAAGGAAATGCGGCTGGCCCAGCAGGCGGTCCTATGACGCCTCATGAGATCGATGCTCACAATCAGCAAACAACAGCCGCTACTCAGCAAGACTTGAATGATCTGGCAAGAGTTGTAGGAGATCCTTCGATTGCCGGAAAATTGAGTCATCTTGGTTCATATCAGCCGCCTAAAATTGATTCTAATGAATTGATGGCTCAAGGTCTTAAAGGACCGTCCATCGGGGCTGAACAAAGCAAAAGAACTGCTGATCATTATAGACAATCCTTCGAAGATTATGTGAAATCAAATAATCCAGAAGAAAAACAAAATGAGCGATGAAGTTTCAGGTATTTAAAAACTTAAATCTTTGATATCGATAAACAAAAATAGCTCAGCCAAAGGCTGAGCTAATTTCATTTTTACTTTCCAAGTTTACGCTTGATCGCATCTCTTCGCAATTTTTCAACTCTTCTTCTTTGAGAGTCCATAGAACGGCTATCTGTCAGAGATACTGACTTCTGAATGCCGAGTGCTCTTAATTCTCCCGGTGTCGGCCCGGCTGCCGAACCACCTACAATTGATTTTGGACCGATACTCGGTGATACGCCAGCACGGCCAAATGATGGGGCACGCCGAACAACCCCTTTTTTCCCACATCCGCACATAGTAAATCCTCCCTAAAAGATCCATCCTCTGCAATTGCAAAAGACATACTCTATTTGTATGTACTTTAGAAGGAGAAAAATATGTCAAAAGAAATGACAGTTGAATCAGCGAAAAAGATTATTGACGAAGCCACGGATCGTGCGGCAGAGCTATTAGAAAATAAACCTGCAATTGCAGAATTAATTCTTAAACAACTTCTAAGAGTAGATCCAGAACATTTTTCAGGTCTTCAGCTTCTTGGTTTGGCTAAGCATAGACTTGGGAAAAACACAGAAGCTATTGAGATTTTTCAAACTGCTTTAGAACTAGATCCTTATAATTGTGACAATTACAATAATATTGGTTTAGCATACGGAGCGCTTGGCAACAATCAAAGAGCCATTGAGAATATAAAAAAAGCGATAGAGCTAGCTCCAGAACATTATCTTTTTCAAAATAATTTGGCTCTTCAATTTCGTCTAATCGGAGATCACAAATCTGCAATAGCATCAATGGAAAATGCCATTAAAATTTGTCCAACCAGTGCCCAAATGTGGACAAATCTTGGAGGTCTTTATGGAGAGATGAAACAAGTTAAAAAGTCATTAGAATGTTTCAACGAAGCCATCGAACATGATCCCTGTTATTCTGCGGCTCATGTTGATGCTGCATTCGCTCATCATTTATTAGAAGAGTGGGAAGATGGATTTGATTCTTATGAATGGAGATTTGAGTATTTTGATCAAATGAAATTTTACAAGAACGCTTATAATCAAGGAAAGCGTTGGAATGGCATAGATTCTTTGAAAGGAAAAACAATTCTTGTTTATGCAGAACAGGGACTTGGAGATTGCATTCAGTTCATGAGATTTATGCCAGAGTTAAAAGCCAAAGGATGCAAGGTAATCGTACATTGCCCACTTGGACTTGATGCAGTTGTAAGACGATGTGAAGGAGTAGACGATACTTCAAATCGTGATATTGTGAACAACACTGGAGAAGAGTTTCCTCGATATGATTATCAATGTTGCTCTATGAGTTTGCCGCATCTTCTGAGATCATACAAATACAACGGTAAGCCATATATCAGTGCCACAACAACAAGCTTCAAAAAATTTATAAATGAAGAATACGGAGAAGATTCTCTCAAAGTTGGAATTGTTTGGGCAGGAAGTCCAGCCCATCCTCATGACCAATCACGATCAATTCCATTGAAGAATTTTAATGGAATTAATGACACAAAAGGCATCAAATTGTTTAGCTTACAATTTGATACTCGCCCTAGAAAATATGGTTTTGACATGCGTCCCGGATCTGAAGGAAAGATCGTAGATTATTCAGAAGGTTGTGAAAACATAAAGTTAATCGATCTAACAACAATGATTCAAAGTATGGAAGACACATGTACAATTCTGGCTGGACTAGATCTTGTGATTTCTTGTGACACATCGATAGTCCACATGGCAGGAGCCATGGGAATTCCATGTTGGATGTTAATTCCTTTCAATCCAGATTGGAGATGGGGCATGGAAGGAGACACAACAATTTGGTATGACAGCGTCAAAATTTTTAGACAAAAAGACAAAGAAAATTGGTCTGGAGTCTTTGAAGAAGTTCAGAAGGAGTTGAATGAAATTTTATGTAAATAGAATAAATGCTGATGGAAATTACGAAATTGGAAATATTCGAATAATTGACTTGGGCGATAATGTCTAGGCATCTTGAAAACATCTTAGTTTATCCGTAGAAAGTTCATGCTTTGAAAAAATCGAAGGCTTACAAAAAATTGTAAATGCTTTTTGTGAAAATCTTAATTTACCAAAAATGAAATTGATCGAGGAATAATGAAAATTTATTACAGAATTAGTGATAATAGCTATGAAAAACAAAAACTCATAGGAGCAACAAAAGAAGTTTGTTTAAATAACTTTTGTAATGCTTTTAAGAATTATATTTTCTGTGACAATCCAAGCATGTTGATTATTGCAGATAATTGCAACAAAGACACTATAAAAATGCTAGAGAACACCAACATACCAATGATTGTTTCAAATGATGGCAATGCTGGTTCATTACGAAAAACATTAGAATTGGCAGTCACAGAAAATGACGATGAAATTTTGTATCTAGTGGAAGATGATTATCTTCACTATGGTAAATCAGCAACATTGTTACAAGAAGGAATCAAGAGATCAGATTATGTGACTCTATATGACCATCCAGACAAGTACACAAGATTTTATGATGGTGGAGAGTTTTCTAAAGTCGTCAAGACTGCTTCTTCTCATTGGAGATACACAACAAGTACATGTATGACATTTGGAACAAAAGCCAAAACACTTAAACAAGATATGCCAGTGTGGAATGAATTCATATCAGGTGATCATCCACATGACCACTATATCTTCAAGAAATTGACAGAAGAAAAAAGACGTAGATTAGCTGTGTGCATTCCCGGAGCGGCGTGCCATACAGACTTGACGTTCTCTGAAAAGGTTCATCACATGTTGATTGAACCTTGGGCGATTGAAATGATGATAGAACAAAGAGAGAAAGACATAGAATTCGATCTCAAAAATAAGCCTTCAGATTTCAGAGAAATGAAGGACGCACTGTTGAAAGACAGAACAGGATTTGAAAGACTCGTTGCTTTAGATGCTTTGTTTGCTCAAAGTTCTATTGACAGTGTCGTGTCAATGTCATAAACTAAGAAAAATACCTTTAGAAAGGGAATTTAATGAACGAAAAACTCACAGTAAATGTAAGACAGAACAAGACTGGCTACGAAGGCACAGTCCAATTGTCTGGTCTCAGAGAAACTAAGCTTACCCGAAAGGATGGCTCAACAACCTTCCCAACATCAAGTGCCGTCAAGACAGTTGCTCGAAGTGTTGGAACAAGATTGGGTCTTGAAGTCAGCTATGCCGAACCAGTAGCAAAGAAGTTGGCTGCTAAGGCTAAACCAGCTTTGAAGTTGGCTGCAAAGGCTAAACCAGCTTTGAAGTCAACTGCTGCAAAGCTAGCATGTCCGAGCACAAACACCAATTCCTAAGTTGATGTTGTGAATCTAGGAAAACGCCGAGTGTTAACACTCGGCGTTTTTTATTTGACGATTAGATTCGTGCGAGTAAACAGACGTGTTTGTTCGTGATATTCGTCTGTTTCAACTGGCAAAATTTTAGCGAATGTTGGAATCAACATTCTACGATCTTTTGGTCTTTTTCTTTGCTGATAAAACAATTTAGAAGCTTTATGAAATCGATCCCACATGATTTTTTCGGCATTATCTGATTGATGAGAGGATAAAAAATTATCCAAATCGAAAACTTCATACATTCTTTTGATAGTTTGATCAACCTCATCAAAAGGAGCTTTGTGATTGTCTGTGCCAATCTTATTGAAATCAGCAAACCACAAAAAAGTGAATGGGTCATAAGCAAGAGTTGGATTATGAAGCCCAATTAGAACATGCCTATCGATCATATTTTCAATTTGAGATACCCAAATTTTATGAGGCTTACACTTGTAAAACCTGTAATAATAGTGTCCAATAATTGCTCGAAAAGAAAATATTAGAATATTGTGGTTATTCTTGTAATGAAAATTATGCCGTAAACAAAACGGGCAATATTGATTTTTCCCAATATTATAACAAGAATTGAAGTTTAAAGGCGTAATCTTGACGAACTTTTCACAAAAAGAACAGTTTCTGTAAAAACTGTTAGATAATTCTTCTCCAGCGTCTAGTTCAATTTTTGTAAGATCAACATCAAGTTTTTGCATTACATCATCCTATTTCGGTTTATTCTAAACAGGCTCCGAAAAATTGCAAACCCGAACCATACATAAAATCAGGTATAACTAACCTTAATATTGAGAGGGAACGCAAATGATTGATTTCATTAACTGGTGCTCGACAAAGAAGCTTCCGCTTCCAGCAACCGAAGAAAATACAACCCGTTCTGGAATCAGAGGTCAGTACCCAGATGGGTACGTGAGATCTCAGTATCCGGACGCTTACTTTGCTCCAACATCAGCAACAGCTTATTTGGACTTAAAGAATGCTAAGGGCGTAAAGAACGTCAAAGGTGCAGGGAATTCCCCACTTTAACTTTAAGTCATAGGCTCAGGCTCAGGCTCAAATTGTAAAATAAAAGGCTCCCCTGCTTTTTTTCGGGGAGCTTTTTATTTGTACCTTACGAAATCCACTCAGGCTCTCGATCTGATTGATCAACATCTCCTGCACCAACCATAGAAGGTGTGCCAGAAATGTGTTTATCAACTCGATTGTCTTTATCTTTCCTAGAAATATCTCTCTTGTCGTCTTTAAGACGATCCTGACATCTTTCCCAATATCCCCAATGATCATCATTGGTAGGATGCAGAAATATCAGCGGCGGCGAGACTTTGGTGTATTTGTCAACAATTTCTTCTACACGTTGTCTGGAAAGACCAGTTGCTTTAATGATAGCTGCCGTGCTGCGATAATCGAATTTTGGATGACGAGCCAATGCACGGAAAAACTTAGCTTCATCGTCACCTTCTTTTGTTCCATAAGGATATATTTCAGTCCATTTTTTAGGTTTACTCATAGATCTTTTCCTCCAAAAACTAATAGCAGAAGACTATTATACTATTGTAACTGACTTAAGTCAAAGGGAGTTTTAGAAATGAAATATCGTAAATTTAACAAATATGAAAAGAAAGAAATTCAGCATCAGATCTTAGCAAATGCTTTGCATGGCGAAGGTTTGTATTTGTTCAGAAACAATACAAAAGCTGATCTCGGTCTTCCTCGTCCTACAAGAAGTGGAATTCGTTCGGTTGGTCCGGGCAAAGAATTCCAAGGTGACAACTATTACATGCAGATGGTCAAACAAGGTCATCTAAGATTGGTTAAAGTTCTTCAAACACCAGAAGAAGAACGAGCGGCAGAACTTAACGAAGGAGCAGTAATGACAGATAAACTTATTCTGGATCAACCAGACACAATTACAGAACACGGCAAAGTGGAACACGTTGTCGAGAAAAAAAATTCTGTTCGCCAGCTTGACGAAGCTGGAAATCAAAAACAGCCAGAGATTCTTCTTAATGAAGATCCAATTAACGATGGTTTTGTAATTGTTGGATAATAAGTCTTGACGACTTGTGAATTTGGCTGTATTCTTAACAAAGTTTAATGGCGTCGTTGTCACGCAACCAAGGTGCAGATCGCTGGACATTACCGGCTTTTATGGCACGTGTTAAAAAATCTCATTAAGGAGCAGCCATGTTCGCAGTTTTAAAATCAGAATCGAGTGATGTTGTTTATCACAGAACCTATTGTTGTCATTTAAGCAATGAAATTAAATCTGCCGAAAATTTTATTTCAGACAGAAAGTTGTTAAGCAGCAATGGAACCTACAAAATGGTAATTGTGTCAACTCTCGATGAGCTTGCCAAATACATTATGCCGCAAATTTCTGCACCACCTGAAGACGTATTGGCAAATGTGCTCAATAAGTTGAGCGGTCTTGGACTTAACGCAGAAACTGTCGAGAGATTCACACAGCAAGCTCAAGAACAGGGAGAAAAAGCAGTCGCTGAAGTTCGTAGCTTGGGCATTCGTGGCATGCAGGTTGTTGGAGATGGATTCATTGTCCTTGGTGACCTTCTCAGGAAAGCGGCAGACAAGGAAGAGAAGTAGAATAATCGTCTTTTAGAGGATCTAAGAGACGATGCAAAATTTGTAACTGAAATAGGTCATGGATGACCGAGAAAGAGACAAGGATGTCTAGCCTCATTGTTGAAGTATGCAAAGTCGAAGAAATCGCCACGCACCCAAATGCTGATCGACTCGAAAGAATTCGAGTAAAAAACTGGTGGTGCATTGCTGGTAAAGACCATTACAAGGTCGGAGACAAAGCAGTCTATCTACCGCCAGATTCAATTATTCCAGAGCCACTTGCTGAGCGATGGGGAATAGCTAAATACTGTTCCCCGCTTGCTCGTGGCACTGATGGTCGTCGTCCACCCGGACTTCGTATTCGGGCAAACCGATTCCGTGGAGAACCTTCATTTGGATGTCTACAAGACCCGGATGATAAATCGTGGGAAATCGGCAAAGACGTTAAGGAACACTACAATGTCTCCAAATGGGAGCCGCCTTTCAAGTGCCTTGATGGAGATTCCGAAGCTCCAATCACATCTTTTCATGCCTATACTGACATAGAGAACATTGGCAATTTCCCCGGTGTCATTAAAGACGGAGAAGAAGTCGTTGTTACAGAAAAAATACATGGATGTTTCAAATCAACTTCTCTGGTAACAATGAGCGATGGAACAAAGAAGAAAATTAAAGATGTCCAAATCGGTGACTTTGTTATGGGAGTTGATGTTTACGGCAAAGTTATATCATCAAGAGTGACACAAACTTTTAACCACGGCAGGAACGGTAAAAAATGGGTCAATATACAAGGAGAAAGACGTAAAGCTGGACGTGGAAATCATTATTTCAGCATAAAATGTACAAATGATCATAAAATTTGGAAAGTTGGTGCAGAATATACAAAAGCAAGTGATCTTCAAATCAATGATGAAGTTTTATTGCTAAGAACAGAACTTTCAATTCAACCAATTTACGAACAAATTTTAATTGGCAAAATGCTTGGGGATGGATCAATCCACAAGAGCGGTGATTCGATGGCTGTAGATTGGGGACATGCCAATAAAGAGTATACAATTTGGATGGATAATATACTCGGAGAAGTTAGTCGAGGAATATCTGGGTCGATTACAAGTGGCTATGGATCAGAAATCCATCGTGGCGGAACAGTGTTTCGCTGGCACATTGCTGAATTATTCAAAAATTTCTTTAATTCAGAAAATGTAAAAATTGTTCCACCATGTCTCCCTGAAATAATTACACCACTAGCCATTGCTTATTGGTATATGGACGATGGCTCTTTAAGTCATGAAAAGAATCAAGAAGATAGGGCACTATTCGCTGTCTGCGGATTTGATAAAGACAGTGTTTGTGTCTTGCAAAAATGTTTGAAAAATATGGGAATCAATAGTGAACAATATCTTTCTGAAAAGGAACATCTTAGAATTAGATTGAATTCAAACGATTCGGAGAGAATGTTTTTGTTAATATCTCCATACATTCCTGAATGTATGCAATATAAGTTGCCAGAAAGGTATCGTGGATGCAAACCATGGTTGCCAGCAATTGGCAAATCATATAAAACATGGCTAGTTCCACAAAAAATAAACAACATCAATAATTTGGAAGAATGTCCAAACGAACATGATCTTTGCACCGAAACAAGTAATTTTTTTGTTTCTGATGTTTTGGTTCATAATTCTAACTCACGTGTTGGAGTTGTACTACATGTAGATGAACAGGCAGATGGATATGCTACATGGCAATGGATGGCAGGATCACATGGAACTCGTCGCAAAGAAATGAACGAGAATGGAGTAAAATCCAAATACTGGTTTCCGTTCTATCTTGGAGCGAATGAACTTGGCGTAGATCGAAGAGAAACAGCCATGAAAGAATTGTTGACAAAAATAAAAGTTGACAGAAATGCTCAACAATCAGTTATAGTTTTTGGGGAAATCTTCGGACCCGGAATACAAGATATGCACTACGGACAGAAAGGTTTGGCATATCGTGTTTTTGACATTGCTGTGGACCGAAAGTATTTGAACTGGGACGAAACCTTCAAATACACAATGGATTTTACAGACGATGGAATTCAGACAGTACCTGTTCTATATCGTGGTCCATTTTCAATGGATGTTATGAATAATCTAGTTGATGGACAAACCACAATAATAGACAATCCAGATGAAATCGCACAAGCCTTCAAAGGCAGAGAAGGCGTTGTAATAAAACCTGTGATTGAAAGATTTGAACAAAGCCTTGGAAACAGCGGCAGAGTGATCTTAAAATACATCTCAGTCGATTATCATGATCGTAAAAATTCAAACAGAACAGAAGATCATTAAATGATGTTTATATTTGTCTTGATTATTATAATAATCATAATTGCTTTGACAGAGGGAGATTAAAATGACTGTGTTTTCCATATTGGCAATTTTGGCAATTCTGGCTGCTATCACAGCTATTTTGATAGGCACAGAAGTTGATCCAGAAGAATCTGAATCAGATTTTTCATTGCCGCCTATTGGATGCGATGCAAATGATATTTTTACAGAAATAGATAATCTCTATGGCGAGCCAGAGCCAGAGCCAGAGCCAGAGCCAGAGCCAGAGCCAGAGCCAGAGCCAGAGCCAGAGCCAGAGCCAGAGCCAGAGCCAGCAAAAATATGACGGTTTTGGCTTTACAGTAAAAAATTAAACACTACAATCAATGGAGTGAAGAGTTTGTAACTCAATTGAGACAAACAAAAGAATTTGACGATCTTTTAAAGTTTGACTGAACTAATTCACACACAAGAACGGATAAAAATGAAAAATTTAGAAGATTCTTTGGGAAATAGAATGAAATCGTATGAAAATAGATATTGTCAAGTAGCCATTCCAATGATCCCTGTAATTTGTAGACTAGATGGTCGTTCATTTCATAAATTTACAAAAGGATTGAAGAAACCATTTGATAAACGACTTTCCAATTTGATGATCAAAACAACAAAATTTTTAGTAGAAGAAACAAATGCGAAATGCGGATATACACAAAGTGACGAAATTACTCTCGTATGGTTATCTGAAAATTGGAAATCAGAAATATTTTTTGACGGCAAAATACAAAAAATGAATTCGATTCTTGCATCAATGACAACAGGGTTTTTTAATAAATTTCTGTCTTCTGTGATTCCAGAAAAGAAAAATGAAATTCCTTTATTTGATTGTAGGGTTTTTCAAGTCCCAAATATAAATGAAGCTGTCAATGTTTTTGTCTGGAGAGAGCAAGACGCTGTTCGAAACTCAATTCAAGGAGCAACAAGAGCACACTACAGTCACAGTGAGTGCATGAACAAAAATGGCTCTGAATTACAGCAAATGCTTTGGGAAAAAAACGTTAATTGGGATGACTACCCTGCGTTTTTCAAACGTGGGACTTATGTGAGAAAAAGAGTAATCGAACGCAAATTAAAAGAAGAGGAATTGTCAAACCTTCCGCCGAAACACGAAGCTATCAAAAATCCAGATGTTGTTACTCGCAGAAGTGTTGTCATGGAAGAAAATTTTCCTAAACTCACACAAATCATTAACAGGAATGAAGTGATCTGTATGGGAGCCGATCCAATAATTGGATAACAACCTTTGATCTAAATTCTCAAAAACAGCCGTTAAATGACGGCTGTTTTTTTTATTGCAAATTTTGGAACAGTAATGTGCTGTTTTGGCTTTACAGTCAAAAGATTGCGACCTACAATCATGTGGCGAGTCAAATTTAAAACTCAAACAAGGACAAAAACATGCAACGGGTAGACTTATTTGTAATTGACGGACAAAACGATTTCTGTTCGTCAGGAAAAGAGCCCGCAAAATGGCCAACCCCAGAAGGCGGACATCGTCCGGGAGCATTAAGCGTTGCAGGAGCCGACTCTGAGGCAGTTCTTGTTGCGGATATGATCAATGAATTGACGACCAGTGGCATTGAGCGTCACCTCATCAGCAAGATTCATGCCACATTGGATAGTCATCACGTCAATGATTGTGCTCACAATACTGTCTGGCGTGATCAAAATGGTCAAATCGCTCCTCCATTTACCATCGTTTCTCATGAAGATGTAAAAAACCACAAATACATTCCGTCATTTGCCATAGGTGTTTGGGAGGGTCGTCCAATTACATCTTACGATTGGGCACTCAAGTACACACAAGCTCTTGCTGACAAGGGTCGAAATCCTTTGTGTTTGTGGCCAGAACACTGTCTCATCCAATCGTGGGGTGCCAGCATTTATCACCCACTGCAAGAAGCTTACAACCGGTGGGAACGTCAAACTGGACGATGGATCGACTTCATCAGTAAAGGACAGTGGCCGTTCACAGAGCACTATTCTGCCATTATAGCAGATGTGCCTGATCCAACAAAACATGAAACCCAGATGAATGCTGTCGTCATCAATGAAGCATCTGGTGCTGATACCATTGTTTGGTGTGGCTGGGCAGGAAGTCACTGTCTGAAATGGACAGCACTAGACGCCATAAATTTTAAAGAGCCGAAAGATTCCAATGGAAATCCAACTGGCGAACCTAATCCCTTCATAGCCAAATCCATCTTCCTTGAAGATGCTTCAGCCCCTGTTCCAAATCCTCCGGGCGGACCTGATTTCGTGCAATGGCGACTTGACTTCCTAGATGAAGTTGTTCGTCGAGGCGGACGTGTAATGAAATGCAAAGACCTGATTCGTGAACTTAAAGCCGCTGTTTAATCCTCTTTTTTTAACCATTACAATTTTTGGAGAACCCCATGACCTCACAAAATCTGCAAAGTTTCATGATACCCGGTGGCGGATACGGCTACACTGGTGCCAACATCGACGATTTGACCAGTTTTGAAAACACCATAGCAACTGGTCTGTTTGATGAAAGCGGCTCAACACGAGTTTACAGTCGTCAAATGGAACTGACTGTTCAGGAGATCATTAGATCTCTTAGACATTGCCCTGTGGCAGATAAGCTGATCTATCGCCATTGTCATTTCGACACAGTTTTCCGTGAAGTTCACGGTTTCAAGCCTCTGTCCGATTGTCATGAAAAAGATTATGACGGCATTTGGGCTGGCGGCGGACAAACTGCTCTTTACAATTCTTGTGATCAGATTTTGGAAGCCACGCTTGATTATGCCGAAAAACAAGCGGCAAAACGATATGTGGTCAATGGAATCGCCTACATCATTACGGATGGGCAAAATTATCTGCTGAATGGCAAAAGTTTGACGCAAGACGATGTGAAGTTTTCGTTAGGAAAAGCCATCGCCAGTGAAGCTTTGGAATCTTTAATGACAATTCTGATTGGCGTCAATGAAGATCCGGGTATCCGTCGTGATCTCGAAGAGTTTCAAAAACACGTCGGATTCTCACTATTCGTGCCGATTGAAAACGCAAATGAAAAGAACTTGGCAAAGGTTGCAAATTTCGTAAGTCAATCTGTTCAAAGCCAGTCTCAAGCATTAAATTCAGGTGGTCCAAGTCAATCTCTTACATTCTAAATTTCCAATAAAATAAGGAGTTTCATTCTCAATCTTAATGGTTTTAAACTACATAACAATAACCATTAAGATTGAGGTGAAATATGATAGGAACAGTTAGCGGAAGTTGGAGTGTTTTTGAAGCAGCGGAAAATAATTTATGGAAATGTAGATGTCGCTGTGGCGAAGAAAGAATAAAAGGGACACATTTTTTAAAATACAACAAAAGCAAAGGATGTCATCTTTGCCAAAGAAATGAAGAGCATCAATTTTTATTAGAAACATTAATCGGAAATAAAGTTGGCACATGGAAGGTATTATCTTTCGAAGGCAAAACGAAATATGGAAGCCGTCGATGGAAATGTAAGTGCGATTGTGGGAAAGAGAAAACATTCAGTACATCATATCTTACTGGGAATTATAAAAAAAAGGCAACAACATGCAAAGCTTGCGAGATTTCAACGATGGAAAAAGTGAATCGCATCAAAAATCAAATTCCAAATCGTTTTTGGAGTAAATTTCTTTATACTGCTGATAAACGTGGCAAAACAATTGAGATTACTAAAGAGCAAGCCTTTGAAAAGTTTCAAAAACAAAATAACAAATGTGCTCTAACTGGGATATCGCTACACTTTACAAAACTTACTACAAATTATTGGCGTTACACAAACGCATCTATTGATAGAATTGACTCTGACAAGCAATATTCTCTCGATAATATTCAATGGGTCGAGAAGAGAGTTAATATGATGAAACAGAAATACACTCAACAAGAGTTTATCGAATTATGCAAGTTAGTGGCTCAAAACAATTCCTCATTCAAGATTTAATTTCGACTGAAAGCTATGACTATGACTCAACCCTCATCTCAAGACGTATCCACGCCTGCGTCATCTCAAGACGTATCCACGCCTGCGTCATCTCCAAGTTCTAATTCGACCGCCAAGGAATCCGAATCACCGTTTACCTTTGTGGAAACCAAGACAGAGTCGAACGGATTCCACAATACAATGGAATTGTATGCAATCACAGACAAATTCAACCTTGAAGCGTTTCGTCAATTCTGCAAATTGAATAAGTCAAAGGCTAGTGCCGAAGCGTTTACTTATATCGTTTTATTCGACGACGCTCGTAATGCAGCGTTCCCAAATTCGCCATTTACGGCTGTCTACGGTCTTGAAGAGGACAAAATCAAACACATCGTTGCCATTTTTATATACAACCGCATAAATGGATTTTGTGAAATGAGTGTTTACGATCCTAATATGTGGGAAGGCACGGCGAAAACAGAAAAGCTCTAACGAAACCTTGCAAAGGTTCGATTCCCACCGTTTAGGCTCAATGGCAATGGATTAATAGGATTTAATCATGATGAGTGGTTTGTACAACATGTTGTTTGGAACTAATCCAGCAAGCCCACACTTGCTTGCTGCAATTGGTTTTAATTTAGAGAATCAATCTGGCTGGCCTCTTGGCCGATTCAGAGACACATATACAAATGAAGATGGAACTAAAGTCTTCGTTTTCACAAGAAACGGAGGTCTTCCGTTCGAAGATCAAGTCATGATTAACGAAAAATTGAGTCAACATCCAAACTATGTAAAACATTGGCTTGATGAATTTGACTCAACATATTGCACATATGAATTCAAAGTTTCAGAAGAGTTTTTACAAATCACAAAACAACTTGCTGAAATGACGGACACCACACCGCCAATGCAGCGATTCAAAACACTGATAAATGATATGAAAATCGGTAAATCAAATGAGCAAGTTGATCACGCAGTAAATGCTGGCAAGAAAATTCTTGACGCCATACTTTCTACAACAGATCAAACTGTTGAACATGGCGATGGCAGCGTCGAAGTGGTGCATTTTAGTCACAAACCATAATTGGTTTTAGGAGGTTCTGATCAAAACTGTTTTGATCAGATTTTTAGGTGTTGAGATGGAGTTTAATAGTATGAAGAGTTATTGGAGTTTCTGTACATTGGTGGCGATAATCTTTGGGGTCTTTTTGTCGTGTACGCAGGTCGAAGCAGGCGGCAGACGCTATCGATCTTCATTCACGAGCAAATCCAACTACACGTCACGATCAAGTTGTGCGAACGGTCAATGTTCACAAATGACAAGCAGTTCGACTGTTGTGCGATCATCTGTCCGTGGCAATTTGCAAGCATGGGCTGAAGAAGAAGCTCAAATGATGGCAAGTCGTGGAACATGTGGTCACATTCGTCCAGCCCCAATGGGTACATTTGTTGGAGTTGGTTGCGGCACTACATGCCAAGGTAGCGGAGTTCTTGTCGCTGAAGCGACCTACCAAGGCAAAACTGTTCGAGTCTGGCAACGATAAACAAATCGCCCATAATTCCCTGCACCCCTGATGATATCATCAGGGGTGTTTTCTAAAAACAGAATATTTAGAGTTTGTTTCAATCACAAGCCTGACAAATCGATTTTTGTACCTTATAATCTCTTGGCGGAACATGTAACAAAGGCTGGAGAATTGAATATGCCGATCATTCGATCAATGCTTGACAATGATAATTACAAATTTTCGATGCAATCAGCGGTGCTGAAACACTGCCAACATGTGCCGGTTAAGTATGTTTTCAAGAACCGCCGACCAGAAGGCAAGTTCAATGAAAATTTCGTGGCTAGACTAAGCGAAGAATTGGACCATATGTCGAGCATCGCTGCGACAGACAAGGAACTGCAATGGTTTCAGGATACCTGTCCATTTTTGACGGACGAGTACATAGAATATCTGCGAAATTATCGATACAACCCCAGAGAAATTAATGCAAAACTTGTAGACGGAGATCTACAATTGGAAATCAACGGCACTTGGGATCGCACTATTCTCTGGGAAGTTCCTCTTATGAGCGTTATTTCCCAGTTGTATTTCACTCACTGCGAAACAGACTGGGAACATGATGAAATTGCTCAAACTAACGCTTTGATTGAAAAGGGAGATCGACTCAAGGATTGTAACCTAGCTGACTTTGGAACTCGTCGCCGTCGCAGCTATGATATGCAAGACTTGGTGGTCAAAACTCTAAAGAAATTCCCAAAGTTCGTAGGAACTAGCAATGTGCATTTGGCGCACAAATATGGCGTAAAGCCAATTGGAACAATGGCCCATGAATGGTTGATGGGAATCAGTGCTCTTGAAGGTCTTAGATTCGCCAATCGACATGCTTTAGATATTTGGAGCAAAATTTTTCATGGGCGTTTGGGCATAGCTCTGACAGATACTTTCGGCACAAATGTGTTTTTCGAAGATTTTAACGGTTATCTTGCTCGTTTGTTTGACGGCGTAAGACATGATAGTGGAGACGCCTTGGATTTCGCTCACAAAGTGATAAGTCACTATAAGAAATTAGGAATTGATCCAAATACAAAAACAATTGTTTTTAGCGATGGATTAGATGTAGATACAGCTTTAAAAATACAAAAAGAACTTGATGGTCTTGTTCGCATCAGCTTTGGCATTGGAACACATCTGACAAATGACTATGCTGGTTCAAAACCACTAAACATGGTCATCAAATTGTCTGAATGCAATGGAGTTCCAGTTGTGAAATTAAGTGACACGCCAGAAAAGGCGATAGGAGATAGAGATGCCATCCGAGTCGCCAAGTGGACATTTTTACATAAACCGCTTGATGAATTATGATGAGCCGTCAACTTTGCCAAAGTTAAAAAATTGCGATCACGAACCGCCGTTCATAACAACAGGAAACACTCCAAGAAAACCCAAAGAGCTAAATTTATATGGATGTCTTGGTTGTTTGATTGTAATATTGACATTTGGAATTTGGATCATTTTAGGTTTTTTGGTGTGGATAATTTTATGAAAACTTGTTCTGCCTCAAGCAAAACTGGAGAATCTGATGTACGATCATGATCACAAAATTTTTTGCATGATGAACTCTGGAAAGCCTCTGACAAAGATGTTGGCAGACGTTCTCCTTTTCAATGCTTGTGACATGTGGCACGAAGGACGCAAATCTCAACGTGTCAAATCTCGTAAGTATGATGGAGTCATTGAAAGCGACCTTGAAATTGTAGAATATGCAGGATTTCCTGCTGTTCAATTTGAGGCTCTCATCAGTACTGAACAATGGGACGGAAACGCTGTTCGATTCATTGTTCGAGTAGATGACATGGACGGAATCGAACAAGGGGAATGGACACAACTGAATATAGATTCAGTTTCATTTGATGAACTTCCCGAAGAGATCAAAAAACAAATCTTAGAAGGAGGACAGAATTATTCAGACAACTAGCTAAACAATTCTGTCGGCGAACACTAGAATAAAATTGATAATTTTGATTGTCATTGGAACTAACACGAAGGGCATCAATAATGAACGCCAAATTTGGGTTCGCCAGAATTACTGTAGCCAGCACTGTATGTGCTGTAGGTAATCCAAAAAAAAATGCGGAAGCTGTCATTGCTGTTTTGACATCCGTACCAGACAGTGATGTTGTGGTGTTCCCAGAATTAAGTATAACTGGTTATTCATGTGCTGATTTATTTCGACAACAACTGCTTATTGAATACGCAGAAGATGCTGTTGTAAAAATTGCAACACACTTAGATTGGTGTAAAACAAATCAACTCATCTTTGTTGGAGTGCCAATTCAAATCAACAATGAGTTGTACAATTGTGCTGTTGCCATTCAAAATGGACGGTTGATTGGGATCATACCAAAACAACACATTCCAAATGACAATGAATTTTATGAATCTCGTTGGTTTCGTGGAGCAGATGGAAACGAACCAAAAGAAATTTTCTACGCTGGAAAATTTGTACCCTTTGGAGTTGATTTGTTTTTTGAAAATGGAAATGGAATGGTTGTCTATGTTGAAATATGTCAAGACATGTGGATGCCGATCCCTCCAAGTTCATATGCCTCTATCATGGGAGCCAATGTTCTTGTAAATCTTTCGGCATCCAATGAAATCGTGGCAAAGTCCACATATAGAAAAGATTTAATCGCCAATCAATCTGGTCGCTGTGTAGCTGTTTATGCTTACGCATCTGCTGGACCAACAGAAAGCACAACTGATCTTGTCTTCGGCGGACATTGTGTAATCGCAGAAAATGGAAACATTTTAACGGAATCTGCAAGAGTTGGAGATGGCAGCGAACTCATTCGTGAATCCAAATTTACAACTGCCGATGTGGACATTCAAAAATTAATGATAGAACGACGTTCATTGTCCAGCTTTGGAGAATCTCGTCGATTTATTTCAAAAGAATATCGAAGAATCCAAATAGACACATTGAATGTGCGTCAAGAAGGTTTGATGCGGAAGGTGAGTGGAACTCCATTTGTTCCAAAAGATCGCAACACGCTTAATATTCGCTGTGCCGAAATCACAGGAATTCAAGTTGCCGGACTTGCCAAACGCATTGAAAACATCCCGTCTAAGAAATCCTACATTGGTGTTTCTGGTGGCTTGGATTCTACACTCGCATTGCTGGTTGCTATAGAAGCCTATCGTGGACTTGGGTTAACTCCAGATAATATCACAGGGCTCACAATGCCGGGATTCGGCACAACAACAAGAACCAAAAACAACTCAATCAATCTGATGGAAATTTTGGAGATTAAATCAAAAGTTATAGACATTCGTCAGATGTGTTTAGAAGCATTCATTTCGATTGATCATAAGCCATTCGGAATTGACTTAATTGACGAAATCGAATCAGAATTGGCAAAAGAAATAGTTTACTACACTGTTGATCAATTTTCCGATCTTCTTCAACACTTAACTCCAGAACAAATAAAAAATGGCGATCTTGTATTTGAGAACGTACAAGCACGAATCAGGACCATGCTGTTGATGTCGCATGGATTTGTTCTTGGAACAGGCGATCTGAGTGAGTTGGCATTAGGGTGGTGTACCTATAACGGGGACCATATGAGCATGTATAATGTTAACTGTTCAATACCAAAAACACTTGTGCGGTTCATAGTAAACTACTATGCAGAAAATCGCCTGACTCACATCAATCGCATAGAAATGACATTTGAAGACAAAAAAGGATTCATTCCAGATCCTGAAAGAAAATTATACAAAATACTTAAAGATATTGTGGATACGACAATTTCTCCAGAGTTGTTGCCACACTCTGACGATCAGATTGTTCAAAGCACAGAAGATCATATTGGACCATATGAACTTCACGATTTCTTCCTTGTAAATTTTGTAAGGAATGGATTTTCTCCAGACAAAATTTTGTACTTATCTGACTTTGCTGAATTCACACAAAAATATCCGAGAGAACTTAGGGAAAAAACTTTGAAATTATTCTTGAAGAGGTTTTTCAGCCAACAATTCAAGAGATCTTGTGTGCCAGATGGTCCAAAAGTTGGATCAGTTAGTCTTTCTCCTCGTGGAGATTGGAGAATGCCATCTGATGCAGATGCGGAGATGTGGTTGAAATGAACATAAATTTAATTGAATGCTCTGATCACAAATTAGCTCCATGGTCAGTTGTTTGCATTCATCTCATCATTGGAAAATCCAAAGAATGGGTTCCAATCGAGTCTGAAAACCCAGAAGTAGATTTTGATTGGACTTGTCCAGACTGTGTTCCTGATACACGATCAGAAACAATGAGCATAGAAAATTTTCGTCCAGTGTGCATACACTGTGTGCGTTTTTTAAGAAATAAATTTGATCTAAACTTCGAGAAAGATACAGAATATGATTAGCGATTCATACTTCGAACAAGGAGCAACACACGAAGTTTGTGAAGACTATGCACTTAACGGAAATGAGTACGCCATCATTTCTGACGGATGCTCAAACGGCGGTGGACCACGCATTCATTCAGACTGGGGGGCGAGACTTCTTTGCAAAGCTGCTGAAGAGCTTGTTTACCATACAACTGACAACAACATATTCAGTCATCTGGTTGGTTCCAGAGCAAATATGCTAATGTCGTCTTTGCCGAATCTTGAGCCAAATTGCTTGACAGCAACCTTGATGGTCCTGCGAGTCATAAATGGTAACTTTAACGCCTTCACGATTGGAGATGGAGTCGTCGGCGGCAAAAGAAAAGATGGACGTTGGAAAATTCATTTGATCCAATTCCCAAAAGGCCCATTCTATCTGAAGTACAACATCTTTGGAGAAGAACAAAAATTTTTAGATTCATTCGGCGACAAATATACAGTCGGAACATATTTCGGAAAATTAATGACTCCAGAAATGAATGCTCCAGAACTCCCTGATTATCTCAATAGAGTCGCCGAATGGAATCAGTTTATGGCATACTCAGAGAAAGAATACACCCTCGATATAATGTCCCCATACAACACATTTGAATTTCCCGTGGATGAATATGAGTTTGCATTTATTTGTTCAGATGGAATGGAATCGTTCTATCAACCACGAATCGATCCCACAAGAAAACATAATGAACAAATCTGCGTTTTGGATGCCCTTCGAGTTGTTATGGACTTTGTGACAATTAGACCAGCATTCGCCAAGCTTCAAAGACAATGGGTTTTTCGTCAAGATAAAAAAGGAACTTTGATGAGACGAAAGTGGAAGAACGGAGACGATGTTTCCGTAGGGGTGATTCATGCGTAATGTAGCACTTCTCGGTGGCGGTTGTGATCCAATTAGTATTCATCATGAAGCACTCGTTGATGCCGTCGTGGAACACACTGGAATGCCAGTATGGGTTATGCCATGTTACGGACATTTGTTCGACAAGGGGAGAAGGCTTACAGAAGTTGAACACCGTTGGAACATGGTGGTAAAATCAACGGCACAGCAAAATAATGGACTGCTCATTCCTTTCGATTGGGAGATTGAAAATAGACATACTGGTTCAATGTATGAAACGATCACGCAGTTGAAACTCGAATATCCAGATCGACTCTTCCATGTCGTGATCGGCATGGACAATGCTAATGTCATTGAATCCAAATGGGATCGTGGAAGTTTATTGATCCAAGAAAACCCATTCATCGTTTTCGAGAGAGAAGGCATTAAGCCAGAAGTATCGTGGTTCATGCAATCGCCGCACCGCATCTATCCAATGAAATGCAACCTGAGTTCAACAGCAATCAGAGACGCCATCAAGAATGGCGATTACAATTTTGCACAAAATCACCTGAACCCAGCCGTCTGGGATTACATCCAAGCAAACAAACTTTATGGCTACAAGGCATAATCATGGCTAAATACACGGTTCGTGGGACTGGAGAAACCGTTAACCTCAATCAAAACAACTTCAAAGCCAAAGGTGGCGAGGGTTCAATTCACATCATCGGCAATACGGTTTACAAAGTTTGTGAGCCGGGCAAGATGATTCCAGATGACAAGTTTAAAGAATTGGCTATCCTCGATCACCCGCACATCATTAAGCCGGATGACATTCTTCTTGAGAAGAAAATACCTGTCGGCTATACGATGCGACTGGTCCCCGGTGACGCAAAACCACTAGCTCAGATCCTCACTAAGGGCTATCGAGAGCGTGAAGGAGTGGCTCCTGATCATTCGATAAAACTTGTTCAGCAGATTGCAGACGGAATTCGATTCATCCATAATCATGATGGATATTTGCAAGTAGATGGAAATGAATTCAATTACATGGTCACAAGCAAGCATGACGAAATCTATTTCATTGATGTAAACAGTTTTCAAACTCCAAATTTTGCTGCTACAGCAATCATGTCGTCTATTCGTGATTGGCATGTGGCAAAAGACCAATCAAATTTACATGTCTGGACAAAGCTGTCAGACTGGTACAGTTTTGCCATCATCAGCTTCTATATGTTTACTGCCATCCATCCTTTTAAGGGCAGACATCCATCGTTTACAAATATGAAGACTCTGATGACAGACCAGATGCGAGGATGCAAATCTGTGCTCGATCCGCAGTCTAAATATCCTCTTGGTGCTGTTTATCACCCATTTGAAGACGTAATTCCCGGCGGAAAAGACGGGGCTTTCATGCAATGGTACAGAGCGGTTTTTACTGAAAACAAAAGACTTCCTGCCCCTAAAGATTTTCAGGCTACTTTGTCGTTTGTCGCCAAGGTAAAAGAAATCATTGGCAGCAACAGCTTTGACATTCGAGAGATCAGGGATCTTTATGAAACGATCGTAGGTTACTACGAAAAATTTGGAACAGAAGTAACTGTTACAAAAAATCACATTTATCTTAATGGCAACAAAATTTCTCGACCAACAGAACGTTTTCGTGTCGGATTCTCGCCCAAAAATAATGTGCCTTTTACTTGTTGGCTAGAAGGTGAATGTGTGCAGATCCAAAATTTGCAAAACAGACAGAAAATCCCTTCTACGATCAGCGGCAGTGATGTTATGTCTTGCGAAGGTCGGATTTATGTACAAAGTTTACAAAACATATTTGAAATTGACTTCATCGAGCAAAATACAATCGTTGCCACAGCAAAATCCGTAGCGACGATCATGCCAAGTGCGACAACCATGTACCAAGGAGTTGTTGTTCAAGACATGTTTGGAACATTGGTGTTTTCTATGTTTCCAAAATCAGGACACCATCGTCAAATAAAAATTCCTGAACTTGACAACTGTAGAATCACTGAAGCAAAATACGAAAACAACGTATTGATGGTCATCGGATTGGACAAGAAAAATGGAAAATACAGTCGTTTTGTGTTCAGATTCTCCAATGACTGGGCAAGTTACGATGTGCGTGTAATTGATGATATCACGCCTACAGGTATAAATTTCACTGTACTTGATAAAGGAATATGTGTTTGTCTTACAGAAGAAGAAAAACTAGAAATATTTTCAAATCAAAAAGGTAGCACGCCGATCAAATCATTTGATGATCCTGCCATTGACGGTGAAATGAAATTTTGTCATGCTGGCGGCCAAGTGCGATTTGCCAGAAGCAATAAGTTGTTCGATATTTCTATCAAAAAGTAAAAGGAGTTTGCATAAGATGCGAATCCGATTTGGTCGCCATTCATGCTGCCAGTCCATTGGTCCAAAAGATTATTGAGTATTGTGAGGGGCGAAGCCATGAATATTCCAACTCTTCTGCCAATTCCGATTGGCCCCTTTGCCGAGGGACGACGCCAGCGTATATCTTCGCAAGATGACAGAATCAAATCCAACGCAAGCTACCTAGCCTGTATCGATGGACGCTGGTATGCTGGCAAATTTATTAAATGCTGGTATGGCTGGAGCTTCTCCAATTGGGGGAATGCTGGAAGACAGCTAGATTCAATCGATGGTCCACTTTTTGAGATCCTTACGGAGGCGAAGCCATGAGTTGGCATTGGCCTATCTCAAGAGCAGATTGGTATCGTGGTAGGAGAAATAGGCGAAGCCTGCTAAAATCACCCATCAGCACAAAAAACCTATGAAAGGTGCGTAAGTTTGGGACAATCATAGCAATGATTGCCGTTCCAGCAAAACACTTGAAAATACAAAAAAAGCCGTTGGAATGATTCCAACGGCTTTTTTTTTCATTCCACAGTTGCTGTTCGTTGATTGATTATTATATCAGAAATTTCGTCAGCAGTTACATATCGAGCGAATGTGAATTGCTTACAATCACAATCACAATGAGATGAACAACAATTTCCTTCGCTCGGCTGTCTCAACAGGGTCTGTCGAATTTTCTTCACAAGACTCCCGTGTTCACTTTTGAAATGACCGCACTGGCACATTTCATTGACTACAAAGTCATCAAGTTGACGAGAGTAAAAAACCTTAAGCATTGGATCTATCCTTATGTGTTTTGAATCATTTGAACCAACTGAATTTAAATTAAAGCAAACATCGTGCCAAATCACAGCTTTTTAATCAGCATAGAATTTGCTGATTAAATGCAGGAGATTACGAAATCTGTAAAACTGTCCGTTTTTGTGACGAACTCTAAACAATCAATCTGGAAGATTGTCAATCGAACATTCAAATTTTATCCATTCAGAAAATGTTTGAATCTTTCGTTTTATCGCTTGCATGTATCTGGGAATTTGCTCTTTAAATTTTGGGTGCAAATCTTTGTATTTCAGTTGGTTTAAATCAACCCATTCCCAATCAGTATGCTCATGACTGATTTTGACATCAAAAGGGACAGAGACCTTGTACAAAAAACCTGTGAATTTCTGTTGCCCGTTCTGACTGCTTAATGAGTCAAGACGATGTCCGGGTATAGATTCGAGTCCAGTCTCTTCCTTAGTCTCTCTAATGGCTGTACCGATGTCTGTTTCACCATCCTTACTCTTTCCTCCCGGCAAAGCCCACGTGTTGGCATGATCACCTTCATCGGATCGTTGAAGCAACAAAACCTGCTTGCCATCCGTAAAAAAAATGCCAGCAGCCCGTTTTCCCTTTACTGGACTTCCTCCTGATCCAATTCTCATTGTTTCTCCCTGATCCTAATATAAAGGCTA
>Ga0105050_10002224_pt1 | contig 28081 bp, 23 predicted proteins | sample FRY01_FD_78088 | JGI IMG/M metagenome (GOLD analysis project Ga0105050, IMG submission 78088) | Freshwater microbial communities from Lake Fryxell liftoff mats and glacier meltwater in Antarctica - FRY-01 | ecosystem: Environmental > Aquatic > Freshwater > Ice > Glacier meltwater ...
GCGCGGCAGAAGATCAGCAGGCTGCGGCGGAGCAACGATGGCCCGCTTTTCCGTTCGTTTTCGTTACGTAGCGCTTAACTCAAGTGCCTCAAACAAACGAAAAATCGGACTCGAATTGACGCTCGCCTCGCTCCGCCGCCTTCTGCCGCGCAGACTCCTAGCCCTCGAGAGAGGTTGGCATGTTCATTGCTCACCAGTTGTTGGGTACCCCTCGTGTTCCCGCACAACTGAAGGTGTGAACACCGGTTGCGCGATCACATGAGTTTTCAGATTTCAACTTGACGAACGTGTTGACGTTCTTAAACAGAGGCCACCTTGCAGACCACTATTGGAAGCTTGTTGAATACTCCTCCAGCATCAGCAAACGAAGCTGTGGGTGCCGTCCAGTCCAGCGCCGGAACCGCGTTTTCCGCGATTTTTGCACGCGAACTTCAGCAGCCGAGCGCGCCGGGGAGTACGGATACGCAATCCACTGCGGACGCTTTCGATCAAACTGGTCAAGGCACCCTGCCTTTGATTTTGGTTGAGGAAAGTCCGTTGGAAGCGGGGCTGCTCGCTGGTATATGGGCGATTCTCGAAGAAACGCTTCCCCTGCAGGAAGTTGCCGGTATGACTGGCGAGCGATTGCCGGACGAACTGACTGCTGAATTGGTGGATGCCGCCTTTGAGCTCGGACGTCTGGCAGATGAATTGTCATCTGCACTGGTGCAGAAACCGATTCATGACGCGAGAAATCTGGATCCAGCCGTCCTTGCGGCGGGAATGGCAGAGATAGGCACCGGATCCGGACGTACCGCGCTGCTCGATTCGACGATGGCGGCCGCTTCGCCAGGTGTCACGGGGAGCCCGAACCCAAGCGCTCCGGCTATTGCAGATGTTCTGAACCGCTTGCGCTCGTTGCTCGACACCGCTGGACAGAGCACTTTGGTTAACCCGGCTGCAGCCTCGACGTTGCCGTCGGCAGCATTGCCGGAACCTGTGGATCTTTCTGGCCCAGTTCTTGATCGACTATCGGCAATCAGCCAGGACCTCGCGGATACCCAGGCGCCAGCCAGGAATATGCGGCCCTTTGCGCGCGAAATCCTGCAAACGTTGAGCTCGGAACCGTTCGCTGTAACCGCGTTGCCGGCGGCTGTGTCGAGCCAGCTTGACACGTTGCCACTGGCCAGACCGGTTACCTCCATGCCAGTCGGGTCCGATCCCTTTGCGCAGGTGGACGATTTGCCGACCGGAAATCCGGCTGATCTTGTTCGCATGGGACTGGCCCACGACAAATCATTGAAATCGCTGACACCAGACAAGGTTTTCAACGATCTGGTCGACTTTGATGCACTCCTTGATGAGGGGTTCAGGATCCAGGATATGGGCACGGCCGTCATCCGGGAGTCGAACGCGTTGTCGACTTCTGTCCTTGCAACCCCTGATAACCTGCTTCGCAGTGGAACCCCATCGGAGACACGCCTGCCAGGCGTCGAGACAACTGCTGCGCAACAATCGAATGTTGACAGAACGGTACTGCCCGAACCGCGTCCCACAATCGCCACGGCAAAAATGGATGTCTGGATGCGGACAACAGAGGAGCTTCCAGATCACATTCTTGCGCAGGTAGCCAGAATGCATGCCCAGTCGCTGCGCTTCAATGCAGCGGGTTTCAGTGATCTTGTCCAGCGCATGACACTCTCGTTGCATCCGGAAGACCTTGGGCAGGTGGACGTCCAGATGCGATCCGGGGAGCAGATAAGTCTGGTTTTCCATGCCCGGGAAGGTGCCACCCGTGACCTGCTGGAACAGAACATCGCCCGCTTGCGGCAAATGTTTGAAGCCCAGGGGATCAGCCTCGGGGATATCAGTGTCGGGACGGGTGGGGGAACCGATCGGCAGGCTCGTGACGAGACATTGAACGCTTTGTTCCGACAACGTACCGAAGGCGGCGAGGATCCAGGCCTCACCAACTCCTCCGGCAGACCAATCGTTCCCAGCTCCGATCGGCTGATCGACATTCGCGCCTGAGGTTACATAGTCCGGTCTATTCATAGTCCGGTCTCGGTGTCGGCTTCTGGATCTGTCGGAACCACATCCGTACTGATTGTCTGGTATGTCTGTCAGCCAGAGGCCGTCCCGGATCGACAAGGCGCCAACTTAATGGCGTCCATCTGCCCAGCTTCCGGCAGTTTTATTTTTCCGTACTAGACTCGATTCACAGAGCGTTGATTTGTTGACGCCCTGAACACGAATTCCCTTTCGGATCTGGTACGGAAAACTGACATGGCAGCCAAAAAGCAAGCTCCCAAAGCCCAGGCGGAAGCGACGGCAGTCGCCGCACCAGCCAGCAACAAAAAGATGATCATCATTTTTGGCGCGGTACTAGTTCTGGCAATCGGTGCGAGTGTTGGTGGAACGATGTTCCTGCTCGATTCAGGTGCGGCGACCAACGCAGCGCCAGAAAAACCTGTGTATACCGAAGCGCTGTACCACACCTTTCAACCGGCCTTTGTCGTGAATTATCTGGTGGCCAACAAACCACGTTTTCTTCAGTCTGAACTTGCGTTGATGGCGCGAGATCCGGCAGTTCTGGAGGCGATCATCAATCACGCACCACTCGTCCGTGCAAAGCTGCTGGATACGTTGTCCAGCCAGAACTTTGTTGATCTGCAGACACAGGCAGGCAAGGAAGCCCTGCAGGCAGCAATGCTCGAGACCGTGAATACCATCCTTTTTGATCAGAAAATCGAGTCGAAAGCAGAGCAAATGCTGTTTTCGACCTTTGTTTTGCAATAGGTCGAATCTGTCATGGCGGATCGAAACGTATTGTCTGAAGAAGAGATCGATGCCCTGCTGTCTGGCGTGAACAGTGGAGATGTTGATACGGAAGATGATTCAGGTGAGCCAACTACTGATGTCCGCCACTACGATCTGACCAGTCAGGATCGTGTGGTACGCGGTCGATTGCCGACGCTGGAGCTGATCGGCGAAAAATTCGCCCGCCAGTTTCGGGTTGAAATGCTCTCGCTGCTGCGGTTCCAGATCGACGTCGGCGCTGGTGGCGTGCAGGTGCTCAAGTTTTCCGAATACGCCAACTCGTTGTTTGTTCCCACCAGCATCGGTCTCACTCGCATCACCCCGTTTGTAGGTGCGTGCCTCATCGTCCTGGATGCAAAACTCATCTATCGAATGGTCGAGAAGCTCTTTGGTGGAACCAGTGAACTGGCTGACATCGACGGTCTGGACTTCACGCCGACCGAGCGGCGAGTGGTAGACCGCGTACATGAATTGTTGGCCAAGGTCTACAAATCGGCCTGGGCCGATGTACTGGACATTCATGTTGAAGTGGTTGGACGAGAAATCAATCCGAATCTCCTGAACCAGTTCAATCCGGATGACGTTTTGATGGTTACCACGTTCCGGGTGGCACTCGAATCCGGTAGCGGCGAGATGCACATCGCCATCCCATACACGGCACTCGAACCCTTCCGCAGCATTCTCGACAGTCGCATCCGTATCGACGGTGAAGAAATCGATAACGAATGGAGTCTGCAACTCGAACAGCGGCTCCTGGAAACAGATGTCCCGGTCAACTGTGAGATCGCCAGCCGTCGTCTGCGACTGCGTGAACTGTTGTCGATGCAGGTGGGCGATGTGATTGAACTCGACATGCCGGAAATGCACGAAGTTGTCGTGGGAACGGCACCGGTTTTCATGGCCAAGCTCGGAGAGTCGCGCGGCAATCTTGCCCTCGAATTTCTGGAAGATGTACCCCGTTGAGGAAAAACAGTGATGGCAGACGATAACGTCAAAGCAGGTAGTGAAGAATCACCGATGTCGCGTGAAGCTACCCGACCACAGAACCTGGATGTGGTGCTGGATATTCCCGTGCGACTGTCGATGGAGGTCGGGAACACCAACATCAGTATCCGCAAATTGCTCAAGCTCAACAAAGGCTCGATTGTCGAATTGTCACGAACTGCAGGCGAGCCACTGGACGTGATGGTGAATGGCACCCTGGTCGCACGCGGTGAAGTGGTGGTCGTCAATGACAAGTTCGGAGTGCGACTGCTGGACGTGATGAGTCCGGAGCAACGTCTGCAAAGCCTGAACTGACATGCAGGCCGACTACCTTCAGATTGTTACGGTTCTGGCGTTCATCGTTGGGTTGATATTCCTGATGGCCTGGTTCGCGCGACGCCTGACAGCCGGACGGCCGGACGATGCCAATACCATTGCGGTCGTGGCAACACGATTTCTAGGACCGAAGGAAAAGCTGCTGCTGGTCGAGGTGGAAGGTACCCGGGTGCTGATCGGCATCAATGCCCAGAGCATGGCTCCCTTGTGCACCTTTCGAACCGGTCGGCAGGATCGAGTCGAACTCGACCCGAACAATTTTTCGACGGCGTTGTCACAGGCTGCGCTGGCGACCGAACCTGGCGCACAGACAGGAGCGGCTGCATGAACTTAAGGAGCCTGTCAGACTTGAGACTGATCTGCGGAGCCGGAGGGAAGAGTGGTCAATTTTCACCCGATGTCTCGTTGCCCTGCTGCTTTGTACGGGGGCCGCTATGCGCCTCGAAATCGTGAAAAACTGCCTTCGCTCTGCCACCCGGCTCACGACGATCGCTCATGTCCGACAGGCTCCTGGAACGGGCGCGTGGATCACCTTGCTGGTTTCCGGCCTGATGTGGCCGGGAATTGCGTTGGCTTTGCCCGAGATCCCGGCGGTCACCATCACCGGCACTGGCGAAGAGCAGAGCTACGGGGTCAGTCTGCAGATCCTGGCCGTAATGACGGCGCTAACGCTGTTGCCGTCAGCGATGATCATGCTGACTTCGTTCACCCGGATTGTCATCGTCTTTGCAATTCTGCGTCAGGCAATTGGCATGCAGTCGACGCCATCCAACCAGATTCTGGTTGGACTTGCGCTGTTCCTGTCCATCTTTGTCATGAGCCCGGTGCTGAAGGAAATCAACACACAGGCGCTGGAGCCCTACCTCGCAGAAACGATGACGCCCGAGGCAGCCTTGCAGGAGGCATCGGTACCTCTCAAGAGTTTCATGCTGGCACAGACCAGGGAAGATGACCTCGATCTGTTTCTTGGGCTGGCCGGTAAAAAACTCGAAAGTGACACCGATGCCGACATGCGGGCCGAAGTCGACTTTTTTGTTCTCGTGCCGGCGTTCATGACATCTGAACTCAAAACTGCGTTCCAGATCGGCTTCATCCTCTTCATACCTTTCCTTGTCATCGACATGGTAGTGGCCAGTGTTCTGATGTCGATGGGCATGATGATGTTGTCGCCGTTGATCATCTCGCTGCCATTCAAACTGATGTTGTTCGTTCTGGTTGATGGCTGGGTACTGATCATGGGTACGCTCGCATCCAGTTTCGGAGTCTCGCCATGACCCCGGGTGATGCTCTTTCAGTGTTTGGTGAAGGTCTTTTTCTGGTCGTCATCATCGTGTGTGTTGCCGTGTTGCCGAGCCTGGTGGTCGGTCTCGTGGTTTCGATATTTCAGGCGGCTACGCAGATCAACGAACAAACCCTGTCGTTTCTGCCGCGGTTGCTCGCGACCTTGCTGACACTCATGGCAGCCGGTCCGTGGATCATGGGATCCATCATTGATTTCACGCACGGACTGTTTGACAAGATCCCGCAGATGGTCGGCTGACATGCTGCTTCCTGTTGACGATCTCGTGAACTGGTTCTGGCAGGTGCTTTGGACGTTTCTGCGCATCGGTGGTTTCCTGATGGTGGTACCCATATTCGGCAATCAGCTGATACCACGTCGCATACGTCTGGCCATGGCCTGGGTCATGTCGGTTGCGATCGCCCCGATCCTGGATGCACCGCCGGTCATGGAAGGTTTTGACCTCGGCGTGATGCTCAATGGCGGGATGCAACTTTTCGCGGGTGTTGCGCTCGGCTTTGCGACCATGATGTTCTTTCAGGTGTTCGTGATCTCCGGTCAGTTCATAGCCATGCAGATGGGGCTTGGATTTGCTGCCATGGTTGACCCTGGCAACGGTGTTCAGGTCACGGTCTGGAGCCAGTTCTTTCTCATGCTGGTGACGTTGCTGTTCATCAGCATGAATGGTCATCTGGTATTGCTGTCCGTGTTGGTTGAGGGGTTTCGCATCCATGCTCTGGGCATCAACATGTCGATTCAGGAGCTGGCAGGGGCACTGGTTCAGCTGGGCAGCTGGATGTTCATGGGCGGTGTCATGATTGCCATGCCGGCAGTCATTTCCCTGCTGGTGGTGAACATCGCGTTCGGAGTGATGAGTCGTGCCGCGCCGCAACTCAACGTCTTTTCGCTGGGATTTCCGTTTTCACTCCTGTTTGGCCTGATCATCGTCTGGGTCATGCTGGCGGGTTGGCTGCCACACTTCGAGTCGCTGGCCAATGAACTCTTCCAGATCACGTCCGGCTGGGTTCAATAACCATGGCCGAAGAAAATGATGGTCAGGAACGCAGTGAAGAAGCCTCGGTCCGCAAGAAGGACAAAGCCCGAGAAGAAGGTCAGGCGGTCCGTTCCCGGGAACTCAATACCATGTCGCTGGTCATCGCTGGCGCCGCGGCGGTCTGGTTTCTGGCGCCTGCGAGCGCGCGCCAGCTGGCCGAAGCCACACGCCAGATCCTGGAGCGCATCGCGACACCTGAAACAGGAATGTTCGAAGCGTTGCAATTGGGGCTGGATGCCCTCATCTGGTCGGTCTTGCCGTTGCTCATCCTGATGATGGTTGCAGGACTTGCATCGTCACTGGCGATTGGTGGACTGGTCCTGTCATCGAAGGCCATCAGCTTCAAAGCCAGCCGAATGAACCCGTTGTCCGGACTGAAGCGCATGTTTTCCGCACAGTCGCTGATCGAACTCGTGAAGTCTGTCGCCAAGTTTCTGTTGGTCACCGGAGTGTCCATCGGTGTGATGTGGTCCCTGTTGAGCGAGACCATGGCGCTCAGCCAGTTACCTATGGAGGCGGCTTTGTCGTCCGGCTCCCGCATCGTGGGACTGTCACTGCTCCTGATCGGTTGTTCACTTGCGGTCGTAGCCGCAATCGACGTGCCCTACCAGATCGCCGCATTCAACAAGAAGCTGCGCATGACCATACAGGAAGTGCGCGATGAGATGAAGGATTCCGAAGGCAAGCCTGAGGTGAAGTCACGGATCCGGCAGATGCAACAGGAGATTTCACGCAGGCGAATGCTGGCTGATGTTCCGGAAGCTGATGTGATCATCACCAACCCGGAACACTTCGCGGTTGCGGTCAAGTACGACTCTGCACGCAACGGCGCACCGATGGTACTGGCCAAGGGTGTTGATGAACTGGCCATGCGCATTCGCGAGGTCGGCCGGGCGCACCGTATTGTCCAGGTACAGTCGCCACCGTTGGCCCGTGCGCTCTTTTATACCGTGCAAATTGGTGGCGAGGTGCCACAGGCACTGTATGTCGCGGTTGCCCAGGTGCTGGCCTATGTTTATCAACTCAAGTCTTATCGCTCGGGGGTGGTGCCGGAAGTGCCTGTCTACCGGGAAGCCCGGATTCCGCAGGAATTCCGCAAGGATGCAGCGGGCGCTGGCCCAACCGATGAAGTTCAGGGAGAGTCTCGATGATGAGCCGGATTGTGCAGGCGGGCCTGGGTATTCCCGCACTGCTGCTGCTGCTGCTGGCGCTGATGACCATCCAGGTTCCAACGTGGCTGCTGGATGCTACCTTCACCTTCAATATCGCGCTTTCGCTGGTGGTTCTGCTGGCAGCCATTTATGCATTGTCGCCATTGCAGTTCTCGGCGTTCCCAACGGTGTTGCTGGTGGCAACGCTGCTGCGACTGGCGCTGAACGTTGCGTCGACCCGGGTGGTACTGCTCGAAGGTCATAACGGAAGCGCAGCGGCGGGTCAGGTCATCGAGGCTTTTGGTGAAGTGCTGGTGGGTGGCAACTATGTCGTCGGACTGGTGGTATTCATCATCCTCATCATCATCAATTTTGTGGTAGTGACCAAGGGTGCAGGCCGGATCTCTGAAGTCAGTGCCAGGTTTACACTCGATGCGATGCCTGGCAAACAAATGGCCATCGATGCCGATCTGAATGCAGGCATCATCGATCAGGCAAAAGCCAAGACGCGACGTGAAGACGTTTCCAGGGAGGCGGATTTTTACGGTTCGATGGACGGTGCCAGCAAGTTTGTTCGTGGGGATGCTGTGGCCGGAATCCTGATCATGCTGATCAACGTGTTTGGTGGCCTGTTCATCGGTATGTCCCAGCACAATCTCGAGTTTGGTATTGCGCTGCACAACTACACGCTGTTGACCATCGGTGACGGATTGGTGGCACAGGTGCCTTCCCTGTTGCTCTCAACCGCTGCGGCGATCATCGTCACGCGGGTGAGCGGCGAAAAGGAAGTCAGTTCGCAGATCATGGGCGAGATGTTCTCCGATCCTCGGGCGCTGGGCATGTCGGCCGGCATCATGTTCACCCTCGGGATTGTACCCGGCATGCCTCACTTCATATTCATCACGCTTGCGTTGATCGCTGGAGTGGGGGCATGGCTGATTGCCGAGCGGACCGGAAAGCCAAAGCCGGAGACGAGCGAAACGGTTGCGGTCGCGCCACAGGCCAGCGACACGAACGCTGATGTTGGCTGGGAGGATGTTGCACCGGTTGATGTACTCGGTCTGGAGGTAGGTTATCGGTTGATTCCTCTGGTTGATCGCAATCAGAGTGGGGAACTGCTTAAACGCATCAAGGGTGTGCGCAAGAAGCTGTCGCAGGAGTTTGGCTTTCTCGTGCCGTCCGTACACATTCGCGACAACCTCGATCTGCTGCCAAACGGGTACCGCATCACACTGCTTGGTGTCACTGCCGGTGAGTCAGAGATCTATAACGACAAGTGGCTGGCGATCGATCCCGGTGAAGTCTTCGGACGTGTTGAGGGTATTGTGACCAAGGACCCGGCGTTTGGTCTGCCTGCGGTCTGGATCGATGGCTCGCAACGGGAAGCGGCACAATCACTCGGTTATACCGTGGTAGATGCAAGCACGGTGGTCGCCACCCATCTCAATCAGATCATGCAGGATCATGCCGCAGAACTGATCGGTCATGATGAAGTACAGAAACTGCTGGAGATGCTTGCAGAATCGGCTCCGAAACTTGCCGAGCAACTGGTGCCTGGCGCCGTCTCGCTGTCGGTGCTGCTGAAAATTCTGCAAAGCCTGCTGGCCGAAAAGATACCGATCCGGGACATGCGGACGATCGCTGAGTCGATTACCAATGCGGCGGTGGCGAGCAAGGACCCGGCCGTGCTGCTGCTTGCGGTTCGAGCCTCACTCGGACGCATGATTGTGCAGGGAATTTACGGCGCGGAGCAGAATCTGGATGTCATCACGCTTGAGCCTGAGCTTGAACAACTGCTGGATCAGGCACGTCGACAGGGCAGTGACCAGGCTCCTGTTCTCGAACCGGGATTGGCAGATCGTCTTTCCCGTTCGCTGATTGCAGCCTCTGAAAAGCAGGAAATCGCAGGCAAACCGGCAGTTGTGCTGGTGTCTGCTACCTTGAGAGGGATGCTTGCACGTTTTGTGAAGATGTCCCGGCGAGTGATTCATGTACTCGCCTTTGAAGAAATACCAGAAACCAAACAGATCACGGTCATCGCCACCATAGGTCGGGCTGGTTGAGATCGTCGTAACAGGGCAGCCTGGGACTATTCATGAATAGTCCCGACCAGACAAGGAGTTTCAAGATGTGGGGCAAGTCGCCAGCAGCGCAATCGATGCCAAGTTCCAGATCAGAGGCGGTTGGCAAACCCAGGACCGAGGATCTGGGCATCCGTCAGTTCACAGGTAGCGCCATGCGTTCAATTCTGGCGGATGTGCGAGCTGCGTTTGGACCCGGCGCAATCATCCTCAAGCAGGAGTCGGGCAATGGACGAATACGGATTACCGCCTGCAGCGAAGGCCAGCTTAGCAAGCTGGTATCGGGCCGGGATGCGTTTGGCCATGGGTTGTCGGCAACAGACTCGTCAGGTGCAGGCACTCCTGGTCCTGATGCTACAGCCCGCAGCCGAATCAGATCGGGTGCGTTCGACGATGATGTGTTTGGCATCGGACCGGTCAGGGAGACCAGGGTGCGCTCATCCGATCCGGCGCAGTCCAGCCAGCCAAGGCCACCCCGTCGGGTTGCCGATGTCGAGTTGCCGGCCGATGAAACCACCGGGCGCAGTTGGTGGAGTCGTGCGAAGGCGACAACCTTTCAGGGACATGCCGGTACCACTCATTCCGGTACCACTCATTCCGGTACCACTCATCCCGGTACCACTCATGCCGGTACCACTCATGCCGGTACCACTCATGCCGGTACCACTCATGCCGTTACAACAGATGCAGACGCACAATTGCTCGCAGACCTCAACTACAGCGAGTCCGTGGTGCCTCAGCTGGTCGGCGAAACCGATGGGGCGGGGCTTGCTGAGCGAATTGCACGCCAGCTGGTAGAGCCAGGAGGACCGATCACTGCCGATCCTGATACAGGCACACTCCTGCCCGGTGCCTACCGGTTCAGTGGTCCAGCAGGGCATGGCAAGACGTCACTCATCTCGAGACTGGCGACGGCATTTGTGCTCGCTCATGGCACCGACGGTGTGGTGCTGCTGAGTACCGATCAGGATCGACTGGGCGGTACTCTGAAATTGGCACGTCTGTCGCAATTGCTTGGTGTAGATTTTCACGTGACCGAAGAAACGGACATCCCGTTGTGGTGTCGGCAAGGACACAGGCTGCTGCTGATCGATACCGATGGTGAGCCTTCCACCGCAAAGCGCACGCGCAACTCACCGACAGATGTCCTGGTGTTGTCTGCCGTTGCGCAGAACCGGTTGCTGGCCAGGGCCCTGGACAGCGCCAGCCCGGATTGTGTCATCGCGCTGATCCAGCTCGATCAGGCAGAAACGCTGGGCTCGACATTTTCGGTATTGCTTGGCGATGACCATCTGCGCAGGCCGATCGAATGGCTTGGCTTTGGTCAGTCCATTGATGACAGCCACAGCGCAGCCAGCATCGCAAATGTCAGTCAATGGGCGCTGCGTGGCGTTGACCGATCCGGAAAGCGTACTAACTTTTCCTAAGTGAACTCTGATCCAGCGCAGTTTTGCGTGTGGTGCATGAAGCACCACCATTTTCCCGGTGTCGAACGCCAGCGCCAGGTAAAAGTCAGCAACGCGACGCGTTCCGACCTGTGCAAGGCGCGTGAGCGATTTGTGCAGACGATAGAAAAGACGATCGAAGAGACGACACAAGGGGCTGCGCGTTTCGCCTGGTGGATCCATGCGCAACGCTTCCGAACCCGATGTTGATCGCAGCTGTGCGGTCTGGTGGTGTACTTAAGTGCAGGAGCATGAGTAATGGAGCAGGGAAGCCTACGACCGATCCAGGTCGTTGCAGTGACAGGCGGCAAAGGTGGTGTTGGCAAAACAAACGTATCGGTGAATCTCGGTGTGGCCATGGCACGCCTCGGGCGACGGGTAACTCTGCTCGATGCTGACCTCGGGCTCGCCAACGTCGATGTCCTGCTCGGGCTCAAACCCAGGCACAACCTCAAGGACGTACTGGATGGCAGTGTCGGTCTTGCCGATGTGCTGATCGAAGGCCCGATGGGCATGCGCATCGTGCCGGCGGCATCAGGCATGCAGGAAATGGTTCGACTCGGACCCCGTCAGCATGCCGGATTGATCAGCGCCTTCAGCGATATCGAGCATCAGATGGATGTGCTGCTGATCGACACGGCAGCAGGAATATCCGATGAAGTGGTCAGTTTTCTGTGTGCGGCCCAGGAGATCCTGGTGGTGGTCTGCGATGAGCCAACGTCCATCACGGATGCTTACGCATTGATCAAGGTACTCAATCAGCGTTATGGCATCGAACGCGCGCGTGTGGTCGCGAACATGGTGCGAGGTGACGAAGATGGTCTCAAGGTGTTCGAAAAGCTGCAGAGTGTCACTGAGCGGTTCCTTGATATTCAGCTGATTCACGCCGGCTCCATTCCGTTTGACGACCATCTGCGCCGGGCGGTGAGAAAGCAGCGTGCAGTGGTTGAGCTTTATCCTATGAGCAAGGCCGCACGCGCCTTGTTGCGATTGGCGGAAACAGTGGACAGCTGGCCGATTCCTGCAGTGGCCAGCGGCCACCTTGAGTTTTTTGTGGAGCGACTGGTTGCCGAACACCGGGCTGGCTGATGCGCAAGCGCACCGTTTCTGCATATACGTCAGCCGCCAGTGACACTGAGCGAATGGTTCGCCAGCATCAGATGCTGGTGAAACGGATTGCTCATCATCTGCTGGGGCGGCTGCCGGACAGCGTTCAGGTTGATGACCTGATTCAGGCCGGCATGATCGGATTGCTGGAAGCGGTTGGTAAATTCGACGCGAGTCTGGGCGCAAGTTTCGAGACCTATGCGGGTATCCGTATTCGCGGCGCCATGCTGGATGAAGTTCGCCGTGGCGACTGGGTGCCTCGATCGGTGCATCGCAATGCACGTGCGATCAGTGATGCAACACGCAGGGTGGAATCAACTACGGGTCGAGAGGCGATGGGTACCGAAATCGCCGGCCAGATGGGCATCGATCTCGATGAGTTCCACAACATGCTGGCGGACTCTCGTGGGGCCCGACTGTTCAGTCTGGAAGAATTGTCAGAGACCGATGCAGAATCGCCTGATGTCCTGCCGGACAATCCTGTTGAAGGCGAACACATGCAGGAGGCATTTCGCCAGCAGTTGGCCACGGCGATCGGGACACTGCCTGAACGCGAACAGCTCGTGATGTCGCTCTACTACGACGAAGAGCTGAACCTGAAGGAGATCGGTGCGGTCCTGGGTGTCAGCGAATCGCGGGTCTGCCAGATTCTCGGTGCTGCGACAACACGGTTGCGGGCACGTGTTGCCGACTGGATCGACACTGAACGTGGATAGACTCGCATTCGCCGGCGTCATCATTGGTGTTGGCGCGATTTTGGCGGGCAATGCGATGGAAGGTGGCAACCTGTCTTCGCTGATCAATCTGCCAGCGCTCCTCATCGTCTTTGGCGGTACGCTGGGTGCTGTGGTCGTACAGACTCCCGTGAGTACACTGTCGCGCGCTTTGGCCATGGTGCGCTGGCTGGTCAGCCCGCCACGCCTGGATCCTCGTCAGCGTGTGGTGATGATCAGTGACTGGTGCAAACTCGCTCGTCGCGATGGCATGCTGGGCCTGGAAAAGATTGCCGATACGACCAAAGACCCGTTTGTTGCCCGTAGTCTCGGTCTGGTTGTCGACGGCACATCGCCGCGTACGATCCGCGAAATTCTTGAAACAGAAACACAATACAGGCTGGAACGGGAACTCGACGCCGCCGCAGTGTTTGCAAGTCTGGGAGGTTATGCACCCACCATCGGTCTCATCGGCGCCGTGCTTGGACTGATGCAGGTGATGGGCAATCTCAGCGACCCCGATCAGCTGGGCCCGGGGATCGCGTCAGCGTTTGTTGCCACGGTATATGGTGTCGCAGCAGCCAATCTTCTGTTCCTGCCGCTTGCAGAACGGCTGAAGACTCTGGTGCTGGACGGTGCCAGCCTCGACGACATGGTGATCGACGGTGTGGTTTCGATGGCCGAGGGTGAACATCCAAAGACCATTGAAACCCGACTGGACAGCTACTTCGTTCGGTCATGAGCACCAAAGGCTCACGTCACGAACCGGTGGTCGGGCATGTTGAGCCGCGTTCTGAAGCTGTCGAGGCCACGGATCCGTCGTTTGCTTCAACTGACACCTCTGCCTTGCCATCTACCGGGTCTCCTTCCCAGGAGCGATCTGCTCCTCAGCCGCTGCCGTCGGGCAGGATCACCACGGATGGCAAATGGTCGTTCCGCGGATCTGCTGCAAACCGGTCTACACCTCGAAGCCGAAACAGGCGAACCCTGCAGAGCGCTCGCCTCGATGGTCGCCAACAGGCGGGTGAAAATTCCCGTAATCGATGGCTGGTGTCTTATGCCGACTTCATGACGCTGCTGCTCGGGTTTTTTGTGGTGATGTACGCGATTTCCTCCGTCAACGAGGAGAAGTACCAGCAGATGTCGAAGACCTTCGCCGGCATTTTCGAAAATTCATCATTATCCATGGCGCCGATACAGGCTGGCGATCCGGTCGCCCCGGTTCCATCTGCCATCGTTGATGTGGCCACAGACACGCCGCCTGACAAGCAGGCGGTTCAGGACGATCCTGGCATGCTGACTTCACCTGACTACGTGGCAAATGCATTGGGCGGGATTGTCGAAAACAAGGGATTGAACATTGCCGCAAACGAAAACTGGCTGGAAATCAGCCTCGATTCGGAAATCTCCTTTGCGCCCGACAGCGCGGCGTTGAAGCCGGAAGCCATGGCATATCTGCAGGAAATCCGCCGATGGTTGGGTAGCTTCGAGAACCCGGTAACCGTTGAGGGCTATACCGACAACGTACCCGTGAACGGACGCAGATTCACATCCAACTGGCAGCTTTCTTCGGCCCGGGCCGCGTCGGTTGCCGAAAATCTGACAATGGCCGGGATCAATGCAGAACGTGTCTCTGCGGTTGGTTATGGAGAAAATCACCCTGTGGCCACTAACGCCAGTCCCCAGGGGCGCGCCAAAAACCGGCGGGTTGTCATTGTGGTTGCCCACAAGGGCAATCTGCCGCGCAATCTCAATGCGGCATCGGAGACGAGTGCATTTGCCCTGGTTCGCCACGCTGACGACCAGGTATCGGGGGTTCCCCAGCGCCGCACCGCGAAGGGTGGTCTGCTCTTCTCGAACGAATAGCGATCAGCGGCCATGCTCAGGTGATCTGGTCGGGACTATTCATCAACAATCCGGGCGAGCAGGCTCGAAAATCGCGTATCGAAGTCGTATTGGCCTGCTGTCCAGCCCAGTCGAACAAGCACCGCGCTACGGGAAGGTACAATCATGACTATCTGGGCCCGATTTCCCTGCATCGCGTACGCATCTTCCGGAATGTTCGGCCAGCGCAATGGGTCATCGCCCCGGTTCAACCAGAACTGGTACCCATAGGCACGCTCGTTGGTGCTCTTGTTGGGTGTCGTCGCGGCATCGATCCAGGCTGCATCGATCAGCGTCGATTCGTTCCATTGGCCTGCCTGCAGCATGAGTTGCCCGAGTCGGGCCCAATCACGCCCGGAGGCGTAGATGTACGAGCTGCCTACTGGTAACCCCTCAGGGTCAGGTTCGAACGTTGTATTGGCAAGCCCCAGCGGACGACGCAACTCATCATTCCAGAAGTCCAGCAGTGCCTGGCTGTCGCCCAGTGTGTGGCGAAGATGTTGCATGATCAGGTTGGTGGTGCCGGATGAGTAGCTGAAGTGTGTGCCGGGTTCGTGCTCAATCGGCATGGAGAGCGGTGTGGTTACCGAGCTGTGATCGAGGAACAGCATGCGGATGGAGTCCGAGCCGGGAGCGTAGGTTTCATCGAATCGCAATCCCGAACTCATCTGCAACAGGTGCTCAAGGCGGACGTTGGCACGCTGGTCACCCGCCCATTCGGAAAACAGCGGAGTATCACCGAAAGACAGTTTGCCAAGCGTGTGCAGGCGACCCACCAGCATGGAGGTGACACTCTTGCCCATGGACCATCCATGCAACGGGGTATCGGTCGTGATACCCGGGCCATAACTCTCGGCGATCAATCGGCCATGGTGCAGAACGATGAGAGCACGTGTCTGGAGCTTGTCCACCTCGTCGCTGGCCAGGATTTGATCGAGGGCTTGCTGCACTTTCGGGTCGATGGCGATCTCGATGGTCCCATCGCGCTCAACGGGTGTGACCACCAGATCGTTCAGCGCTGTGGTGTCGCCAATGTCCAGAGTGCAACCGAGTCCGGGTCGAAACGTTGCAGTCGTGCGCGCCTGCCAGAACAGGGTGGCCGTGGCTCGGGAATCGTCAAAGGTCAGATTGACCAGTTCTGATACCGGCGAATAGCTGACCAGGTCACCGATGATCCGGTCAGGCGTGAAGCCGGACAGAAAATGACTGGAACAACCGAGTTTGGCAGCGAGTCCGGTGGCGACAGGTAACAAGGCTGAAACCCGCCAGATCGAGAACCCGAGCAAAGGAGGGGAGGCGATCGACACGATGGCCAGCACAACACCGATCAGGACCAGGGTTCTCAACGCTGTCTTCATGAGCGCTCCAGTGGGAGAGTGAGGACGTGAAGAATCGTGCAATGGGAGCCGCTTGTCATTGCTGCGCAGGTTCGCACGCGCTCGCGGTAGACAACAACAGCAGGTACAGTCGCCGATCCTTGCACATGCCGAAGGCCGGTTTTGTTGGTGGCAGTCTCCGATCCAGAACCCAGAACCTCCGTCTGGCAGCTGTTTGCCCTGCGGGACTATCAGTTCCTGTGGGGCGCCATGATGTCCGCGTCCATCGTGGTCTGGCTGCGCATTTTTACCACCTCACAGTGGCTGTTGGAGACCACCGGATCGGCAGCGGTGGTAGGCGCGATTGGCATGATCCAGCTGGTCATGCAGATTCCTGCGCTGCTGTGGGGTGGCACCCTCGCAGATCGTCTGGATCGAAAGCGGCTGCTGTTCATGGCCAATGCCGGCACCTGCCTGGTCATGCTCACGTTCGGGGTGATGAGCGCTCTTGAACTGCTGACACCAACACTGGTTTTTGCTGGCATCGCCATCACTTCGGCCTCGCAGATGTTTGCCAGTCCTGCACGATCGGCCATGGTGCCGCGTGTGGTACCCACGCATCTGCTGTTACCTGCGGCTGCCAACGATAACGCTTCGGCCAATATCGCGGCGGTCGCGGCCCCCTTGCTGTTTGCCGCGATTTCTCTGGGCGCCGGCCTGACCGCTGCGTTCATGACCGCTGCAGGACTGGGCATTGTGGCCACCCTGTTACCGCTGGGTATACGTGCATCGGGTGTTCCGGAAGGGAATCAGCTGGTGGCGACCTCCCAGATCGAGCAGACCCGCGCCGGATTGATCTATGTGGCCAGGCATCCGATTCTGCCGGGGCTGTTTCTGCTCGATACCGGGATCACGGTGGCATCCTTCTATCGGGAAATCCTGCCGGTGCTGGCGCTTGGCCTGTTTGCCGGCGGTGCCAGTGCCACCGGTGTCCTGGGTGCTGCCAATTCCGTTGGTGCCATCGCCGGATCAGTTGTCGCAGCCTTGTTTGCCGGTTATCGCGCCAAGGGCATGCTGGTGCTGTTTGCCTCTTTTGGCTACGGGTTTGCCCTGTTCGGATTCGGGCTTTCAAATTCGCTCTGGATGGGCATGCTGATGATTGCACTGCTTGGGGCGACCGATGCCGTGACCGTGGCCGTTCGCCAAACCACGGTCATGCTGACCACACCGGATCACATGCGTGGGCGTGCCTTCTCGATCATGGTGCTCGCCGCGCAGACGGCAAACAATGTCGGGACGATCTGGGTTGGCTTATGGGCGGCCGGTATTGGTGCGGCCAATACGATGATCCTGGGTGGGGTCATTTCCGTGGCGGCCACGGCGTTGATCGGCTGGTGGTGGAAACCGATCCGCACCTTCCGCGCTGACTGAATCGGCCGAATTGGCGCCGCTGCAGCCTGCCGATCTTCTGTCGCGCAGACGCCCAGCGTGTACTATCACTGCTCACTATCAATGATTGATGGTTTGGGGGAGAACAACGTGTTCAAGGTCTTTGCGTTCCTGAAACGCAATTCAGAACTGCTCACGCATGATGAGTATCGAGCCGGGCATGTGGGATTCCACTGCGGCAACTCCAGACGACTCAAGGATATTCGCGGCTATTCGGTCAACATCTGGGCGAATGCACCACTGGCCCCCCGCCTGGGTACGCTGCACGATGAGATCGTGCGGAGTGAACCACCGGAATTTCTTGATCTCTGGGATGGTTTCCCCGAAGTCTGGTTTGACAGTCACCGGAGCTGGATCGAAGCCGGCACACCAGAGCCCACTCGAGCCATGGCAGGTGGACTGCAGGTCGACCCGGACTGGACACTGGGTGATGGACCTTACCTGTTCGATCCGTTGCCGGACCGACCCACGGAGTTCCGCTCCTGTCACCTGCATATGGAGGAACACATCGTGGTTCCAGTCGAGCGTCCTGAACACAAACTCACGAAGCTGATGCTGTTTTTCCGTCGCAATCCGGTACTGGACGAAGCTGCCTTTGTGCAGGGCGTGCTGAATCACTACGCACCGCTGACCGGTCGCCTTGCCGACCTGTACGGCTGTACGTTGAACTTTCTGGATACGGATCAGGAAGCAGCGTTCCGGAATTATTACCCGGCGGATGCATGGGCATTTTCGCCTGAAGGTTATGCCATGCGCCGTGCGTTTTGCGCCTTGTGGGACGGTGCCATCGAGCTGCATGTCGACAGCGTCGAGGCGTTTGTGTTGGCGCGTTCCGCACCGGATCTGAATTTGCAGCTGTGTGCTGCTGAACGCCACCTGTTTGCGGCCAACTGGTATGTCGAGGTGGACGAAAACATGATTGTCATGCCGAACCGGGGCACCGCGCCCTCGTTCTACTACCGGTAGGGGTGCTCCGTGCTGAAAGTGTTTGGATTTGTTCGGCGTCACCCCGATCTGACCCACGATGAATATCGTGCCGCCCATGTCGGCTATCACAATTCCTATGGGCGCCGCCTGAACAACATTCGAGGTTATGTCCTGAATGTTCGAGCCAATGCACCCATCGGGAAGACACTCGGTCTACTGGCCGACCAGATCACCCGCAATGAAAGTCCGGGGTTCGACGATCTGTGGGATGGCTGGGGTCAGTTGCTGTTCGATTCACTGGAGACCTATCTGTCTGCCAAGACACCAGCGCATGACAAGGCCGGGCCACGGGGACTTGAAGATGACGCTCGTGTGGCTGCAGTTGGCGGTGATGGCCCCTGGTTGTATGCCGGCTCGCCATTCCAGTTCATGGTGGTGGAACATGTGGCGCTGGCAGTCCGAAGACCCGAGCGCAAACTCTTCAAACTGACCCAGTTTGCGACGCAGCAGTCGGGGCTGCCGGCTGAACTCTTTCGCAGTTACGTCTCCGGTCGTTATGCCGCCCGGCTTGCACAACTGCCCGGCTTGCGTGGACTGGTGATGAATTTCCGCACACCGCTGGATGTGATGAGCAAGTTCTTCGAACCCGAGGCTCAGGGATTTACCGCCAGCGGCATCGCCGAACGTGAACATTTCTACGGGTCCTGGGACTGCATGACGGAACTGTGGTTTGATCGTGCGAAGCAGTTTGTCGACGGTCGTGAGCATACGCCGTTGTCGGCGCATCTCGACACGCTTGAGTCCGAGCTGTTTGCATCGGTCTGCTATCGCGAAGTGGATGAGACCGTGGTGGTACTGCCTAATCGTGCGCCGGCCCCCGAGTACTATTTTCGTTAGCCTGCGCGCCGCCAGGTTCAGAAACACCAATTCAAACACCGTTCACACCATCACCGTCAAATCAGCAACAGGAGCGATCAGCGAACATGACAGTGCATCCGGAAGCTCTCGATATTCACATCCCGGGTCTTGATGCGCAGTTCATCGCTGGTGTCTGGCAAGCACGTACCGGCGAGATGGTTGATGTCATTTCGCCCACCACGGAAGAGTCCGTGGCCCGGGTTGCCTTGCCGACCCTTGAAGATGCAGACGCCGCAGTGCAGGCAGCACGTTCGGCATTTGACACCGGACCGTGGGCCAGCATGTCAGTCAGTGACAGGGTAGCGGTCTGTACACGGTTGTGCGATGCACTCGAAGCCAGACTGCCCGAGATGAATCGGGCCTGGGCGTTTGAGTCCGGTGCCACCATCGCCCATGGCGAGATGATCAATGATGGCGCCGGGGTGAGTGTCTGGCGCGGTGCGCTGGCCAATGCCCGACTGGCATCATTCGAAGAAGATCGTGGTGATGTCCTGCTGCTGCGCGAACCGGTGGGGACTGTGCTTGGTATCATGACGTTCAATGGTCCCATCGTACTCGTGGGCATGAAGGTGATTCCGGCACTGCTCGCGGGTTGTACGGTAATCGTCAAACACGCACCGGAATCGCCGCTGACGTCGCGACTCATCGCGCAGGCCATTGGCGAAGCGGGCTTTCCACCGGGAGTCGTGAGCGTTCTGGCAGCCGACACGAAGGTGACCCAGCACCTGGTTGGGCACTCAGGTATTGATATGGTCGCGCTGACCGGAGGTACTGCCATCGGTGTGGACGTGGTGAAGCGGACCGCCGACCGGCTGGCACGGACCGCGCTGGAGCTGGGCGGGAAGTCCCCGGCCATCATTGGTGAGGATGTTGATCTGGACGAAGTGATGCAGACGCTGGGTGTCGGTGCGACCGGGTTCATGGGGCAGGTGTGCGTCAATCTGTCACGGGTACTCGCACCCCGGTCGAGATACGAAGAAGTGATTGAGGCACTGGCCAGCCACTTTCGTTCCCTCAGGATCGGCGACCCGTTTGATCCCGCAACGGATCGGGGCCCACTGGCGGTTGAGCGGGCACGTGACCGTGTGGAGTCGCATGTTGCCCAGGCCCGGGCCGATGGCGCACGGGTGGTGACGGGCGGCCGCCGCCCGGCTCATCTGAATCGTGGCTGGTTCTATGAGCCCACGCTGCTTGCCGATGTCGACAATTCAATGCAGGTGGCACAGGCAGAGATCTTTGGTCCGGTAACCTCAGTCATACCCTATTCCGGTAGCGAGGAGGCGATCGCCATTGCCAATGATTCACGATTTGGTCTGGCCTGTTCGATTTACTCCAGGGATACCCGGCTTGCGCAATCGATGGCGCGGCGGATCAAGGCCGGCAGCGTGGCGATCAACATGGCCGGTGTTTCGCTCACCCAGCCGTTTGGTGGTTACAAACAAAGTGGCTGGGGACGTGAGTGCGGGTTGGAAGGTATTCTTGAATTCACGCAGATCAAACAGGTAGTCAAGGGTGGTGGTTATCTCAACACCGGAGCGCAGGCATGAGTCACGCGTCACCGGCTCCATCTACCCAACTGGCTTTTTCGGGTTCAGCCTGCCATGTACAGGCGCGCCAGGAGATTGAATACCTGCGCCGCTGGTACTGCCGTGCGACGGACCTGTTTGGCATGACCGGCAATGCCGGCGCCAACGCTGAAGCCCGGCGCATCTACCATCGCATCTTCACGGTTGATGCGTCCATCAAGGTTACCGGTGCCAGCGCCAGACCGCTGCAGGCGACCGGACCCGATGGCTGGGCCGAAGTGGTGATGAAGGCACTGCACGAGTACGTCGTGACCCAGCATCTTTGCGGGACACAGATCGTTGATATTCACAACCTGCAGACCGGCAGGGACGCGGACGGACATGACCAGGTGATCGCCGGCACCGCGGGCATGACGAGTTATCTGCAGGCCTGGCATGTTTGGCCCGATAATCGCTTGCGCCTGGTGATGGGCAATTACCTCGATGAGTTGCTGTTTGTGCCGGGTACCGGCTGGCAGATTCAGGCCATGAACCTCGTGCATCTGTCTGCTGAAGTCCGTCAGCTGGGTCCGATCTGATCGGATGTCCCAGGCGATGACTTCCGGACGCACTTCAGTTCCCCCTTCGCTGGACGACCCGTCCAGCTGGCCATCTGCGCGTCAGGGGTGGTACGTCACGTGCGTGCTCCTGTTGGGGTTCACGTTTTCATTTGTCGATCGACAGGTACTCAATCTCCTGGTGGAACCGATCCGTGCCGATCTGCGCATCTCGGATACGCAGATCAGCTTTCTGCAGGGGTTCGCGTTTGCGATTACCTACGTCCTCATGAGCGTTCCTGTCGGCCGGATGGTCGACCGGTTCAATCGTGTCTGGATCATGATCGGTGGTGTACTGGTCTGGAGTGCAACGACCATCGCCTGCGGTCTGTCGCGCAGCTACAGCCAGTTGCTCCTGGCGCGGATGGGGGTCGGCGCGGGAGAAGCCACGTTGAGCCCGGCGGCCTGGTCGGTACTCGCCGACTATTTTCATCCTGACAAACTGTCGCGGCCGATCAGTGTCTATCTGATGGGGCCGTACATCGGTGCCGGGATTGCGATGATTGCCGGTGCGCAAGTGCTCGACTGGACTCGCACAGTTGCGTTCATCGACGTGCCGCTGCTTGGCACTCTTGCACCCTGGCAATTGACGTTTGTCGCGGTTGGCCTGCCGGGCATCCTGATTGCCGCGCTCATCGCGACGGTTCGTGAGCCGCTGCGAACCGGGCGCAAGGAAGCCGGTCTCGTGGTACCCGCCTGGAGCGAAGTCCGCGCCTACCTGCGTGCCAACCATCGCATTTATATCGCGCTGCATCTGGGGGTGCCGTTCATCATCGTGATGCTGTACGGCCTGCAGAGCTGGACCCCCACCATACTGGTTCGTGTCTATGGCTGGGACCTTGCCGACGCAGGCCGGACCTATGGGGTCATCGCGTTGGTCGCAGGTTCTGCAGGTGTGCTGTCGGGCCCTTCCATCGCCCGGGTACTGGGGCGCCGGGGTTACCTCGATGCGCCACTGCGAGTGGCCATCGCCGGTGCTGCGGCGGCCGCCGCCCTGCTGGTCTGCCTGCCTTTCCAGGACTCGGCGAGCATGGCACTGGTCTGCATTGCGGGGGCGAGCTTTTTTGTGACGATGCCGCTGGCGCTGATCACGTCTGCCATGCAGATGGTGACACCCAACGAAATGCGTGGTGTCGTCAACGGTCTTTATGTGGTCACCACCAACGTCATCGGTCTGGCGCTGGGGCCAACGCTGGTCGCTGCCTGCACGGACTATGTCTTTCGTGATCCGGTGGCCGTTGCGCAGTCTCTTGGCCTGGTGTCGCTGTTCATGGGGCCGATCGCCATCGGGCTGCTGCTGGTCGGTGCCGACGCCTATCGAAAAAAAATCCTGACTGTGTAGTTCTCTACGCCGGTACTGCGGCTGTTTCGGTCAGCGTAAACTGGCGTCGTCACCGAGACCCCCAACTCCCCAATCGAATAAAGGTACCGCGATGCTGCGCTGCTTCCCTGGCCTGCTCCGTTCATGGATTCCAATCTGGTGTTTTCTGGTCTGGCTGGCGGGATGTGGCAGTGGGCAGCCGACCACGGATATTACCGAAGGCGCGCAGTCCGTCGTCGCCGTGGACGGTTTTGCACTGGCTTCTGCAGACGCCTCAAGTTATGACGGTCGCGCGTCGATCCTGCTGACGTTCTCCATGCCGCTGGCCGGTGCCCAGAAGTTTGATGATCTGCTCGCCATCAAGGACAGCGACGGTGGCATTCCGGCCGGCAGCTGGGTACTGGAGAACGAAGGTCGTGAACTGCGCTTTCCCTATCTTGCGAGCAACCGCAGTTATACGGTGACCTTGAAAGCACCGCTTGCTGCAGCAGACGGTTCGACCATAGGCAAGGACACGGAACAGGTAGTGCATACCGGCCCGCTGGAGCCGATTCTTGGTTTTGCCAGTCAAGGCAGTGTGCTGCCGGCGCATGAATCGCGGGGTCTGCCGGTGGTGACGGTGAACGTGTCGGATGTGGATGTTGAATTCCTGCGCGTACGTGACAAACATCTGAATACCTTTCTCGGCGAGTTTTCGGCCGGTGGCCGGCGCAGTTACTGGTCGCTCGAACAGATGGCGAAGTACGCTGATACGGTGTATGCAAACCGCTTTGCCATCGAAGGTGTACCCAACGAACGAACCCTGTCCTATCTGCCGATTCGTGATATCGAAGAACTGTCGGCACCGGGGCTCTACTTTGCGGTCATGAAACGCGGTGGGGCGTTTCCCTATGAACAGGACACCAGCCTGTTTTTTGTCAGCGATATCGGTTTGCATGTCCGTCACTATCCCACGGGACTGCTGATCCATGCCGCGTCTCTGGAGAGCGGTGAGCCCAAGGCTTCCGTCAAGCTGGTGGTGCGCGATGCCAGAGGCATCCTGATCGCCAAGGCGCAAACGGATGGCGATGGGGTAGCCCGTTTCGATAATTACAGCCTGAAAAGCGAGCATCTGCTGCTGGCGCAAAAGGGCAATGATCTGGCTTTGCTGCCGTTCAATCAGCCCGCGCTCGATATCTCCGAGTTTGCAGTCGGCGGAAGGCCGCAACGCAACGTCGAGATCTTTCCCTGGGCAAGTCGCGATCTGTACCGGCCAGGTGAAACGGTCACCGTCTCGGCGCTGCTGCGTGATCACGATGGTGTGGCCATCGCGGAGCAGCCGGTTTTTGCCACACTCAGACAGCCAGACGGTAAAGCTGTGGTGCAGCAGCAGCTGGCCTCGGGTGAACAGGGCTATCACGAATTCACGCGTGTCCTGCCTGCCGACGCAGCCACTGGCCGGTGGTCGGTAGACTTCGCGACTGATCCTGAGTCAAGTGATCGTGCCCAGGGCTTTTCCTTTCGGGTTGAAGAATTCCTGCCGGAGCGGCTGAAACTCGAGCTGACCTCGGCCGCAGCACAGTTGCAGGCCGGTGCGGTGTTCCCGGTGACCGTCGATGCGGACTACCTGCATGGTGCGCCGGCGGCTGGCAATCGATTTACGGCGCGGCTGGTTCAACTGCCAGACCCGCATCCGGTCGAGGCGCTCAAGGACTTTCATTTTGGCGATGCAAAGGTGGCCATGCCTGAGGCTGTTGATGATCTGATTGATGTCCGGCTGGATGCTCTGGGCAGGTTTGCGCAGGACATCAAGGTGCCCGGCGAATCACCGTCGACAACACCGATCCAGATTGTGCTGGCCGGCAGCGTGCACGAAACCGGTGGGCGTGCGGTGACCCGGAGCCTCAGGCGATCAGTGTGGCCCGCCAATGAACTGGTCGGCATGCGCCCCCTCTTTGAACTGGCAGATGGCGCCAGCCCCGATGCCGATGCCGGCTTCGAAATCATTCGCACGAATGCAGCCGGCGTGCTGCTGGCGGCGGATCGTCTTGGAGTCAAGGTGATACGGGAAGTGCGGGATTACCAGTGGCGTTTTGTCGACAACAGCGGTTGGGCATTTGACTACACGACTCGCGATGAGACAGTGCTCGACACCGAACTTTCGATTGCGGCGGGAGCCCGCGGCAAGATCAGTGTGCCGGTGACGTGGGGTGGTTATCGACTGGAGGTTACCGATCCGACGACCGGTCTGGTCCTGCGGCAACCGTTCGAAGCCGGTTGGGGCAGCAGCGAGAGCCGGGGTCTGGAAGCACGCCCGGACAAGGTCAAGGTGGTGTTTGACAAGCCGTCATACACCAGTGGAGAGACAGCCACGATCACGCTGACTGCACCTCACGAAGGATCGGCGCTGCTCATGCTGGAAGGGGATGAACTGCTCTGGCATCGGACGCTGTCCTTCGGGCAGGGGACCACGGTTGAACTGGCGCTGGATCCGGCCTGGAACCGCCACGACCTGTTTTTCACGGCGTTGGTGTTCCGTCCCGGCTCAAGTGCAGAAGCCATCACACCGAACCGGGCTGTGGGTATCGCCCATGTACAGCTTGATCGCAGCGACCGGCAGGTGGAGCTGGTTTTGCAAGGCGAGACATTGATGCGACCGATGCAGCCGCTGACAGTTGAAGTGGCTGCTCCGGGGCTTGCTGGCAAACCAGCCAATGTACGGGTGACGGCAACGGATGCCGGTGTGCTCAACATGACGTCGTTTCCAATTCCGGATGCGGCCGGCTGGTTTTTTGCGCCCCGTCGATTTGGTGTTGATGCGTACGACGTTTACGGTCGTGTGATCGAAAGTTACGCTGGCAATCAGGCACGACTTCGATTCGGTGGTGATGCTGCTGTGCTGGCACTGCCACAGGGACGTCGCCCGAATGCCGAGGTCCGGATTGTCGACCTGCTGGCAGCACCGGTGAAACTCGACGCGGATGGCAAGGCGAAGGTGTCGCTGAATGTGCCGGATTTCAACGGCACCCTGCGGGTTCGTGCAGTGGTTTATGGTGACCAGCACTATGGTGCGGCGGAGCATGAAACCATCGTGCGGGCGCCTGTTGTCATGGAAGCCAGTCTGCCTCGTGTGCTGGCGCCAGGCGACACCAGCCGGATCACGCTCGATCTGGACAATGCGAGTGGCAAGGATGGCAGATTCATGCTGCAGTTTGAGGCGCAGGGTCCGATCAGTGTTGTGGACGCGCCAGATAGTGTGACGCTCGCCAGCGGCGAACGGACCACGCTGACCATCCCGGTGCAGGCTCGAGATGGATTTGGTATCGGCCGTGTGCAGGTGAAACTCAGTGGTTTGGATGTGGCACTGGAACGCAGTTTCAGTGTCGTGGTGCGCGCCGGTTGGCCGGTCGTTCAGCGAATGACGCTGGCTTCTGCCACAGGCGGAGCATCCATATCGCCTGACAGTAGTTTGCGTGAAGGCCTGTACCCGGCATCGATCGTGCAGCGCATCAGCGTTGGCCGACTGCCACCGATGCCCTATGTCCAGTCAGCCCAGGCGCTGCTGCAATATCCTTACGGTTGTGCCGAGCAGACCACCTCACGGGCAATGCCGCTGGTACTGCTGGATGATGAAACACGAGCACGTCTGGGTATCGAAGCGAGCAGTCTGCGGGATCAGAATAACCAGCCGATCGACCTGTCCGGTCCGGCGCGCGCGGCATCGCTTGCGACCGCGTTTGCCAGACTGGCAACGATGCAGAACGAATCCGGTCACTTCAGTCTGTGGCCGGGCGAAGGAGAGGGCAGTTCGGTCATCACCCCCTATGTCGTTGAACTGTTGCTGCAGGCGCGTGCGGCCGGGCATGCCATTCCCGCTTCCATGCTTGACAAGTCGATCGAACGATTGCTTGAAGATGTCCTCAAGGGGGGCAATACCCATTACGAGTTTGAACACTACGAACACATGCGGCTGGCAGAACTTGCGCATGCCGGTTATGTACTGGCCCTGGCCGGGAAGGCGCCGCTTGGCACGTTGCGGGCCGTGTATGACAACGAACGGCAGAAGCTGCTGGCACCGCTACCCCTGGCACATCTTGGCGCGGCGCTGGCCCTGGCTGGCGACAAGAGTCGCGCGGCTGCCGCATTCAAGGAAATGACGACACGTGAGTGGAAGCGTCCGGAGTGGCTTGGTGACTACGGCTCGAAGCTGCGAGATGACGTGCTGATATCCGCACTGGCGAGAGAGCAGGGTATGGCGACGACAGCCACGGATGCGCTTGCACAACTGGCAGCACGTGATCTGCTGGGTGAACGGGGCAACAACGATGACCAATGGCTCTCAACACAGGAGCAGATCGCGATTCTGCGTTTGGGCAAAGCACTGGTAGCTGGCAACGAGGGCGTTTTTGATCTCGATGTCCAGCATGCCGGTGCCATCGAAACACTGACAGACCGGCGTTTCTACAGCCGTCTGATTGATACGAATGTGACATCTGGCGTTGGCACACGCTTGTCAACCAAAGGTGACGGCGAACTGTTTGTTGTCCATGAAGTGGCGGGTGTACCCCGCGAGCCGGTCATCAACACCCGGGATGACATACAGATCCAGCGGCGCTGGTATCGGACCGATGGCAGTGTGTTCGCCGGTGACTCCCTGCGGGAAGGAGAAATACTTATTGCCGCGATCACCGTTGCCAGCAAGCAGGCGATGAGTGATGCGCTGATTACCGATCTGCTGCCGGGAGGCCTCGAGGTAGAGAATCTGAATCTGACCGACGTGGCTCAGTGGTCCGGTGTCGAGGTTGGTGGAGTCGAGATAGCGGGCCAGATTGGCGCCGGGTCCGCACGATTCGAAGAATATCGTGACGACCGGTATGCCGCTGCGGTCAATCTCTATGCTGGCAGTGAGGTCAGGCTGTTCTATCTCCTGAGGGCTGTGACTCCGGGCCGGTATCTGGTGCCACCGGTGAGTGTGGAAGACATGTATCGACCTTCGATACGAGCGACCGGTGTCAACGGCCAGAATCACATCAGTATCACGCCACCCTGATGCCCAGGAGCCTGTCGGACTTGAGACTGAGCTACTGCGACGGTGGAAAGAGCGGTCCATTTTCCCCCGATTTCTCGTTCCCCCGCTTTTTGTACGGGGCCACTGGCGCGGACCAGGCGCCTCGAAATCGTGAAACACTTTCCTCGCTCCCCCACTTGGCTCGCGA
>Ga0105050_10002230_pt1 | contig 28014 bp, 22 predicted proteins | sample FRY01_FD_78088 | JGI IMG/M metagenome (GOLD analysis project Ga0105050, IMG submission 78088) | Freshwater microbial communities from Lake Fryxell liftoff mats and glacier meltwater in Antarctica - FRY-01 | ecosystem: Environmental > Aquatic > Freshwater > Ice > Glacier meltwater ...
CAACGTCTGCTGCCAAATCATGGGACGCAGGAGCGGATGCCTGCAAAAATCCACCGCCCTGTTCCGAGGTCGAAAGACCGAAATCGAACCTCACCCTTGCCACTAAAATCCAAGAAGAACCTCAATCTACTGCGGAATGTCCTGCTAGAAGTTCAATCGTCCCAGCACCGACAGCAGAACCATGGGCCGTCCACCGTAACGAGGTGTCTGCGGTCGAAAATTCCTCAAATTCAACTCCGACCATCGTGTCGCAAAAGGTTGAGAATTGATTGCTCAACGAGATCGTTTCAGCCCATCCATTGGTAACGTTCAATGATCTTATCTAAAAACTCCGATTGATTCGTCGCCCAGTGCTCGGTCGAAAAGATTTCAATCTCTTCCCATCCAGAAAATCCGGTGGCGAAAACTGCTTTTCGGATTGCGGCTAAGTCAATGCAACCGTCGCCCATGAGGGCTCGGTCGTTCAACATGTCTCGAGTTGGGCAACGCCAATCGCAAAGGTGAAACGCAAACAACTCACCACGTTTTCCAATCAGTTCAATTTCTCGATAGAGATCCTCGTCCCACCAAACGTGATAGACGTCCAGAGCAACGCCGACTAGTTTATGGTCGACGTGTTCACAAATTCGTCGAGCTTGGGCGAGGGTTGAAATGCAGCTTCGGTCACCCGCGTACATCGGATGAAGAGGCTCGATCGCCAACTGCACGCCGTATTGCTCGGCTGTAGGCAGCAATGCTTCGATCGCTTCACGAGCCCAGTCCCGCTGCATCGCCAGCGGTTGGGCGGGAACCGCGCCGACGACCAACACCACCATCTGGGCATCGATTTCGGCCGCTGTTTCCAGAAGCGTTCGGTTGTGTTCAATCTTCTTTGCTCGTTCTGCCGGTGATGGATCGCAAAAGAATCCTCCGCGCACCAGTGCAGGCACTTTCAAACCAGCACCGTCGATGACTCGTTTGACGTCACTCGTTTTGCGACCTTCGATCGCTTCGATCCAAACGCTGATCCCAGGTACACCTCGAGACGCATAGTTCTCACATGCGTCTTCGAGGCTCCAAGGCTTTGTCGTGATGGTGTGGATCGCGAGCCGTGATAAGTCGCTTGTCATTTCAACAGGGGAAGATGTCATCGCTTAGCCCACTTCCACCCAGCGGCGTTCTCGCACCGATGTCTCGCCCGCTTCGGCCAACTCAACGCCGGCGGCACCAGAACGAAGCGACCAGGGGAATGCACCGTCACCAACAAAGTGCCTCAGAAACAATTCCCACTGAATCTTGAACGCGTTGTCATATTCCGTTGCGCTGGGCATCTGCTGCCAACCGTCAAAGAACGCAATCGGCTGTGGAATGTCTGGATTCCAAGTCGGTTTCGGCGTCGAACCGAGTGACTGGACCCAGCATTCACGTAGCCCCGCCACGGCCGAACCGTGGGTTCCGTCGACCTGAACGGTTAACAAGTCATCACGACGAACACGAGTCACCCATGAACTGTTGAATTGGCACGTGACACCGTTTTTTAATACGAAAATCGCGTACGCCGAATCATCCGCGGTGCATGGATAAGGCCTGCCCGATTCATTCATTCGTTCAGGAATATCAATCGTCGCATGCGCCATCACACGTTCGATATCGCCGAACAAATCGCCGATCAAATATTGCCAGTGGCAGAACATATCGATCATCACACCGCCGCCATCTTCGCGGCGGTAGTTCCACGAAGGACGTTGTGCCGGCTGATCGGCATCATGCCCTGTGAACACCCAGTAACCGAACTCCGCGCGAACGCTTTTGATCTTTCCAAAAAATCCTTGCTCGCGAAGCATTCGTAATTTCCGGACGCCGGGCAACCAAAGCTTGTCCTGAACAACGCCATTGGGAACGCCCGAAGCTTCCACCAAATCAGCCAACCGATTCGCTTCAGCGGCACCGGTGGCGATCGGCTTTTCGCAGTAAATCGCCTTATGATTTTCCACCGCTTTCGCGATCACACCTGCACGCTGCAACGTTCCCGATGCGTCAAATACGACGTCGATATTTTTATTGGCGATGGTGCCATCAACGTCGGTTGAGTAATCGACCTTGGAACCGATTACCGAAGGCGCGACGACTTCGGCGAGGTGCCTGAGCTTATCTTCGCTGCGACCGAGCAGGATCGGTTTCACCTGCAACTTTGATCCATCCGAGCACTTAACACCGCCCTGTTTCATGATCGCCAAAATCGAGCGAATGAAATGCTGGTTAGTACCCATGCGTCCCGTCACACCATTCATCGCGACCGTTAGAGTTCGGTTGGTCATTTCGTCAATTGCCCCAGAAGGTTTTCAAGAATCGCGACATCCGAATCCGGACGATGCGGGCTTTGTGGGTGTGTGAGTGAGGTTTGTATCCAGCCACGCAATTTTAGGAACTGCGCCGCGGTGTGTTTGTAGGCGGGGACCGGTGCTCGAAACGCAAAGAAACCGAGATACTGAAGAATGTCATTGAGTTCGTAGAAACCGGCGTCGCCCGCTTCCCACATGACATCGCGTTTCGCGAACTCTTCTGGTGCGAAGGTACTCAGGCCGAGCAAATAATCACTGCCGTAAGTCACCATATCGATTGCGAGATCGTTGCCCGTCAATACTTTGAAGTCGGGACGCACTTCGTCTCGAACTTCCAGACGTTGCCATTCCAGTTGCCGACTTAGCGACGAATGCTTTGCGCCAAGGCACTGTTTGACACCCAGCAATCCGCGGAAGACGTCGAGATTGTAGATGCTGCCAAACGGCGCAAACATCGAACCAAGTTCAAAGCCATAAAAATCACCGGCATACTCACCGATGCGTTGGTAGCTTTCGACGATCGCATTATCGGGTTGCTGTGTCAGCCCAAAGGATTGAAAGATAATCGGCGTACCACCTGCATCCTTGATGTCATCGATCTCAGTTCGATACGCGTCAAAGTCAAACCCATCCCCTGGATGATCCTTGATAAAGGCACCGGCGATGAACGGACGACCGGCAACGATTCTGGCAGTTTCGTTTAACACTTGCGATTTGATTTCTCGTGAAATCAAATTTCCATACCCAGTATCCATGTTCACCGCGGCACTCAAGCCTGCCGCATCGGTTCGATGGACGTGGTCGCCGAACCCTTTCCAATCAACCTCCATCTCGCCACGATGGGCGGCGTTGGGTCCTGTACCTGGACCGTCTTCAGAGGCGGCAAGAAACGGTAGCAAGATCGCGGACATACCAACGATTTTTCGTCGCGGCTTAATCGCGGGCAGGGACGATTGAGTCAATGTCAACACCATGGTGTTCTCAGGAGTGGAGAAAAAGACAGAAAAGCTTCTAAAGTCGTATCCGATCAAGTTCACTTAATTTAGTTTGGTATCGTCATCTCCGCTTTGCGAATCGAGCAGTCGCTATTTGCATTTCGGGCACTGTGGGTAATGATCCATGCTTTCGGTTCATCTTAAGTTCCATTCGTTCATCCGTTTGTCGGATCATGATGCATACACCACTGCCTCGTCTTCGGACATATCCGGTCGCAGAAAAACTAAGCATTTTTGGCTTGTGGGCGTTCGAAAGCCGACATGATTCCGAATTCACCATGCCCTCAACGATCCACCGGTTTCCGAAATTATTATTGATTCGGGAAGGCCAGGGACAGGTGGTTGGAGACTGGGGTACCATTGATTGCAAAATGGGCGATTGCGTGATGGTGCCGCCAAAGCTGACCCACCGAATTGTTGATGCCCCCTCAGCCTCCATTTCACTTTACGGCCTTGGCGTGGCAACGAAACTTCTTGCCAGCGTCCCTGGCATCATCGACGAATTGCCGACCGGTGTTCTCCCCTCGGAACAACTGAAATCGATCGCCGTTGAGCATCGATTGCGGCGAATTCTTTATCTCGACGGTCAAACGGACAAGGCGAGCCAGTTATCGTGCGTTGCCGCGTCGCTGGAGTTATTCGCGGAGCTTACGATCGCCGTACAGCGAGCCAATCCGATGCCAAAGATTCCGGTGAAGGAAGAGGCGTGGGTAGACCCAACACTTGTGGCATATCTCGTCTGGTTACAGCATCACTTTTTTGAACCCGTTTCGCTCGATACGGCGGCAAAGGCATGCATGATGTCGCGGCGTCATTTCACGGCAAGCTTCAAGAAGCACGTCGGAATGACATGGCTAAAGTACGTCCACCAACTGCGAGTGAATTACGCGATCGACTTGCTTCAAAATACGGATCGTAAAATCACCTCGATCGCGTTTCAGTCCGGCTTCGATGATTTGACGACGTTCTATCGCGTTATTGCCAAAGTCACGGGCAAGCGTCCAGGAGAATTACGAGTCACACCGAACTGACGCGAAGCAGCTTCAACGATTTGTCGGCGGTATCGATTTCGAATTTGAAATTGCCAAGAAAGCTCATCCCCAACAGCGGCTCCGCGTTGGTGGCGACGGAATCAAGAACCGCAGCGTCAACTTGCTCCACTTCGAATTGGCCAATCCTCACTTTGGCTAACGTCACGGCGCGTCCGGGGATTTCACGTCCGTCGGCAAGAATTAAGCGAAGCTGCCGAGCATCGCTTGGAACCAAAACCCCCAGTTCTGCCGCGGTTGAGGCCGGTAGTACGATCAATGACGCTCCGCGATGAACAACCATTCGAGTCGAGCGGTCACCGACTGAAACGTAAACGTACAACGATCCGGAGGAAGTAATGTCCAGCGGAATCGATTCATTGAAAATCTCGTATTCGATCTGCACCAAACGTTTGTCAATGGACGCAATCAGTGCATCAGTCGCGAGCGTTGCCGGAGTTCCAAAATTCGTGCTGGCAACTCTCAACGCGATCTTGATCGCTCTCACCATTTAGCGATTCATCCAACGTCGGCTGCACGGTGTTGAGATCGCGACGAAGAGCCAACACAGTTTCCGCGTAGGCAGCTTCGGCGTCGTTTAACGCTTTGCGATCGATCGCCAACTTCTCCTTCACACGTTCTTCGTCGCTCGCGATTTGACGCGACGTTGCGACGTTGGCGATGATCATCCCCACGATCCGATTGTTGTCCGTGACGCGTGGGTTAGGCTGGGCAAGTTGAGTGTTGAGCTGGAAATTCTGAGCGTCAAGAAGTTCGGCTTTGTGCCGCATTTGAGAAAGCTGGAACGCGGTCTGTTTCGATGTGTCTTGAAGCAATTTCAAGGACCGCTTACAGCGAGCCAGCGAGCTGATGCCGCGAGCCAGCGAGCTGATGCCGCGAGCCAGCGAGCTGATGCCGCGAGCCACTTCTGCGGATGCGGTTGTCGTGATGGTTTTACCGCTTCGCCGCAGCGGCGAGTATTTTGTCGGCCTTGGCAACGACGTCTTCGCTAAATAGCTTTCTGGCCGCAGGCTCCTGCGCCAGCGAATTCGTATTGCCGATGAGGAAACTCATCGCCACCGCCAAAATCGTGGTTAGGTGTAAACGTAACCAAACGCGTCGGTAATTCATTGTAAAAACGGGAAGGTCGATGGGGCCAGTAAAGCGACCCATTGTAACAGAACGCCGAATCCGCGAAGTTTCGGAATCTAAAAGCCATCTTCCCCGCCTTCTGAGACGCGAACTATCCATGAACCGTGCGCAGCCCGACTGGGGGCGACTGTATCCCGAATCCGCATCCCGTTTTTGGCAAGCGGGAAAGATCAAGATGCATTATCTCGACCAGGGCTCCGGTCCGGTAATCCTTTGCGTTCATGGCAACCCGACATGGAGTTTTTATTATCGCGAAGTCGTTCGGCAGTTCTCCGCAACTCATCGTGTCATAGCCGTTGATCATGTCGGCTGTGGGTTGAGCGACAAGCCGACTCGCCGTGATTTTGCTTACACGCTTGCTTCACATCGAGATAACTTGATCGGCTTGATCGATCACCTTGACCTGGGAAACATTACGCTTCTGGCTCACGACTGGGGCGGCGCGATCGGGCTTTCCGCGGCGGTCGAACGAGTCCCACGCGTGTCGGGAATCGTTCTTCTCAATACCGCTGCGTTTCCGCCACCTTACATGCCCAAACGAATCGGAATTTTGCGGACGCCGCTGGTTGGCTCCTTTGCCATCCGCGCGCTCAATGCCTTTGCAGGTCCTGCGGTCACGATGGCGATGTCGAAAAACAAACTTGCCCCGAATGTTGCTGCGGGCTTGCTGCACCCATATCGAAACTGGCATGACCGCGTTGCCGTGGATTCATTCGTGAGAGACATTCCGATGACGCCATCACATCCAACGTACGCGTTGCTGGAAAAGCTTGAACGCGATTTGGTAACCCTCAGACATCTGCCGAAACAGTTGATCTGGGGAATGAAAGATTGGTGCTTCCGGCCAGAATGTCTGGATCGTTTTATTCAGCATTGGCCTGATGCGAATGTCGAGCGGCTTGATGACGTTGGGCATTATGTGATTGAAGATGCACCTGAAGTCACGATCAAGGTGATGCGAAAGTTTTTGGCGAGCAATGCTTCGTGATGTTCAATGAAACGTTTTCGAAACTGAAGACTCGCATCCGATCACGCGCGGACGCCATTCGCATTTCTTGTGAATTGGAGGCGACGGCACCAAAACTTGGCAACGTCCATCCCGCTGCCAGCTTTGCCGATTGCAGTTACGACGATTTTGTCGCCGCCGCTGGCAAGATCGCTCCTGTGCTCGGAAGCCCCAACGCAGATTACCAACTCGGACAACGGGTCTTGGATGCGGTGGCGGTGACCAAGTTCGTCACGAAGGCAAATGTAAACCTCGGCATCATCCTGTTGATCGCACCGCTTGCAATGATCGACTCCAGCGATCAGATCCCATCGATGCTCGATTCATTAACTTCCGATGATGGTCAAAATGTATTTGAAGCGATTCGATTGGCGTCACCTGGAGGAATGAAACGCAAGGATGTTTCCGCTGACGTGGACGTTGAATCGATTGCGATGGGGCCGATTGATTTGATGGCGGCGATGAACCATGCAGCAAGCCGAGATCGAATCGCGCTCCAGTACGCCACGGGATTTACCGATTTCTTTCAAGAGGTGGTGGGCACCGTTGATGACGCCATGTCACGTTCAATCCCGGCAACGGTTGCGGTTGTCGATGCGCAGTTGCGATTGATGGCAACGTCCGTGGACACGTTGATCGCAAGGAAGTGCGGTGACGACGTTGCGGCGGAAGCAATGTCCCGAGCGGCAAAATGTTTGCAGCACGATTCGCCATCAGCACGAAATGAATTCGACGCTTGGCTCCGTGAAGACGGCAACCGACGCAACCCAGGTACCACCGCGGATATGATCGCTGCGTCGCTGTACTGGCTACTGCGTCCATCGGACGCGGCGCCGATTAGAAAGTAGAAACTCGTCCGCGAATGACGACGTTTCGAATCCAACGGTCGTCCCAAGCAAACATCAACACTGAAAGCAGATCAATCGCGGATTCGTTAAGTGGAATGTCGGGCTCGATAAGGACCAGGTCCGCAGAGTTTCCGACGCGAATGCGTCCCCGGTCATCAAAGCCCAGACAGTCCGCGTTACCTGCGGTGATGGAATGCCATGCTTCCGAAGCGGTTGGAAAACAATCTCCAATAGAGTAGGCGGCTTCGATCATCGCACGGCCGACACGAACCATGGACCGTTCATAACCGGCACCGATGTCGCTTCCGAGACAAATATTAACTCGGTCGGTCATCAGCACCGAACGGTTCATCGTCCCGGAGCGCAAGAAGGAATTAGCGGTTGGGCAGTGAGCAATCATGCCATGTGCGTTTGCCAATTGGCTTCGATCAGTTTTGTCCAAGTGAATGCCATGTCCAAAGATCGATCGTGGTATCAACAGTCCCGCGTCGTCATAGACTTGCACATACGATTGACCGTCAAATAAACGAGAAACCACATCGCATTCCGCGATCGTTTCGGCGAGATGCGTTTGCACGACTGCGCCGCGCTCTCCAGCGAGTTTGCCCGCTGCGGCAAGCAACTCAGGGGTACATGAAATCGCAAAGCGTGGAGTCACCGCGGCGCACATGCGGTTCGATTGCGGAAAACGATCCAACAGCATTCCGCATTCATCGATCAACTGATTCGCTTCGCGACAAAGGTAATCAGGAGCCTCACGATCCATCAACACTTGGCCGATCGCGCCGCCGATGCCCAGGTCCGTGGCCATCTCGATCGCGGCGACGGCGGATGCGTGATGGACAGTAGCATAAGCACAAATGGATGTGGTTCCATGTGAGATGCACTGCCGCAGGACTCTCGCGATCATCGCGCGTGCGAAGTAGGTATCTTCCCAACGGCGTTCGGACGGAAACGTGACTTTGTTTAGCCAATCAAGCAGCGGCATTCCATGACCGCCGATGATGTCGAATTGCGGCAGGTGCAAATGAGCGTCGATGAAACCAGGAGCGATGATATGATTCGGACCGCCAAGATCACAGCGCTTCGGTATTTCTCCTTCGACGACTTCCGCAATGATGCCGTCATCAATGCGAACAAATCCCGGCGACAAACAGCAACGGTCACCATTGCTTTCAAGCAGTAGTTTGCCTGCTAATAACATGCAAGGATAACTTTAAGCTTGGACCGCGAGGGTTTGCGAGAAGGCATGAAGAATGTCGTTTACATTTGACTCATGAGCACCATGCCCCATCAATCCGACTCGCCAGCACTTACCCGCAAGTTTGCCTAGGCCACCACCGATTTCTAGATTGAACTCATCGAGCAGATGACGACGCATCGCCGCTTCGTTCTCAATGCCTTCGGGGATGTTCACCAGGTTTAGCATCGGCAATGAATGCTCAGGATCAGACGCATAGGTAAAGCCTTGCTCCAACAATCCTTTTTTCAATTGCCCGTGGACTCGCTGGTGTCGAGCAAAGCGATTCTCAAGCCCTTCTTCAAGAACAAGGCAAAGCGCCTCGTGCAGTGCGTAGTTCATGTTCACAGGCGCGGTGTGATGATAGGCACGGCTGCCAGACCAATAGTTACCGACCAAACCAAGATCGAGGTACCAAGAATTGACCGGGCTCTTCCGGTTCTTCGCCTTGTGCATCGCTCGCTCGGATAACGTGACTGGCGAAAGGCCAGGTGGACACGACAAGCATTTTTGCGTTCCTGAATAAGCCGCGTCGATTTCCCATTTGTCGATCTCCACTGGCAAACCCGAAAGCGAGGTGACGCAGTCCATCACCAGCAGACCCCCATGCTGATGTACGGCAGTCGCAAGGCGATCAAAGGGTTGATGAGCGCCGGTCGAAGTCTCGGCATGAACGAACGCGACAACCGTTGGCTTCAGCTCGTTAACCTTCTCGAGGATTTCGTCTTGGTCGAAGACATAACCCCAAGGTGCTTCCATCGTATGAACAACGCCGCCGGCGCGCCGCGCCTTTTCGGCCAACCGTCCACCAAAGACTCCGTTGACCCCAATCAAACAAACGTCACCCTGTTCCACCAAGTTATCCATCAACATCTCAGCACCCGCGGAGCCGGTACCGCTGCAAGCGAGCGTCATTTCGTTTTCGGTTCGAAAAACCTGCTGCAACATCTCCCGCACTTCATTCATGATGCGCATGAACTCGGGATCCATGTGCCCGATGCAGGGCGTCGCCAAAGCGCGCAGAACCGAGTCGGGAACGGGCGACGGTCCAGGACCATGAAGCTTTCGGACGGGAAGATTGAGCATGGCGAATTTCCAAGACGAAAAGTGCGTAACAACAAATGATTCGATGTGGATTGCGAGACGATCGATGCTATCCGATGATAACCCACTACGTTATCTTCGCGCTAAGGCAATCGCGAATCGTCGCCCAGCCATCGTTTCGAACCCAGATTCAAGCGTAGTCTATCATGTCGATCCTGATCCGAAACGGTCATGTCGTGACCGCCGCTGACAGTTATGTCGCGGACATTCTTTGCGACGGTAGTTCAGTCGTCGCGATCGGCAAAGGCCTTCATGCTCCTGATGGCGCGGAGGTGATCGATGCCACCGGAAAGTATGTTTTTCCGGGGTTCATTGATCCCCATGTTCATATCTACCTGCCGTTCATGGGAACGTTCGCGAAAGACAACTACGTGTCGGCAAGTCAGGCGGCGTTGGTCGGTGGCACGACGACGCTGATTGAAATGTGTTGTCCCAGCCGCACCGAGGACCCGATTGAAGCGTTTGAATTGTGGTTATCCAAGGCGGAAGGGCACTCAGCGTGCGACTTCACCTTCCACATGGCGGTCTCGCGTTTCGATGAAAAGACCGAGGAACAGTTGCGGGAGATTGTCGACCGAGGGATCGCAAGTTTCAAGGTTTTCTTAGCCTATAAGGATTTTTTTGGCGTCACTGACACCGAGCTGTACAAAACGCTAAAGCTTGCCAAAGAACTAGGCGTTATCGTGACGGCGCACTGTGAGAACGAAACGTTGGTTGCCGAGTTGCAGCAACAACTACTTGCCGAAGGCAAAGTGGGCCCGGAGTGGCATGAACCTTCGCGCCCGGTCAATGTCGAAGCCGCAGGGGTTGCTCATCTGATGTCGTTTGCAGAGACGACGGGAGCGCATGTTTATGTGGTGCACACCAGTTGCAAGCCGGCGGTCGAAGCAGCCGTGGCGGCACGAGCCCGCGGCGTCAATGTGTGGATCGAGACCGTCGTTCCGTACTTGGTTCTGGACAGCACTTACGCGGAGCAGCTTGAATTCGAAGGCGCAAAATACGTGATGTCGCCGCCCATCCGCAGCGCCGATCATCAAGACTACCTTTGGAACGCGATTCGGAACCGCGAGATCAGCACCGTCGCGACGGATCATGCTCCGTTTGACTTTAAGGGCCAAAAGGAGATGGGGCGTGGTGACTTCACAAAAATCCCCAATGGAATTCCCACCTTGGAACATCGGGTTGATCTGCTTTACAGCTACGGCGTTTGTCCGGGGCTGATCGACCTTTGCACGTTTGTAGACTGCGCCTCAACGCAAGCCGCCAAACTGTTTGGGCTGTTTCCTCGCAAAGGCACCATTGCCGTTGGCAGCGACGCGGATCTCGTCGTTTACGATCCCGCGTACCGTGGCTCGATCAGCGTTAAGACGCACCACATGGCCACCGATTACAGCGCCTTTGAGGGCTGGCCGCTCGAAGGCCGAAGCGATGTGGTGATGGTTCGCGGGGTCGTTCAGGTGCGAAATGGCAAATTTGTGGGCACCCAGTCTCATGGGAAATTGCTGCGGCGAACGACGACACATTGAAGGTTATTATCTGCGGTTCCTCCGCCAAAACGACTTGTCGGTAGACAGTGGGATACAAAACCCAGCCCTCTGCGGGTAGGTTATCAACCCGCGACGAAGAGTTGTCTTCGTTGCCGGAACCCATCGGAACGATCTTTCCCTCGCTCACTTCTCTTCTTCATTATTATGCAGCAGGCTTACGAGACGGCACAGATGCTTCGCTCGAATATCGAGCGGGTTGTTTTGGGTAAGCCCGAGGTCGTTCGGTCGCTTGTGATCGCGATGTTGGCAGGTGATCACGTTCTGCTTGAAGACGTGCCCGGCGTCGGTAAAACGTTGGCAGCCAAAGCACTCGCCAAAAGCCTCGACGGCGTTTTCACGAGGTTGCAATTTACCCCTGACTTGCTCCCCAGCGACATCACTGGAAGCATGGTCTATCGATCCGACACTCGCGAATTTGAATTCAGCCGCGGGCCCGTGTTTGCAAACGTGGTGCTTGCTGACGAAATTAATCGTGCTCCCCCAAGGACACAGAGTGCGCTTCTTGAAGCGATGAGCGAAGGTCAGGTATCGGTTGACGGAAAGACGTATTTGCTGCCGCGCCCATTCATTGTGATCGCGACGCAAAACCCATTTGAATTCGATGGAACGTACGCGTTGCCAGAAAGCCAGATGGACCGTTTTTTAATGCGGATTAGCATCGGTTATCCAGAGCGAAGCGTGGAGAGCGACGTTCTGCGAACCCACCGCGGCGGAGAACCGGTTGATGATTTGAAGTCGGTCGTTTCGATCGATGAGATGCGAAATGCGCAGCAAGCGGCTAGGCAAGTCGAAGTCGAAGAATCGTTAGTCGATTACCTGCTAAAGATTGTCGACGCGACTCGCGAGACGCAGGGCATTCGGGTCGGGGTCAGTACACGTGGAGCGCTAAGTTTTTACCGTGGCTGTCAAGCGAGAGCGATCACGGAAGGACGCAACTTCGTAACACCTGATGACATCAAACAATTAGCGGTAACCGTGCTTTCGCATCGAGTGGTCCCCGATGCCGTTCTGGGGTCGATTGATCGCGACAGTATTGAACGGTTGATCATGGACTTGGTGGAGACCATTGCCGTGCCGGTTTAAGCAAATCAAAGCACCCACTTGCGTGGATGGTTTATTTGCCAGGATGGTTTGTCTGAATGGCTATTTGCCTCCCTAGTTTGGATGTGTTGAGCGATTCAATTTTAGCATCGACTGGTTTAAAAGGAACGATATCTTTGCGACGCCCACTGCCATCCATCCGTATTCAGATGAGCCGACTGGGATGGCATTTCGCATTCGTGGGAACGTTTGCAATGGTCGGTGGTGCGATTCGCGGATTCAACTTGCCGCTCGTCCTTGCCGGGCTCATCGTGGGTGCATTGCTGATGCACTGGCGTTTAGGACGCCGGACAATCGAGGCGATCGAGTGCCGCCGACGACTGCCTGACGAGGCTTTTGCGGGTCAGCCGTTTACCGTTCGATTTTTAGTCACTAATCACAATGGTTGGTTGCCCGCTTGGTTGATTCGCATTGATGATCGAATCCAAACGCCCGCACCACCGTCGCCAAAACCACATCGCAAATTGTTTTTTGGCGGGCTGAAATCGAGGTCAGCGGCCAACCGCGACTCGACTGTTCAATTGGCTTCGTGTGGACTTGGCAGAATTGGTACCGGTCGAACGCTTGCCGCGTCCTACGACTGCATCGCCACGAAGCGAGGCCGATACGAATTTGGCCCCCTGGTGGTTTCCACGGGGATGCCCTTGGGTTTGATGATCGCGAAAAGGTCAAGCGGTGACACACAATCGATGTACGTCTATCCGAAGCTGGTCTCACTGCGACGAGATTGGCGCCGAAGGTTGCAAAGTCGAAGTGGCGGAATGTCGACGACGGCAAGACGCAGCGGCGCGAGTGATGGCGACTTCTTTGGATTGCGATCATGGCAAGCGGGTGATAGTCAGCGGTGGATTCACTGGCGAACCACGGCTCGGATCGGCGAGCCCGCGGTGCGGCAGTTTGAACAACAGCGCAAGTTTGATTTGTGTGTACTGGTGGATGGCTATAGGCCAGCCTCGCTCGACGAAAGCAACGGAAATATCCAACGAAACAAAGCGAGCGACGCTTTTGAGTTCGCGGTCAGCGCCGCGGCGGCGCTCGTGACGAATATCGTTCCCACTCCCACCAATCGCGTCGCGTTAGCGGTCGCTGGCGTTGGGAATGCCGTCGTCGCAAGCGGCGGCACGAGGGATCAATTGACGGGGATGTTAAAACTATTGGCTGACATCGAACCGTCGACCGAGCCTGATTTGATGGATGCGATCGATAAAGTTTTTCGTTCGATCGGAAGGCCGCAAGATTTAGTCGTCGTCAGTCCGCGAACGATTCCTGCCCTGGGGGAAAAGATGATCGCGATGCTCAGCGGTCGCTGTTCGATGCGTTGGTATTCCGTTGCCGATGGATCGATTGATGTGCTGGTGGAAAGACCTCGTCCGGCGGTCATCGAGACGGATCCTTGGCAAATCGAGCAAGTCGCAAAAGGGCCTTCCGAATCAACAACGCCACTCGCGAACTGATGGATTGGTTTTTAGATGTCGGTGGAAGGTTATGATGGAAGCGAAGAAGAACTTCGTGTTCCTGAGACGGAAAAATCGTGGTCGCACACACCAATGTAAGTGGCGTTGAGGCCATTGCATTAGGATCGGCTGGACTTCAACCAAGTGAGTATCCGTGGAAAAGGTTGAGACAAGACTGAACTGCTACTTTGCAATGACCGCGTGTCTTTGTGGGCTTACGTTTTTTGGTTCACCAGAACTCGGGTCCTGGCCCCTGGTCGCGGTCTTCTTCGCGTTATTTGGCCTCGTGTTTGTCGATTTGCTGAAGTGGTTTGCTCTTCCCACAACGATGGCCTATCTCGCGCTTGGCGCGATTGCGTTCTACACCATCAATAGCTTCTTTACGATCGGCGATTTCTCGCCGGAACCGCAGATGGTAACGGTTGCGGAATTGCTGATCCTGGTTCAATCGGTCTTGATGCTTCAAAGAAAAAAGCGGCGAATTTATGAGCAATTGGCGGTTTTCGCGCTATTGCAATTGATCGTTTCGGCAATCTTCAATAACGCGATCAGTTACGGATTGTTGCTTTTGCCGCTGGGGGCAACGGTGATCGGGGCTTTGTCCTTGCTCCACATCTGCTCGACGGCCGAAGATGCCTTTGGTGAAACGAAGACATCCGGTCCGGGACTGCGAGTTCATTCGCCTGATTCGCAGCGATCATTCGCGCATGCCGCTGGTTTATTTCCGCGCATTGGCTGGCTAACCGTGGTGCCATCCGTCCTCGTGGTCGCGTTCGTTTTTTTCTATGCATTGCCGCGAACCAACCAACAAGCCCGCCATGGGCTCGGCGGAAAAGCGCAAGTGGGTTTCAGCTCCGAAGTGCGATTGGGGCAGATCGGTAAGATGATGCGGAACCCGGACATTGCGGCACGCATTGATGTCAACGACCGGCGCACCGGCGCACCCTATAACGTCATGGGTGACTTGTATGTGCGTGGTGCGGTTCTTGAAAAGTACAACGTCGGCGGCAATGTCGATGGTACCTGGGGAACGGCTGATGGTGGTCGTGTGATGGCACCTCGCCAGATGCCACCGGCGCCGCAGTCCAGACACGCAATTAATCGACTCGCAAACGATGATGTGCAGGTGAAAATAAATGTTTCGCCGATGAACGGGCAGTCACTCTTCTCGATCCCGCCCTACTTCTTCGACTCCTCGGGTCCTGAAATTGTTCATCAAATCGATCGCTGGGTCATCTCAAGACGCGTCCGACCGATCATGAATCGCAACAATCAAATCTCCTATCGTTTCGGGACTCATGCGTTCCGTAATGGTGTCCAAAGTCCTTTCTCGCCACGTTTTTGGGAGCAGGAAAGAACGGTCTTGCAACCTGCCAAATTAACCGAGGATGAAACCCAACAAGCTGATACCTTCTTCCGTCAACGTACAGAAGATATGGCTTATCAAGAGATGCTGATCAACGACGAGGAGCGATCAGCGAACAAGTATGTCCAAGCCTGTTTGGATTATGACGTTGATCGAGTTCCCTCAGCGGTCCGCGCCGCGGAAACCGCGCTGGGAAGGATGGCAAAATATCGCGAAAACCCGGTGGAGATTTCGAGGCAAATGGAGCGATATCTCGCGACCAGCGGGGATTACCGTTACACGCTTGATCTGACAATGGAACCGATCGTTGGCATTGATCCCATTGAACAGTTTTTGACCGTTGATCGAAGTGGTAATTGTCAATACTTTGCTTCGGCCCTGGTCTTGATGCTGAGAAGTCAGGGCATACCCGCGAGATTGGTTGTCGGTTTCAATACGGATGAGTTCAACAACGTGGGCGGGTATTTTGTCGCGCGGCAATTGCATGCCCACGCCTGGGTCGAGGCACTCGTTGATGCGAAATGGCTCAACCCCAATGAGCTTCATTATTCGCCTCAACCAGCCGACCAATACTGGATGCGACTGGATGCGACGCCCGGCGGTGGCGGCTCCTCTGAATCGGCAGTCGGGCGAGTTTCCAACGTGCTTGATTTAGCTCAGGACATGTGGACCAGCTATGTAGTCGATGCTGACGCGTCGGATCGCCGCCGCGAGCTTGGGATCGGCTCCGAAGGGATGAGCGGCACTTACCAGCGATATTATGAATGGATGAAATTAAAGGTTTCGCGAGTGAGGGCGGGTGAGCTTGGGGCCGGTGCTCTGGCGGACGGGACGCTGTTTTCTTGGCCAACCGCTCTGGTCGTCATCGTGGTCCTGCTTGTCGCACTGGCGGCCTACCAACTTATTCTTCCTCGCTGGTTGCTTCGTAACCGTGGCAACGAGAAGGCAAATGAAGAAATTTTAGCGCCCACGATTCCCTTCTTTGCCGAAACCGTGTCGCTTCTTGAAACCGTAGGGATGCGCCGGCGAAGAGGCCAGACACCGAAGGAATTTACATACTCCGCAGCAAATCAGTTGGCGGGTGGGAAGGAGGCATCGCTTGCCGGTCCCCTGACGGAGCTAACGACGGAGTTTTATGTCGAAAGATTCGGTAAGGACTCCCCATCTGAAGGGGGCGAGGCTTCCGCAACCCGCGAGCAGCGGATTAAGTTAGCATTATTGAGGCTGCGCGAACTTGTGGCAGAGCTAACCAGGTCTCGTGGCCGCGATGGCCATAAAAAAACGTGACCCGAAGAAAACGTTCATCATCGTTAAGGTATGTTAATCAGATCAACAACCCGAATTTGAAGCCCATTCACCGATTACGAGGGAAGACAGCGTGATAGTGACGATTGATGGACCGGCCGGAGCGGGCAAAAGTAGCATTGCAAGGCAGGTTGCCGCGGCAATCGGCTTTGACTTTCTCGACACCGGAGCGATGTATCGAGCCGTGACTTTGGCTGCGATTCGTGAAGATGTCGATTGGCATGACGCGAGTGCGGTGATTGCCATCGCCAGAAAAGCCGAAATTGATTTTCGTGACGATCGCATTTTCCTGAAAGGCGAAGACGTCAGCGGGCTGGTGCGAATGCCGTCGGTCACCAGTGTCGTCCGTCATATCGCGGATCAACCGGAAATTCGCGAGGTTTTGACCGTCAGGCAACGTGATTTTGCGTTCGGCAGGGATGTCGTTACCGAAGGACGCGACCAGGGGACGGAAGTTTTCCCGTCCGCGGAATGCAAAATATTTCTCACCGCTTCCCCTGAGGAAAGAGCTCGCCGGCGACAACAGCAATTGATCGCGACAGGCCGCCATGTGTTGATCGAAGACATCCTTGCTCAACAAAACCAACGTGACTTGGAAGATCGCCTGCGGCCCATCGGTCGGCTTCGACCCGCTTCGGACGCGGTGCAGATTCAAAGTGACGGAATGAGCACCGAGGCGGTTTTAAAGAGCGTTTTAGCAATCATCCGCCAACGCAAAGAATCGCTGGTTGGCAATTTGAACTGAAAACATCTGCCGAACGAGAGATTTCAATCCTGTTCGATTTGCCAGCGGTCGGCTAATCTAACGAGAACCGTTGCCGCGTCGTGTTCCGCACGTCTCGCGTGAATTTTCCTGCCATTGCGATCGTTAGTTTCCATGCAGTTACCAGTCGTCACCGATACTCCCGCTCCGATCCGTCCTCGTGCTGGCACAGAACGGGAGTTTGCCTCGGGTTCCCCTTCGCGCGGTCGATACGCGGTTATCAGCTTGGGTTGCCCCAAAAACCTGGTTGATACCGAGCAAATGCTTGGTCGCTTGGACGCTGACGGCTACCAAATGGTCGATTCGGTGGATGGAGCGGACTTCGTCGTCGTCAACACCTGTGGATTCATTGCGTCGGCCCGTGAAGAATCATTGGGCGCGATCGATGAAATGCTTCAGCTGAAGCGTGAAGGCCGCCTCCGCGGTGTCGTCGTGACGGGCTGCTTGGCCGAGCGCAGCCGGGAAGCATTGTTGATTGAACGCCCTGAGATCGATGCCCTCGTCGGCGTCTTTGGACGCGATGAAATCGTTTCCGTTGCCGATCGCCTATTCGGCGGACTCGAAGAACAACGAACCGTTTTCCGACCTGCTCCGATTCGCGCGCTCGCTGATAACATGCGAGCCGCAGTCACGCCTCGACACTTCGCTTACTTGAAGATCAGCGAAGGGTGCGATCGACTTTGCACTTTTTGTGCAATTCCCAAAATGCGAGGCAAGCACGCCAGTAAGCCGATCGAACAAGTGATCAGCGAAGCGAAGGCGCTCGCAAAATCGGGCGTCCGCGAAATGGTCGTCGTGGCTCAAGATACGACGTACTACGGCATGGACATCTACGGCAAGCCGCGCTTGCGAGAATTGCTGGAGCAGTTGGATCAGATCGAAGGTTTGGATTGGATTCGATTGATGTACTTCTATCCGATGTACATCGACGACGAACTGCTGATCACGATCGCTCAAGCCAAACAGATCCTTCCCTACATCGATATGCCACTGCAACATGCCAGCGACACGATGCTTCGCCGCATGGCTCGCCGTGTTAACCGTTCGCAAATCGAAGAAATCGTCGGCCGTATCCGCGAATTGATTCCTGGCGTGGTCCTTCGCACGACCATGATTTCCGGTTTTCCCGGTGAAACAAAATCCGACCACCAACAACTCGCTCGCTTCATCGAACAACAGCGATTTGAACATCTCGGCGTGTTCCCCTACTCGATCGAACCGGGCACGCCAGCGGAAAAGCTTCCTGATCGAGTCCCAGAAAAAGTGATTCAACGACGATTGGGCGAATTGATGTCCATCCAGCAACAGGTTGCCTTTGAATGGACTCAGTCACGCGTAGGCACGACCGAAGACGTTTTGCTCGATAGCAAAATGCCGGACCAGGAAGGCGTTTGGATCGGTCGAACCGCCGCCGAAGCACCTGATATCGATGGGCTCGTTTACGTGACCGAACAACCCGGCGATGAACTTGCACCCGGAAAATTCGTCAACTGCGAAATGGTCGCCGCGGATGGCTACGACCTCGTGGCAGTTCCTCTCGGCGAAACCCGCTAAATAATCCCAATCGGCAAGCTCCGCTAGCATTTCATTCGCCCGCCATGCTCGATGGTGGTGCGACGGAAAGTAGAAATGCTTTAATGAGCAACCTTCTATCGCAGTGGCCGACATTAACGGTTGCACAAGATTTTCTAATGGCGCCGTCTGTAACGCGCCGATAAGGTTCATGGGAATTAGCCCTTCAAGGCTTTGGCGCATTGTCGTCACGGCTTGGGACTCATTGAATCAGGCAAGAATGATGAACCGATCGCAACCCGGCAAAGTGTGGCAATCCGACCTCTCCGGAGGTGTTGCCCGACAAAGCGTCGTTCATCCAAAGTCGATCGACGGTCAGTTTTTCGGTTTCGTTATCATCGCGTTATTCACCGCCCTGTGGACCGCGATACCTGCGTTTTCCGCTCCGCCGGTTCACCGTGATCGTCAAATCATTGTGCCGCAGCCGACGGCAATGCGAGCGAATCAGGAACCGACAAACCAGACGCGGCCTCAGCCTCAGAAGTCACTTGTTCGGCAAGCGGCTGATGCGGAGGTGATCGAGGAAGTACCGCCGCGGCTTATCAAACGTGGACCGATTCAACAAGTCAGTTACGGCTGCGACTGCGGAGAATGCGTCGGTGAGCCAAGTTGTGGATACGAGGTCGGGTGTGGGGCAGAGGGTTGTGGCATCGCTGGCTGCGGCGGGTGTGCGCCTGCCTGCGGTAGCGAATCATTCATGGAAGCGTCGTGCGGTCTAGAGACCTATGGAGCCGGTGGTTGCGACGCTTGCGGAATGTCATCGTGTGAAGGTGCTTGCGCGGCATCTTGTTCCACGGACTGCTTCAACTTCTGCCTACCGATCTTTCGCATCGATTGGTGCCGTTTTGAACTTTTCGCGGGTGTGAATGGTTTCACGGGGCCTGCGAACTATGCGAACACGGGCGCCACGTCCGCGACCAATCCTGAATCATCGCGTAATGGGTCAAGCAGTTTTGGATTCTACGAAGGTCTTAATGAAGGCCGATCGCTTAAACGCCTCTTTGGAATCGATTTATCAAGTCAATTCGGTTTTCGGGCGACGCAGTCAAGCCTTTCCGGAGCCGAGTTCACTGAAGAATCTCGCAAGCAGGTGTTCGTCACAGGCGGTCTCTTCCGCCGTGTCGACTTCGGTTTGCAGTACGGAGTCGTGCTGGACTATCTCAATGATGATTGGTGGTTCCACAACGACTTGTTGCAAATGCGTGGCGAGATTAGTTGGAACGACGGCTGTTCGCACGAGTTTGGTTACCAGTTCATGGCGGGACTCGATGATTCAACTTCAGGAACAGACGTCTTCAACGCTGCGGGAATTCGCTTTCAAAGCACCGTGTCGTTCGAGCCCACTGACCAGCACCGATTCTTCTTCCGTGGCGCGACGGCTGGTGGTGGAAACTACTATGCGTTCGTGGGTGGAACCGACCAGAGCGACGGTATTCTCGGTGGCGGTATGACCTCCGCCATGCGTCGCGGATTTGCGTTCCAAGCGGGCACCACGTACCTCATCCCCAATGAAGGCCGTGGCTCGGGTGGAAACGAAAATGAAAGCTGGAACCTGTCGATGGGCGTGATCTATCGTCCAGGCGGTCGCCAAGCGAGTTCACGCTACAGCCGACCGATGTTCGATGTCGCTGACAACGGCACCTTCCTGGTCGATCGACTCTAGAATTCCATTGCGCGATGATTTCGGACTCTCACGAAGCACCAGGCAGTGGTGGCGTCGGCGGCGTGTAGGCAACAAACCGCTCACCGGATCCACGATCAGAAAACTTAGTTCCCAAAAGGATCCGCCGCACCAAACGGATCTTCCGTAGCGGCACCGTTGGCAGGAACGCCGAATGGATCTTCCATCGCTCCGTTTACTGCACCAAACGGTGCGCTCGCTGGATCCGCAGCTCCGAATGGATCAGCTCCGACTTCGGGTTCCGCGGCACCAAACGGGTTCGAACTTGGCTTCGCTTCCGGATTTGCTTTCTCGTCTCCGGCCGCATCTTTTGCTGGCGCGGAAAGGTCACGATAGAACGTTGGCATTTCCGCTCCCGCCGGTCGCAGGCACTGGACCGTGCCACCGCTGCTGACCAGATAAATCCGATTGGTTTCTGGATTCGAAACCACCCGGTCGATGAAGACGCTCCCTCCGGTACTGATTGATTGTCCGCTGTCCGGGCTCAAAATGGTCAGCAGGCCTGCCATGGTTCGTCCGAAGTAGTAGTTTCCTGCGTGAGCAAAAACCGAATCGATATTTGTTGCGGGCGAAGCCCATACCGGCAATCCATCGGTAGCGCTGAGGCAATAAAGATTTCCATAGCTACTGGCGATCAAGACATGTTCACCGGTTACGTAAGGGGCCTGATAGAAAGGTTCTCCAAAGCTGCGATTCCAGAGCACGTCGCCTGACCGCGAGGCACGAATGCCATAGACTCGACCAGCCGTGGAGCCCAAAAAAAAACGTTCATCACTGGCCGCGGTCACACCGCCATCCGCGTTGCCATCGATGTTTAGCCGAAACAGGGTGGAAGGAGTTCCCGCGGTTTCCATGACATAGAAGAACCCGCGTTCGGTGGTCCATCCGATCTTGGATGACGTGGGGTAGCGAGTCGGTTTTGCGAGCGCTTGACCGGCGAAGATTTCTAGGTTTGGCTGACCGGGTGAGTCCTCATAGGTATAACATTCCAAACCGTTGCGAGTGTTCGGAATGACGACATACGTTTCAGTGTTGGTCGCACCGATGATGGGGATGTTGTCGAGCCTTACCGGTGGCAGTGGTCGTCCTCCGGCAGCGACGCTATTTTCCATGGCCCGCTCGTCTGAGATCACGCGATACATGGTTGTTCCATTGATCACGGTCACATAGCCATCGGAGATTCCAAGCGTTCCATAGCCGTTCTGCGGTTGCCCGACGCGTACGTTCCAAAGCACTTCGCCGGTTTCGGCATCGTAAGCCCAAAGGCCACCATCCCTACCAAGCATGTATAAGCGAACTTGCTTAACTTTGGTGGAACGAATGGTTGCTTCGATTCCGCGTCGTTTTAATTTGAGCACATCCATCCGAGCCAATCGGTCCGCTTCCGATGCACCGATCTCGACTCCGTAAGCATTCTTGCTATCGGTTGCAATTCTTCGAAGCACATCCGAATCGCTTGCAACCTCTCCGGGCTTTAAGTTGCGAACGACCTCGATGTATCCGCGTTCCTTGTTTCTCTGCACCCAGACTTGCATGTCAATGATCGAATCAGCACCACCCACGGTTCCCGTTTGACGATGCCACGATTCAACCATCCCGAGACGGTCTGCTGCCGCTGGCGACAACAGATCGCCGGCGGTGGTGATCGAAGGGAGAGCGAACGCGAAAGCTGCGAAGGCGAGCAGATAACGATTCATGGCAATCAATGAGAACAGCGGAACGAGTTGTTTTGACACCTGCATTGTAGTCGTCAAATGTCTGGGAAGCGAGAAAAACGGTCGTGGGCGTCCGGACGAAGGAACCGTTTTTGGCGGTTGTCGCAGCTAGGAGGGTGGTTTTGGGCCGCTTGATAAGGTCAGGACAGTTCCCCTGGTGGTGAATGCGTTTGATTATTGGCAAACTGCTGTTCCCGTTAATTTTGATTCACCTGCCCGCTGCACCCCTGACCAAAGACGTTCCACACGATGACGGCTCGACTGACATGCCTCTTGGGACTGATCGTATTTGTGTTTTTGGCTTGGATCATCAGCGAGAATCGCCGCCGGTTTCCATGGCGAGTTGTCATCGGCGGAGTGTTGTTGCAATTGACGCTGGCGATGTTCGTTCTACGTACGTCACTCGGTCGCGGTTTGTTTGACGCAATCGGCGCCGGTTTTGAGCGGGTCATGGCGAGTGTTACCGCGGGAACAGGATTTCTTTTTTCAGCCGGAGGTGATCAATCCCTTTTGAAAACGTTTGCGTTCGGCGTCCTCCCAACCGTGATTTTCTTTTCTTCGCTAATGAGCATTCTTTATCACATCGGAATCATGCAGAAAGTGGTTGGCCTGCTTGCGGTTGTGATGAGAGTCACGCTCGGAACCAGCGGAGTGGAAACGCTAGCCGCGTCAGCGAACGTATTTGTGGGGCATACCGAAGCTCCGTTGGTCGTCAGGCCGTATTTGGCAACCATGACGCGAAGCGAGCTATGCGCGATGATGGTCGGTGGTTTCGCGACCGTGACCGGCGGATTACTTGGCGTTTATGCCGGAATGGGGATCGACATCTCGCACCTGCTAACAGCCTCGGTGATCAGCGCGCCGGCTGGGTTGTTGATTGCAAAAGTAATGGTGCCGGAAACCGTAGATCGCTCCAGAACATCACCAGACGGTGAAACGCCAGACGATGCGACTTTGATGCCGGAAGCGATCACGATGTCCACGTCAAACAATAACTTGATAGGCGCCGCGGTCGAAGGTGCTTCCGACGGATTGAAGTTAGCACTTAACGTGGGAGCGATGTTGATCGCATTCTTAGCGCTGATTGCGCTCATCGATGTTTTGTTGGCAACGGTTTCCGAAGCGTTAACCTGGATGACTCACCGCGAGATTCCTGTAGTCACGTTGGGCGGCATCCTTGGGTATGTTTGCTCGCCGCTAGCGCTATTGATGGGAATCCCGAGTGACGAGTGTTTGGCGGCGGGGGAATTGATCGGAATCAAGACGGTTGCCAATGAATTCATCGCTTACGCGGAACTGGGTCGAATTGCGACCAGTGAATCACCAAGCTTGTCACCCCGCACAATTCAAATATTGACCTACGCTCTCGCGGGTTTTTCTAACTTTGGCGCGATCGGAATCCAAGTCGGTGGAATTGGTGGTTTAGAACCCAGTCGCCGTCTTGAGTTATCACAATTAGGGCTAAAGGCGATGTACGGCGGATTGCTCGCGTGCTGCATGACCGGCGCCGTAGCTGGATTTTTGTTGTAAGTGCAGCGGATAGTTTGATGCAGAAACGAAAGAAGCGTGCCTCCATGGGAAGCACGCTTTTCAAGATGTGAACAATCACGGCTGTGATGATTCCCGGCACCTCAGGCCGTGATTTGGTTCTCTTTAGAATTCGATGGTCGTACCAAGGTCGATGCCTTGAACGAAGAAGCCTTTGTCCTGGATGGCGAAGTCCGTCTGGCGGTCTTGTACACCGTTCAAGTCGAACTCCAGGTTGCGATCGATCTGCTCACCTGACAGAGCGACGTTGTTCCAATACAGAAAGCTGTACCCGACCGTAAAGGTGACGCGATCACGGAATCGATAGCCAAGCTTTAGATTCATTTCGGGAGCGAATGTGAAGACGTCTTGATCGAAGGTTCCGTTTGTTCCACCGGCGAACAATCCGTCGCCAAAGTTAACCACGGGCGAGATGTTAGATGCCTGAGTCGTCGCGTTGCCGGAAATATCAACTGTCTGGCTCATATTCCCAAGATGAACTTTGGTGAGCGATCGAGCGACCCAGCGACCACGACGCAAAATCGTTTCCGCACCGATTTGACCACCATGAAACTCGTTGGTGGTATCGAACGTGTCGCGGAACGTTGTGGTGCCACCATTGCCTGGTAACTGTGTCAACGACGCGTTCAGGTTCAGATGGTCATCAATTCCGAAGTACGAGTATCCGCCGATTAAGTCGGTATGGAATTCTTTTCCGCGTCCTAGATTTAGTCGGCCGTATACTTCGGCGGCAATCATATCCAGCGAGGATTCTCCAGAAACTGATCCCAAAAAGCCAGGGACGTTTCCATCCTGTAAGGCGATGATCGCTGCGTTCTCACCAAAGCCACTCGTGTCCAAGAAAGGAACACCGATCGAGAAATTAGTACCATCGTCAGACAGATTGTAGTTGTCATCATCTTCCGCCAGAATCCAAAATCGACCACCGATTCCGAAATTGCCGTTACCGAAGTACCGACCGATGTCACCGCGAAAACCCGGTGAAAGGTTATTGCCGAACTCTTCGCCAATCGTCGTGATACCAGGTGTGGTCAAAAACGGCAATTCGCCTGCAGGAGCAACAACGGCTAGTGGTGGAGCGCTGCGAGCTTGTGGGAACCACAAAAGCGTTTCCGCTTGGATCCACATGTCGAGGCACTTTCCGCTCATCATCTTCGTCATCTGACTGCGAGTCGAGCAACCGCCACCACAGCTTCCCCCACATCCACCGTTGCAGGACGGCTCGGAGTAAGACGGCGCGGAAAGCGTGTGCAGCTTGCGGAGGCCTGCGGGTTGATAGGTCGCCGTGGTCGGCGAATGAAGCGCCGCAGCTCGTACGCCGGGCATCTCCACGGGGGCGATCGGTTCGTCGCCGATATGCGCCGAAGATGACGCCTGGTAAACACCGCCATCTTCTTCAGATAGAAGCCCCGATGAATCGTCAGCGTTCGCTGATTCTTCTCCGAAGTATTCGGCTTCGGAATCGCCGACGTATGTATGGTTCTGGGGATCAGCGGCGAATGAGGCGGAGGTTGACAGCAAAACCGCCATCATCGTCAACCCGCGCAAAAAGATTCTCATGGTTGGTTCTCGAAGGTCCGGGAATACTACTACGACCTGCAGATCACGATCGACAGTTTTGACCGTTGCATCCAGAACCTTCCGAACCGCAGTGAAACATGACGCAGCTTGCGCACCTTAACTCGCTTTAGCCCGTTTTTCACGAACTCGTCGGCCGCTCAATCCGTTAAACTAAGGGGGATTCCCAAGAATGACTTACTTATTTGGTTGCCATGACGACTTTCCCGACCGCTTCCTCACGTGCGACCGGATCTCGTGCGATCGATGATAACCCTGCACTGCAGCCAAACGAACTTCCCGTTGGTGGCATGGCGGGCGATCTTGCACTGAGAACGATCGAAGTCGCATCGGATGTGACGTCTGATGGAGTTGCCGTTTCGCCAGCCGCTGGAGACGCCGAAGCGAACGAGAAACCAGCAGTCAAGGTTTCAAACCAAGTGCGGTTCGGGCTCGGTGGGTTGTCGTTTCGAATGGCCCGATGGCGAAAGATGCTGCGCCGCATCAATGAACTTGAGCCGACGCTGATCAAGGAACCGGATATCGAGCTGAAGAAACGAAGTCTTGCGCTTCGTTATCGCGCGATGTCCGGGGAAAAGCTGTCGTCGATTCTTCCCGAAGCCTATGCACTGGCGCGGGAAGCCGGTCGGCGAGCGTTATCGATGCGGCACTACGACGTGCAAATGATCGGTGGGATTGCGCTGTACGAAGGTTGCATTTCTGAGATGCAAACCGGTGAAGGCAAGACTCTCACCGCAACCTTGCCTTTGTATCTAAACTCGCTCATCGGCAAAGGTGCGCATCTCGCGACGGTGAACGATTACCTTGCGAAGCGTGATGCGGAATGGATGAGACCGCTTTATGAAATGCTGGGAACATCGGTCGGCGTCATTCAAACGCCCGATGATCAAGGCGCACGCCGGACGGGCTATGCAGCCGCCGTCACTTACGGAACGGCAAAAGAGTTTGGGTTCGACTTCCTCAGAGACCGGTTGCTGATGCGAGCTCAGAACCGACTCCAAACCGAGATGCTGGGCGATGGGGGAGGCTTCAATCAGGCGGGCGACTCCGTCGTGATGCGTGGAATGCATTTCTGTCTCGTTGACGAAGCGGATAGCATCTTGATTGACGAAGCGAGAACACCGTTAATCATTGGATCTATCGAGGACAATGTCCGCGACCAAATTGTTCAAGGTTACCGCTGGGCCGCAGAGATCGCTCCTCAATTTATTAAGGAAGAACATTTCTATATCGATGATGAAACCAAACGCTTTGAACTGACCGCACGAGGCCGCCAGAAAGTCCGGTCGCTTCCAAAGCTTGATCTCGTTCGCACCATGGGCTTGGTCGATCTTTACGAGTTCACGGAGCGAGCGATCAAGGTGCATCAAGAGTTTATTCTCAACAGGCAATACTTGGTCCGCCCGGGCGAAAAGGGCATCGATGAAATCGTCATCGTCGACGAGTTCACGGGACGTTTGGCCGAAGGTCGAAAGTGGCGAGACGGAATTCACCAAGCGATCGAAGCGAAAGAACAAATTGAAATCAGCGTGCCGACGGGACAAGCCGCGCGGATCACGATCCAAGATTTATTCTTGCGTTACGAACATTTGGCGGGCATGACCGGCACCGCAGCAACGAGCGCCGGTGAGCTGCGCCGCATCTATCGAACGCCTGTATTGAGAGTCCCAACGAATCGACCGCCTCGACGCGAACGACTGCCGGATCGCGTTTACGCGACGGCTTTAAAGAAGTTTGAAGCGATCGTGGAAGAGGTGATCACGATTCACAAAACGAGAAGACCGATTTTGATTGGAACTCGTTCCATCGATAAAAGCGAAGTGATTTCGAGACTCCTCGATCAGGCGGGAATTGAACACGAAGTTCTCAACGCAAACAAAGTCGCTGAAGAAGCAGAGATTGTCGCTCGCGCCGGCGATTGGGGAAAAGTGACCGTGGCCACGAACATGGCCGGACGAGGTACCGACGTCAAAATTGCACCGCCGATCGAACTGGTAGGTGGGATGCATGTCATCTGCACCGAGCTTCATGACGCCGCTCGAATCGACCGCCAGCTGATCGGTCGCTGTGGACGACAGGGCGACCGCGGATCCTATCGCCAATACCTTTCTCTCGATGACGACATCCTGAAGAACGGCCTCGGGCCAGCCAAAAGTGAGAAGCTTTCCGCAATGGGAAAAGCCCAAGCCGCAGCGGGCGCTCTATCCAAACTGGATAGCTACTCAGCTCTCTTTGGCAAGGCACAGCGGCGAGTGGAGCGAAAACATTTTCGTGACCGAATGGTGTTGCTGCACCATGAAAAAGAACGCAAGAAGATGCAGCGAGAGATCGGGCAAGACCCCTATCTCGACACGCCGGATTAGCCGCGATTAATCCTCCTGATGCTCGATATTAGCCAGTGCTAACATTGAACGTCGCTAGCGTCTACAGCGTGAATAAAGGAACAAATGTCGGGACGTTCTTCGTAGAAATGGATCCCAAACTATCGACCGTTCCAGGATCGCCGAGTCCTTTTGGATCATGGGGAGCACTGGGAACTCGAGCAAACAAAGAGACGATTTCGCAAAATTTTTGGCTCTTCCGCAAAATCTGTGGGTAGATTCAGATTGGTTTTCAGTAGCGTTTCAGGGTTGGCACAATCTTGAGGTCTTCGCCCATGCTGAATCCAGGGCGGGGAATTTTTTTAGGCA
>Ga0105050_10002232_pt1 | contig 27995 bp, 33 predicted proteins | sample FRY01_FD_78088 | JGI IMG/M metagenome (GOLD analysis project Ga0105050, IMG submission 78088) | Freshwater microbial communities from Lake Fryxell liftoff mats and glacier meltwater in Antarctica - FRY-01 | ecosystem: Environmental > Aquatic > Freshwater > Ice > Glacier meltwater ...
CAACCTCATGCGACGATCGCCAGCCAAAGACTCCATGCGACTCAAACGCAAAGTCGCAGCCTGGAACGACAACTTCCTCGTCAGCCTCATCGCGCAATGAAAAACTCACCCGATTCCCCTGTGCCGGTGGTCGGGGTTAGGGCGAGCAGACCAAGGCCGCTGCGGGTCACGCCAAAGGTGAACAGCGCAACGGGCAGCACCGGTGTCAGGATCACTATGATCCGGTTCAGCGGATCATGCAGCAGCGCCTCGGCTTTTGGGAACAGGCCGAGACCGGGCGGCGTGGGGCAGGGTGGGGATCATTGGCCACAACGCGAGCGCGAGTGGCAGGTCGGACTACGCCATCCCAAGCCAGCAGACCGCCCCCTCCGTCAGAGAGGGTGGCAACGCATGGGCCACCTGTCGGTTCACCGAATGGTGCGCGGGCGTGGGCTCGGCTGTCATAAAACCACCAGATCCCAACCGGAGACACCAGCGGCAGGACCAGCCACACAGGCCGCAGCACATCGGGCGGGGTGGCCCGCGCCTGCACCACAAGCCCCGAGAAGTTTCGTATCACGGCGATCAGCAACACGAGGTGCAGCGCCCTGTGGTGTGACCCGAATACCCACCGCCCCGCCAGATAACACAGCCGCACATCGCTGCTCAAGGGCACTGGCCAGCCGTTGCCGAACCCGGCTGTCGGGTCGGTTTCCAACGCGGTGCAATTCGCCAGCCAGACCAACAGCGCCCCGGCCCTGCCCCAAGTGCCGCCCGCAGTGGCAAGATCAGGTCGGTGCGATTGTAGATCCTCGTTCCAGCCTTACCGGCTCGAACGTCTCCTTTCCTCGAACGTCTTATTGCCAAGGTAGAAAACGAACGGCGGCATCGGCAGACAGGATGCCCCGGCCACGAGGGTCAGGCCAACCGGGCTCTGCTGCGATCCAGTCGGGCAGGGTCAGAACGGCTATTCGGCCTTCCAGCGCGTCGTAATAGCTGGACGGCGACAGGTTGATCCAAGCCATCGCCGTGGCGATGCCCCCCAGCAAAGCCAAGGCACAGTGATGCACAGAGGACGCGACGCGATATTTGGGATCGGTTCCGAAGGAGGGGCTGGTGCGGGCCGGTTTGGGGGCTTGGTGTGGGGACTGGCGCGGGGGGCTGGTGCGGGCCGGTGTGGGGGCTTGGCGCGGGGGCTGGTGCGGGCTGGTGTGGGGGCTGGTGCACGAGGTAACACTTAGGCGGCGTCGATTTAGTTTACCCACAGCTTGCGATCCCGGCAAGGTCAGGACGTGCGCGCGGCGCGAAGGCGGGGTAAGGTGTGCCACCGTAGCATCCGCGAAAGCCCCTATGCAGCCGTACCATCCCGAAGACGCGATTGCATCGCTCGGCACCGCCTTGCGCGCCTGCACCCTGTGCCGCGACCGGTTTGCGGCGACGGCAACGGCGCATGCGCCGCGCCCGGTGGTGTGGTTCAGGCCGTCCGCGCAAATTCTGGTGGCGGGGCAGGCTCCGGGTGCGCGGGTACATGTGTCTGGCATACCGTTCGACGACGCCTCGGGGGACCGGTTGCGCGACTGGATGGGGGTTTCGCGCGAACAGTTCCATGATCTGGCGCGGGTGGCGCTGGTTCCGATGGCGTTCTGCTTTCCGGGCTATGATGCCAAGGGGTCCGATCTGCCGCCGCCCGTTTTGTGCGCGCAGACATGGCGGGCGCAGGTTCTGGCTGTGCTGCCGGGGTTACGCCTGCGGCTATTGGTCGGGGGGGCCGCGCAAAGGTGGCACTTGGGGAATGGCTCTGTTACGCCGACGGTCGCAGGTTGGCAGCTTCATGCGGCAGGCGGGACGTATCCGCTGCCACATCCTTCGTGGCGCAACACCGGCTGGTTGCGGAAAAACCCGTGGTTCGAAACCGATCTGGTGCCGGATCTGCGGCGGGCGGTGGCCCGTGTTCTAAAGGACGAGTTATGACGCCGCTTGACCATGCCCATGCCGTGATGCAGGCCGATCCCGACGACGAGCGGGCAGCATTGCGGTTTTATAGACTGCTGACCGATACGCCGTTGCTGCTGCTGCTGGACCGCGAGCCGGTCGCGGAAAACATCGAGCCGCGGGTGTTCGATCTGGAAACCGGACCGGTGTTGCTGGCGTTCGACAGTGCTGACCGGATGGCCGCGCTGGCCGACGGGCCGCTGGCCTATGCCGAGTTGCCGGGGCGGGTGATCGTGGCGCAGATGGCAGGGCAGGGGGTGGCACTGGGGCTGAACTTCGGGTCAGATGCACCATCGGAAACCCTGCTGCCGCCCGAAGCGGTGGAATGGTTGGCGCAGATGGTGGCAGCGCCTGCGCTGGAAGAGGTGCAGGCGGTGCCGCAAGGCTTCTTTGTGCCGCGCAACCTGCCGGGGGCTTTGATGGATGCCCTGACTTTGACGGTCGCAGCGGCTCCGGGACTGGCGCGGGTGGCCTATTTGGTAGGCGTGCGCTATGGCGACGGGCGTGTGGGGCATATGCTGGCCATTCTTGACGCCTACCCTGAAGCGCGCGCGCCATTGGCGCAGGCGCTGGCGCAGGCGATCGGGTTTTCCGGGCTGGAGGCGGCCGAGATCGACGTAACCTTTCTTGACGGCGCAGACCCGGCGGTGCGCGGGATTGCCGGGGTGGGCGTGATGTTCGAGTTTCCGCCCGAGCGAGTGGCAGCATCTGCCGCCGTGCCGGCGGCGCCCGGCAGCGATCCGGACAAGCCGCCTCGGTTGCGATAAAATTGGGGTATAATGATACCCCATTCATAAGTGTATGATTTTGCTTTATTTAATAATAAAGGGCTGCCTTGACCGAGCGCGCAGGATCGGCGATACACGCCCCATACAAAGAACCGGGGGCGCTGCCCCTGCCTCATCTGATGGGCCTGACAATGAAAACCTTTACCGCAACGCCTGCGGATATTGAAAAGAAGTGGATCCTGGTCGACGCCGAAGGCATCGTTCTGGGCCGTCTTGCGACAATCGTCGCCAGTATCCTGCGTGGCAAGAACAAGCCGACCTTCACACCGCACATGGACATGGGCGACAACGTGATTGTCATCAATGCTGACAAGGTGCAGATGACCGGCAACAAGCGCAACGACAAGATCTATTACTGGCACACCGGCCATCCGGGCGGCATCAAGCAGCGCACCGCGCGGCAAGTACTGGAAGGCGCGCATCCAGAGCGTGTCGTGGTCAAGGCCGTTGAGCGGATGATCACCCGCAACCGTCTGGGCCGTGTACAGATGACCAATCTGCGGGTTTATGCCTCGGCTGAACATCCGCACGAGGCGCAGCAGCCCACCGTTCTCGACCTCGCGTCGATGAATCCCAAGAATACCCGGAGCGCATGAGCATGGCCGAAATCAAATCTCTGGACGATCTGAAGTCCGCAGTCTCGGGCGTATCGGCTGCCGAAACCGTCGCGGCGGCAATTGCCCCGCGTGTGGCCGTGCGTGACAAGCTGGGTCGGTCCTATGCAACAGGCAAGCGAAAGAACGCGATTGCCCGCGTGTGGATCCGTCCGGGTTCAGGCAAGGTCGTGGTCAATGGCAAAACGATGGCGGAATACTTCGCGCGTCCGGTGCTTCAGATGATCCTGAGTCAGCCGTTCACGGTAGCAGGCGTTGAAGGCCAGTTCGACGTGATGGCAACAGTCGCCGGTGGCGGATTGTCGGGTCAGGCCGGTGCTGTGAAGCATGGCGTGTCGAAGGCCCTGCAATTGTATGAGCCGTCATTGCGCGGCGCGCTGAAAGCCGCAGGCTTCCTGACCCGCGACAGCCGCGTGGTGGAACGCAAGAAATACGGCAAGGCGAAAGCGCGCAAAAGCTTCCAGTTCTCGAAGCGCTGAGTTTACCTGCAGAATGCAAAGGGCCCGAATCACTGTGGGCCCTTTTACTTTTGTGCCGGATCAGGCGAAACATTTGGCCGGGCTAGGCAAAGCCGCACGATAAAAAATGGGCCGGGCGAACCCGACCGCACGAAAAAAAATAGGGCCGGGCGAACCCGACCCCAGTCAGGGGGACTGCTCAGGAAAGTCAGTCCTTCCAGAAAGGTTTCGCAGCCTCGGCCTGTGCCGAAAACGGGTCGAGTCCGATGTCGCGCAAGTGGTGCGCGGGCAGGTTTGCAAGGCTGTGGCGGCTGCGGTGCCGGAAGTCCCAGGTCAGGATCAACGTCATCAGGGATGACCCTGCACGCGCAAGGATAATTTGGGGCCGGTTGAAGTCGGGCAGCGTAGTCTGGGTCAGCAGCATTGCACACCTTGCATTGTAACGATACAAATTTACTTGTCTGTCTAAATATAGATACAATGCAAACATACTGACTCACCAGCGGTTTATTGTGATGAATACAATCTGGAATCCTGATATAACGCAGCATGGCGGCCCCAAGTATCGTGCGTTGACCGATGCGTTGCGGGCCGATGTCGTCGCGGGTGTTTTGCCCGGCGGCGCGCAGCTTCCCACGGTGCGTGATTTGGCGTGGCGGCTGTCTGTCACGCCCGGCACCGTGGCGCGGGCCTATCAGGCGGCCACGGCCGAGGGGTTGTTGAAGGCGACGGTCGGACGCGGGACGTTCGTGGCCGAGCGGGACCAGCGGGCCGATGCCGAACCATCATTGTCGATCGAACAGGAACTGTGCGATGGCACGCTGGATCTGCGGTCGCCGCGCTTGCCCGAGGCAGGTCAGACTGTGGCGATAACCGCGGCCTTGCGTCGAATTTCCAGCGATCTTGGGTTGGATTGGCTGAACTATACCAGTCAGGACCAAGAAGCCCCGCTGCGTGCGGCGGTCTGCGATTGGCTGGCAGGACGCGCAGTGGGACCGTTATCCCCGGATCATGTGATGCTGACCAACGGCGGGCAAAACGCGATCCGGCTGGTGTTTGATGCCACTCTGACGGGTGAGCGTCCTGTTGTTTTGACCGAGGCGCTGGCCTATCCCGGCTTTCGCTATGCCGCACGGCTGGCGCGGGCCGAGGTGGTCGGCGTGGCGATGGACCGCGAAGGGCTGCTGCCCGATGCGATGGAAGCGGCCTGCAAGCGGCATCATCCTCAGGTCTTGTGCCTGACGCCTCAGGCGCAGAACCCGACGGTGGCTTGCATGGGCGCGCTGCGGCGGGCCGAAATTGTATCCATCGCGCAACGCTACAATCTGCAAATTGTCGAAGACGAATGTTACGCGCCGTCCAGTCCGGGCGAAGAAACCCTGCGTGCGATGGCGCCTGAGCGGACGTGGTATATCGGCAGCCTGTCAAAATCGGTGTCGGCGGCGTTGCGTTTTGGTTATGTGTTGTGCCCGCCAGATCGCGGGGCGGCGGCGCGGTCGATTGCCACGCATCATTTCTTTGCGTTGCCGTTGCCGTTGTCGGCGCTGTGTCTGGACCTGCTGCGCAGCGGCGAGGCTGACCGATTGCGCGCAGCCGTGGGGGTCGAGATGGCGCGTAGGGTTGGCCGCGTTGCGCTGCGACTGGGTGGCTATGATCTGGGCTGGCAGGCGGGGATCCCGTTTGTCTGGCTGCGCCTGCCGCAAGGGTGGCGCGCTTCCAGCTTTACCCGGATGGCCGAGGATGCAGGAATCCTGTTGCGGTCGGCGGATCAATACGCGCTGATCCATGATCAGGTGCCGCATGCCGTGCGGCTTGCGATACCCGGGCAGACGACGATGGCCGAGTTGGAGGCCGGTCTGGCCTCGTTGACGCGACTGTGGCCAACCCGCCGTCTGACATGGCTGTTTAGCTGGAAAATCGCCTAATTCGGGGGCGTCTGCCGCGTATTTTCGCCCAAGCTTGCGCCATCTGCTGCGTTTTTCGCAGCCTTGTCCCGTTGTTTGCGTACATTCAGGGCTTTTCAGGCCAAGGGTCATGTGTAAGAAATAATCAAAAGCGCGTAAAGAGCAACGTCTGAACAGGGGGCCTGATGGGCAAAGACGGATTGCTGAGCCGGATCAGAGGGTCAGAGGCAGCAAGCGGTCTTGCGCTGATCAGCCCGACGGCGATCTATGCGGTGTTGCTGCTGGCTGGACCCTTGACGGCCGTGCTTTTGTATTCCGTGCTGACCGACGGGCCGAACCGGGTCGAGTGGGACTTCAGTTTTGCCAATTACGTCGAGGTCTGGTCGAGCCCGATCTATCGGTCGATCATGCTACGGTCGCTGACGGTATCTTTTGCCGTGACGGTGGTGACGGTGCTGGTCGCCTATCCAATTGCCTATTTCGTCAGCTTTCACGTCTCGCCGTCACGCAAATCGATCTGGCTGTTCCTGATCACCATTCCGTTCTGGACCAGCTATCTGATCCGGGTGTTCCTGTGGAAGGTGATCCTTGGCTACAACGGGGTGTTCAGTTCGGGGCTGGAGTTTGCGGGCATCACCAGCGGTCCGATGTCGTTCATGACGGATGCGACGAGTGCGATGATCGTGACGCTGGCGCATGCCTATGCGCCGTTCGCCATCCTGCCGATCTTCGTCGCACTGGAAAAGATCGACCGATCGTTTCTGGAGGCGGGGCAGGATCTGGGCGAGACGCGGCTGACGACGTTCTTTCGGGTGACGCTGCCCTTGTCGATGTCGGGGGTGATTGCCGCCGTGCTGATCGTGTTCATCCCGACCATCGGCGACTATGTGACGCCCGATCTGATCGGGGGCGGCAAGTTTCCGATGATCGCCAACATGATCGAGGTGCAGATGCTGAAACTGGACAACAAGGCACTTGGGTCGGCGCTGGCGGTATCGGCCATGATCATCGTGGCGGTGGTCAGTCTGATCTTCCTTGCGCTGAACCGACGCTTTCTTGGGGCTGCGAAATGAAACAGGGACCTGGTCTGCGCATCTACGCCATCGTCTATCTGGTCTTCCTTTACGCCCCCATCCTGCTGCTGCCGATGTTTGCTTTCAACAACAGCAGGGTGATCGCCTTTCCGCTGAGCGGGTTTTCCACCCAGTGGTTTGTGGCGATGTGGGAAGACGAGCAGTTGTTCCGCGCGCTGCGCAATTCGATGATCATCTCGTCGTCCACAGCGATCTTTGCGACCACGCTGGGGATTTTTGCGGCGCGCGCTACCACGCGCTATCGGTTTCCCGCCAAGGGAGGGCTGATCGCGCTGATCATGCTGCCCCTGGTGTTGCCGGAGATGATCGTGGCGATGTCGCTGCTGGTCGTGCTGCTGTGGATAGGGATACCGCTGTCGATCTGGACGATCATACTGGGCCACATTCTGCTGTGCACGCCGTTCGCAGTGGCTATTCTGTCGTCGGCGTTTCAAAGCCTAGACAAGTCGCTTGAGGAGGCGGCTTACGATCTGGGCGAGGGGCCGATCTCGACGTTCCGGCTGATTATTCTGCCCTTGGTAATGCCGGGGATCATTTCGTCATTGCTGATCTGTTTTACCATCAGTCTGGACGAATTCATCGTGGCCTATTTCCTTGGCGGCACCGACACGCCGCTTTCGGCCTATATTTACGGCCAGTTCCGGTTTCCGGCGCGGGTGCCTGCGATGCTGGCGCTGGGGACAATTCTGGTCATGGTGTCGATCCTGCTGTTGTCGATCGCCGAATATTTCCGCCGTCGTGGTCTGGCCAGGACGGGTGCAAAAGATACCGGAGGCTTCCTGTGAACGTGACACTCGACAAGACGCGATCGGATTTGGCCCGATCTGACATGATCGAATTTCAGGACGTGCACAAATATTACGGCGACTATCATGCGCTGCGCGGGATCACCGCCACGATCAAGGAAGGAGAGTTCTTCTCGCTTTTGGGCCCGTCTGGCTGTGGCAAGACCACGCTGCTGCGCACGATTGCCGGGTTCGAGGGGATTTCTTCGGGGGCCGTGATGATCGACGGCAAGAACATGGCCCGGGTGCCTGCCAACGCGCGGCCAACCAACATGGTGTTCCAGTCCTATGCGATCTTTCCGCATCTAAGCGTCGAGCAGAACGTGGGCTTCGGTCTGCGGCGCGACCCGCGAACAAGTGCGCAGAAGACAGCGGCGGTGGCCGAGGCATTGGAAATGGTCGGGCTGAAGGGGTTTGGCGGGCGGGCGGCGCACGCGCTGTCGGGCGGGCAACGGCAGCGGGTCGCACTGGCGCGGGCGTTGATCCTGAAGCCGAAGGTGCTGCTGCTGGACGAACCGCTGAGCGCGCTGGACAAGAAGATGCGCGAGCAGATGCAGATCGAATTGATCCGGTTGCAGCGCCAGGTCGGGATCACTTTCATTCTGGTGACGCATGATCAGGAAGAGGCGCTGGTCATGTCGGACCGGATCGCCGTGATGTTCGAGGGCGAGATCGCGCAACTGGCCGACCCCGAGACACTGTATCGCCGCCCCAATTCCAGGAAGGTCGCGGATTTCATCGGGACGATGAACTTCCTGCCCGCACGGATTTTGTCCGAGACGGGCGATGTCGTCGAGGTCGAGGCGCAGGGGTTTGGTGCGGTGACGCTGACGGCCGAACAGTGCACGGCATCGGGCAACGACAGCGCCGGGGCGATGGTGGGGTTCCGGCCCGAGACGTTGACGATCCTGTTCGATGGCCAGACGGGCACGGACCGCGAAACGATGGGCGTGGTCACCGAGGTCGTCTATTACGGCGACATGACTTATTACGACGTGCGGCTGGACGGGACCGACATGCCGATGCGGCTGTCGATGCGCAACGTGTTTGGCCGCCCGGTCCTGGATCTGGGCATGCGGACGCGGGTGGCCTGGGCACCCGGTGCATTGGTTTTGTTCCGGTAGGATTTGCCGAAAAGGCCGGGGGAGTTTCACACTCCCCCGGACCCCCTCGTGGGATATTTATGAACAGATGAAGTCGGGGGCGGTGTGACGGGTGGGTCAGTGGCATTCGGGCCTGAGCGGCCATCTGACTGGCTGACAGGGCGGCGTCTGGTGGTGATGCCTGACACGGTTTTCTTTCACGCGCGCGACAAGTTGGCTTCGGGGCTGGGGAAGGGGTTTTTCCAGCTGTTGGGAGCGCTTGCAGAGCATGCGGTGCAGGCAGGCTGGGGCGTCGAGATTGTCGAGTTTTCGGCGCGGGGGCAGGATCTTGCGGTGGCCAACCCCCGCCATTTGCATGTGTTCATGGATGATTGGCCGGTCTATGCGTCCAATGCGGTCCATTCGGTGCCGAGTTATCTGTAGGGGTTCTGGTATTTTGACGAGATCGGATCGCGCAACAACAGTTTGCAGCGGCTAAGGAAATTCGATCCGCGACCGATGAGCGGCGATTGGGCGATGGCGTTTCATGCCCGACTGGTCACCAGGTGTGTGCAGGGCAACCTGTCCAAGTTTCCGCAGGCCGACCGGCGGGATGAGGTGGTGGAGCCAGGGTGTCTGGCGTTCTTTGCGCAGGACTTCAAGGTGCCGCGCTATCACCGGCGTTATTTGAAAGTGACCGAAATGATCGAGGCTGCGATTGCGGTCAAGGGGCGGCGCGCGCTGTATATCAAGCCGCATCCCAACCAGACGCTGGAGGAGATTGAGGTTCTGGCGCGGTATCATCAGCCTTCGGCGGGGGTACATGTTACCAACGCGTCGATCCACGATCTGATTGCGTTGGCGGATTGCGTGTTGACTGTCACGAGCGCGGTGGGGTTCGAGGCGTTCTTGCACCGCAAGCCGGTGGTGTTGGGCGGGCAGACCGATTTCTGGCAGAACGCGATCACGCTGACCGATCCCGCGCGGCTGGCCGAGGCCGTTGAAGTCGCTGTGGCGCGGGAGTGGCCATACGAGAAGTTTCTGGTGTGGTTTTTGCGGCAAAATTGTCTGGAGGACAGCGTCGCGTCCTTGCCGCGGGTGTTGGAGCGGTTGGCGCGGAAGGGATTTTTCCAATCCGCGCCAGGTTTTTTTAATTACTTTTCGGGAATCAGGCCGCGAGGACTGAACCGAAGCACCACAAGCAGAATCACCCCCAGCGTCAGCAGGCGCATGTGCTGGGCGCTGTCGATCAAATGGGTTTTCAGTGCGCCGTCTGCCATGCCTGAAGCGACCGCACCCATGATGCCCGGCCCCACGGTTTCAACGATCAGCCAGAGCCAGCCGATCAGCAGCGCACCTAGCAGAGAGCCCCAGTTGTTGCCCGAACCGCCGACGATCACCATCACCCAGATCAGAAAGGTGAACCGCAGCGGGTTGTAGGTGCCGGGGGTCAACTGCCCCTCCATCGAGGTCATCATCGCCCCCGCAATACCGATCACCGCCGAACCGATGATGAAAACATGCAGGTGGCGGCGGGTGACGTGTTTACCCATCGCCTCGGCCGACACTTCGTTGTCGCGGATGGCGCGCATCATCCGGCCCCAAGGCGAGTTCAGCGCGCGTTCGGATCCCCAGATCACCAAGCCAAGCACAACGGCGAACAGGACCGCATAAAGCAGCTTGACCAGGATGGACGACGTCGTGACCGGGTCGAGGCCCCAAGTCGCCGCCCCGTCGAGAAAACTCGCAGTCTGTTGCAGATCCACCTCGTAGGGCACGGGCCATGGGCGCGGCAGGCCAGTCTGGTTCTTGACCCCGCGTGCGAGCCAATCTTCATTGCGCATCACCGCCACGATGATTTCGGCAATGCCAAGTGTGGCGATGGCAAGATAGTCCGACCGCAAGCCAAGCGCGATCTTGCCGATGGCCCAAGCGGCCAGTGCGGCCAGCACGCCGCCGATGGGCCAGGCCAGCAGGGACGGCAGGGCAAGCCCGCCGATGTTGCCGGCTGCAGCGGGGTCGTTGGATTCGACGGCCATCGCGGCGGGGTCGAAGAGATAGCGATACAGAAAAAATCCACCGATCAGCACGGCAAGCATCGCCGCAGTGCGCGTCCGGCCTTTTGGCAACCAGCCATAGACCACGATCGCAAGCCCGATCGCCGCTGCCCCCACGACAAGAGCGAACAGGATGCCCGGCCCCCCCACCGCCCAGCCTGCCGGAACGGCGGGGGCCGAGATCAGTACGACGGCAAGCCCGCCCAAGGCGGCAAACCCCATCACCCCGGTGTTGAACAGGCCCGCATAGCCCCATTGCATGTTCACGCCCATCGCCATGATCGCCGACAACAGGCACATGTTCAGGATCGACAGCGACAGGTTCCAGCTTTGCAACTGGCCGGTCAGGATGAACAGCACGGCGACCCCGGCGAACAGCCAGACATTGCGGGTCATACCGATTTCCCCTTGAACAGGCCCGTAGGCAGGAACAGCAGCACGATGATCAGGATGGTGAAGCTGACCGCAAATTTGTAGTCGGTGGACAGCAGTTGCACGAGGCTGTCGGGTGCCAGGTTTTCGGGCAGCCAGTAGCCCAGCACCTTTTTCCACGCATAGGTCACGGTCACTTCCGAAAACGCGATGACATAGCCGCCCGCGATGGCGCCGATGGGCGAACCGAGGCCGCCGACAATTGCCGAGGCAAAGATCGGCAGCAACAGCAGATAATAAGTGTAGGGTTTGAAGGATTTGTCGAGGCCGTAAAGAACGCCTGCAATGGCGGCAAGGGCGCCTGCAAGGATCCATGTCACCTGCACCACCCGGTCGGGGTTGATGCCGGACAGCAAGGCAAGATCCTCGTTGTCAGAAAACGCGCGCATCGACTTGCCGGTCCGGGTTTTTTGCAAAAACCAGAACAGGAAAGCCACGACGAGGATCGCCGTCACTACGGTCAGCACTTGTGTCGATTTGATCGCAAGGCCTTCAGATAGCCCGGTCATCGTCTTGAAGTCGCCTGCGGTGATGACAAACCGCGCGCCGTCGAGGAAATTCTGGTCATCGACGCCGATGATCAGGCGCACGATGCCGTTGGTCACGAACATCACTCCCAGCGACACGATCACCAGAATGGTCGATGCGGCTTTCTGGCGGCGGTAGAACCGATACACCACCCGGTCGGTCGCCAGCACGAACAGCGCCGTGGCCGCAATGCCGATGGGCAGGGCCAGCAGGGCCGTGGGCAGCACGCCAAGCGAGATGCCCATCGACTGGAACCACCAGGTGAACAGGATCGTCACCATGGTGCCGAAGGCCATCGTGTCGCCATGCGCAAAATTGGAAAACCGCAAGATGCCGTAGATCAGCGTGACCCCCAGCGCACCAAGCGCCAGTTGGCTGCCGTAAGCGAGGCCAGGGACGAAGACAAAATTAAGGAAGGCGATCAGGCCGTTCAGGAAATCCATCTCATCCCCCAAGGAAACTGCGGCGGACTTCCGGGTCGGCCATCAGGGCCGCGCCGGTGTCGGTGAAACGGTTGGCGCCTTGCACCATGACATAGCCCTTGTCGGCAATGGTCAGGGCCTGTCGCGCGTTTTGTTCGACCATCAGGATCGAGATTCCGGTGCGGGCGACCTCGATGATGCGGTCAAAGAGGTCGTCCATCACGATCGGGCTGACGCCTGCGGTGGGTTCGTCCAGCATCAGGACTTTCGGCTGGGTCATCAGCGCGCGCCCGACGGCAACTTGCTGGCGCTGGCCGCCCGAAAGCTCGCCCGCCGCCTGATAGCGTTTGTCGCGCAGGATGGGGAACAAGTGGTAAATTTGCTCCATCGTCTTGTTGATGTCGTCACGGCGCAGAAAGGCACCCATTTCAAGGTTTTCCTGCACGGTCATTGTGGTGAAGATGTTCTGGGTCTGCGGCACGAAGGCCATGCCTTTGGCAACGCGGGCCTGCGGGGTCAACGCCGTGATATCTTCACCGTCCAGCAGAACCCGCCCACCGCGCAGTTTCAGCATGCCGAACACCGCCTTCATCGCGGTGGATTTGCCAGCACCATTCGGACCGACGATCACGGCGATCTGGCCCTTTTCAACGGCAATCGTGCAGTCGTGCAGGATATTGGCCGAGCCGTAGCCGCCGGTCATCGTCTCGCCGATCAGGAAGGGGGCGGTCATTAGAAATTTCCATTCCCAATGGGATGGACATCGGATTGATAGCGCATTTTGCCAAGGTCGTTTCCGTCCAACTGTTGAACAAAATCCAGATGGCATGCCCAATGGTCCGGCGTGGAGCCTTCCTCTGATCTTGTGAGCGCTACAAACGCGGCGTTCTTCGACTGCAGGTAAGTTGCCAGCAAAACCCCGCCGTTGGTTGTTTCGTTGACGGCCTGAAATGTAACAGAAGCAACTTTGATTGGTGTCGCAGGCGACTTTGTTTCGACAGGTAAAAGATCAAAGTCCCCAAAGCCGGCTGCGAGCATTCCCCAATGCACTGCTTCTTTCTTACCCGAATCATCTAGCGCAGCTCTCAAGTCAATGCTGCGCAACAGCCAAGCCTGTTTCACACCAAGGCACTCTGGCCAGCGAAAAAACGGAACAATCGTGTCACGTTCCCCTGCGCGTGCGGACCAGCCTTCGGCGACGCTGCATTTACCACTTACCATCATACCCTGAAATCCGGTTGAGTTCGTGCAGCTATCAGGGCGTGGCAGGGGTCGACTCTCACCGAAAACGGCTCCGGCGTGCAGCACCACGATGCACGCGACGGGAAAAACTGCGCTCCTCATGCGGCCCCCTCCTTGGCCTTGTTCTTCAGGCCGGTTCCCAGATAGGCCTCGATCACCCGTTCATCAGCGCGGACCTGATCGGGGGTGCCTGTGGCCAGCACATGCCCTTCGGCCATAACGATAACCGGATCACACAGGCGGGCGATGAAATCCATGTCGTGTTCGATGACGCAGAACGTATAGCCGCGTTCGCGGTTCAGCCGCACGATTGCGTCGCCTATGGTGTTCAGCAAGGTGCGGTTCACGCCTGCGCCGACCTCGTCCAGAAATACGATCTTGGCATCGACCATCATGGTGCGGCCCAGTTCCAGCAGCTTCTTCTGACCGCCGGAAATCTGGCTCGCCTTCTGGTCGGCCAGATGGGAAATCGTCAAAAATTCCAGCACTTCGTCGGCGCGGGCGCGGATGCGGGCCTCTTCTTCAGCAACCTTGCGGCGGTTGAACAGGGCATTCATCAGCGATTCACCGGCTTGGGCTGCGGGCACCATCATCAGGTTTTCGCGCACGGTCATCGAGCCAAACTCATGCGCGATCTGAAAGGTGCGCAGCAGGCCCTTGGCGAACAGATCATGCGGCGGCAGGCCGGTGATATCCTCGCCGTCCATCATCACGCGGCCGCTCGTGGGCGGCAGACGGCCAGCGATCACATTGAAAAGCGTGGTCTTGCCTGCGCCGTTCGGCCCGATCAAGCCGGTGATCGACCCGGTTTCGATCTTGAGGCTGGCGCCGTCCACCGCGTGAAACCCGCCAAAATGCCGATGAAGGTCTATGACCTCGATCATCCCATACCCCCTAGCGCACCCCTGTCATTGTCCGCAGGAGCGGCGCAGGGGGTTTGTCAAATGCAACGGCCCGGGTCAACCCCGGGCCGTTCTGATTCGTTTCAGTTCAGCAGATCAACGGAAGCCGACCGTGGTCTGGACGCCGTCGATAACCTCGATTTCCTTATAGTTGCCTGCGGATTCGCCACCGCCGACCAATTCGACGTTTGATCCGCCGACATAGTCGATGTCGCCACCGTCCGCGAGGATCTGCAAGCCCTTGGCCAATTCGCCCGGGAAGATCTTTTCACCCGGTGCATTGGCCACTTCCATCACTTTGCCGGCAAACTCGGTGGACTTCGACGACTTGGCTGCCTGCATTGCCAGCATGATCAGCGCCGCAGCGTCATAGCTTTCGGTGGTGTAAGGCGAGTTCACGTCAAACCCGCTGGCTTTGCCGATTTCGTTCAGGGCCATCATGCCCGCAGACGCGGTGTCAGCCCCCGCGACCTGACCGAACGAGCCGTTCAGGCCGGGACCAACGGCAGGAGCAAGGCTGTCGCCAACCATCCCGCCCGGCAGGCCGAACTTGTCGAAAGCACCGGTGTCGAGGGCTGCCTTGATGATGCCCAAACCGCCCTGATCAAGATAGCCCGCGACAACCAGCATGTCGCCACCGGCGGCTGCCAAGGCACCCACTTCGGCGGTGTAGTCGGCCTTGCCGTCTTCGTGCGCAGCAACGATGGTGACTTCGCCACCCTTGGCCTTGAACTGGGCCACGATCGCCTCGGACAGACCCTTGCCGTAGTCGTTGTTGGTGTAAGTCATCGCGATCGACTTGATCCCGCGTTCAATCAGGATGTCGGCGGCAACTTCACCTTCACGGGCATCGGACGGGGCGGTGCGGAAGAACAGCCCGTCATCCTCTGCGGTTGACAGCGCGGGCGAAGTGGCCGACGGCGAAATCATCACGATGCCGTTCGGGCGCGCGACGTTTTGTAAAATGGCCCCGGTCACACCCGAACAGTCGCCGCCGACGATGGCGTTGACCTTGTCGGCGGTGATCATCCGTTCAGCGGCCGACGTGGCAGCAGCCGTGTCGATGGCGCAGGTGGTGTCGCCGCGCACGGAAGATACGGTCGATCCGCCCAGCAGCAGTCCGGACGCGTTGACCTCGGCAATCGCATTTTCAGCGGCCGCAGCCATTGAGGCGGTCAGCGATTCAATCGGGCCGGTGAAGCCGATCAAGATACCCAGTTTGATGTCTTCGGCAGCGGCGATCCCGCCAAAGGCGACGGTGGCCACGGAGGCCAGAAGCAGTTTTTTCATTTTATTCCCCATGTTGGACAGAAATCCTGCGATGAAATCTAAACTGCACTCTTTCAAAAGAAAAGCGTCTAAACGCAGTTGTTTCTGGCAGCGGGTGGCGAACAATCAGGCGTTGAACTTTACGTGTGCGGGCTTGGATACGTCGGCGCAAGGCCACAACTTGGTCTACCCAACGAGAGGAGTTTCCATGCACCGTGCCCTTATTTTGACTGCAGCGCTCGCGGTCCCGCATCTGGCGCAGGGACAGACCACTGTTCAAACCAGCGCCGGACCCATGCAGATCACCACAATGGCCACGGGGTTGGACGAACCTTGGGGGCTTGGCTTTTTGCCCGATGGCGGATTTCTGGTGACCGAACGGGATGGGCGGCTGCAACTGGTCCGCGACGGGCGCACCGTGTCGGTGGGCGGGGTGCCGGATGTGGCGGCGCGCGGGCAGGGCGGCTTGCTGGATGTGATGATCCCGCGCGATTTCGCAGTCAGCCGCGAAGTTTGGCTCAGCTATTCCGCCCCCCTGTCTGGCGGGTCGGCGACGGCAGTGGGCCGCGGGGTCTTGTCGATGGATGGAACGATGCTTGAGGGGTTCCAGATGATTTATGCCGGTGACGCGGTGTCCGGAGCGGCCATACACTACGGGTCGCGGGTGATCGAGGCCCCGGATGGCACGATATATCTGACGTCCGGCGACAGGGGAACCGGCCCGACAGGAATGGAGGCGCAGGACCCAGCGCTGATCGAGGGCAAGGTGATAAACCTGAACCGCGATGGCAGCCCTGCCGCGCGCCGCGATGGTTGGCGGGAGGGGGTCTATTCGCTGGGCCATCGCAACGCCCAAGGGGCGGCAATTGGGCCGGATGGATCGCTGTGGCTGGTGGAACACGGCGCACAGGGGGGTGACGAGTTGAACCGCGTAATCGAAGGTGCCAATTATGGCTGGCCGGTGATCAGCTATGGCGTGAACTACAATGGCAAGAAGATCGGGATTGGCAGCAACTCACCGGGTATGGAACAGCCGGAGCACTATTGGGATCCGTCGATCGCGCCGTCGGGTCTGATGTTCTATTCCGGCGCTTCAGTGCCCGATTGGGCGGGCGATGTGTTCACTGGCAGTCTGAAATTCGACTACATTTCGCGTCTCGATCCGCAGGCAGGCTATGCCGAGGAACGGATCAGCGCCCCGGAAACCGGGCGGGTGCGGGATGTCAGGGAAGCCCCGGACGGGTCAATCTGGTTTTTGTCCGTTGGCGATGGTGCCGTGTACCGCATGGCCCCCGTGACGCCGCAGGCGAGGGGCGGTTGACCGGCCACCGGGTTTTTACGCAAATCTCTTGACGAAATCGCGAGGCGCCATGAATATCGTTCAACTCTTTCGGAAAGGTTTCGCATGTGCCGGCCTTCTGCTTGCCTCGTCGCCCTGATTCTTGCGCTTTTGCCGGGTGGGGCAATGGCGGAACTTTATGGGGCGATCTCGTATTCGACCTCGACTGGCATGGCGGGGACGGCATGGAATTTTCAGACCGGATCGCTGGCCGAAACCGAGGCTTATTACAATTGCGGATATGACGATTGCGACACGCTGGTTGTGTTCACCCAATGTGGTGCCATCGCTGTGGGCGACGGGTATGTCTACGGCTATGGCTATGACCGTTCGCTGAACCGTGCAAGCAATATTGCCCTGCAGAATTGTGATGGGTACACCAGCAACTGCCAGATCACGGCCGCCTTCTGCAACAACGGATACTGAGCGTCAGATCGACAGTCGGACACCTATGCCGTTCCCCCCCTGCGCACCGCGTTCGCGGTAGGGGGTGGTGTTGTAATGGCTGCGGTAACATTTCGAGAAATGGCTGGGTGAAGCAAAGCCGCAGGCAAGTGCCACGTTGATAACCGAAAGTTCGGTCTGCATCAACAGGTTACGCGCCTTTTGCAACCGCAGTTCCATGTAGTATCGTTTGGGGCTGCGGTTCAGATAGCGGCGAAACAGCCGTTCCAGCTGGCGAGTGGACATGCCCACCTCCTCGGCCAGGTCGGCGGGGCTCATCGGGTCTTCGATGTTGTTTTCCATCATCTGGATGACTTGGCTCAGCTTTGGATGCCGCACGCCGATCCGGGTCGGAATCGACAGGCGCTGGGTGTCCTGATCGGTGCGAATGGTGGAATAGATCATCAGATCGGCCACGGTATTGGCCAGATCTTCGTCGTGATCGGCGGCGATGATCTTCAGCATCAGGTCGATGGAACTGATGCCTCCGGCGGTGGACCAGCGGTTGCCGTCCATCACGAAGACCGATTTGGTCAGCTTGACCTCTTGAAACTCTTCCAGAAAGCCATCCTGATTTTCCCAGTGGATCGTCGCCCGCTTGCCGTCCAGCAGCCCCGCCTTGGCCAGCGCATAAGACCCGGTGCAAAGGCCCCCGATCACCACCCCCCGGCGCGATTCGCGGCGAAGCCATGAAATCACCGGCTTGGTCGTCGTATGCTGAATGTCGATGCCGCCACAAACCAGAATTGTGTCGTCGCGCTCCACCTCGTCCAGTCCCATATCGAGCCGGAAGGTGGCACCATTCGAGCAGGTCTTTTCGACCCCGCCTTCGCCCGCCAGCGCCCATGTATAAAGCGGCTCTCCCATCACATGGTTGACCAGACGCAACGGCTCGATTGCCCCGGCAAAGTTGATCATGGTGAAACGGTCCAGCAGCAAAAACACAAAGCGCCGCGGTGTCGCCTTTTTGACGACAGCGGTAGCCTTGCGGGGGGGAGTGTACATGTTGCGACCTATCAGTGTCGGATTTGGCTGAAGGAAACAGGATTGGCGGTGGTCCGCAAGGGCGATCCGACGCGACATGTCGCCTTTCGGCCTTTGCAATGCGACGCCTTTTCCTTATACGCCAGCGGGACAACACCGAGGAGGGTTCACAATGACCAAGGCCCACACGACGATGGGATGGACGAAATCGGACTGGAGGGCAAAGCCGCGTGTGCAGATGCCCGATTATCCCGATGCCGCCGCCCTGAACGAAGCCGAGGCGCAGTTGGCAAAGTATCCGCCGCTGGTGTTTGCAGGCGAGGCCCGGCGGCTGAAAAAGGCGCTGGCGCAGGCCGGGGAAGGCCGCGCGTTTCTGCTGCAGGGCGGTGATTGCGCGGAATCTTTCGCAGAATTCAGCGCCGACAACATTCGCGACACTTTCCGGGTGATGCTGCAAATGGCGGTGGTGCTGACCTATGCCGCCAAGGTTCCGGTGATCAAGGTGGGTCGCATGGCCGGCCAGTTCGCCAAGCCGCGTTCTGCCCCGACCGAAATGATCGACGGGGTGGAGCTGCCCAGCTACCGCGGCGACATCATCCACGGCTTCGAGCCCAACGTTGATGCGCGCCGCCCCAACCCGCAACGGATGTTGCAGGCTTATACGCAGGCCGCAGCCAGCCTGAACCTGCTGCGCGCGTTTTCAACAGGCGGCTTTGCGGACATCCACCGGGTCCATTCGTGGACGCTGGGCTTTGCCGAACATGACAAGGCCGAACACTACCGTGAGCTGTCGAACCGCATTTCGGATGCTCTGGATTTCATGAATGCGGCCGGGATCAACTCCGACACATCGCACGGCCTGTCCACCGTGGATTTCTACACCAGCCACGAGGCGTTGTTGCTGGAATATGAAGAGGCGCTGTGCCGCGTTGACAGCCTGACCGGGCAGAACGTGGCCGGGTCCGGTCACATGATCTGGATCGGTGACCGGACCCGGCAGGTTGACGGCGCGCATGTCGAATTCGCACGCGGGGTTCTGAACCCGATCGGGCTTAAATGCGGGCCGACGACGACGGTTGAAGACCTGAAGAATCTGATGGCCAAGCTGAACCCGGAAAACGAGCCGGGCCGCCTGACGTTGATCGCGCGGTTCGGGGCGGGCAAGGTTGGTGACAATCTGCCGCGCCTGATCCGGGCGGTGCAGGCCGAAGGCGCAAAGGTCGTGTGGTCCTGCGATCCGATGCATGGCAACACGATCAAATCGGCCTCGGGTTATAAGACGCGAGCATTCGATTCGGTGCTGCGTGAAGTGCGTGAATTCTTCGATATTCACCGCGCCGAAGGCTCAGTCGCGGGCGGCGTGCATTTCGAGATGACCGGCAAGGACGTGACTGAATGCACAGGCGGTTTGCGGGCGGTCACTGACGAAGACCTGTCGAGCCGTTATCACACCGCATGCGATCCGCGCCTGAACGCGAGCCAGGCGCTGGAACTGGCGTTCCTGGTGGCCGAAGAGCTGTCGTCACAGCGCATCGCATCGCGGCGCGTGGCCCTGTGACGTCACGCGCCCTAGTCGTCTGATTTCACCAAACGTAGCTGCGGCTTCCCGCGTGGGTGCCGCGGTGCTACAAACCCGGTCTGCGTCTCGGCAAAGCCTGCAACCGGCTGCAGCGACGTTTTCGGTGCGGGATTGTGGGTGACCTTCAAGGTCTCGCTTAGCAATGTTGCAATGGCAAACCGGCGCGGCACCCGGCCGATTTTGCCTTCAAGCGCCAGGCAGCCCAAAGCCAGATCGGTCACCCCCCGCGTGCTGACCAGCGGCAGCAGGACCATTCGCGCCTCTAGTGCCGGACGACCAAGCCCGCGTTCCGCCTCGAGCCAAAGATCCACCGCAACGTGGTCGCGAAACACCGCTTCCAGTGCCGGGCCTAGCCGGTCGCGTGCAGCGGGTTCGAACATCGCCGACACCGGCATTCCGCGCACATCCATGCCCAACACATCGCTGATGCCCATCCCGGCAAGACGGAACCGTGCCAGCCCGGGTGCTATGCGTTCGACCAGAAACACCTGCTCCAGCGCCCCCGCGATGCCGCGCGGGTTGATCTGGTCACGCCGGGGCAGGGCGTCGCCGTCGCGCAGGCCTTCCCAATAGGCGCGCACCTGAGACAGCATGGCAAACCGGGGTTCCGTTGGACCCCCTGTAGAGTTGCCCCCCGTAGAGTTGCCCCCGGTTGTGTTGCCAGTTGTCCGCCCGCCGCGCCCCGAAAGAGAAAAAGCCATTTTGAACCCCCTGACCCCGATCCGGCCCGTGCATGTTGTCCGACACCGGCGGCTCTGATAGACCGACGCGCGATGCGGCGTTCGGTCCTGCTGTTGAGTTAACGATACCTCAACATGTGTTACCGAGGTTTTAACATACACCGTTTGTTGCGGTTTTGGTCCAGAATCTTCATAAATGGTAAACATTTGCAACCATCGGGAGAGTGTGATGCTCAGTTCAATGACCGGCTTCGCCGCCGCCAAGGGCCAGGCCGCAGGCTATAACTGGGCTTGGGACATCCGGTCGGTCAACGGCAAGGGTTTGGACGTGCGGCTGCGGGTGCCGGACTGGATCGAAGGGTTGGAAGCGATGCTGCGGGCGGACATCGGGCGCGGGGTGCAGCGCGGCAATGTCAGCCTGACGTTGAAGGTCGCGCGTAACGCGGGCGAGGCCGAGACACTGGCAATCAATCCAGGCGCGCTGGCCGGGGTGCTGGCGGCGTTGGGACAGGTCGAGCAAGTGGCGATGCAGGCCGGGGTCACGTTGGGACAGGCGACAGCGGCAGATGTGCTGGCGGTGCGCGGGGTGATGGAGGCGGGCGCGGTCGAGGTTGACACAGCGCCGTTGCGCGCGGCGCTGCTGGCCGAACTGCCTGTGTTGCTGGCGGAATTCGTGGCTTCGCGCATGTCGGAAGGTGCGGCGCTTGGCGCGGTGATCGCCGCCCAACTGGACACCATTGCGCGGCTTGTCACCGAGGCGGCGGTTGAGGCCGCAGCGCGGCGGGATGCGTCGGCGCGGGCGCTGCGCGAGAACCTTGCCCGCGTGCTGACCAACGCCGACGGCGTGGACGAGACGAGGCTTGCGCAAGAGTTGGCGCTGCTGGCCGTGAAACAGGACGTAACCGAAGAGCTGGACCGGTTGTCGGCTCATATCGCCGCAGCCCGCGCGCTGTTGGTCGCGCCCGGCCCGGTCGGGCGCAAATTCGACTTTCTGACGCAGGAATTCATGCGCGAGGCCAACACCTTGTGCGCCAAATCGCAAGCGGTGGCCCTGACCCGGATCGGGCTTGACCTGAAGACGGTGATTGATCAGATGCGCGAGCAGGTTCAGAACGTGGAATGACGATGCAGCGCCGTGGCCTATTGCTGATCCTGTCGTCGCCGTCCGGGGCGGGGAAATCGACGCTGGCGCGGCGGTTGATGGCGTGGGATGACAGCTTGCGGTTCTCCGTCTCGGCCACCACAAGGCCCGCGCGACCGGGCGAGGTGGACGGGCAGCACTACCACTTTCGCAGCCGTGACGGTTTCGAGGCGATGGTGGCGGCAGGCGACATGCTGGAACATGCCGAGGTGTTCGGCAACCTTTACGGCTCGCCCCGCGCGCCGGTGGCGGCGGCTATGGAGGCCGGGCGCGATACGCTTTTTGACATCGACTGGCAGGGCGGGCAGCAGATTCGCAACTCCAGCCTTGGCAATGATGTGGTGTCCGTATTTATCCTGCCGCCGTCGATTGCCGAACTTGATGCTCGCCTGCATGGGCGCGGGGCCGACAGTGCGCAGGTGATCGCGGGTCGCATGGCGCGCAGCCGTGACGAAATCAGTCATTGGGCAGAATACGACTATGTCCTGATAAACGACGATCTCGAGCGTTGTTTCAACGACTTGCAGACCATTCTTTGCGCAGAACGCTTGCGTCGTTCCCGCCAACCGATGTTGTCGGATTTTGTCCGCCACCTGAACCGGGAGTTTGAGGCACGATGATTTACTCGCTGGACGGCGTGACCCCGCAAATCCATCCCGATGCCTGGATCGCGCCCACGGCGGTACTGATCGGCGATGTGGTGGTTGAAGCGGGGGCGAATATCTGGTTCGGTGCAGTGCTGCGGGGCGATAATGAACGGATCACCGTCGGGGCGGGGTCGAACGTGCAGGAAAACAGCGTTTTGCATACTGACATCGGGTCGCCGCTTACCATCGGCACCGATTGCACCATCGGGCACAAGGCAATGCTGCACGGTTGTGTGATCGGGCACGGGTCTCTGATCGGGATGGGGGCAACGCTGCTGAACGGGGCTGTCGTCGGGGCCGGCTGCCTGATCGGCGCTTGTGCATTGATCACCGAAGACAAGGTGATCCCAGAGGGCAGTCTGGTGCTGGGCAGCCCCGGCAAGGTGATCCGCGCGCTGGACGCTGCGGCCAAGGCGCGGCTGCTGGTCTCGGCGCAAGGCTACCGTGCCAACGCGGTGCGGTTTCGGAATGGGATCAAACCTGCTTGAAAAAAGGGGCCTATTGGCCCCCTTGGTGGTCGGATTTGCGATTGTTTGGCCTCAGGCCTAGCCCCAGACGGCCTTGCGGGCAATCTGGTCGGCGTCGCCGGGGTAAATCCCAAGATCGGCGGCTACGTCGCGCGGCATGGCGGCAATCTCGTTGCGGGTGCGCACATAAAGCGCCCGTTTGCGCGCGGCTTCACGCAGGGATGCGATAAAGTTCATCATGGTCTTGTCCTTTTCAACTGCGATGGTTGGCTCGAATGGCTGTCCCCGTTTCGCATATTAAGGATATGGCAACGCTGCTGGTGCGAACAACGGTCAAACCTGCCGTCATGGCATGCACGCAACGCATAGCTGTGTCAAAAATGGAAAGGGTGCCCGCAGGCACCCCGGTCATCGGTCAGATCAGCTTGCCCATCGCCACGGCAGTGTCGGCCATCCGGTTGGAGAAGCCCCACTCGTTGTCATACCAAGACAGGATACGCACCATCGAGCCTTCCAGCACCTTGGTCTGATCCATGTGGAAGATCGACGAACGCGGGTCATGGTTGAAGTCAGAGCTGACATTGGGCTGGTCGGTAAAGCCCAGAATTCCCTTCAGCCGCCCGTTTGCGGCAGTGCGGATCGTCTCGTTGATTTCTTCCACGCTGGTTGTCCGGGCGGCCTCGAACACAAAATCCACCACCGAAACATTTGGCGTCGGCACCCGGATCGCCACGCCGTCCAGCTTGCCCTTCAATTCGGGCAGCACCAGACCCACGGCCTTGGCAGCCCCGGTCGAGGTCGGGATCATCGACAGCGCTGCCGCCCGGCCACGGTACAGGTCCTTGTGCATGGTGTCCAAGGTCGGCTGGTCGCCGGTATAGCTGTGGATCGTCGTCATGAATCCGCGGGTGATCCCGACGGCCTGGTTCAGCACTTGCGCCACTGGCGACAGGCAGTTTGTGGTGCACGACGCGTTGGACACGATCAGGTCGGCGGCGGTCAGCGTGTCGTGATTCACACCAAACACGATCGTCTTGTCGGCGCCGTTCGACGGCGCAGAGACCAACACGCGGCTCGCACCGTTTTCTAGGTGAACGACGGCCTTTTCCTTGTCGGTAAAAATGCCGGTGCATTCCAGGACGATATCGACATGCTTCCACGGCAACTCGGCGGGGTTACGGATTGCCGTCACCTCGATCGGCCCCCGGCCTGCGTCGATGGTGGAGGCGGTCGTCGTCACCGTGCCGGGAAACCGGCCATGCACCGAATCAAAGCGCAGCAGATGCGCGTTGGTTTCGACCGGGCCCAGATCGTTGATGGCAACCACCTCGATGTCGGTGCGGCCCGATTCGATGATGGCGCGCAAGACATTGCGGCCGATGCGACCGAACCCGTTGATGGCGACTTTGACGGTCATTGAAAGCTCCTTCGTGTTGCAGTTGGCGACTCAGTGGCCACAATGCCCCCGCCGCCGCAAATCCGCGCCTATATTGCTGCGCCTAGCGCCAGAAGGCCAGATACCCGACCAGATCGGCGAATTTCAGCAGCAGAAAGAACACGACCGCCCCGTCGTTCAGAACGATGTCCAGCACCGCCGCCCCGATCAGGCACAGGGCAAAGATCAAGGCAAACCGGTCAGACAACGGCAGCTCCAAACATGGCACGCCGTGATCCTAACCGATCACAGCGCCGTGTAGAAGCCCGTCACAACGCCAATACCGGCGGGAAGGCGTTCATGTCGGCAAAGCGGCAGAACGCAGGGCGGGCAAGATGCAGAACCGGGATAGTGGCCTGCACATGGGCCGTCAGATCGTCCATGGCGCGGCGCAGATCGGGAAGGGCGGCTGCGGGCAGGGGCTGCACGGCGTAGGCAAGCGTTGTGTGAAAGCCATACTTGGTGTGCTTGGGCGTGCGCAGACTCAAGGTGCTGCTGAGGGCATCGCGCCAGTCGCGGGCCAAAGCCTCGTCTTGTGGTGCCGCGCCAGTCAGCCGCAAGCCGAACGGCGTCACTTCGGTCACGCGCATCGCAAAGGGCGGCGGGGCCTGCCAGCCTGCCAGACGGTCGATCATCCGAACCGTCGCGTCATTTATCGGCAGGTCCAGAGGCACGCCTTCGGGCCAGAACCCGGCCTTGCGGCGGGTTTCGACCGCGCCATGAAAGCCGTCATGTGATAGCTTTTCACGTCGGTAAAGGCGAAATGCGCGGCATGGGGCAGGACCTGCAAGGTGGCGCGCAGGCTGATCAGCGCGGCTTCGGTCGGCGATCCGGGCACCACCTGCGCGACCACCGTATTGCCGTGTTCGGGCAAAAATCGCCCCAAGGCATCGAACCGCTTGCCCAGATGCGGATGTGTCAGACCTTCATCCCAGATCAGGGCGCCTTCGTAGTCATAAGGCATCTCGGCACTCCTTTTGCGCACGTAGCCCGGCAAAGATGACGGTGGGGCGTCTGTTCGGTGAAGCTTTGCCGACAGTCATCAATTGGGCCTTGTTCGCAGGGGGCCTTTGTCTAAATTGGCGCGCGCAACTTTCGGTGACATGATGAGCGGACTTCTGGCACTTCTGGACGACGTGGCGGCGATCGCCAAGGTGGCTGCGGCTTCGGTCGATGACATCGCAGCGGCCGCGACCAAGGCGGGGGCCAAGACGGCAGGCTTATTGATCGACGATGCCGCCGTAACGCCGAAATACGTTCACGGCTTCGAGGCAAAGCGCGAGTTGCCGATCATCTGGCGGATTGCCAAGGGGTCGCTGAAGAACAAGCTGATCTTTCTGCTGCCCGCCGCGCTGTTGTTGGCCAATTTCGCGCCTTGGGCCCTGACGCCGCTGTTGATGCTGGGCGGGGCTTATCTGTGCTTTGAAGGTGCCGAGAAGATTCACCACAAGTTGTTCCCGCAAGCCAACAAGGTGGTGGCCGCTGATCTGGACCCCAAAGCTCCGGCCCATCTGGAGGAAGAACGGGTGGCAGGGGCGATCAAGACCGATTTCATACTGTCGGCGGAAATCATGACGATCGCGCTGGCCGAAATCCCGGATAGCTCGTTCTGGTTCGAGGCGATCACGCTGGCCATCGTCGGGGCTTTGATCACGGTGTTGGTCTATGGATCGGTCGCATTGATCGTGAAGATGGACGATGTGGGGCTTTTCATGACGGCCAATGGTCGGCTGGCCTTCACCCGCGCAATCGGTCGCGGGCTGGTGCTCGGGATGCCAAAACTGATGGCGGTGCTCTCTACCGTGGGGACGGCTGCGATGCTCTGGGTGGGGGGCAGCATCATTGTGCATGGGATGGAGGTGCTCGGCTGGCCGTGGCTTTATGACCACATCCACGTTCTGGCCGTGGCGGCGGCCCATGCGCTGCCTGCCGGGTTTGTTGGCTTCATCGAGTGGGCGGTCACTGCGTTCTTCGACGGAATTTTCGGGCTGGTGCTGGGCATGATCCTGATTCCTGTCGTAACCAAAGGGATCATGCCGGTCATTGCGGGCCTGACCGGCAAACCCGGCGCACATTAGCGGAACCGACTGCAACACCAGACGTTTCCCGGGTGCAACAACATAAGGGGAAACGCCATGGACAAGTCAGAGTTCGACGCTTTGGAAAGCCGCGTCCGCGTCCGTGCGGACCAGATGTGGCAGGACGCAGGCAGCCCCAAGGGGGAGCAGGACAGCTTTTTGCAGGACGCTCGCGAATTGGTCGCACTGGAAGAAGTTCCGCTTCCGACGGAAGACCCTTACGAGCCAGAGATCGTCGAAGAAGCCAGTGTGCAACGCAACCTGGGCGAGTTTCCCACCCTGCGCGATCAGGGCGACGAAGAGGTTTTTCCCAGCGACGACAGCTACATCCCCTCGACCGACGGCGATGCGTCGGAACAGGGTGGCGTACTGCCGACCGCGGACCTACCAATCGTGGATCTGCCCGAAATCTCGTCCGGCGAGGCCGACATCACCTCGAACTGGCCCGAGGACGATGCCAACCTCGGCGAGGACGATGAAGACCTCGACGACATCAACGACGATGGCTTGCCCGACCAGCCACCGATCCGGTAGGCCGGGCAGTGGGTTGACCCGGTGGCGACCGGTGCGTTTTGTTTTGTCTCAAGGAACGTCTGATCGTCGGGTTCATCTGCGCCGGGATGGCGGCTTGCCCGGCTTGAGTGGGCGCGAGACAGGTTTTTGGTGGCCGATTTCGTTGTTTCGGGCCCGTTTCGGGGCGGCTCGTCAGGTGTCGGGGAGATCCCTCGTCATGCCGTCAGCTTGCTTGGACCCAAGAACGGGTTGCCAAGCGCGAAGGGCGTGAAAATCTGGGCGCGGTTCTTGGCCAGCCTGCGGCAGCGGGTCTTCACATGGCCGAACCGGCGCTTGAAGATCCGGACCCGATGCCCGGCCTTGGTCCTGACCGGGGCGATCGCCCGGTTGATGTCCTCATCAAGCGGAAGCTTGCCGCCTTTCGGGGCTCTGCGCAGTTCAAGCAGCACTCAAACGATCCGGGGGATCGGTTGCGGCGTCAAACGAACCGCGCCTTGCCCGGCTTCGCGAACGCAGCTTCGCGTCTGGCACTGACATAGCCGTCGCCATTATCGCCCGGACTGATGGCGCTTTAGTGACAATTTGGCCCGCACCGAGGTTTCCTGGACTATGCAGCACTGCCCCGGATGCGGGCGCTGTGCGGCTTGGCGGTCGAGGTCTCAAGGCTGTGGATCACACCGCTGTCGGCATCGACGCCGATATGGGCTTTCATGCCGGAATACCAGTCGTTCCCCTTCTTGGTCGACGACATCTCGGGGTCGCGTGCGCCGTACTTGTTCTTCGTCGAGGAGGGCGCGTCTTTGAGGGCGCGTCGGTGAGCGCGCGTCGGTGAACGTCGCATTTGACAGCGTGCGCGACCGTAGCGTGATGCCCTTGTCGGACAGATGCGCGTTTATACCGGCAAAAACCGCTTGCGTCAGCCCGTGCCGCTCCGGCAGCCGTCGGAAGTTGAGGAGGACGGCCTCGTTGGGGATCCGGTCGTCGCCCGGCTCAATCCAGACAAAGCGGCGCATCGCTTAGCTGCCCCATCCCGGACGTTTGCATTGACGAACGTCGTCTGCCATTGTTGATCGCGCGGGCAACGCTGCGCGAGTTGATCGCGGGGCTTCAAGCCCGTGAAACGGGGGAGACAGCGCGATG
>Ga0105050_10002233_pt1 | contig 27988 bp, 25 predicted proteins | sample FRY01_FD_78088 | JGI IMG/M metagenome (GOLD analysis project Ga0105050, IMG submission 78088) | Freshwater microbial communities from Lake Fryxell liftoff mats and glacier meltwater in Antarctica - FRY-01 | ecosystem: Environmental > Aquatic > Freshwater > Ice > Glacier meltwater ...
GAGCAGGCGCCCCGGCAAGCCGGGGGTAGGGGCGGACCGCCGGGCCGCCCGCGAATGAGTGATCGGCGCGCCCAGCGGTCGCGCCCTACCCAAAGTCCAATTCTCCAGAGCGGTTGGTCTTACAAAGAAATGCGGCGAAGATATTTGGTCTCACCTACTTGCCCGCGTTCATACTTCTCGCCGCAGTCAACTTTGGTCTCTTGCAGCCGCTGTTTTCCTCACCGGATCCGGCGCAAATTGCGCGCAATGTTCTTGGGCACGAAACGCTTTTCCGAGCCGCTCTCGTCGGCATCATGCTCTACAGCGTCGGTGTTCTCGTGCTGAGCACAACGCTCTGCGTAATGTTGAAGTCAGTTGACCGGAATCTAGCCCTGTTCGCCGCCTTCGGTCGGCTGGTCTACGGCTACATCTGGCTCCTGCTCGTGCTAAACCTTTTCACGGCCCTAAGATTGCTGAGCCAGCCTGAGTATGCGGGACTCCCCTCTGATCAGTTAGCAATTTTGGCGCGCCTATATCTGTCGGGCTTCGACCATTACTATGTCGGCTTGTTGTTTTGGTCTCTGGCCAGCGGCGTTGGCGCCTACCTTTGGCTCAAATCGCGCTTTATCCACGGCGTCTTTGCCGCTTTCGGCATCCTAGCGAGCGCATGGTGCGCTGGCGGCACCCTCGTTCTCTTCATCTTCCCGGACTTTTCGCAGATCGTGAATCTATGGTGGTTTGATACGCCGATGGTGCTGTTCGAAATCATCCTGAGCTTCCTGCTTCTATTTAGGGGCCTACGATCACGGGATCGCGAGCCAACGGTGGCGGTAACCTGAGTTCGATCAAAATACCGCGTCAGCTTGTCGGTGATTTACGTTTCCAACTGAGGAAAGACGGCGACAAAGGTGGTCGTGTCGTCGACCTGTTCGGAAGCGAGAGCGAGCGTGGCCTGATGCGCGCGGGCGATTTCGAGGCAAAGACTGAGGCCGAGGCCGTGGCCGCGCGCGGAACCGGTCAAGTTGCTGTGAAAGAAACGCTCGAAAACTCGTTTGCGATCTGCGGACGGGATGGTCGGACCGGTGTTGGTTACGGTCAGCGCGATGTGTCCGTTGGTGGGTTGCAGCTCGCAGCGCAGGTTACCTGCGGACCGGTTGTGCTTCACGGCGTTGTCGAGTAGGTTGAGCACGAGTCGGCGCAGCAGCAACAGATCGCCGCGCACCGATAGGTTGGGCGTGATGACCCACACAAAACCGAGTTTTTCGGCCGAGGTAAGGAGCTCGATGTCTTCGCAGGCTTCGATGACGAGGGCGCTGAAATCGACGGTTTGTCCAGATACCGTGATGCGACCGGCGTCGAATTTCGCCAACAACAGCAAGTGCTCGGTGATGCGATCAAGACGATCAATCTCCTCGCGCAGGCTCATCAATTTCTCCTCCAGGTTCGGTGGAAGAGCGGGTTGTTGCATCAAGCTGTCGATTTCCCCGCGTATGATCGTCAAGGGCGTGCGCAACTCATGCGAGGCGTCGGCGGAGAATCGCTCGGCTTGACGGTAGCTGCGCTCGATGCGCTCGAGCATGCGGTTGAGCACGGTGGTGAGGTGGCCGATTTCGTCGTCGACAAGAGGTCTGGGCAATCGTCGGGCGAGGTCCTGACCGCCAATGGTCTCGGCGGCGCGGGCGGCCTCGCGCACCGGAATCAACGCGCGACTAGCGACGAACCCCCCGCCCCAAGCGGCGAGTCCGGCGGCGAAGGGCAGCGCGACCAGATACGCCATGACCAATTCGAAAAGGGTTTCGCTAACTTCGGACAAATGGCCCGCGACCCATAACCGATCGGCGTGCCAAGGGAAGGAGATGACCCGCCAGGATTGGTCTTGGAAGCGGACCGTTCGGGGCTGCCCGTCGTCAGCCTGAGCGAAATTCTCTGCCCCGGGGAAATTGTGCGAAGCTTGGCGAATGGTGCCGTCGGCTCCGATGATGGCAAAGGCCTTGGAAGGCGGTTCATCCATGAGGTCGGCCAAGGTGAGGCCAGCGGCGAGGGCGGCTTTGGCTTCGATGGCATCTTCCCGCAGATCGAGGTCGAGCGATTCGATCTGCTCGAGGTAGACGCTGATTAAGGTGCCGATGGCGAAAACCAAGAGCGTTGCTCCCGTGACCCCCGCGGACCACACTGCGATCTTCCTGCGTAAGGTGAAGGGTTTCACGAGTCGGCGTTGATGGAGTAACCGACGCTGCGCACGGTTTGAATCAGCGGCGTGGACTCTCCGTCGTCGAGTTTACGCCGGAGACGTTGGATGGCGACGTCCATGAAGTTGCTCTGCGTGTCGAAGCGATAACCCCAGATCTGTTCGCAGAGTTCCATGCGGGTAAAGACGCGACCGGGAGCCCGCAATAGATGCTCCAAGAGGGCGAACTCGCGGTGGGTCAATTCCAGTTTCCGGTCGCCGCGGCGCGCTTCGCGCGAGTGGAGGTTGAGCACGAGATCGGCGTAAACCACTTGGCTGAGTCCGGGGCTGCTGCGCCGCCGCCAGACGGCCTTGAGGCGCGCGATCAGCTCCACCATGGAGAACGGTTTCGGAAGATAGTCGTCTGCGCCGAGGTTGAGCCCCTCCACGCGCTCTTCGAGGTCGCCGCGCGCGGTGAGCAGGATGACGGCGACGGTGTTGCGGGATTCGCGGATCGCCGAGAGCACACCCAACCCGTCGAGCCCGGGCAGCATGATATCGAGCACAATCGCATCGAAGCCGTGAAGTCCCACGAGCGCGACCGCCTCGCGTCCGTTGGCGCAGCACATCACCCCCCAGCCTTCCTCTTCCAGTCCCGCCTGCACAAACGCGGCCACCTTCTTTTCATCGTCGACAACCAGCACGAGCATCTCGGGAGCGTGAGGAATTCTTGGCGCCCATACCAGCGGAATCCCGGCGAGCCCCCGCCGCGAATCATTACAATTCCGTCATGTTTCTAACATTCGGGACTAGGCGGAGTCTCAGGGTAGGTGGAAACAAATTGTTCTCTCCCTTCGCGGTGTGTCCGCGCCGCCGCCTGGGCCGTTCTAGGTCTGGCGCTGATCGCTCCGCGCACCGCTGCCGCTGCACCGCACTTTTGGTCGGTGGGCGACGTGGCGGCGGGTTACCAAAACGGACGTCGACCCGAGGCCTTGCTCTCGCGAGATTACGGGAAGCTGCTTTGGGACGACACGCGGTCGGTGCTGACCTCGCCGTTGCGTTGGGATCGAGCGGATTGGCTGGAAGCCGGAGCGTGGACGGCGGTGGTGGCGGGGACGGCGGCGTTCGACGGACGCATCCACGATGAAACGCAGGAGAATCGCACCCACTCGCTGAATAATTTTACCCAGAGTGCGCAAAAACTAGGATCGCAATACTCGTGGCTGGTGTTGGGTGGCTTTGAGGTGATCGGCCGGTTGACCGATAATGCCAAGGCGAAGGCGGTCGCGATGGACGGGCTGACGGCGAGTATCATTGCGGCGGGTATCATCACCCCGGTCCTCAAGTATGCGGTCGGTCGGGTGCGTCCCAATACGGCCACCAGTGAATTTCAGTTCAAACCGTTCAGCGGCAATTACTCATTTCCTTCGGGTCACGTGACACAGGCCTTCGCGGTCGCGAGTGTGATCGCGGCCCACTATGATTCGTGGTGGGTGCAGGGCGCGGCTTATGGCTTGGCGGGGTTGGTCGGTTACTCGCGCGTGCAACAGAATGCTCATTTCACCAGCGACGTCGTGGCCGGGGCAGTGATCGGTGCTGTCGTCGGGCGGACAATCGTCCGGCGGCACAGTCGATCCGACCCGGACGAATTCACGCTCGCACCTTTCACCGACGGACGTTCGTCCGGCCTGCTGCTGAGCAGAAATTTTTGATCGGAGCACCCGATCCCAACCTCAAACCGCCCCTCACCCTCGAGGATTATTTCCCATGAAAAAAACAACATGCTACCTTGCGACGATCATCTTGGTCGCGCTTCCGCTCCTTGGTTTTGCCGAGGACCATGATGACGAGAACTCGGCATCTAAGACGCCGGCTTCGATCCAACTTTCCGAGTCGATAGAGAAGACGGAACTACCGAAGTTGGCGCAAGTGACCTTCGATCAAGCCCTGGCCGCCGCGCGAGCCGCGGTGCCGGGAGCCGTGATCAAAGCCGAGCTCGAGGTCGAAAACGGTGGACTGATGTATTCCTTCGAAATTGTGACGGCGAACCGCGAAGTCAAAGAGGTGGAGATCGACGCTGGTAACGGGCGGGTCTTGGACATCGACGTCGACTGATGAGGCGTCTGAAATTCCCCCGGGCTGGTTGGGCGGCGAGCTTCGTCGTCGTGAGCGCAGCTCTGCTTACAGGCTGCGCGGTTTATCAGGCGAAACCGCTCGACGAAGGAGCGGTCGCGGGAGCGTTGCGTGCCCCGTCGTGGGCGGCGGTAAAGCTCGCCGCGACCCAGATCGACCATCCGTTGCTGCCAGCGCAGGTGATCGACGGCGAGGGAGGATTCACCCCCGAGGAAATTGGATTGATCGCGTTGATCGCGAGCCCGCAACTGAGGGCGATCCGCGATCAACGCGGGCTCGCGCAAGCTCAGGTGATCGCGGCGGGTATTTTGCCGAATCCGCAGTTTGGATTCTCGGCCGACGTGCCCCACGGCAACGTTGATCCGTCGTTGGTGGCGGCGCGCAGTCTCGGTTTGAGCTGGGATCTGACGGCGTTGCTGTCGTTGCACCAAAAGAAGATCGCGGCGCAAAAGTCGTCGGAAGGAATCGACTTGGAAATTGCTTGGCAGGAAGGGCAGGTGGCGCGGACCGCCGAACTGCGGGCCGGTCGCGTTTTGTCGCTGGAGGAAAGTCTACCGCTCGCGCAGGAGATCGAAGCAGGCAGCGGCGAGAACCTTGCGTTGTTAAAGAAGGCGTTTGCCTTGGGCCAGCAGACCCGCAGCGATCTCACGCTCGCGACGGCGGCGTGGCGATCAGCTCGGGATCAGCGTTTCACGATGGCGCAGGATCTCACGCGAGAGCGGATTGCCCTCAATCTCATGCTGGGGCAACCGGCGGAGGTGCCAGTGCCGCTCAAGGCCAGCCCCATCGAGGCGAGGCCGACGGTGGCGACCCTGGGGGAATTGCTTGCCGGGTTGGAAACGCATCGTCTCGATCTCGTGGCGCTGAAACTGGGCTACGAAAGTCAGGAAGCCTCGTTGCGGGCGGCGATTCGCTCGCAGTTTCCCAAAATCAATCTGAGCCTCACCCAAGCGCGCGACACAGGCCTGGTAAAGACTCGCGGTCATGGGGTGGCCATTGACGTGCCGCTCTTTGATCGGAACCAGGCAACGATCGCCCACGAACGCGCCACGCGGCAGCAGTTGTTTGACGACTACGTGGCCCGAGTGGCCGAGGCTCGGTCGGAAGTCGTGCAATTGCAGGCGGCGCTCTCTGGGACGCGGGGGCAGTTGTCGGCGATCGACACCGAACTGATCTCGCTCCGCGAACTCGTCGAGGCGTCTGATCGCGAATACCAAGCTGAGGGTATCGACGTGCTGACCTGGCGTGAGGCGCGCCATGCGTGGCTCGGGCTCCGGTTGGGGCGCGAGCGAGTGCGACAAAATTACCAAGAATTGCAGCTGGCTCTCGGCATTGCCTCGGGTCGCCCCACCTCGAACTAACCTGCTCATGAAAAAACCAATTTTATCTCTCCTGATTCTCGGGGCCGCGGCGGTTGGAGTCGGGTATGGGCTGAGGTCCCGGACCGAGCTGACTCCAACGGCCGCGGCGCCCCCTACCGCACAGGTCGAGGCGCGGCCCTTGCAGCGAGGCCGATTGACCCAAACAGTGCAGGCTTTCGGTGTGATTGCGCCCGCTCCGGCAGGTGAGCGATCCCTGAGTGTCGCCTATGAATCATTGGTGCGTCGCGTGCACGTAGCGCCGGGCTCACGAGTGGTCGCCGGAGACGTTCTGCTGGAGGTGGGGCCCAGCGCAGATGGTCAGGTGCTGCTGGCGTCGGCCCGGAGTGCGCTGGCGTTGGCCGAAGAAATGGGTGCGGCGACCCTTCAACGCTTCGAGTTAAAACTGGCGACCCGGCAGGAGTGGCTCGGGGCGCAACAGGTCGAAAAAGAGGCTCGGTTGCGTTGGGAAAGTTTACAGAGTCGCGGCCTCACGGGTGATGGGCGCATCGAAGCCACCCAGCCTGGAGTGGTGAGTCGGGTCGAGGTCAGCGCAGGCCTGGTCGTGCCACCCGGAGGAGTCTTGGTGACGACGATATCGGCGCGCTACGAGGCGCGCATCGCCGTGGAGCTGGCCGATTTGTCGCAGGTTGCGCCGGGCCAGACCGTGAGGATCCAGTCGAGCAATCGACCGGAACATGGGGCGTTGATCGCCACGGTGACTTCGATTGACGGGCAGGTAGATCCAGTGACGGGCGCGGCAATGGTGCGCGTGGCGCTGCTGGATGACTCGGCATTCTTGATGGGTGAACACGTGCAGGCGCAGATCGCGGTGAAGCAATCCGAAGGGTGGAAGGTGCCGCGGCGGGCGTTGTTGCCGATGGGGGAGCAACGAATTCTCTTCACCGTGCGGAAGGGGCGAGCGGTCAGGCATGAAGTGCGCACCGGGATTGAGGCAGACGGGTTCGTTGAGGTCAGCGGCGACCAGTTGCAATCGGGCGAGCTGGTGGTGACGCAGGGCAACTACGAATTAGCAGAAGGGATGGCGGTCGAAGTGGCAGGGGGGGGGAAGTGAATTTTACGGACTGGATGCAGCGACACCGGCGATCGGTGCTCTTTCTCCTCGTGCTCCTCGTGCTGGGCGGGTTGGCAGCGAGTTTCTCTCTACCCGTGGCGCTCTTTCCCCTCGTAGATTTTCCCCGGGTGGTGATCAGCATCGAGGCGGGTGATCGCCCGGCTGAACGCATGGCAACGGAGGTCACCATCCCGGTGGAGGATGCGGTGAGATCTGTGCCCGGCCTGCGCAGTCTGCGGTCTACATCGAGTCGTGGTAGCGCCGAGATTTCCGTCAACTTTGACTGGGGCCGAGATATGGTGGCCGCGCTGTTACAAGTGGAAGCGGCGGTGAACGAGACCCTGCCCGGATTGCCGCCCGGCACGGGGTTCCGAGCCCGCCGGATGGACCCAACGGTGTTTCCGGTCGTGGCCTACAGCCTGACCTCGCCGAAGTTGTCGGCGGTCGAGTTGCGTGATGCGGCCTATTATGTCCTTCGACCGCTGCTCTCGACCGTGAACGGCGTGGCGTCGGTGACGGTGCAAGGCGGCGCCGAGGCGGAATATCAAGTGACGATCGAGCCGGAGCGGTTGGAGTCACATGGACTCACCTTAGCGGAGGTGGCGACGGCCTTGTCCTCGGCGAGCGCGATCAACGCGGTCGGCCGATTGGAGGATCACTACAAACTTTATCTGACGCTGGTCGACAGTCGCATGCCCACGGTAGAGGAGCTCGGGGAAACCGTCCTTCAACGAGGCCCCGCGGGCTTGTTGCGGGTGCGCGATCTGGCGACGATCACGGCGAGCACGGTGCCGCAATGGACGCGGGTGACCGCCGACGGTCGAGATGCGGTGCTCGTGTTAGTTTATCAACAACCGGGCGGCAACACGGTGCAGATCGCGAAGGATGTCGCCGCCAAGTTGGCTGACGCCGAGCCCCGACTGCCGACGACCCTGAAGATCGCTAATTGGTATGACCAGAGCCGGTTGATTATCGATTCGGCCACGAGTGTGCGCGACGCGGTCATGATCGGGGCGCTCCTCGCTGGGGTCGTGCTGTGGTTCTTCCTGCGCAACGGCCGAATCACGTTGATCGCCATGCTCTGCGTGCCCACGTCGCTCGCGGCGACGGTGCTGCTGCTCAAGTTTTTCAACAGTAGCTTCAACATCATGACGCTGGGCGGAATGGCGGCGGCGGTGGGGCTGATCATCGACGACGCCATTGTGATGGTGGAGCATGTGATCCGGCGTCTGCGGGGACACCCCGGCGAACATCATGGAATCGTTTGGTCAGCCGCCGCCGAGTTCACGCGACCGTTGGCCGGATCGTCGATGGCCACGATCGTGATTTTTGTGCCGCTGGCCTTTCTGTCGGGCGTGACCGGTGAATTTTTTAAGGCTCTGTCGCTGACAATGGCGGCGAGTCTCGTGATCTCGCTTCTAATTGCGTGGCTAGCGGTGCCGATCTTGGCAGATCATTTCCTTGGGGCGAAAGACGCGCGAGCCGAAGAGGGAGGGTCGTTGGCGAGGAGTCTGGGCAAAGGTTACACGCGATTGATGAAGCATCTGCTCCCGCGACCGCTGGGGGTGTTGGTGGGGGTGTTGCCTGTGCTCGCGGGAGCGTGGTTCGCGTATCAGCACGTCGGCTCCGGCTTCATGCCGACGATGGACGAGGGCGGTTTTATTTTGGACTATCGTGCGGCGCCGGGCACCTCGTTGAGCGAGACGGATCGCTTGGTGAAACAGGTCGAGGCGGTGCTGCAATCCACGCCGGAAGTGGAGACGTATGCGCGCCGCACCGGCCTGCAACTTGGCGGAGGACTCACCGAAGCCAATGAGGGCGACCTGTTCGTGCGACTCAAGGAGGGGCCTAGGCGAGATATCGAGGATGTGATTGACGACGTGCGGCTCCGAGTGGAGGCGACCGTGCCGGGACTCGAGATTGAGATGATGCAGCTGATGGAGGATTTGATTGGCGATCTGACGGCGGTGCCGCAGCCAATCGAGATCAAGTTATTCTCCGACGATGGAGCGACGTTGGCCGCGATGGCCCCGGCCGTCGCGGCGGCGGTGGCGGTCATTCCCGGAGTCGTCGACGTGAAGGACGGGGTCGTGCTCGCCGGGGATGCGCTCACCATCAAAGTAGATCGCGCGCGCGCTGCGCTCGAGGGCATGGATCCGGAGTCGGTGACCCGGGAAGTTGAAGCGTTGCTCGACGGCGTGTTGACGACGTCCAAAATTGAATCTGGCCCCAAACTGATGGGGATGCGGGCGTGGAGTCCGGTAACCGCCCGGCGCACCGTGGAGGATATTTCGCGACTGCGATTGCGCGCGCCCGACGGGCATTATTTTACGCTGAGCCGCGTGGCGACAGTCACGACCGAGATCGGCCAGCCGCAGATCAAGCGGGATAACCTCAAGCGAATGTTGGCGGTCACGGGCCGGATCAGCGGGCGCGATCTTGGCTCGACGATTCGCGATGTGCGGGCGGTGCTGGCCCGGCCGGGGTTGATCCCCGCGGGGGGCTACTATGAGCTGGGGGGCACCTATGCACAGCAGCAAGAGGCGTTTCGCGGATTGGCCGCCGTGTTTGGTGGCGCGGTGGCGTTAGTGTTTTTGCTCCTGCTTTTTCTTTACGAAAAATTCGGCACGGCGCTGGCCATGCTTGGCTGCACGTTGCTGTCACTCTCAGTCGTGACGGTCGGACTCTGGGTCACTAACACGGAGCTCAACATCTCGTCGATGATGGGCATGACGATGATTGTCGGCATCGCCACGGAGGTGGCGATTTTCTATGTGTCCGAATGGGTGTCGCTTCCGGCCGACGGCCCGGCGCATGCCACCCTGATCGAGGCGGGGTTGAACCGGATGAGGCCGATTGCAATGACCACGTTTGCGGCGATCTTGGCGCTGCTGCCACTGGCGTTGGGCCTAGGGGCGGGCTCGGCGATGCAACAGCCCTTGGCGATCGCGATCATCTCGGGGCTCTGCTTGCAGATGCCGGTGGTGTTGATTGTGCTGCCGGTGCTCTTATCGCTGCAGCGGAGAGGCTCGGCGGTAATGAAACAAAGTGACCCGGTGGCGGAGTGATTCCGACTACCTGCGAGCTGCCAATTACGGCGCCGGTTTCATTTCGCGGATGAAGGCGTCGGCTTCCTTGATGAATTTTTCCATGTCGCGAATGAGGTTGGCGATGTCGCCTTGGAGGGCGCGCGACGTGGAGTCGAGCGACCGGAGGGCCTGCGCGTTGAGGTTGTGTTTCAGGAAGAGCACTTGATCGCGAAAGCTGACCAAGATTGGCTCCATGCGCGTGGCAGCGCGGCGCATCGCCGTCATCAGTTCGCCATCGCGCCTGCTAGTGGTCCCGAGTTACTGCTGGCTTTGGGAGCGCAGCGCAGGGCTGCCGTAATGGGCCAGCTCATTGCCCTATTCCTCGAAGAGGGACGCGGCGACATCGGCAATCGCCGTGTTGCGATCATTCACATCGTTAGCCCGCTCCTGCAGCGTTTGAGCTGCGTGTTGAGATCGTCGTATTTCGTTTTGAGTTCGCCGCCGTCCACCTTGGTCACCGAGAGGAAAAGCTCGAGCGCGCAGGCAAACTACACTTGGGCTTCTTGTTGCGACGCCTCGTCGCTTTCTCGATGCGCGTGACTAAAATATCGCGCTTGGCGAACCCCGTTTTTCCATCGCGCTCTAGTAAGTGGAGGCGTAACCGGCCAGGAGCAGAGCAAGCAGGGCGGTAAAAGAGATGTAATTCAACCTAAGGGAAGCCCTCGCGGCGCGGGCGGTCTCTGCGTCCTCGTCGGCGACTTGCACGCGCACACCGGCCCCGGCGAAGAGGTAGGGCGGCGCGGTTTGGGCGGTGAGTTCGTCAGGGACGAAGGCCGTGATGCCGTTGCCAGTGAGCATCGATTTCAGCAGAAGGGCCTCGTCCACACTGGTGCATCGGGCGATTGTGATCATGCTGTTAGGGAAACCCTGTTGGCTCAAAATAGCGAGCGGGGGAGATGAAGGAATCCGGGATCCTGCGCTTTGGAAACGGTCCTGAATCTGTTGGGTCCTGACGCTATGGCGGGCGGGCCGTCCGCGCCCCCATGAGGAAGATAAAAATCTCCCCACGGTCTTGATTTTAGCGGGGGATGCGACGGTTCAACAGGTGAATCTCCTTCCGATGATATTGATGACCCTCCGATGACGATGACCGATCACCCGCAAAATTTTGAGAGCCTGGTTGCAGGACTGCTTTGCGATTCCCCGCGACTCGGCCTCGACGGGTCCGGGCGGTGATGATCGCTTGATGCCGGTCTGGATCGGCACGCAAGTCATCCCCGTGGCCGTCGTGATTTTCCGGCGGAAATCGCGGAGAAGCTACGAGGACGACTGGCCAGACTAGCGAACCGTCTGCCAAGCCTGCATTTGCATTGAATCCTGAATGGCGCTCAGCACGCGTTGGGCATGCACGCCATCGGCGAAAGTGGGGAAGTCGATCTTCTCGCCGCGCAGCGCGCGGACGATCCCGCCGGGCGTAACCGGGACAACGGCTTTAGTGAACCCACTCGGCACTTTCTGTTGCGGCAGATCGGTGGCCCAGGTGGCGTATTTGGTGAGCGATTGACCAGCGTGCAACCAGAGGTCCTCCGGAAAATCCGAGCGGATGGCGAGCGTGCCGCGGTCGCCGGAGATTTCGATGCGGAAGTAGTTGCCGTAGCCGGGAGCAACTTGCGAGGTTTCGAAGGTGGCGATGACTCCGCCGTCGAGCTCGCTGAGCCACGCGGCGTTGGTGTCGGTGGTGATCTTGTGCATCGTGCCGTGGGCATCGGGTTTTTCCGGGATCAGCGTCTGAGCGATGCCGACGACGCGCCGGTAATCGAGGCCGGACACGAAGCGCACGCCGTCGATCATGTGCACGCCGAGATCACCGAGCGCGCCAAACCCGGCGACGCTCGCGTCGTTGCGCCAAGCGTAAGGGGTGGCGGGGGCGCCGAGAAAACTTTGCAGGTAAACGCACTGCACGCGGAGGAGTCTGCCGAGGTCGCCTGCCGCGATCAGTTCGCGCGCGAAGCGAAACGCAGCGACGTTGCGGTAGGAGAAATTGATGGTGCCGAGTCGGTCGGCGGCGATGCGGGCGGCTTCCATCTGCTCGGCCTCGGCGAGGGTCATCGCCATCGGTTTTTCGCAGGCGACGTGCGCCCCGTGCTTCAAGGCGAGCAAGGTGAGTTCGCAGTGAAACTTGTTGGGCGTGCAGATCGAGACAAGGTCGGGCTTGGTCTCGATCAGCATTTTCTCCGGATCGGTGAACCGGGCAACGGACTCGTATTCGCCGAGCGGCCGCCAGCGCGCAGGATCGACGGGGTCGCTCATCCCGACCAACGAGACGTTGGGCTGGGTGGCGATGGCCCCGAGATGGGCGGTGGAGATATTGCCGGCACCGATCACGGCATAGCGAAGGGGTGTGTGGGTGGACATAAAGGGGGAGGGAGGGGACGATTGAACCTGATCGACTCAGGGCTGGCCGGAGCTGACGCGGGAGGTCGCGGTCTGGGCGGCGGCAAGAGGCATCGGCAACCGACGGGGGGTGATCTTCATGTTGCTCGACAGCTTGGGGTGGGGGTGGGAGCGCTGGCAAGTCAGTGGTGCGGTGCTTGCGTCATATGCGTGGCCGCCCCAGAATCGAAGCCTGATGAACCCCGCATCACCTCCTGCAAGCTGCCTGGCCTGCGGGGCCTGCTGTTTTTCCCTACTTCCGACCTTTGTGCGGGTGACCGGCGACGATTGGCAACGCTTAGGGCCTGAGGCTGAGTCCGCGGCTCACTTTATTGGAAACCGGGCGTTTATGCGGATGATCGACGGCCATTGTGCCGCGTTGGAGATTCGGGCATCGGCTTCCGGACGGGCGGAGTATTTCTGCACGCTCTATGAACGGCGGCCGCAGGTCTGCCGGGATTTGGAACGGGGCTCGCCCGCTTGTGCGGCCGAGCGGGAGTTGAAGCTCGCCCGGCGGAATCCGGCGTGAAAGATGACACAAGCATAAGTTGTCCTTGGCGCGTGCGTTAATCACCTTTACAAGGCCAGCCTCTCCCTCATGTCAGCGAGCAAAACAAAATCCCCCACGGAGGCATCAATATTGCCTCCATTTACAAAAATCATGGCCGCCAACCGCGGCGAGATCGCGGTGCGCATTTTTCGGGCTGTGACTGAGCTCGGGCTGCGCACGGTTGCAATTTACGCGCAGGAGGATCGATTCTGCATTCACCGCTACAAGGCCGATGAGGCCTACTTGGTGGGGCACGGAATGGGACCGGTGGCCGCCTACCTCGACGTGGAAAGCATCATCGCCATCGCCAAGGAGCGCGGGGTGGAAGCGATTCACCCCGGTTACGGGTTCTTGTCGGAGAACGCCGAGTTTGCCCGGGCCTGTGAGCGGGCGGGGATCGCCTTCGTCGGCCCTCGACCCGAGCTGCTGGAAATGATGGGCGACAAGACCGCCGCGCGGTCGTTGGCGAAACGCATCAATGTGCCGGTGCTCCCGGGCACCGAGGAGCCCGTCACCGATCGCAAGGAAGCGATGAAGGTGGCGCGGGAAATCGGCTTTCCCCTGATCATCAAGGCTGCCTTCGGTGGCGGTGGACGGGGCATGCGCGTGGTGCCGACCGAGGACGATCTGGAATCGCTGCTCGACGAAGCCCAAGGCGAGGCCGAGCGCGCGTTTGGCAACCCGGCGGTGTTTCTCGAAAAATATATCGGCAACGCCAAGCACATCGAGGTGCAGATCCTCGGGGACAAGCATGGCAATGTGATCCACCTGCACGAGCGCGACTGTTCGGTGCAGCGCCGTCACCAGAAGGTGATCGAGGTCGCGCCGAGCTTTGGCCTTCCACGCGAGGTGGTCAGCGAGCTGTGCGAAGCCGCGGCGCGGATGGCCCGCGAGATCCGTTACGACAACGCCGGCACGATCGAATTTCTCTACGACCTCGACCGTCACGAGTGGTTCTTCATCGAGATGAACCCGCGCATCCAAGTGGAGCACACCGTCACGGAAGTCGTAACGGGCCTCGACCTCGTGCGGGCGCAGATTCTCATCGCGCAAGGTCACGCGCTGCACTCGCCCGAAGTGGGCATGCCGCAGCAAGCTGACGTGCCATGCAACGGCTATGCGATCCAGTGCCGCATCACGACGGAGGATCCCGCCAACAAGTTCGTGCCGGACTACGGCCGGATTTTGGCCTACCGTTCGCCGGGTGGTTTCGGAGTGCGCCTCGACGGCGGCATGGGCTACGCCGGTGCGGTCATCACGCCGTTTTATGATTCGATGTTGGTCAAAGTGATTGCCAGCGGCCAGACCTACGAACTCGCGCTCAATCGCTCCCGCCGCGTGCTCAGCGAGTTTCGCATTCGAGGGGTGAAGACCAATATCCCGTTTCTCGAAAACGTCATCGGGCATAAATTGTTCCGCAGCGGGCAGGCCACGACCACGCTGATTGACAGCAGCCCGGAGCTATTTCACTTCAAGCCGCGCCGCGACCGTGCGACCAAGCTGCTCGGCTTTCTCGGCAACGTCATCGTCAACGGCAACCCGCACGCCAAGGGTTTCCGTCCGGGCAAGGTGCTGCTCGATGCGCTCCCGCCGAGCGTGGATGACCGCAGCTCACCACCCGCGGGCACGCGCCAGTTGTTACTTGAGCTCGGGGCCACAAAATTTGCCGAGTGGACGCTCAAACAGAAGCGCCTGCTGGTCACCGACACGACCTTTCGCGACGCCCATCAATCGCTCATGGCGACGCGGGTGCGCAGTTACGACATGCTGGCCTGCGCCGGACACCTTGCGCGGCGCGCGCCGGAGCTCTACTCGCTCGAGATGTGGGGCGGCGCGACCTTCGACACCGCGATGCGTTTCCTCAACGAGGACCCGTGGGAGCGCCTCCGCGATCTCCGGGCGCGGGTGCCGAACATCTGTTTCCAGATGCTCTTCCGCGGTTCGAACGCCGTCGGCTATTCGAATTATCCCGATGCGGTCGTCGCCGGTTTCGTGAAGCACGCCGCCGCAAGCGGCATGGATATTTTCCGAATCTTCGACTCGCTCAACTACCTGCCAAACCTCCGGGTGGCGATGGAGGCCGTGCAGGAAACGCACGCCGTCTGCGAAGCCGCGCTCTGTTACGCGGGGGACATCCTCGATGAACGCCGCGACAAATTTTCGCTGAAGTATTACGTGCGCATGGCGAAGGAGCTCGAGAAAATGGGAGCCCACACCATCGCGATCAAGGACATGGCGGGTCTCTGCCGACCCTACGCCGCCCACAAGTTGGTCAAGACCCTCAAGTCTGAGGTCGGCCTGCCGATCCATTTTCACACGCACGACACCAGCGGCATCAACTCGGGCTCGATCCTGCGGGCGGCCGACGCGGGCGTCGACATCGTCGATCTGGCGATCGCCTCGATGTCGGGCAGCACCTCGCAGCCCAACCTCAACTCGATCGTGGCCGCCCTCCAGCGCACCCCGCGCGACACGAAGCTCGATCTCGAACAACTCGACCTCTACTCCGACTACTGGGAGCAGGTCCGCACGTTTTACGAGCCGTTCGACACCGCGCCGAAGACCGGCAGCGCCGAGGTCTATCTCCACGAGATGCCGGGCGGTCAATACACCAACCTCAAGGAGCAGGCGGTCTCGATGGGCGTCTCTCATCGTTGGCAGGAAATCGCCCACACTTACGCCGAGGTGAACCAACTCTTCGGCGACATCGTCAAAGTCACGCCGTCCTCAAAAGTGGTGGGCGACATGGCGTTGTTTCTCTTCTCGCGCGGCATCAAGCCCGCCGACGTCGTCAACCTTCCCGCCGGCGAAATGCCCTATCCGGAGAGTGTCATCGACATGCTCGGTGGTGGCCTCGGTTGGCCCGATGGCGGCTGGCCCCTCGGCATGTGGCGCGCGGTGCTGGGCGATGCTAAGTTCAAGAAGGCTCGGTCCAAGTATCGGGCTGATCTCGCGGCCGAGAAACGGCGCGCGGCAAAGAAGTCCAGCCAGCCGAAGCCGATCAGCCAGACCGAACTCGACATACTGCGCAACGCCCTCGCGGCGAAGCTCCACCGCAACCCGACCGATGACGAACTCTACTCCCACCTGATGTATCCGCAGGTCCACGCGGACTTCACGAAGCACTTGCGTGAGTTTGGCAAAGTCTCCGTGCTGCCGACCCCCGCGTTTTTCTACGGTCTGCGCCCGCGGCAGGAAATTTCCGTCGAGATCGAAGAGGGCAAGGTCCTCATCATTCAACTCATCAATATTGGCGAGCCCGACAAGGATGGCCGCCGCACCATCAACTTCGAACTCAACGGGATCGCTCGCGAGGTGCAGATTCTCGATAAGGGCGTCACCGCCGAGACGAAGGCGCGCGTCAAAGCCGACCTCGGCGATCCGTTGCAAGTCGCGGCGCCGATCCCTGGCTTGATCGTCACGCTGTCGACCTCGGTTGGAGGCAAGGTGGCAAAGGGCGATCGGCTGTTCATGATGGAAGCGATGAAGATGCAGACCTCCGTCTACGCGGCCGAGGACGGCGTCGTCGCCGAAATCCACGCCGCCATCGGCGACACCGTCGAATCGAAGGACCTCATCATCAAAATGCGCGGCAAGGTATGAGAAGCGGGGCCCGCCGCCACCCCCTCGGCGAGCGCCGCTGGGATTTTCGGATGGGGGCCGTTCACGGTCTCCCGGTTGGCTATTCTGAGCGATAGTCTCACCGTGGGGGATGATCCCGTTTTCTATCCTTGATCTTTCGCCTATTCACGCGGGCAGCACGGCGGGCGAGGCGTTGCGACGTTCACTCGATCTGGTGCGGTTGGCTGAGCAACTGGGCTATCAACGCTACTGGGTGGCGGAGCATCACAACATGCCGGGGATCGCGAGTGCGGCGACCGCGGTGGTGATCGGTCATCTCGCGGCGGGCACGAAGAAAATTCGCGTGGGCTCGGGTGGAGTGATGCTTCCGAACCATGCGCCGCTGGTGATTGCGGAGCAGTTCGGCACGTTGGCGGCGTTGCATCCGGGCCGGATCGATCTGGGCTTGGGGCGCGCGCCGGGCACCGATCAGCTGACGGCGCGGGCACTGCGTCGAGGGCGCGCCGACAGTGCGGACACATTTCCCCAGGATGTTGCCGAGCTACAGGGTTATTTTAGACGAGCGCAACCCGGTCAGGCCGTGCGGGCGGTCCCGGGGGAGGGTCAGGATGTGCCGATCTGGTTGCTTGGCTCGAGCTTGTTCAGCGCGCAGCTGGCCGCGCGGTTGGGTTTGCCCTTCGCGTTTGCCTCGCACTTTGCGCCGGACCAGTTGATGGAAGCGCTGGAGCTTTACCGACAGAACTTCGTCCCCTCGGAGGCGCTGCCCAGGCCTTATGCGATGGCGGCGATCGGCGTTTACGCAGCGGAAAGCGACCGATCAGCGGAGCGCTTGTTCACCTCACTGCAGCAGAGTTTCTTGAATCTGCGCCGCGGCGTGCCGAGCGAGCTTCCGGCCCCGGTGGACGACATGGGCCCGTTGTGGTCGTTGCTTGAGTCGCGCCAGGTCAATCACGCGTTTCGCGAGGCTGTGGTGGGTGATCCGACGACCGTGAAGAAGGGTCTGACCGAGTTCATCCAACGCATGGGCGTGGACGAGCTGATGGTAACGTCCGCGATCTTCGACCACGCCGCCCGCCGACGCTCGTTCGAACTGCTCGCACAGGTGAGGAGCGAGCTGGCCGACCGGTAGATTACTCTTTCGGGGGTGGTGCGTCGGCCGCTTCGCGGATGAGGGCGGCGATGTCTGGCGAGAGATTGAGCTGGCAGGCGAGGTTTTGGGCAGGGGCGCTGAGTTTGCGCCAAGTCTTGCGCAGGATATCGACGAATTTCTCGCGCGGATAGTCGGCGTGCTGCGCGGCGAAGGCCCCGATTTCGTTTTCCAAAAACACGAGCACGGCGGCGTCCTCGAGGGCCTGCGAACCGGCGTCTTTTTTCAAATCGGTTTTGCTGACCCAGCGAGCGATCTCGTCGGCCTGCGTTTCGGGTAAGCCGGCCGCGATCACGAGGTCGTGGGCGCGCGCCGCTTGTTTTTGATAGAGCGATTTGCGCCACTGCAGGTAGCCGACCTTGCCCTCGGGGAAGGTGGCTCGCGGGGTGAGGAAACGTTCGAGATGCTGGCAACGGGCGGCGAGGAGCAAGTGGCGCGATGGCTCCGGCACGAGCTTGCCGACCCACGCTTCCATGCGATCGGCGTAGACGAGTTCGGCGGGTTGTCCGGCGGCGGTGCGCTTGGGATCGGCAGAGTGGGCGGCATCGATGGACTGGCGGGCCTGTTCGTAGGGAGTCATGCGATGGGAACGAAATGACGGTTTGAACGCTGATGCACGCTGATTGTCGACAATGTTGGGTGAAACTTCTGCTGGTGTCGGCTAAAAATACCTGGGTGTTGTGCTGGTGATCTCTCATGGCACACCACCACCGTTCGCGTAGTCGATGGAGAATGATTTTACATAAGGGAACGAAGAATCGCCAGTGAAACAATGAGAGAGGGACAACCGCTGGCAGCCTCCGCGACTTCAGGCAAAGTCTTGCTCAATCTTAAGACGCAGCGATTCGATATCGCGAGGGAGTGAAGGCAAGAACGCATCAGAAATCCTGATGACCGCCCTGAAACTGTCGGCATCTTTCGCGGGACTTACGTTAGTGGGCTGCCAATCGGAGCCAAATCCTCCTTCGGAATTTTCCTTCCATGTCCATTGAACATTGCGTTCACAAGCTTCGAGATCACCCAGGGGATTCCACACCCAATGCACGCTATAGGGTTCTTGATCGTCGGTTGGCTTCAAGAGAGCGATGAGGTAACGAGCGGGATGGGAACGTGCCAGGGCGATTTGTTTTTCGCTCCAGAATACCTTCATTCCCTCGATGCGTTTTGCTTCGAGATGGAATTGTTGGCGTGTAGGCCGGTGCGTAATCAAAATGTCCGTGCGCCCTTGATCGCCAGGCGTCGACAGCTCGGACTTCGATACTTCCCATCTCGTCAAATCCATTGTCTCAGTGATGCACAGGCGTAACCACTCTTGCGCATCCAAGCCCGCTTGCGGATGGGGCCGTGCGTCCGACACAGGTGAATTTTGTCCGCCAGTGGATCGCGCCGGCGGACTTGCAGGTTGGTCGCTTGTCAATCGACCGTTGTGGTTGGGAGCTTCAACCGGCTCTGGTGCGGATGGCTCTCTTGAATCGCGAATCCGCCGCTGTTTAATGAATTCCGCCAGTTCGTCTGTCGTAACATTATTCTGTCGGAGATACTCAAGTGTTTCGAGTGGCACGCCTACGAGTTTGGCGAGGGCCGTAACCGAAGCCGGTTCCGGCTTCATTTGGAGCTGCTCGGCTAGCTTTTCATTTCGTTCGAACGAAACAGGCAACTCCGACAGCGAGATCTCGCTTGGCTTTCGAAACACGTCGGCAGGGTCAGGTAGCCACGCGGCACCGGTCGCTATTTTACCGGCGGGTGAAAAGGATTCGGCTTTCGTTGACCGATCATAGTTCTGGCGAGATGAGGACTCGATTGTGCCGCGAATATGCCGGGCATTGGGCGCGAGCAGTCGATTCCAAACGAAGACCGCGCGTTCAAGCGTCGGCCGTTTCAGCGCATGTGCCAAACCATCTACCTTGAACTTGGCATCGAAACCGTCGAGCCCCCGCCGATGATTGCTGTGCCTCCAGTCAATTACCACATGCCCCTGCTCATCTGGTTCTTGCGCCGTGATCCGCACTTTGTTGGCCACACCCAGGATTTGGAGTGTTTCTCGAAACGACGTTAGCGCAGAATCCAAGAACCACGCGGACGGATTTCCGGCAAAGTATTCCTCCAACTCTGACGTTGGAAGATAGACTTCTGCGGGTGTTTTGCCGGCATATTTTTCTGTTCCGGCATTCCTTGCTTTTAAGAACGGGCATATGCGTAGTGCCTCAACGAGTCTTTGCCGCTGTTTGACGGAATCGGTGTCCAGCGCCTGCGCAATCTGGCTAATGTCCAAAAGATATGCGCTGCTCTCAAAATCGGGAGCGCCTGAATACCTAGGTAAAACATTTTCAAGCACTTCATCCGTCAGATCGGGCGGGTGGAATCCCAAGGCGGTTAGAAACGCTAGCGCTTCTTTAGTGGCAACCACCTCGCGTTTGACGCATGGGAAGGCCGTCGGGCTGTCGGGAGACAGGTAGGCGGCAGGCGAGCCGTCGGGTTTCGTGGGTGTGACATGTGCGCCCGAGTCCAACCGGATGATCGGTTTGTCGAGGAACGGAATTCGTTGCGGGTTTGGCTCGAGGTAGCGAAATGCCGTCAACCAACTATTCTGTCTGCCGAAGAAGGCATAGAGTTTGCCGAGTTGTGAGTCGGGCAATTGCTCCAAGAACGTTTGCGTGAGCTTACGCGTTAAAACATCTGCGTTGATCACCTCGATCTTCACGTCTTCACGAAGATAGCGCCAGAGCTTCAGAGTGCGAGCTGCGCTAATCTCTTCGGAAATCCAATAGAACGGCACGCTTGATCCCCACAGTTGCGCGAGTTGCTCTGGTGTGGTCAAACGTCGCAGGTCCGATGAACCGGCAAACTTGGCCGCCCGACCAGATGCAAAAATTTTATTGCCCGACTCGTCCATGGAGGCAGGCAGAAAAGCTTCGTTTCGGATGGCGTCGAGAACCTGCTCAAAAACAGGCCTAAACATACTGTCCGGGGGAAACTGGTCGCGAGTGATCGGGAGTGATTCAAGCACGGAAACCGTAAGCATGTCGTTTTCCTTCAACCAGCGGAGCGACCGAACAACCAACGCAGCGGTGGTGCATACCAGTTTCTGGTTCGATGGATCGCCTGCACGGACGTTATCCCGTGACGGGGTAGTCCGATAAGGCCCCTGGATGAGGAAGCCCAAATTTGTGGGAATCGCCGTGGGAAAGAAAACGACAAGCGGCGACTGCTGTTGCGGTGCAATCTCGCCGCGTCCCGTGGCATCGGTTAATTTCACACGGAAAGCCAACTCGACTCGAAGACCGTGGTTCTTCCCGTCATCCGATTGCAGGGTTACGGGGCGTGAGAACACCAGCCAGTATCCGTCGCCGTGTTGAGGATCGCTGGGTTCGAGGGTGACCTTGCGCACCCACTCTTCGGTCAATCGGGTCACGTTGCGCTTCAGTGGAGGGATGGGTGCTCCGTCAACCTCGAACTGGATTAATTCGATGTGACGCAGGAACAAGAGCACCGTCGGGTTGAGCTTGCGGAGTGCAGCGTCAATCTCTGCCGCAGCTTCCGATGCCGCAGGCTGGTCACCACGATACGGCAGTCTGAAAAACGTGGTGAAACTTCCCTCGGGGACTTCGCTGGGTATCGCTTTGGGGTCGATATAATTCTCGATCCGAAAGTGCTCATCTCCCGAATGAATTTCCGGGGTAGCGACGTAGGCATAGACCGATTTGAAGCCCACGCCGAATTTGCCGATTTTGGTCAAATCATCGGCTTTGGGCCCATTAGCAACGTCGCAGATGCTGCGGACGTCCTTTTCTGTAAAGACTTCACCATCGTGGAAGAATTCCAATCGGCCGGGTGACAAACGGAATAGAACACGCGTAGCCTTGGCGTCTTCGGCATTTTGGAGCAGTTCAAAGATGAAATGCGTTCGTTCGGAATAGAGCGTGACTAACATCTCAACTGCACGATGGAGGATGGCGTCAGATTCCCGGCGGTGCTCGTCGTGAATCTGATCGTAGTTGGCGGACATCCTGAGTCGGGGAAATAGTAGATGGGCGCGTATGCTGCAAGGATTGGTTCAACTGGATGAAATCGTGCTCGCGCTGCTGCGCTTCCCGCCCGATACCGTCCACCCCGCCGACTGGATCACCGCTGATGCACGGCTAATTGTCGTGAATGGATCACAGCGGTTCAGTGCCTTCGCTGAGGATGCGGAGGTATTCGTGATAGGAAAAGACGCGGTTGCGGCGCTGGCCGGTGATTTCTCGGACGAGGCCAAGCGCGATCATCAGGCGAAGGGCGGAATTGGCGGTCGGGGCGCTGAAGCCAAATTTTTCCACGAGCTTGGGCACGGTGATGACGGGGTTTTTCTGAAGGATTTCGTGGAGCTTGAGGGCTGAGAGACCTTTGCGTCCGACGCTGTGGAGGCGATCTCGATCATTGTTGAAAAGTTGGATCAAGCGGCCAGCGGTTTCGGCGGCTTGGTTGGCGGTTTCTTCCACGCCGCGCAGGAAAAAATCCAGCCATGTCTCCCACTCGCCATGGGTGCGCACGCGTTGCAGCAGGTGGTAATAGGCGGTGCGATTTCGTTTTAGATAGAGGCTGAGGTAGAGTAGGGGTTGGGCGAGCACCCCATCGTGACAGAGCAGGAGCGTGACGAGCAGCCGACCGACGCGACCGTTGCCATCGAGAAACGGGTGGATGGTCTCAAACTGGGCGTGGGCCAGACCGGCGAGGACTAGCGAGGGCACGGAGGGATGGTGCAGAAACGATTCCAAGGCCCCCATGCATTCAATCAGTTGATCGGGCGGAGGCGGCACATAGAGGGCGTTGCCCGGACGCGATCCACCGATCCAGTTCTGCGAGGTGCGAAATTCCCCCGGCTGTTTCTCGCTGCCGCGGCCCTTGGCCAAGAGCACTCCGTGGACTTCTCGGAGAAGGCGGAGCGAAAGGGGGAAACCCTCTTTCAGGCGCTTGAGGCCGTGTTCCATCGCGGCGACGTAGTTGGAGACCTCCACCACGTCATCCATCGGCACGCCGACGACTGCGTCGTTTTCGAAAAGGAGTAATTCGGAAAGGGATGATTGGGTGCCCTCGATCTGAGAGGAGAGCAGGGCTTCCTTGCGCACGTAGGAATAGAGAAAAAGCTGAGTATCAGGAAGCAGCCCGGTGACGCCCGCTAGTCGTCCCAAGGCAACCCCGGCCCGCTGGTTGATCCCGTGAAGGTTATCGTCCCAACAGAGCGGCGGCTCTGGTGGGAAGGGATTGGGCACGAAGGCGAAGCACTTTTCGCCCACGAAAGAGATAGGGGTCGGATAGCCGGTTGGGCCGCGTTCCATAGTTAAGGATAGGGTAATACCTTTAACTATGGAAGTCTTAATTAAGGATAATGCGGTTTCCTTAATTATGAATTATCTTAATTAAGGCTAAAACCCGGAAGTTGAGTCGCGAATGACGTGGATTTGCGCGGATCATTATTAGATTGGTGATGTGATCAAGCTCACCTCTAGGGTGAAGTTGAAATTCGTTGTGATCAGACAACCGCCTGAATCCGAGCCATCCGCGTGATCTGCGGGAAATTGCCTTTTTAGGGACTCCACCGCACCAGCGGCTGGTCGCCCTTGACGTAGAGTGGATGGCGCGGGAAGCCGCTTTTGGTCGTGCCGAGGCACCAGAGTTGGTGTTTACGGAGGAGTTGGGCGACGGCGGTGGCGCGGTCCTGGTGGATTCCGTGGGCGCCCCAGGCAGCGACGACCATCTCACAGCGGTTGGCGGTGGCGCGCAGGGCTTGGTCATTCTCGGGTCCATTGGGATCGCGGGTGCGGATCATTTCCTTCGGGTCGGTCGCGCGAAATCCGAAGATGTTGGTCATGAGAAACCCATCGAAACCCTCGCGCTCGGAAAACGACCGGATGCGCGTGAGTGTGGGGTCAAGTTTCTGCTCGTCGGCCGTGCTCGGATTGAGCCCAATCCACATGACCAACCGGTCGCCGAGCAGCGGACTGATGCGATGGAGGAGGGTGTAGCGATGCCGCCGGTCGGGCGAGAAGTGACAGTCGTTTTCCAAGCCCCTATTCGATTAATGAGCGCGCCCGATTACTCAAGAAGGCATCTGCTAACGAAGGGATGATCTTAGAGCGCGTGGGCGCTCCTCTATTCGACTTGCTGATATTTCTGGAGGTCACAACGATTGTTTTCATGGCTTTGGAACGGGTTAAAGAGCATGGTGTCGTCTTTCGCCGGACATATCGCAGCCGAAGTTTCAAGAGGATCGTAATATGGTTGGGCAATTGTTCACTCCGACCTTTTCGAAAGAAGACTATTCAGTCGGTATGAGAACCGACGGGGAGTCGCATGGTGTGGTGATGACAAAACCTCATGTCGTGAGCCTGCTTCTGGATTTGGTTGGATATGACCCCAATGAGACCTTGGATCAACGTGCGCTGCTGGAGCCTTCGTGCGGGAAAGGAGCCTTCGTCGTGGTGGCAGCGAAGCGGTTGATTGAATCGGCCCGCACGCGGGATGTAGATTTAGAGACTCTCGGCTCAGCCCTATTTGCAACAGACATTGATGAGGCTCATATTGAGGAAACTAGGACGAATGTGTATGAAGCTTTGCTAGGCTTAGAAGTGCCGAAACCGACGGTTTCGATGTTAGTTGAGAGTTGGATAAAACCAGCTGATTTTTTGCTCCACGATTTTGATGAGAGGAAATTCGATTTTGTCGTTGGAAATCCACCTTATATCCGAATCGAGCAGCTCAGTCGGGCTTTGTTAAGTGAGTATCGCGGTCGCTTTGAATCGATGAGTGATCGAGCTGATTTGTATGTTCCGTTTATTGAACGATCATTGGATGGGCGAAACCACATGGCCGCTTGACCTTTATCTGTGCGGATCGCTGGACGACGAATCGATACGGGGCGAAGTTGCGCCAATTGGTAACAGCGAGATATGCTCTCAAATCCTATGTGCAGCTGGATCATAACGCGGCATTTGAAACGGAGGTAAGTGCTTATCCATCGATTTTCACGATCGGTAACGACCAACAAGAAGAGGTTCGAGTCTTTCAACTTGGCAATGCGACTCCCGAGCGAACCAGAAAACTTTCCGACTCCATTAGGCAGGGGCTAGAGGGGGACCAGCTGGCCACGGTTTACTCGGAATGGTTTCAAAACGATGAGCCTTGGATCATGATTGGCCCCCATTATCTTGAGGCATTACGTTCATTGGAATCTAGGTTCGGACTTATTGAAGAATATGGTGATACGCGTATCCGTATCGGGATCGCCACGGGAGCCGATAAAATCTATATCGTGAATCGTGATGCTGAGATCGAGGCGAGTCGCCTCGTGCCGTTGCTCCATCGAAGCGACATTCAAGAGGGTCGATTGCACGCTCCAGAAAAATGCGTGATCAATACCTCAGAAGATTCCGGGACTACGATACAGTTGGATATGTATCCGCGCTTGAAGGCCTATTTTGAAAGCAATGAGGCGCATTTACGGAAACGCCATGTCGCGGCGAAAGATCCAGAACGATGGTTTAGAACGATTGATCGCCTGCATAGCGACCTCGTGGGTGAACCCAAATTAATCATTCCGGATATTGCTGGATCGACCGAGGTTTTTTGGAAACGGGTCAAAGCTACCCTCATCACAATTTGTATTTTATTACTTCAAAGTCGTGAGATCTGGAGGTTCTCGGAGGATTACTTAGTTCGCGGGTGGCCCTGTTTTTTGTGTGGTCCTATGCGGTAAAAATGCGCGGTGGCTACCTTCGGTTTCAGGCGCAATATTTGCGCAAAATCAGACTGCCGAAAGCGGACCGCTTATCTGAAGGATTGAAAACCGAGATCGCCCAGGCCTTCCGTGAACGGGATTTCGCCTCGTTGGATCGGCTGGCTTTGCAGGCGTATGGAATCGAGGAGCTTCCGGATTTTCCATTGAAGGACACGCGTTACTGATTCGTGAACAGATTGTCGGCGGTGAATCGTGGTTGGTTGCTTGAACCGACGGGGATTGGAGTTACCGCTGTGGTCATGGTTTCACGTCTCCTTGGTCTGTTTCTGCTGGTCGCTGCATCCTCCGCCTTGGCGGCGGGAATTTGTTTGGAGGGCGTTACCTATCCCTATCCTGAGAAAACTTATCGTTTCGAAAGCCAACAGCAGACTTTGGAGATGATTTACATGGATATACCGGCTGGGGGGGCGGAGCGAGGGGTGGCCCTGTTGCTGCACGGTAAGAATTTCTCCGGTTCGTATTTTGAGGAGACCGCAACCGCGCTCAGTCGGGCCGGTTTCCGAGTGGTGATCCCCGATCAGATCGGGTTCGGCAAATCCACCAAGCCGGAACACTACCACTATACGTTTCAACAACTCGCGGAGAATACACGTGGGCTGCTCAACACCTTGGGAGTGGGGCGCGTGCAGGTGTTGGGGCATTCGATGGGCGGTATGCTGGCCACGCGGTTTGCGCTGATGTATCCGGAGACCACCGCTTCGTTGACGTTGCTCAACCCAATCGGGCTCGAGGATTGGAAGGCGCTCGGCGTGCCTTATGAAACGGTCGATACGTGGTATCAGCAGGAACTGGGGAAAACTACGGAGAAGATTCGCGCCTACCAACTGAAGTTTTACTACGACAACAAGTGGCAGGCCGCCTACGATCCCTGGGTCGAGCAACTGGCGTCGTTCGGCGAGAGCGCCGACTACCCGCGCATAGCCTGGAATCAGGCACTGACCTACGATATGGTTTTCACGCAGCCGGTCGTTTACGAATTTCCCAAGCTCACTGCACCGACCCTGCTCATCATCGGCCAACGCGACCGCACGGCGCTCAACAAGGGCAAGGCTCCCGCGGAGACACGGGATTCCCTCGGCGATTATCCGAAACTCGGTCGGGCGGCGGCGAAAGCGATTCCCCAAGCAGAGTTGATCGAACTGGATGGCGTGGGTCACCTGCCGCACGTCGAGACCTTCGGTCGCTTTATCGAACCGTATTTGGACTTCCTGAAACGGCAGACGCCGTGACTCGATGAAAGCTCACAGGAGACCTGGCATCGGATTAGCACTTCGCGAAACCTCAGACTTCACCAGCGCTGTGGTCCCACCTTGAGCCTAGAGGTAATCTTCCAAGTTTTGGGGTGGTGTTTCGAAACCTGCCGCCAACGTCGCTTCATTTCATTTCGGGACTGCCGCCCTTCTCGGCCAATCGAGCGGCGGCTTTCTTGGTCAATTTCTTAGGCAGGCGAGCCCCGGGAACGATGGCGGGAGCATCCTTCCTCCGGTCCAGCGTATGATAGCGCTGGTTCAGCTTGTTATCCTTCCCGCTCGGTTGATACTTCATACCCATGGATGCAGGCTGGGTGTTTACAGTGTGCCGAGCAATCGGAATTCGGCGCGTGTGCCCGTCTCGGCGAAGCTTGGCAGGTGGAGCGGTTTGTTCTCAAGACAGGGCGGGGAAGAGCTTCACGATAAAACGCGTTGAGGACAACGCGTTCCACCCAATCAAATGGCTACGCTTAGAATTGAGATGCTCTCACGCGCCCATCCAGCTTTGCGAAGAGCCCAAACCGGCGTCCCTTCCTTCCCGCTGATCGACTCAATCATGAAAATTACCCCAGCTGGCTCTCAGGCCTCTGCCCCCGGCCCCGCCGAATGGTTCACCGGGACGGTCCGCATCGATCCCTTGTTTCAACCTAACGCTCCGGCCCGCGTTGCCGGGGCCAGCGTGACTTTCGAACCAAGTGCGCGCACCGCTTGGCACACGCATCCGTTGGGCCAGACGCTCATCGTCACGGCCGGCGTTGGTCGGGTGCAGCGGGAGGGCGGTCCGATCGAGGAAATTCGACCCGGTGACGTCGTTTGGTTTCCACCGGGCGAGAAACATTGGCACGGCGCCGCACCCACCACGGCCATGACGCATCTCGCGATCCAGGAAAGTTTCGACGGCAAAGTCGTCGAGTGGATGGAGCACGTGAGTGACAAACAATACGGCGCCTGAGTCCTCGAGATCCGAACGCAGCAAACCCACCTTCCCGATGTCCAGACCCAGGCCTGCGCTGGCTTCGTTGGAGAACGTGAGTTGGTTGCGCAGAGCTTAGTCGAGGGTGGCGTCGAGAGTGATTTCGGCTTTCAGGAGGCGGGATATCGGGCAGCCGACCTTGGCGCCGTTGGCGATTTCGGCGAACTTCGCGGCGTCGATGCCGGGGACCTTGGCGGTGGTCTTGAGGTGGACTTTCGTCACGGTCCAGCTGGTGTCGGGGAGGTTCTCCAAGGTGACCGTGGCGTTGGTGGCGACGCTCTCGGGAGTAAAGCCGGCTTTGCCGAGTTCGGCGGAGAGGGCCATGCTGAAGCAACCGGCGTGGGCCGCGGCGATCAGTTCCTCGGGATTGGTGCCCGGGCCGTTCTCGAAACGGGTGCCGAAAGAATACGGGGTGTCCTTGAGGACGTTGCTGTCAGTGGAAAGGGTGCCGCGACCAGACTTGAGGTCGCCGCGCCAAACGGCGAAGGCTTTGCGTTTCATAGATGAATCGGGACGGAGAATGCCCGAGCGATTGAGA
>Ga0105050_10002234_pt1 | contig 27976 bp, 54 predicted proteins | sample FRY01_FD_78088 | JGI IMG/M metagenome (GOLD analysis project Ga0105050, IMG submission 78088) | Freshwater microbial communities from Lake Fryxell liftoff mats and glacier meltwater in Antarctica - FRY-01 | ecosystem: Environmental > Aquatic > Freshwater > Ice > Glacier meltwater ...
AACACAAAGAATAGGCACTCCAATTCCAAACGCCCCGCAATTTGCAATAGCCCAAAGGCCCACGCCTATCTTAGTCGCCGCACCTCCGCGCGTCTTAATAGGAATTTCATTTTATATTTCATCTTCTTCTATTAATTCAAGTCCATCCTTACGATGAAATAAAGCTAAGGTTCTTTTGTCGTTTATATCTATCTTTGTATAATCTGGTTGGAAATCAGGATGTCCGTTTTCTGAAAATCCTACAATTTTTCCAGTTAGACCGATATGAAATTCTGTAAATAAGAAAGTTCGCGAGACCACCTTCACACGGTCACCGATTTTTGGATTATGTTTCATTTTGTCACCTTACATTGAGCATTCAGGGCTGTAAAAATACGTCTTGCTTCAAGAGTCATATTACTATTTTCTATTAATACAGTGTCTTCCATTATCCAATCTTTCCATATTTCATGATAAGTGCACATGCTTCAGGTATAATAGCTGCTTCAGCATTCGTAAGTTTTAATTGGTATTTTTGTGTAGATAATTCTTTCATTCTATTATTCCTTATTTTAATTCTTTTTCAAGAGCACGAACAAAATTAGCAATACGCTTAGCATCGCAGGTCGCATCAATATTATTATTGATATTACTTAATGTAATTTTTTGAATAATATTCATGGTAGCTTCTGCTCTGAATGTTTCCCAAACTTGTTCGCTTGTTGCATTTTCAATAGTTATATTAGTCTTCATTTTTTCCTCAATAGTTTATTTTTTTAATTGTAATATCAACGTAAATATCATCGCTTGAGAAACTTCGTGGTACTTCTTGTCCCTGTGTTCTATTACAAGTTGAATGGTGATTATTCATTTTCATCCATTTTCATTTTTCCTGAAAACTGTATATGGATAGCTTTTGCATTATCTATAAGATTAAGTTTACGTTTGTAAAAGTCAATATCGCGGTCTATCATTTTTTTATCTATTTCAAATCTTTCAATTAGATATTCGATATATGGTTTATTGTCTATTATCATTTGATTCTTTTCAGATACTTTTGGTGGAGGACCACCCCAACCGAGTTCGTGTAATTTTTGTATATCTTCATCGGTCATATCGAGATTACAGCCTTCACCCATAAAGATAATACTTCGAGGTAGTACATACCAATATTGATTGTACTTTAAGTGAATGTCGATAACTTCTCTTAAATTGATTAACGGAAAATCGTTTTTAGACATTTTCTATTCCTTTGTTTACTTGTATTCGTATGGTCCATTTTTCATGTTCTTTAACAATTCTATTATTTTTAATCTGGTTGCCCATTCTTTGTAATGTTTTGTATTAATTACACAAAATCCTATTCCATTTTCAATATGTGGTCTTATCCATTTAGAATTTTTCCACTTGTCATAATTAAAGGATGTCGAAGATTCATATGTATTTGTTGAGGTATCATTAATCATGTTTTGATATTTAATGTTTTGATTTTTGCGAAACGTCTGTGTTATTCTTACATGACAATACATGTGCCGGCTTATTCACAGCATCCCGCGAGGCAGGACGTGATACACGTTTCACATTATAGAATAGTTGCTTTGTGTCCATCCTTTATGGCGCCAGCAGTAGTACTAATTTCCCACTGCCGGTTATGGAGTCGAACCATACATTCCCACAACTATTCACATTATTTATTACTTATAATATCTAAGGCTTTATAAAGTAGTTCATCATCATATTCCCCAGCCCAAAAATTATCCCTATGCTGTAAGATTGCATTGCGCAAATATTCATTCTCTTCAGCATGGGCATATGCATTTCGCACAACATATTCATCGAGTGCATTGCTTGTAAACTGTTCTTCCCATTCAATATTGAGTTGAGTAAGATAATAATGCTTTTCAATAAGCACGGCATTTTCATTACGTAGGCGGGTGATTTCAACTTTCATGTCATTGCACATTCTGTCAAGGATTTCTATTTCGCCACTTTGGTCTACAGAAATTCCATCTTGCTCTGCTAATTTTTCAAGGATGTATCGTAAACGATTGTAATCGTCTTTTCCTGCTGTTATACAACAGTGTTCATCAAATTTGTATTTAGAACAAATCATTAATTACTTCCTTTATTATTAGTTTAGATTTTTCATTTAATCTAAGATTACGTTTTGTAATTTCGTCTTTGTAAATTGGGTAGAAAGTAAGCATCACTTCTACTAAGTCATCCCATAACTGAATAGAAAACTGACCACCTAAATAAATAGCAAATTCATAATCTAAGGCCTTCATACGTTCACTTAATTTATAGATAACCCTATAGACATAATCTCTATCCTTATATAAATGAATATCGATTATCTTATTGTTTAATTCTAATTCATCTAAAATTAAACGTAAAATTAATTGTCTGGATACCCCTTCCATTATACTCTTAGCCAAGCCCTTTTGACCGTTCGCGGCATTTTCTTTGCGAAGGAGAGTGATTTCTTCTGCAATACGAAACATAAACTCGGCTTCATGCGGAGAGTTTGTATCGTTGAAATACTGTTCACGCTCCCGCAGCTCTTTTATTATGTCTTTCATCTCACCTCCGCGAGTGCTTTGGGTTTCCAGTAGAAAGAAGAGCAACGGGTACACCAAGTATTATGTGGTGCATCTTCAATTGCCTTGCGAAAAAGTGCGATGTCTGCTTCGAGTTCTTTAATATGTCCATGAGCACCAATGGCATCATCGAACGAGCAAATGAACTGATTTTCTGTGAGTTCGTACTCACAATCGAAGTCTCCGTCTTCGTCTGGTATTGGTTTGTAGAAGCCGTCTTGAAGTCCATCTTCGCCGTAAACAGCAATGAATTTAGAATGTCCTATTCTCATGATTTTTCTCCTTTATCAAGAGTAGCGAGGTGGGTTAACCAATCCACTAATTTAATACCAGTTGTAACCCCATTTACAATATCCATCCGCTTATCTCCCCATCATAGTGTTTTATTCTTCTTCGGTACCGTAAAGTGCTTTATCTATTGCTTCTTCAGGAGTGTTGCCCCAGAATTCAGTTTTACTCAGCACCGGCCCGTCCAAGTCGTTTTGAGAATGTGTAAAGGCTACAAATTTGCCACGAGAATCATGTAGATAAGACCATATTTTATGTAGAATCGGAGTTTTTTGTTCCATATCATACTCTTCCGTAACAAGCCAATTTAATCTTGCTTCTGATTCTTCAATTTGTTTTTGAAGTTCTTCGATACCGGGAATAATAGATTCATGGATTAGTGAATTCATATTATCTCCAAAATTTGATTCTCTCAGCGCATTCATAAAATGCTTTGTTAGTATTTTAGTTTTCATTTTTAATACCTATTCTTTTAATAATGTCTTCCTCTATCATGACACGACAATGATTGCCACATTAAAACTATGAACGAACAACATGCCAAGAAAGATAATGGATATATTAATGGTTCTTTCCATAAATATACGATGGCTACAATACAACCAAGCGTTACACCTAAGGCAATAAACGCCGCATGGATTCTATTAAATTTCATTGCTTTTCTTTCCATTGTTTGAGAACTTCTTGCGCTATTAATTTTCCATAAGGTGTAATAGATTTTTGAGCAATTTCTTTAATATCGCCTGCTTCCTTTGGATTTCTACATAGTCCTTTACCGAAAATATTCGTTGCAACGTTATCAGAACCTAAAATTAAAAATGCTTGTTCTTTAATACTAAGAAGACTTACGACATCAGCGATTTTTTCTTTTTCCTGTGCATTCCATTCGCTAAGCGCAATTTTTACGTTTGAGATGTCTGCCGATATATTCGTCAGTGATAACAAATGCTCTGCTGTGTTTACATAACTTTGTGCTACGTTTGCTTCTTCTTGATTTTTGATTTTCATTTTTTGATTAACAGGTTGAATATCGGAAATATTAAACCAGTACTGCCCATCAAGTTGAACTGACCATGCACCAATTTTAGTAATCGTACATTCTTTCCTCATCCATTCGTTTGTGAGGTCTGGTCTATCACACGGATAACTAAGAGTAGTTACCCTTGTTACCCTATCTCCTATTTTGTAATTACAAAGCATAATTTTTCCTTTTATTTAATTACTATAATCTAATTGTTTAATTTACTAATAGAAACCGGTCTTGGTTTTTTGATTAAAACGCAATCACCCGACGGTACATAATAATATAGTTCTGGTTTTCCATTTCCACACCATAAATCTAAACCATTGGGAGTTACTCTAATAACAACACAAATTTCTCCAGCAAAACTAACTTCATCTCCCGCTTCACAGATACACGAGCTTCCATGATAAGAAACACTTAAATCAGCATATTCATGTTGCGTATTATTAGGCGTAGAACAAATAGTTATTATATCTTCTTTTTCTTTGATAATTCCCTTCAACGCGCCTATTTCCTGTATAAACAATCCGCAAGCACCTAAAAGTTCAAATGCATCACCAGCATCTAAAGGAGGATAATCTTCATATGTTTTTTGTTTGCTTTTATCTAAAGCATGTCTAATGTGCTTTGTTAAAATACGATTTTCTATTTCATATGGATTATTCAATTTTGTCCTCAGATTTCTGCATAGCTTTTACAATTCCCAATGCGCTATTAATTGTGACTAAATTAGCAATTTGATTGTCACCGCCATCGAGACAATAATTTAATGTAGAAATTTGTATACTTCTGCGAAACCATTCTAACCAGATTTCTCTTTTGAGTCGGTCAGAAATATCTTTTCTTTGCGAATCAATGTAATAAACATCTGCTTCTTTTTGAAGTCTTGTAATTTCATTTTGCACTTGCTCTTTAGTTTTCATTAATTTGCTTTTTGTTTAGTTATTTATATACAAACAATTATAATTTGTATATAAATACACATACAAATTATTCCTTTTCGCTTGTTTTATTTGAAACTATAATATCGCGCACATCTTCAAGTTCAGCAACAACTACTATAAGCTCGCTAAGATTTATATAAAACTCTGCACCCATACATTTTACATAAACAAGACTTGTATCGTCTTCTTCTTCTTGCTCAAAAATAATGTTTGCTGTACCACTTTTTGATGTTAATTCGTATGAACGTTTCATTTTAATCCTTTTATGTTATAATCTTACTTGAATTGATTGCTTAATTTATCGGCATTTTCCATAACTATATATTTTCCATTTGTGATACAATCTATATTTTGCTTGAACCATTTCGCATCTGATACATTTACGAATACCGGGCTTCAAAATTTCAGTCCATTGCAAATCTAAACCGGTACCAGTAAAATTTATATTATATTTTTGCCGTGCTTGTTGAGTTTCCCATTTGTGAAATGGGGGGAAAATACCAAGAATTTTTTTACATATCATTATCGCTTACTCTTTTCTCATTGGTCATATAGATTTATTTGCTTTCCAAAATTTCATATGTATATTTGATAAAATATTTTTTTCTTTCAACATAACCAAACCACCAAGTGAACATTGTGAAATATACTTCATTGAATAAATTTAGAATTTTTGAAATGTCATCTTTACATATCAGCGATATAACAACACGTCTTTTGAATTTCAAGAATCCGTATCTTTCAATTTTGCAATGATGAATATTTATTTTAGAAAGTGGTTGTTGTAGTGTTGCGATTAAACTATTCAAATTAATGTCACTTAAAACACGTATTCGAATTTTTACTGGATTAGAATAAGGTTTTTTGCAAGAATAAAAAGGTCGGGTGGTCGAGGTCGAGAACTAATCATTATTCAGCATATAAAATTTTACATTTGTAACAGTGCATTGGTGACAAACAAGTTTCAATTCTCATTCTGTATGGCGGACTACCGATAATATCTGGTCTTGTATTTATGTCTTTGACATACTCTTCACTCCACCAGCCAATGCTACCGCCACAGTGACAGCTTCGCTTTGTTGTATGCCATTCTTTGGGTTTACAACGTTCTTGAAGTTTTTGTCGCTGTTCGCTTTGCAGTTGTATGTTATGCATATCAGTCATTTCCGCGTTCTAAAACAGTACCGCCTAAACCATTAACGCAACTAATTCCGGCTTTTCCGATACTGGCGAAAATGTGAGGTTCCATACCAAATTTCAAAGATACAGTTTCTTCTTCTCCCGAAACTGTATATTCGATAAACAAACCACCAGTAGAAACACAACCCGAACAGCGGTCAGTCGATTCTTGAAGAATACCTAACAGTTGTTGAAAGGTTTTGTTTATTTCTGCATGATTTGGAATCTCCCCATCGCCCGAAATTCCACACCATCTCCAATTTAATTCTTGATATGCAGGTGCTAATTGATGAGCAATAAGTGGAATATATTCATAAATAATTCTTACCATTTCAGCCCATTGCTTATCGTTAATATACCCAGAAGGAATACTATATATTCCTGAACACATCTTAGTTTTTCGAAGAGTTTCTTGTGCTTTCATTGCCATATTCATAGCATAAAAATTTTGTGTTTGACGACATGATTCAATAGTTACATTTAATGATTCAATTGCTTCATCAATTTCAGTAACTGTTATTTTTTTATTACTCATCGATTTCCTCAAATATTATTGGGTTATTATGTAAATTCGCTCTGTCGTAAACAGAGACACGAGTCATAGGGTTATAAACAGTAATCCAATGACCATCATCTTCTCGTCGTTGAACTTCATTTATGCTTCGAAGAGAATTACGAAGAATACGATAAATACCATAGTCTGCTTTATAAACAGTTGGCTCACTTTTATCGTCAAGTTTGATTGTAGCAATTATAGCTACTGCTATTTTTTCACTCATTTTTTGTTATAGTGTTCTATTATTATTGATTCAATAATCCCCGTATTTATATTACGATAAGGTTCATCAAAAGTTGTTCTTCGAACAACAACCCTTTTATATGACCATAATTTAGCAAGGTTATCTAAAGCATCATTTGGTGTATCGCCGTTGCCGATTGGTTTTGAAATTGTATTACCTTCGATTACCTCAACGTGGTCAAATGTTTCAAGTTTGGCAATCCACTTTGAGCGATAATCTTGTGGGTGTATTTTTCTACCCAAAACTAAATCAGCAAATAAATCTTCATTCAAATGAATAGAGACTGTACCATCTACTGAAAATGCAAATTCTGAAATATTCATTTTTCTTTTTCTTAAATTAGTATATTTATATTAAAAGTGTCACTCCCAGTCGCGCACTGCCAAGCCAACCGGAAATAGAGGAACTTCTTTTCCTTTACCATAATGCTTGTCTGTTAATTCGAAGTAACGTACAGTTAATTCTTTACCAACGTAGTCATCACGATGTTTCCACATTTCAGCGCGAGATTTGAGTGTGCCTTTTGGACGACATGTGAAAGGTGCACCTTTTTTAGTTACGCACCAAAATACGATACATTCAAAATGCTTAACTTCTCCCGTACTTATATTCTCAAAAGTTTGTGACTCTGCTTCACTACCAACAATTTCGAATTCTTCATCTATAAATGCTTTATATTTCAAGAGGTCATGACTTCGAGCTCCTTCAAGATATTTTCCATTAGCATTGCGCAGAATCATTCCTTCGTAACCATTCTCTACAAACCCGTCGTGCAGTGGTTGAATAAGAGATTCTAATTGAATTTCAATTGTTTCTACTGGAATGATACGACAATATTTACCCTGTACTTTTTTTGCAAGTGAACTAATACGTTTTATTCTTTTAGAATTATCATCGTTATTCATAATATCATAAAACCAAAATTCAAGCTCTTCCGTATCATCGCTTCGTTTTTTAATTGCGGAAATAATACGTTGGAATGGCCATTCGTGTTTATATATTTCTCCATCGAAAACTTCATCTTCACTTGCAAATTCAAACATTATTTTAGCTTGCGCATAAAGACGAGTGCCAATAAGAAATTGCGTATAATCTTTTCCTTTACGACTTTCAAATATAGGTGTTCCATCTGAAGCGCGACGGATTGTACAACGTACACCATTTAATTTTCGTTGTGCAAAACAAGGAAAATTTAATTTCTTTTTGTGTTTCTCGTAAGTATGAGCAAGCATCGGTCTGCGAGTGCCGTCAATCTTACATTCTGCTATAGACTTTCTATAACCTTCATCAATTTTCTTATTGAAAGTGCTTTGTGCATCTAATATAGCTTGCTCGACTGTAGTTGTCTCATTGGAACGTCCGAGATTCTTTCCAGATAGTACTTCTTTTGTCCTCAGAGTGATTTTTCCATCAACTTTGCCAGATAACATGCAAATACTTACAAATCCATTCTGGAACGATTCTGTGACAATAATTTGCCATTGCTGAAAATTACCTGTTTTTGTCTTCTTAAACATAAGAGGTGATTTATAAGCATGTTTCGTAGAAACTGTTTCGTTCATTCTTTTTTCCTTTTTATTTGCTAAGGGCTTAGGACCATCATTAGCTTCTTCTAAAACTCACCTATTAATATAACCATTTAATTCACTAATCGAAACCGTATATGTAAAATCATAATTCCTAACACTTTGGATGTGTTAGGAATTATATGATTCACAAATAACTTCAGAGTTTTTATGGATTTAATGAGACCAAGTCGCCATTGATAAGTCGATTAAGACCATCAGACAAATTGATTGACCGTTTGAGCGCAGTTTCTGAACTTGTGATTTCGCTTTGACGTCTTAAAACTTCATCATCGCACATTTTTTCTGCACGTTCTATAGTTGAACGACATGTACTTTCTGCCAATTCAATAGTTTCATTTCTGTCGAACTGAGCTTCATTGCGTGTGCTTTGACAAAAGTTGTTTGCATCGCAGATTTGATTTTCGCTTAGAGAAATTTTTTGCTCTACTTCGGCGCGAGCTCGATTCAAAACATTGGCAGCGGCTTCAAACATATTGACCACTTTTTCGATTCTTGCTTCTGGGGTTTTCTTGAATAGATTAAGCATTTTACTTACTCTTCCTTTTTTATTTTTTGTTGAACTTTATTGAAGTTGTTAATAGAAATATAAACAAATCAATCACTAATCCAAACCAAAGGTCTAAACTATTGATTTTTCGAACTCTCTATTAAGGTCATTGACTTTATTTATACATGCCGTTAGATGCGATACACAACCAAATTGAAATGTTGTAATGCTATTGGCATATGGTTGGTGAATTGATATTTCATCGAGGGCTGTAATTTCTTTACTCATAATTTTTATAGATAATTGACTAAGTAAAAATTGAATTTCATGAATTGTATTTCCTGCGTCTTGAACAATTTCGGTCTTAGTTTTCATGCTTAAGTCCTCTAAATTTAATTTACTTGTGAAATGTGCTCGTGAAAAAACTTATCATAGCGGTCATAAACTCTTCGCCGCATAGGATTAATCCATGTTGTTAAGTGAAGTAAACAAATTAATTGTTTACAGAAATCATCATTATCACTACTAAAAGTATTTGCTGTTACAATGTCAAGTTCTGGACAAATATAATATGTTATCGTAATTATTTTATCTGTTTTGTTAAGGGGTTTAATTATGTCAAGTTTGCGATATGGGATTAAATAACAATTTTTACTATCATAAATTTCAATTGTTTTATTTTCAGCGTTGGTAGTTGATAGAAAGAAATCGCAACGTCTTCTTTCAGCAAATTCTTTATCACAACAAATCAAGTGAATATATTGTTCTGCGATAAGAGGATTACCATGCATATCTTCAATAGCTTTTTTGACCTCTTCTTCGGTATATGGTTTCGACATAAGCAAACCAGAAGTATAAACAATTTTATTAAGTATCAATTCTTTGATTTGATGCTTATTCATGCCACGACAATCTATGATAAATGACCATACTTTTTCTTCATAAAAGTAGCGAATATTCGATTCCCAAGTTTGAAGTTCTGAATGTGAAATAATTTGAAGCATAATTTTTACTCATTAATTATTATGTGTGGAATTGGAAATCTTTCAGCATATTCTAAAATAATCGGACGAACTTTTTGCCAGTTTAATCCACCGCGGCCTGTTCCAATTTTCGGAATAATGAGTGTTTCTATATTCTTAAATCTTTCATTAGTCAAGAAATTAGATAACAAATCTTGCATTCCTTCCTTAATCCATTCATATCTTGAAGAAAAGCGCCAATGATTTTTTGTTGGAAAGAAAATAAATCGTTTCGGAATATAAACTTCTCCGTACACATCATGTATAATTTTTTGTGGTACAATATTTGGTTTATCTTCCTTATGATATATTTGTGTTCGTCCCGGTTGCATAAGTTTTTGATTGCACATTTCTTGATAAGGTGCAATGATGTCTGGAAAAACATCAGCGTAAACTTTAGCCAAACCAGCACCCATGACACCGACACAGTTGACAGGAATGACAACAGCATCAGTCGGTATGCTTAAAATATTACCTTTTCGAATAGTTATCGAGGCCATGTTGTTGCTTTCTTATTTTTCATTTATGCTTATCATAATATCATCATTTTATTCACTAATCGAAACGGGTGTTTCTACTGAATAATCGCGCTCACTTAAAGTTTTAATTGTAGCACTGAGTCCCATACAAATACTTTCTATAGCATCGAGATTAATTGTTTTGTCTTCAACGCAGCTATTAATTGTTATTTGAGCATATTTGTATTCTGGCCATGTACTAATATGAAAGTGTGATTCTGCAAGAATTAAAACTCCTGTTACACCGGCAACATGACCTTTGTCACTGGCTTCAAACCGATGCCAGCATTCATCTAAAATTGTACAGCGCTCACTAAGAGCATTGTGTACAATAGTTTTCAAGTCTTCGACACTGCTGAGTTGGTCTGTATAACCACAAATTAATTCAACTGTCGCTTCACGGCTTACTCGTTTGATTTCATTCATATTTTCTTAAATTCACTTTCTGCTATTGCACGGATTTCATCAAATGTTGTTTCGATGAGAAGTTCACCATTTTCAAAAACGGTTTGCATTTTATCATAAATTGGTGAAATACCTTCGGTATTGTCTTCTCTTAATGTTTGAAGTTTGTTATCTAATTCAACAAGAATTAAACGACCAGCTTTTGAATTCTTCCCACTATCGGTTATTGGTTTCTTATAAACATCTCTTCCAATTCCATCGACTATTGCATGACTGCACTTGAATGCAAATTTTTGCGTATCACGATTTGGATGTTGTAATAATGCTCCACCCCCGCCGAAGACGATATTATCAACGCTATATTTATGCCCTACAACATTAGCAAGAATATGATTAATAGATTCATATTCAATTCCATCACCATAAATAATTCCAACATTGTGATTAATAGTTTTATAGCCCAAATCATTTGTAGTAACACCAAATACTTCTTCAAGTCCTTGTAATGCTTTAACAGAAACCTCAATTGGATTTCCAGAATCAGGTCTTGCAACTACTCTACCTTCTCTTTTTATGATTCTATCTTTTAGTTTTCCACCTAAAATATTTTTGATGAAATTATACATATCATAAGAATCTATAACGATAGAAACAATTTTATCATCTGGGCATTGATTGAGAATATTTTCTACTGCTTCGATTTCATATTCTGGTCCGCCCCATGAAGTCATTGTTGAATGTTCTGACGCCACAACTGAATGACCGCAAAGACGAGCATGATAATATTTCTTTGCTGCAAAAATGCCTTCCATGGTATCGGTTCCCATAAAATTAACGAGATGCGCAGAACCGCCGATACCGGCGGATTCGACTGAAGAAACACCACGGAAACCAAAATCATGAAAATGAAAAGGTGTAACGTGCGTACCTGTTTTTCTTGCCCATCTTTCGATAGATTTTTTAATCATATAACTCTCAGTGCAAACTGTGATTGGGTACCACATTTGTACGAGAATTGTTTCCATGAAATTTGTTAACCACCAGAGTTCTGGGTCTGTATTTTCCATTGTCATGAAAACGTTATGTGTTGGTACAATTGAACCTTCCGGAACTGCCTTAATTCGCAAAGGTAACTTTCCGCCGTGAATGTCAATAATACGTTGCCATCCAGCACGATTGAAATAAGTATCTGTACCAAATACTTCTTTGCAAAAGTCGGCTGCATCATTAACCATCCATTGTTCAATTTTTTGACCAACAAAATGTTTTTTCAAAATCATTTGAAGACCATAAAACATTATTTCGGGATATTTTCCACCACGACTTTCAAAATAAGAATAAACGTGTTGAGTATTAGGTGGGTACTGATTGTAGTGTGTGTATTTATACGCATCACTTCGTAGAATTGGATTAGCTTTCATGCTTTTCTCCTTAAATTATTAATGGCTTTCTGGCCTATTAGACTCAAAAGTGGATATGTATTTAGCGAAGTTGATGTTTTCGGTAAGTGCTTGGAATAAAATCTTATGCTCAGGCACAAAATCATTCACCCGGAGTTTATTAATTTCAAACCATTTAGCTTCTTCAACATCATCGTCACCGATTGGACTACCATGCATATAAGTAGTTTTGAAAAATGAAGTAGTAATTTTATCAATTTCATTTCGATAGCGCCAATCATCAATCGGAAAACTACCAATATATTTCATTGACTTAATTCCATCGGTAGAAATATGAGTTTCTTCAGCAACTTCCCGAGCCGCGGTTTCTTCCCATGATTCTCCGGGTTGGCAAAATCCTCCGGGAAAGCGAAATTTATTTTCATTTGGTTTACGAACAAGAATTACTTTAGTTTCATCGCTATTCAAAACAGCAACATCAACTGTTGGTATCGCTACGGGGTATTTGTTCTGTGTAGCATAAATTAAACCAGCACGAAAATCAGGAGATGCAAAAGTTTTAATACCAAGGTCTTGACGGACATCAGAGCCACTAATATATTCTTCTTGCAGTAATTCCTGTGTCGGATGTTTTCCATTATAATGCCAAATGAAAGAATTGCGCCCACCATAAAGTAATACAGAATGATTAGGTCCAACTTGGTCTTCAATAAATCCGTCAAGAGTTTTAGACCATATTTTGTCATTATTAATGTCTTTGATATATAAAATATCAATATGCGGGAATTCTTCGATAATCATTTCACGACGCGAACGATAAGGAAGGGGATTATTTTGTGTACAAGGGAGAGGAGAATGTCCGAGGAAGATAATAACACGCTTGTGTCTATCGTAGACATATTGGATAAGTTTCTTGTGGGTATCGTGAAGCTCATTAACTTGAAAGCGTCCAACGATTACGCCAACGTCTGCTTTTTCGTTTGCAGGTCTCATGGTAGGTTTCCTTTGAGTTTGTGTTTCATCACTAAACTAATGTAAAAATATTTTTGACTTTCTGTCAATTAACGTAAGAAATCTTCGTGTTTGATTTTTGTAATAATTCTATCGCCCGTGCGTCTAAGCAATACACAATCTGGTCTACAAACAAGACCTTCAGCTTCGAAGTCACCCCATGTAGATTTGAATCCTTTTTTTGTATGTTCAATTGCATCATACAATGTGCCTTCGCCAAGGGTAGGAACAAAATCAGTTTCAAGTTTTACAGCAATATCTTCAACATTATGTTGTTCAAGCCAAATATCATCAATCATAATATCAAATGCTACGAATGCTTTGTCTGGACGATATAGTTTGCCGACTTTTTGAATACCGGCACCATATCCTTCGCCGTATATACAAACATTCATTAATTGAGTACCAAATATATTGTAGAACATATCTTCATTATATTTTTTAATCAAGTAATTGACTAAATCTCCGGGTATTTGAGCGTTATCAGTCTTACCATTGAAGGTGACTTTTTCGCCATCCCACATTACACGGATATTTGTACCGTCTATTTTTTCAGTCCATTTCCATTTATTGTTTGCAAGCCATCCAAATTCTGGAATGCTCCATTCACCATCAAGAAATGTTTTATGATTATTTTGTGGGTTGCGTTTATATACGCTTTGAATTTTGTGATATTGTTTCATTTTGAATTTGAATTTGAAATTGTTTAGGTTAGTGGAGCCGGTGACGGGATTCGAACCCATGACGGAAACTTTCATTTCTCGAGCTTACAAAACTCGCACTGTCGACCACTTCAGTAACACCGGCGAAAAATTATATTAATTAATTAATTATCAAGACGTCTGTCAAAATTTTATTATGATATATTTTTGAAATTATTTGCCCTTGCATTATGTAAATATTCCAATTTGCCTTTATCATTTTCTATTAAAATTTCATGTTTCTAATCTTAAAAAGTTAAGGTTAATTTGTAGCGGAGGTTGGAATCGAACCAACAATGCTCAGCGTATGAGACTGATTAGCCTACCAAAGCTTGTCTCCGCAATAAATATCATACAGGATTCATTTCAACAATATCGCGAGAATCCATAACGTCTTCTTCTGCAAGGTCTTCATAATGAGGTTTGTATTTACCGTCTTTATAACTTGCTACTTTCTTGGCAATCCTTTTTTTACGGTCCATCTTGTCGTCAAGACTTCGACCGTTTCTTCCATCTTTGCGCGTTGTCTTATTTGACATTTGCGACTTTTCCTTTGTTAAAATCCACAGAATATAATTATCATTGAACACCAATAATTCCAAGCATTAAATTATTTGTGAAAATATTGAGTTGGTTTTGTTTCTTGTTGGCACCATACATTTGTGATGTGGTTACAAATAACCAAACGCCTGCGGCAATACTCTCCATTGGGAATGATTGCCATAGATGATGCCATGAAAAATTGAGTGTTTCGAACAATGAACTTGTTGCAGTGTTAATCAAATTGAGCGAAGTGTTTGCAATAAATTCGAATGATTCAAGTATTGATTTGAATATCATGTTCATAATCTAACCTTTTTGTTTACTAAATGAAAGCTGTTTTTGTATTGTCTTACTTTTGTCTTACTTAATTATCTGTAAATTGATAGAAAAATACTATTTAGCATCTAATTCAATTCCAGAATTCGGACCAAATTTATATAATAGATATGCGAGTTCATAATTACCATCAGCTTTAGGTAAGCAAATATCAAGATAGTAATTCGTACCACAAACCAAATTAAGCCAAGGACAATGCTGAAGTTGTTCATATGAAAATGGTATATCTTCAGCTGTTGAACGGATTATTTGTGTAAATCCAATGGCAGAACTGTTTGGATTTTTAGCCCAAGGATTAAATGTACTTTCTCGTCTAACCATATTAGTAATCCCATCAGCATGTTTTAGCCAAATCTTTTTAATTACTTTTTTAACAACAGATGAATCTGTGTAATCGTATTGTGTAATTATGTCACCAGTTACAATATGAGTAACCTGAGGACAATAACAAGGTTTCAGTTGGTCATGTTGGGGATAATGGTATTGCCATTGCCGAATATTAGCTTGGATTGGTTTTTGGATTGGTTTTTGGATTGGTAATAGTAGCATCGTCAACGCCATTAATACCAAGAATAGTTTTTTCAAAATTTTCTCCTAAGTCCCATATGATTCTGTTTGCGGATTTAACTTTGTGAAACCAATCTCGCATAAACGCGCTATGAAAGAAATCCTTATTTTCTTGATAACATTCATCAAGTGCAGCTCTATGTATTCTGCAAGCTGAGCAAAACGAAGAAATTATTCGTTCAAAAGGAAAAATATCAATAGTCTCTTTCAATGGAGTTTCAAGAGAGAAATCAAATTCATTTTCATCTATCAGTACCCACAGTGGTGCATTGGATTCAAAAACTGCTGCCCATTTATCAAATGCCATAGTAGGCCAATTTTGCCTACTATCTTCAAAAAATTTAGTCATTTTACTTTTATGCTCTGTGATAGCATATTTAACAAATTCAACTTGTTCTGTATTAGTCACTTATTTCTCCATATATTTTTGTTCAAAAATATCCCAATGTTTATTCATCGTCAGAAGTGTCGTTATCCTTAAAACTTGGTGGCTTTAATTCGGGACAAATATATTCAGCAGCTTTCTGAGCACGTGAAGATGCCCAAACAAAAAGCTTTGGTTCAGCTTTAATTTTCTTCATCCAAGACTGAATGTAAGAAGCGGTATTCTCTTCAACGATAGGGTTGATGTGACAATGATAGCAAAGATACGCAGCACAAAGTTCCGCAACCAACTCTTCGCGACCGTATGTAGTTGAACCAAAGAAGTCAGTTTCTGTGACATCTCTTCGATTCAATCGAGATACATGTCCAGTTGAATGGCCGAGTTCGTGAAATGTTACTGAATAATAATCTTCGCTGCTATGAAAAGTTTCTAATTTCGGCATTTGAATTTTATCAAGTGCAGGGTAATAACAAGCTTTAATGCCATCTTGTATTTTTGGCGGATTTTCCATATTGTTAACGATATTTTGAGCAAAATCAATAATATCATTGCGTCGTTCAATTTTTTCAATCTTTGGAATTTTATCTTCCGGAAGTCCAGCCGTTTGGTCGACATTAAATACGGTCCAATATCGAACGTAAGGAACTGTTTTCTTTACGCCAGATTCTTCATCTTTAACGTCAAAAAACTTCCACAAGACAATCGGCCAACCTGTTTCGCCGGACTTTACCATCCCACCAAGTTTTTTGATTTGAGAAAATGTTGCCCAAAGTGGACTTGCATATCCTGCTGAACCAAGCAACCACATATTTGCACCACGATAAAAATGACCGCTGGTCAAATTACGAGGCAAATTTGCGGCTTCATCCCATGTACGTTTCCAAGGAATAACACCTTTTTCGAGGAGTTCAAGAATACGTGCATTCACAATATCATAAGCATTTTGTTTAGCCATGATTTAATAAACCTTTTGTTTGATTAATAATTAGTTTTGTCTGTTTCTTCATTCTCACAGACTACCATAATATAAGCATTTAATTTACTAATCGAAACTTGCTTAAACTATTGATTTTATTAATCTTTCTATGCTATTGCAAAGAATTTTTACCACTTGTGCCAAGAATGACACTGTACATAAATACAAGATTGATTAATTTTTGTACATTCTGTTTTCGTCTGCGAACGAACACCATTAATAGCAACCTATTCAATAATACATCAGGCGCGGTTCGCAATCATTCATATATTGACATAAATTATTTTGCCTTATAAAAACAGCATTTTTAGCATCAACTTTTAAGTTGTAGTTAAAATACGAATTGAATAGGTTGCTATTAATGGTGTTCGTTCACTTGTACGAATTTTCAACTATTAATGATATTATATGCTTCATCTTGTATGACGGCATCGTTGTCTGTTTTTCTTACAGATGCTCGTCTACGTTTCGCGGCGTCCATAACACCTTCGCCGATTTTATTGCGTACCTCTTCATCATGGGAAGTACCTTTACGGTTTTCATTACCAAGAAGTTTCAAACGAATTTTATCCTTGGTTTCCTGAGTAAGTGTGCGACCTTTCATTTTATCAGATATTTTCTTCTTATGCTCTTCAGAAAGAGCTCTGTCTTTTTTGCTCATGTTATAATCTCCTTTATTACATTGACAACATTTTTTGCTGTGGTTTTTCTTCTTTTCTATCTACACTATAAACGATAGCTTCTATTGACATTAATGATGATGCAACAGAAGCAGCATTTTCAAGAGCGCAACGTACTACCTTTGTTGGGTCAACTATTCCTCGCTCAATAAGATTTACAAATTCACCTTTTGCAGAATCATATCCATAATCAAGTGATGAATTCGCCATAAGTTTTTCAAACATAACTTCTGGTGATTGTCCTGCATTTTCTATTATGGTCAATGCAGGTATTGTAATAGCACTTTGGACTGCGCGAATACCCATTCGCTCGCCTTCGGTATAATTATTTTCATTTTCAAGCATCTTACTTAAAACATTAAAAATGGAAAACAAAGCCATGCCTGCGCCGGGGACGATACCTTCTTCAACAGCCGCTCTCGTGGCGGCAAGAGCATCATCAACTCTATCTTTCTTTTCCTTCATTTCGACTTCAGTCGCCGCGCCAACCTTTAATACTGCAACGCCGCCAGTAAGTTTTCCAAGTCGTTCTTGTAGTTTGCTTCGGTCGAAATCAGCGCTGGATTCAGAAATTAATTTACGAATAAGTTTAATTCTTTCTCCCATTCGCTTTTTGTCACTCGCACCTTTAACAATAGTTGTATTGTCTCTGGTTACAACGATACGTTCACAACGTCCAAGAGATGAAATTAAGCTATCATATTTTAATTCACCAAGCTGTTGACCAAGTGCTTCAGAAACAATTTCTCCGCCAGTTAAGACAGCAATGTCGTCAAGCATAGCATGACGTCTATCACCGAAACCCGGAGCTTTGACAACCGTGCAAGAAACTATTCTACGCACATGATTGATAACACAAGTCGTCAGTGCTTCTGAATCCATATCTTCACAAATAATTAATACATGGTCGCCAAGATGTTCATCGCCTTTCTTTTCAGCATATGTTTGAAGTACCGGAATAATATCTTTAGCGGCTGTGATTCGGCCATTATACATAAATATACCAACATTACTTGCTTCAACAATCATATTTTCTTGGTCTGTAACAAAGTGCGGAGAAATAAATCCACGGGCGAATTGAAGTCCTTCAACAACTTCTAATGAAGTTTCGATTGATTTTGCTTCTTCAACTGTAATAACACCATCTTTACCAACTTTGTCCATTGCTTCTGCAATCAATTCACCAATTTCAAAATCGCCATTAGCGGAAATTGTTGCGACGTTTTTAATTCCAGCTCGACCTTCAACATCTTTACTTCTATCTCGTAATGTTTGAACAACTCGCATCACAGCTTCACTGATGCCACGTTTCAAAGAAGCACGGTCGTAACCGACGGCAATGTATTTAAGAGCATTATTATATATAGAATTTGCAAGTATGGTAGCAGTTGTTGTACCATCTCCAGCCACATCCGCAGTTTTTGCAGAAGCTTGTTTAATTAATTGAGCTGCTGTATCTTCGATTGGGTCTTCGAGTTCAATTTCCTTGGCTACAGTCACACCGTCTTTGGTAACATAAGGCGAACCAAATTGTTTTCGAATAACAACATTATTGCCCTTCGGTCCGAGTGTAACTTTTACCACATCTGTAATTTTTTTTGCACCAGCGACAAGTTTTTTAGTATTTTCGTCATCAGTAAATGCAATTTGTTTTATGTCTATAGACAAGATTTTCTCCTATTATATTTATTTCGAAAAAAGATTCATACACGGAGTGCAAAATGAGCCGCAAACAAGATTCGAACTTGTGTATCAAACTTACCAAGTTTGCATTCTAACCATCTGAATTATAGCGGCAAAATTACCATTCATTGTGCAAGTAAAAAATATTGATTTTTTCATTCCAATTTTTCCAAGAATAATACCAAGGTTTATGTTTCATAACTCTTCTTGCAAAGTGTTTTACTTCTTGATTCATGTACTTTTCAATATGAGGATTAATAATTTCTCCAGCAGCATTGGTTACTTCTATCATAGCTAATGGTGGAAGTGGTTTTCCTTTGAGTTCATTTTCAAGATACCAACGAAAATCATGCTTTTCATATCTCAAGTGTGAAATTGTTTTCATTATCTTCTTCCTACTTTATTCAAAAACTGTTCTGTCCAAAAATCATCATATGCAATAATATCAAGGACATCATCAAGCTGTCTTCGGCCGGGACCTTGACTTAGAAAACTCAAAAAAGAATTAAGTTTATCATTAATTTTTTGTGCTTCATCAGATTGCATAAAACATTTGACTGAACAATAACCATCTTTTTTTACATAGCTTTCATTTGATAAGCTACCACTATAAGGAATATCAATTTTGTGAAATTTCTCATTACATTTTTCATTTTTACAATTAATCATAAATTTTTCTTTTTATTAAACGTAACATAATTTACACATTTGTTTTAATTAACAAAACCTTTTATCCTAAGCTTTTGTTTTAGTTTACGATAGCGGTTAAAAAACAAAATCCATGCTTTTTCTGGATATAACGCATCAATAGTTTGGGTTGGTATTTCTTGGTCTGCGGGAAGTTTTTGATTCCAATCCATATGTTTACGAAGAACATCGCGCTTTTCCCACATCAATGCGACTGCATCAGCAATCCAAACAGGGTGACTTGGGTCGAGCCATTCGCTAATTCGCTCGCTTGATGCACCTGTAAATTTTGGAAGTATATAATCACGAAGCAATCCATTTTCAAAATCATTAATATGAATATATTCTTTGTGAACTGGGTGAAGTACAAAAATATGTTGTTTAATACCAGCAGGAATATCACTGATATATGGTTCTGCAGCGTCATGTAATAGCGCAAACATTTCATCTTCTTCATCGTGCTTCCATCTATCGACAAAGATGTCATGAACATTACAAGAATGTTGTGCAACGGAAAAGAATGTCTTTGTATGCCCACTGAAACGACAATTATTAGAAGCAGAGTGTGCTATGTCTTCAATTGTAATTTGTTTTTCATCAGGTTCAAAAAAGTAAAAGCCGAGACCACTGTCAGTTTGTAACCATGGATTTATTTTCCAACTCATATAATATTTTTCCTTTTTATTTTATTCGTTTGCTAATCATTCATATGCTCCAATACCAATAAGATTATCTGATTCATCAAACCAAAGTTCAGAATAAAAACCTATATAACCACCACGAACAGCTAACGTAGTAACTTGATTCCTGTTCTTATCGTCATTATTATCTTCTTCATAAATAATATTATTTCGCTTAAACATATTAATCAAAATTTCTTTGTCGGTCATTATTTATTTTCCTTTTTATTAGAGCCCATACTCTGAGTTGAACAGAGGTTTAATGTTTACGAGACAATTGTTTTGGCCAATTAAACTATACGGGCATTTATTGTTTTTTTTGATTAGTAAGTGAGTTTGTGAGAATGTCCAAGTCCGCTTCGAATAGAAGTGCTTTATAAAAATCGTCATTTGGTGCAGTCTGAGCAAATTTTTCTAATTCACTTTTTGCTTTAACGAATTTAACTATTTCATTCATTTTACAATTGTTCCTCGATATGCGTAAACATGATATTCTTTTTGATAGTAATTAAAAGAACCAATATAGTGAATATAACCTGAATCAGCTTTTGACGATGATTCATTTTTTATTTGATTGGTAGCAAAAAATCTGTAATGATAACTTGTTGTTGCTCCTTTTGATTCAGGGCATTCAATAAATATAGCTGGTGAACCAATAGCATCATTGCCAACATAAAGTGTTTCTGAACCAATTGGGACATTTACTTCGAGTGTTTGTGTTCTTTCACAATCAAAGTTGAATTTCAGAATTTTCATTAATTCACCATTGCTTTGATAACATCAAGAATTTCTGATGCTAACCAAAAATGAAAAACAACAGTCGCAACCATCGTTGCTCCGACAAAGATAAAAAATCTTTTGATAAATTTGTTGTTGTCATCGTACATAATAGGATATTCCTTTTTAAAAGATTAAATATACAAATAGCGGAAGAATAACTGGCGAACCAATTATAAGTGCCATTGCTGGGAAAAATAGTGTGGGAGGAGTCATTTTACTTCTTTAACATTTTTGATAATTGTTGAAACTACATCTTTATATTCATTTTCACCTTTGATGATGAAACTAATTCTTCCCTTCCAATTGCCGATGATTGATGTTCCATCGTAAAATTGGTCACAAAACTTATTTGAAATATCAGTGAACCAAGTCAAAACGTAATTATCTTCTGTGACAAAACTTATTAACATACCGCTATCAGTCCATGAATTTTTGTATGAATGTGCTTTGATAATAGCGACTTCAATATCTTTTATTTTATCGCCTTTAGAACCAATAGTTTTTTTATTGTATTCGCGTTTTTCAATTTCTTCTTTCAATTCAAAGCGGTCACGAATAACCATCCAAGTTGCATAGGCGATAAGACCAACTCGGTCATTATTAATAGCTACGATTGCATTCCGCGCATTAAATTCGAAATCGTTTGTAGGTTCGAAATTAGTCCAAAAGTCAATAACTTTTTGAACATCTTTTTCAATTTCTTCCTTATTCGCACTAACGTAAACGCGATACTCTTTGGAAAATTCTTTACTAAAAGAGGAATCGTCCGGCCATACAAGGATTCGAACGCAGTCAGCAGTAGATGCCAACGTGTTAACTTCAGCAACAGAACGAGAAGTAAATCCTTTGTCTATGGTACATACATAGATAGATGCTCTAACATGGTTAATAACTTCTGCGTATTGATGCGAGCGACCAACAATATATTCTTCGTTTAGTTCATCAAATAAATCAAAGAATACAAAAATACGCTGAAGAGCGGCAACAATATCAATTCCAAAATACTCTTTTGCACATTTACGACCAATGTAAAAAACTTCATTATCTTTTTCAAAAATTGCTTTGAAAGTACGATAACGACGAGAATGACAATGACTACAAACAAAGTTCAAATCAGTATCATATTTCTTATGAGCATCTTCAATATTTAGAGAATATACCGCAATAGAACCATCTTTGTCTGCAACTGAAGCAATGTAAGTAAAACCATTAATTTTGTAAATCTTCCGTGGAAGAGTTACTTCAAGAACATTATAGTCAACTGGAATTTGACGACCAGATTCGTCTGGTGCTTTTTCTTTACGTGTAAACGAATCAACAATTTTGACTTCCACAACACCAACTTCGCGCTTGGTCAGAAATTTATTTAGTTGAGTAATTCTTTTTTCAACTAAACTCATTTGACCCTTCACAATTTCGACAGTGAAAACTTGGTTGTTATCTTCTTTGAAATTAATCATTTATCAATAGTCTCTTAATACACTATAATATAACCATAAAATTCACCAATCGAAACCTATGCTAAAGTAAATAAAAATAGGCACTTATAATAAGCGCCTATTAAATACAATAAATACAAGTGCTTATTGACTGGTTTTTTCAATAGTCGTTGAGCTCTTGGAAATGATTGGCAATGTTGTGACAATAAATGTGCCGTGTTCATCGTGTCGTGCGAAGCGTTCGCCTGTTCTTGGCATGGTAGTCCAATTCAGTTTGATATTGTATCTTTTTTCTATAGCGAGATAAGCATGGGTTGGTTCAACAAATGCAGCACGCCATATCTTTTCAAGATATTTTTCCGATTCCCCGCTTCGTCTACGATGTATAATAACGTAGACTTGCTGCATTGTTTTCCTTCCATAAATCTTCTCATAGTTTATTTCTTAGGTGTAACTACTTTATTACTATTGTATGAAATACATGTTTCAATCAGTTTGATTGTTGCTTCATAGCCTTCATTAATTGCACCATAATTTGTATCAACAACTTTTATATTAATACGACGAACGTCTTGGTCTGCTAAATTTTGAAACTGTTTCAAGTAATTCATATGTGCTTGAACTGTTTCTGAAAACTTTCTGATTGCTGTGTTGGCAAGTTCAACTTGTACGATGTCATCTGTACCTGAAAGATTCTCCATGAGAGCTTTCTTCTTATTCATTACTTCAATTATTTTAGGTTGAAGTACATCAAAATCAATCTTCATTATTCATTTCCTTTTACTGTTTCTTTGGGTATGTTAAGGTCACGTTTTAACATAGCGACATTAATGTTGGCATTGTGTTTCATATCTGCTTCTTGAGAGCGTTTCATTTCCCAATTTAAGATGTCAGCTTCAAGACACATAAGACCTTTTTTGAAGGCATTTATTATATCAACATCTGCACCAAGAGAATTTAGCAACATAATATCATGATTTAATGAATAAATACCTTCAGAATAAAATTCTCGAAGACGTTGGTCATTCATCATAATGTCAAATTTATTATTTTTTTCAACCATGTTACATTTTCCTTGTTAAGAATGGTGCAACATTTTATTTCTTAATTTATTGCCATGAATTAAATTCTATTTCCGCAATAGCAAATGCATCACCAATTCTATGTGCAGCATAATATTTATAGAATAAATATAACGAATCATTATCAAAAGTTTAAGTTTGTGGAAACGGGGAGATTCGAACTCCCGTGTACCAATAATCCAATTCACAAAATTTACATGCTTACGGCTTTCTTAAATTATAGACTTAAAAATTCGTAGCCTGAATTATTAAATCGCAATTGATTATAAATTTTCATTAATTTCCCTAATCAATAATTGAAATTAACTACTTCTCTTATGGCGATGTTATCTGTTTTCGAGATTTTAACAGCATCGGGCTACTGATGATTAAGCAGCGACGGCGACTTCAACAGTTTCGCTGACAAAGAAATTCGCGAGAATAACGTTTGCTGCATTGACCGTTGGGTCATTTTCAAGTGAGTTTGCACTTATTTTTTAATCAGTTTTTATAGTGGCCTCCGATTAACCACTGCATGATTGTGTAACGTTCATAATAGTATCGAAACCAATGACGTTCCCGTGTTTATTATCCGCCAAATTGTTGGCGAATAAACTCTGCAAGTTTTAGTGCTCCCTCCTTATTTAAGAAGCAAATTACTTGATGCCCGCTTTTCTTAAATATAGTCAAGCCACCAGTACAATCAGGTGCTTGCGCGAGCAAATTACCAAATGAAATTTCCGGATGACCAATCGCCGATACGGTACCTGATACCTTTTTTGACTCGCCGTCTTGAATAACGTTCATATTTAATACTCTCCATATATTGTTTTTTGCGAAGACTTTTCCATGCACGATTTTGTCGCCATGCATCTTGTTTACCGTTTACAGCATTCTCAATATGATGATATGGACATCTTTCACACCATATCTCACGATTTAATCTGCGTTGAAATTTTAACGCAGATTTATAAGCTTGATTACTTGTCGTTGTGTTGAGAATAGTTTTTGATTTAAGCATAATGCTCTCCTAATATTGTATATTAAAAGGCATTATCTCCTCTGGTCTTAAATAGTCTTGGTATCATTTTATGCTCCTTTATTTTTTCAATATTTCCCAAAAATCATTGGACCGCGGTTATATTCTAATCCGATAGCTTGTTCAAGCTTAGCAAATATATCTTTGATTTCGCTTTGCTTTTTATCAGCACCATTTTTTTCAACATTATCAAGAAGCCATTGAAACCAATCAGGGAGAATCCAATATTTACTGTCAATGTATTTTCTATGTTCTACAATCCATTTGCCACGCTTAAAACATACCCATTTCCCTTTTATCAATTCGTGGTCATCATCCGCTATTGGTTTAATAAAATGAAACTCGCCAAGATTAGTATAAGTGTGACGAAAAAGACCTTGAGATTCTGTTTTAATATCTTCATAAGGAAATTTAGCCCAAAATTCATGTGCTTCGAATATTATAAATTCTTCGTTTTTTCTTGTAAATTGCTGCATTGTTAATTTTCGAAATGTTTTTAGTGTTAGTACAAGCTACGGGACTTGAACCCATCTGGACCAAACTACGGCATTATACTCCACCGCTTATAAGACGGCACCGATACGCTTGTATATATAATTAAATATAATATTTTTTTCTAATAAATCAAAGCTGGTACCCTCGAGAGGACTTGAACCTCTATCTCACTGTTTAGAAGACAGTAACATTCTCCATTATGCTACGAGGGCATATTTATATTTTGATATTAATAGTGCTTCGCGAATTTCTTTTTCATCTTGCTTCAAAAGTTCAAATTCTTTTGGTTTCCATCTGCACGAACCACCTGTTTTGTGCGGCTTGCATAATGGACAACTTCTTAGTTTTTTTTTCATTCGCTTACGCATTAGCAATAATTCCATTGATATTTGAGAACCCGACAGGATTTGAACCTGCAAATGTATGGGTTGCAACCATATGTGTTATCCATTTTCACCACGAATTCATAAGTTTAATTTAATCTCATCTGAATGCTTGTATAAACCAGTTTTACCTTAGAATTTGCACAAGAGCGAGAGCAAAATTGATTTATTTCCTTCGTTTTGCTTCTATATTCACGATGAAATAATTCACTACACTTTCACTTGTATCTTTAAGCAAATATACATAGAATGTCTGACCTGACATAGGCAAATCACTTTCACAGTTTGTTATAGTCTTCTATATTGACTACAATAGAGTTACATGAAAGGTCAATTTGGACATCAAGGGACTTGAACCCTCATCTAACTGCTTGCAAAGCAGTCGCTTTCCCAAATTAAGCTAAATGCCCGAATATGTTTGTGAGTTTTTATTTGTGTAGGCAATCTCACTTCCTACTTTCGTAATTCTTGCCGGATTTGAACCCGCGACCTTCGCCATGTAAAAGCGTTGCTCTGACCAGACTGAGCTAAAGAATTATATTTAACAAAAAAATAAATTATCAAAACGCAATTGAGTTATGGAGGAATGTTTGCTGCCGAGATAGGATTTGAACCCATATAATTGCATCCAGAGTGCAATGTCCTTCCATTAGACGACTCAGCAATGATTCAAAAGCGATTTCACATGTAATTCAGCTTCTTTTTCAATTTTTATATCATGGTTACAAAAATCTTTCATAATCATTTTTCGTGTCTTAGGTGATAAATCATCGAACCTAATATACATACGCATAATTTGTCGAGGACCATCAACAAGAATCAATGATGACGGAAGATTATCATCACATTTAATTGGTGTTATAGAAAGCTGTTTAGCATTCTTAACGTGAAGCTCTTTAATATAACTCATATTTTTACAAATTGAAACTTATTTTTGATTTTGAAAAAATTCTATAATTTCGTCTTCGGTCCATGGTTTATAATTGTGAGCATCAACACCAACATCAAGTCTTCCTTTTTGTGGCCTACCGTGTCCATGAACATGCCCATGCAGATTCCAACTACCATAACCTGCTTTATTCCACCGTTCGAAAGGATAGTGAGATAGAACTGTTAGATGACCAGCGATATTAATTTCTTTGTAATGACTTGCTTCATCAACAAGTCCATTATCAATAATAAATTTCGTAATTTTATTTGGTTTTCCAAGTTTTTGACAATCATGATTGCCAAAAATCAAAATTTTTTTTCCATGCATACGAGTTGTTATATCGGTAACTTGTACCATATCATCAGCAAATGAAAAAAAATCGCCAAGAATAAAAACTTCTCCATTCTTTGGTACAACTTCATTCCAGAGACGAATAAGTTCTTCCGCCATATGGTCTCTATCCTTGTAAGGACGCTTACAATGAGAGATGATATTTGTATGACCAAGATGTAGGTCTGCTGTAAAAAATCTTGACATATTTTATTTTTTAGTGTCCTTAAAAGGATTTGAACCTTTATATCCGGTTTAGGAGACCAGCGTTCTGTCCATTGAACTATAAGGGCGAGTTGTGTTCTCGAACTCGGTATCGTGCCGAAAATCATTAAAAGGTTCAGTGTACTTCAGGTGGGAGTCGAACCCACACGGTTATTAAGACCAACGGATTTTAAGTCCGTAGCGACTACCATTTCGCCACTGAAGCATGTTATCATTTAAGTTCGAAAATAAAAGAAGCTATTGCTTTATTTAATTCTATTATTGCATTATCAAAATGCTTTTTTGCTCTATCAAATTCGCCGACGACGGCGACGTGTTTAGCTTTATCACGACCACGCTTGACCAGTGTTTTTGTTAAAATTGCTTCGAATGATTGAACACCTTGTTTTAGTTTGATTATATTATTGTTCATGTAACTTGCATTATTCAAACTTGATTCTGCAATTAATTGCTTTAATTTTAGCATTATATTTTCCTTATTGTATCACTACATAACATAATCATTTGTATAGCTGACGGGACTCGAACCCGCTAACAGATTTCTCTTATCAATTTGAAAGACTGATTGCGCGACCGCTTTGCATTCGAATATAAAACACCAACGTTCTATCCAAGGATGACGAGGGGTTTTTAAACACCAACGTTCTATCCGCTAAACTATATAAAATGCTTTTGTTTTTATTCGTACGTAATAAAAATTACACTTCTTCACCTGCAGGTAAAAAAATACACTAAATAATGGGAATCGAACCCATGTTTTTGGTTTGTAGCAGAGACGGGATTTGAACCCGCATTAAGCAGTTTGAAGG
>Ga0105050_10002236_pt1 | contig 27976 bp, 25 predicted proteins | sample FRY01_FD_78088 | JGI IMG/M metagenome (GOLD analysis project Ga0105050, IMG submission 78088) | Freshwater microbial communities from Lake Fryxell liftoff mats and glacier meltwater in Antarctica - FRY-01 | ecosystem: Environmental > Aquatic > Freshwater > Ice > Glacier meltwater ...
GAAACCCTAAAACCTTATGATTTTGGGGTCGATGTTTTTAACAGACAGCCTTTAAAGCCATTTGAAACCGGACAGCAATTGTTAGACAAAACCATCCAATGTTTCGAGAAATTGGATGTTTCATTTGCCGACAACTTAAGAATAATGGCTAAAAAAGGGTTTCTGGACTTAGAGAGCCGCATAGGCAAAGCACCGGGCGGTTATAATTATCCGTTGGCAGAAAGCGGAGTGCCTTTTATATTTATGAATGCTGCCGGCAGTTTAAGGGATGTGGAAACCATGGTGCACGAGGGTGGACATGCCATGCACTCCTTTCTTACCGAACATTTAGAACTCTCAGCTTTCAAAAACGCACCAATGGAGGTTGCCGAAGTGGCGAGTATGGCTATGGAGCTGATAAGTATGGATGCTTGGGATGCCTATTTCGCCAACGAAAACGACCTGAAAAGAGCAAAAATAGAACAGTTGGAAGGCGTTATTTCTACCTTGCCTTGGATTGCCACAATTGATGCTTTTCAGCATTGGATATACACAAATCCTGAGCATACACAAGAGGAGAGGACAAAAGCTTGGTTATCCATAAGCAGTAAATTTGACACAGGCAACACAGATTTCAGCGGCTATGAAAGTTTCAGAGAAAACAGCTGGCAAAAACAATTGCATCTTTTCGAGGTACCTTTTTATTACATCGAATATGGTTTTGCTCAGTTGGGCGCAATTGCCATTTGGAGAAACTTTGTTTTAAATAAAAACACAGGTTTAGATGCCTATAAAAATATGTTGTCTTTGGGCTATACCAAAACAATTCCTGAGTTATACGAAACCGCAAACATTCGTTTCGATTTTTCTTCTGCTTATGTAAAAGAGTTGTTCGACTTTGTGAAAGGAGAGCTTAAGAAACTAAAAGATTTATAAGTTGTTTTTGCGGGTCATCTGTTTGATGATGGCTCCCAAAAGGATAGTTATCCCTACGAAAACTGACATTTTCCCGATTATATTCCCATATTTTACATAAACAGTTTGTTTCTGTAAAGGGGTTACTTGGCACTTAAAAGCAACCCTGTCTTTGTATTTTGTAGCTTGCGAAATGTTTCCAAATTGGTCTATTTTGGCAGAGACACCAACATTTGCACTTCTAATCATTTGTCTTCTTGTTTCTATGCAACGAATGGCACCAAACAAAAGGTGTTGCTTATAGCCTTGGGTTTCTCTCCACCATCCGTCATTGGTGATAACGGCCAATATTTGCGCCCCATCTTTGACAAATTCGGTGGTGTAGTCGCCAAATACAGATTCATAACAAATAAGAGGCGCTATTTTTATTCCATTATTAAGCGTAAAGTTTTTTGCTTTTGGGCTAGCACCAAGGCTGCCACTGCTTCCGCCTAAATTAATACTTAGTTTTTCTAAAATTGGAAAAGGCATTTTTTCAACCCCTGGCACAAGCCTAGATTTATGGTACCAATCTATTTTAGAGTTGTTTTTTATAAGTAAAGCGGTATTGTAATTGTCATACCAAAAGTTTTTCTGTTCTGTTGGGCGGGCCGTTGGGCTCGGTTGTTTTTCAGATTTGTAAATTTCATAAGTCTCTGCTCCCGCAATGATGTTAAGATTTTTGTAACTTTCTAATATTGGCCTTAATAGATTTATAGTGCTGTTATTTTCTAACTGATTGATTTCATTGTTGCCAACAACAGCTGTTTCGGGCAACAAAAGAATAGCGGTGTTTTGGGTCAATAAAGGCTGCGCTTGCTCAATAGCAATGTTCATTTGCTCTTCTGCATCTAAATAGTTTTCGCCATTTGTGAATTTCTCTGTGTATGGGTCAATTTGCGGTTGCGAAATCACACATTCTAATGACTTTTCATTGCCAGTTTTGTTGAATTTAACAATAAAATATGAACTGATAAAAGCCAAAACAATATAGCCCAAAGGTTGAACTAGTTGAATGTATTTTTTATAAAATAGTGCTTTAAAGATAATAATATTAATCACTAATATAAGCAATGTTCCGCCCATTTCTCCCGTAAATTCATACCATTGAATAAAAGATGGAAAACAAGCCAAGCCATTGCCCAGCGTTAGCCATGGCCAACTTGCGCTCCAGTTAAAGTGAAGAAATTCTATCATTAAATAGAAAATCACAAAAGATTTGTAACCTAATTTAGGCAGTTTTTCATTGGTGTAAGAAAACAAAAGAAAAGGCAAACTTAAAACCAAGCTATTAGCAAAAAGCATAATAATAGCCCCCGATTGGCTTGCATGCCAAACCCACCAAGTGGTGCCTAGGTTAAAAAGAAAAATAATGATATAACTCCAACCCCAAAATAGAAAGTGTTTGTTTTTATGCGCAGATAGTTTCTGATGAATAAAAAACAAAGGAACAAAGCCAACAAAAAGTAAAAAACCAGTGTTAAATGGCGGCCATCCTATTGTTAACAGCAAAGAAGAAAGTACAGCAAGCAGCCAAATTGGTAATTTATTCATTATTTTTAGGCCTCAAAATTAATACAAATTCGCCTTTAGGCGCTTTTTTTGTAAAAAACAATTGAATTTCTTCTAAACTTCCGTTCACGGTTTCTTCAAACAGTTTGGATATTTCTCTGCTAACGGACACTTGCGTATCGCTGCCAAAGGTATCTGCCAAATCTTTTAAAGTTGTCATTAATTTATAAGGACTTTCATAAAAAACAATGGTCCTTTTTTCCGTTTTCAAAAATTCTAAGCGTATTTTTCTTCCTTTTTTCACAGGTAAAAAACCTTCGAAAACAAACTTATCTGTAGGGAAACCACTTTTTACCAAAGCGGGTACAAAGGCCGTTGCGCCCGGCAAACATTCTACTTTTATTTGTTCTAGAATACAATGTTTTACTATCAAAAAGCCAGGATCGCTAATGCCCGGTGTGCCTGCATCTGTAATTAAAGCCATGTTTTTGCCAAACTTTAATTGCGCAATTACATCTTTTTGTTTGTCGTGCTCATTGTGTGCATGGTATCTTTGCATGGGGGTCTCAATAGCAAAATGTTTGAGTAAAATGCCTGAGTTTCTTGTATCCTCGGCCAATATTACATCCACACTTTTTAAGATTTCAATCCCCCTAAGGGTTATATCTTTTAAATTGCCAATAGGAGTAGGTACCAAATATAAAATGCCACTAGCTGCCTCAGTATTTGACATGAAACATTCCTTTTAATGAAAATAAAACCACACTCCAAAAAACAACCGAAAGTGTTTGATATAAAATAACTTTCTTTTTATTGTGTTCTATTGCAGCCGAAAAAATACACCCAACCGGAATGCTGATTAAAACGGGCGAAATAAACGCCAACCCAATTAACCCATAACTGTCGCGCATTTTAATTAATTTTCTTATTGACTTAAATTTAACTTTAAAAATCGGGTGTTTCCCAAGTTTAGATGAAATAAAAGCACCAAAGTAAGTGAAAATAAAAACTCCAATAGTGCCACCAATTAAAAGGATGCACATATCTAGAAACCATGGTCTAGGAGAGCTTATTAATAAAGGCACAGCTGCAACAACAAATTTTACAGAAGCCAGTAACATAAGCAATAAAATTTTAATAATGGAGGCCATAATATTTTTTCAAATATAGCATTAAAAATTTAGTTTATGGGATATTTAAAACTGGACTTAAAACTTTTCCTGTCATACAGAAAAAACCTAAAACCTTGATGTTTGGATTGTTTAAACAAATAATATTTGTAGGCACATTGGCAGGTGGAACAGCAAACAAACCAATGTTTTGCAATTGAACAACCACAAGATTCAAATAATAATACATCTCTGGAGTAATAGTTAAAATTTCTACTTGCGCTTTTTCGCCCGAGGCAAATGGTCTGCTGTGCAAATTATCTCTAATTGGGACAATAAATAAATCGCCATCGCCTTTGCCTCCCTCTGTTGTAGAATTGTCAATTGCAATTTTAATATCGCTTGCTTTTGTTTGTAAACTGTCGTTTCTAGTTAGTCTAATCCAATAAAAATCGCCAGCACCTGGCTTGTCTTTTGCCCAAAGACTTAAAAAGTTTCCTTTTGGATTGCCAAAAAAACCATTGGGTTCAAATCGATATGTAAATGAATCTATAACTGTTGGGCTGTTAAGCTTACTTTGAGAAACAAATGTGTTTTTGTTATCAATAACAACCAATTGATAATTTTTATTGAATTTAAAAGTATTTGCGCTAGGTGGAACAAAGAAATAGCGTCCATCATTTTTGTAAGTAAATGGATAAATGCTAAAGTCGCTAGTGTCCACTACTGCGACCAAAGAATCTACTTTATAGCCTACAAATGCACCATTGTTTAAATAGCCTACAGATTTTGAGATGTTTATCCATTGCGTGTCTGCTGTTTGGTTAATGACGGCATCAATTACCAATTGCGGTTTTGGTGCGCCTAGGTCTAGGTCAATAGGGTCTTCGCAAGAAGTTAATGAACCAATTAAAATGAAAAGAAGACTGAGATAAAAATATTTTTTCATGTGCTATGTATTAAAATTTAAAGTTCCAAGAAACTGATGGAATGACACTGCCAATAATAGAAAATCTAATTAGCTGAGTTTGATTATTGTTGTCGGGGTTGGGTTGTGCAAAATAAGAAAATGGATTTCTTCTGTTGTAAACATTATAAACACCAAAAACCCAACTACTTTCCCATTTTTTTGTTTTTTTGTGGGTGTAGGTGCCCGAGAGGTCTAGCCTATGAAACGGTTTGATAAACACATCGTTTCTTCTGCCTGTTGCGTTGTGCGGAATGCTGCTAATGCCTTGGAAAGTGAATTTTGTATTAGGTAAGTTTGTTGGTGTTCCCGAACCAACAACAAAGCTAGCAGACAAGTCCCATTTTTTATTTAAAGAATAGGAAACTGTTGCATTGGCATTGTGTCTTCTGTCAAATCTATTGGCATACCATTCGTTGTTATTTATGCCATTCACTTGTCTGTCAGATTTTGATAGCGTGTAACTTATCCACCCTGTTAGTTTTCCCACATTTTTTTTAAAATAAAGTTCCAAACCATAAGCCCTTCCTTTTCCATTTAATAAATCTGCTTCAAGCCTATCGTTCAATAAAAGATTTGCTCCATCTATATAATCAATCTGATTTTGCATGGTTTTGTAAAAAACTTCTGCTGTAAATTCGTAATCTATGTTTTTGCCAAAGTTTCTAAAATAACCAATTGCAATTTGGTCGGCTATTTGAGGTTTAATATTGTTGGTGGACGGTGTCCAAACATCAAGTGGAACGCTGGCAGCTGTGTTCGAAATTAAATGCAGGAATTGCGACATTCTATTATAGCCTAATTTTACAGAAGAAAGAGTATTCAATTTATAATTCATTGAAAAACGAGGCTCTGGCACATTGTATGACTGAATGATTTCATTCTGTTTAAAGTCTTTTTCACCAACAACAACAGATTGTTGGGCATTTTGGTTTCTATCAATTATAAAAGCCTTTCCTTTTCCCAAATAATTGAAATTAGACCATCTAAAACCAACTTTAACAGTTAATCGAGAGGACACTTTTCTTTCATTGTCAACATAAAAACCGTTTTCTAAAGCATATTTATTAGGCAAACCAAATTCAACCGTTCGGCCTTGATCTGCCGACACAGCTTTTCCAGGTTGAAAATTATAATAAGTAGATATGGCGCCAAATTGAATTAAACTTTTAGGTGTTTGGTAATAATTAAAATCCACTTTTCCACTATAGTTTTGGATGTTTGATTGCCAATCGAAAGTGGAAGCACCTGACCCAAATCCAAGTTTGTAGTCATATTTGCTATAATAAAAAGTGAAGTTAGAAAATAATTTTGAGCTAAATAAATGGTTCCACCTGAAAGTGGCGGTTCTATTGCCCCAATCAAATTTAGCACCTGGCGTACCAAAAGCATCTCTACCGACATAGGTAGAGAAAAATATTTTATTTTTGCTATTTATTGTGTGGTTTATTTTTCCTGTGAAATCATAAAAATAGAAAGTAGCATTTTGTAAGTTTTCATTATTTCTTAAAAATGGTTTCGCCAAAACATCAATATAACTTCTTCTGCCTGCAACAATAAATGAGGTTTTTGCCTTTTGGTCTTTTTTTAATTTTATGGGACCTTCAATAGAAAGACGGCTAAAAATTAAACCAACACCACCGTTTACCTCATAGTTTTTTATGTTTCCATCTTTCAACCTAACATCTAAAATAGAAGACAATCTGCCACCATATTCGGCAGGAATACCACCTTTTAAAAGTTTTACATCTTTAACTGCATCGGGGTTAAAAACGGAGAAAAAACCAAATAAATGTGAACTGTTAAAAACGGGGGCTTCATCCATTAAAATTAAATTTTGATCTATTGCACCGCCTCTCACATTAAAGCCAGTTGCACCTTCGCCCACAGAACTAACACCCGGTAAAAGTTGAATGGATTTTACAATGTCCACCTCGCCAAGCAAAGCCGGAATTTTTTTAATTTGAGAAATATTCAAACTATTAGAACTCATCTCTACTTTTTCTATCGCATTGTCTTTCCTTTTTTTGGAGATAGAAACACCTGCAATTTCAACCGCTGATTTATATAGCTCTATATTTTGGGTTATATTTTTTGTTACATTTACAAGCACCGATTTTGAACTGTATCCAACAAATTGAAAGATTAAATTGTAATTGCCTTCTGGTAAAGAAATTGAATAAAAACCATAGTTGTTTGTATTTGTGCCAGATTTTGAACCCTCCACACTAACATTGCAATTAACCAAGGCTTCGCCATTTGCAGAGTCTTTTACATAACCACTGATAGAAAATTTTGATTGCGCTCTTAAATTTTGGGTAAATAATATTAAGAAAGATAGTAAAATAAGGAATTGTTTCATCTTAGAAATAAGGAGCGAATATAACACTTTTTAAACTGTTTTTGTTTTATAATCATGGTTAATTTGTTTTTTTAATTGAATATTAGAAGATTTTATTAAGCTGATTTTTGTAGTCTAGGATTGACTTTTTTAAATAAAAATAATTTTATATAAATTGTATCTTTGCAGTTCTATTTTGGAAATTAAAAAAGACATCCGCAAGTTCTCGCTCGAACAGTTAAAAGAAGTATTTATAGAAAATGGGATGCCCGGTTTTAGGGCACAACAGGTGCATGAATGGCTTTGGAAAAAAGGCGCCAAAAGTTTTGAAAACATGACCAACCTTTCGCTAGAGCTAAGAGAGTGGTTGAAAACAGAATTTACGATTCTTTCTGTTGTGATTTCTGCTAAGCAATTGAGCGAAGATGGCACTATTAAAATGGCTTTTAAGCTACACGATGATGCCATTATTGAAGGTGTTTTAATCCCCACCAAAACAAGGATGACAGCCTGCGTTAGTAGCCAAGTTGGTTGCAGTTTGAGCTGTAGTTTTTGTGCCACAGGGTTTTTAAAAAGACAAAGAAATCTTGACGCAGCAGAAATTTTTGACCAAGTTTGGTTGATAGACCAAATGGCGAGAGAAAAATATAAAATGCCACTTACCAATATTGTTTTCATGGGCATGGGCGAGCCTTTATTGAATTATGCAAATGTGATGGAAGGCATTTCTAAAATTACAGGAAAAGATGGGTTGAATATGTCGCCTTCTCGTATCACTGTCTCCACAGCAGGGGTTTCAAAAATGATTAAAAAATTGGGCGATGATGGCGCAAGGTTCAATTTGGCTTTGTCTTTGCACGCTGCCAACAATGAAAAACGCAGTAAAATAATGCCCATCAATGATACCAATCCTTTGGAGGATTTGTCGGAGGCTTTAATCTACTTTTATAAAAAAACAAAACGAAAAATTACGCTTGAATATGCGGTAATGAGCGACACCAACGATGGAATAACAGAGGCCGATGAGTTAATCAGATTTGCAAAAAAAGTACCATGCAAAGTCAATTTAATAGAATACAATCCAATTGATTTGGCGAGTTTTAAAAGCAGTGGTGCAGATAAGATTCAAAAGTTTGCCGAACGCATTGAACGCAGTGGAATTGTTGTAAATATAAGAAGAAGCAGAGGCAAAGATATTGATGCTGCTTGCGGACAATTGGCAAATAAACAATAAAAAATAAACAGAAATTGGAAAATTCAAATAACACACACAAAGCTGGGTTCGTAAACATTGTAGGCAAACCAAATGCTGGAAAAAGCACCTTGAGCAACCTTTTGGTGGGCGAGCATTTAAGCATCATTACCCCAAAAGCTAGCACAACAAGACACAGGATTTTAGGCATCATTAACACCGAAGATTCTCAAATTGTGTTGTCGGACACGCCTGGCATTATCGAACCTGCTTATAAATTGCACGATTCTATGATGGTGGCTGTTAAGGAAAGTGTTGAGGATGCAGATGTTTTAATTGTTTTGGTGGATGTAACAAACCCGAATTTTAAGGAAGAACAAAGCTTGTTAATTTCAAAAGCCAAATGCCCTATTATTTTGGTGGTAAATAAAATAGATTTGTCTGATGCCAAAGAAGTGGATAAAGTGATGGGCGAGCTTATAATTGCTTTCAGTCCAAAAGAAACTTTTGCTATTTCGGCTATCAATGATTTTAATCCTGAGAGTTTGTTAAAGGTCATTCAACAATATTTGCCGGTTCATGAAGCTTTTTATCCTAAAGACCAATTGACAGACAGAAATGTTAGGTTTTTTGTGAGTGAATTTATTAGAGAGAAAATTTTTCATTTCTATGAACAAGAAATTCCATACAGCGCAGAGGTGATTGTACACGATTACATAGAAGGCAAAAAATTGGATAAAATTTATGCTTATATTATTGTGGAGCGCGATTCTCAAAAAGGAATTATTGTTGGAAAAAACGGTTCTGGCATAAAAAAAATAGGAATGGAAGCCAGAAAAGACATTGAAAAGTTTGTTGGCAAACAGGTGTTTTTAGACCTGAGAGTAAAAGTGGAGCCAGACTGGCGCAAAAACGACCTGCAACTTAGAAGATTGGGTTATATAGAATAATCATTTTAAGCTATTTTTATCAACCCATTTGTGCAAAAAGTATTGCCGTCCTCGGTTTTTAAACGTAGCTGCTCCTGTCCAATGGAAACAATTTCGCTATTGTAGTGCACCTTGTGGTTCAAATGGTAAACAATGGACAAATGTTTAAGATAAAACAAACGGTGTCCAAGTTTTTTTAATCGCCATTCAATGTCCACATCTTCGCCAATGCCCGCTGTTTTATAATCTTCATCAAATCCGTTTACTTCCTTTAAAACCTTTAACGGAATGCCCCAATTGCATCCCCAAATGCCTTTATTTTTTTCAATGCTCGGCTTTCTAAATTTACAATAAAAAGCATGTTTCAATTGTTGAGAACCCGAAGTTAATAAACCAATCCAATTGATTTTGGTGTTTGGGTTTTTAATCAGGCTTTTAGTCATAGATTCAGAAAGCATCACCCTTCTGCCATAACAAATGCCTAATTCCGAAAATTTATTGTAGTTTTCTAACAGTTTAGAATGCGGAATGCAATCGCCATCTAAAAAAACAACATAATTGCCCGTAGCTATTTTAATTGCTTCGTTTAGTATTTTGCATTTTCTAAAACCGCTGTCTTCCTGGTAAACATGTTTTATATCAAAATTGAAAGCATTGTTTTTTAAATATTCAATAATATCGGTATCGTTTGCATCTTCTGCAACAATGACTTCAAAGTTTTTGTAGGTTTGAAACATTAAGTTTTTTAAAATTAAATTTAAAAACGGAATGTTTTTATAGTAACCAATGATAACGGATATTTTCACCGAGCAAAAATAATAGAATTTATGTTGGGTTGGGATTTAAGTTTTTTTGTAATTGTCTGAACTTTGATTTTTATAATTGCAATAATTTTTGCTTCATGCATGGGAATCAATCCTATCATTAGAATTATGGTTTTAGAAAAGGAAAGTTAACGCTGACATTTTAGCTATTTTGAATTAATTCTGAAACAAAAGCGTAATTCCGAACCATCTCATATAGAACCGACATTAAATTGCCTGTTTTGTAGCGTATTTTTTTAAAAAAATAATGAGCCAATTAAGGATCAAATGCTTCATCATTGAATAATTGGGTTATCAGTATCTTCTTTTATCTCAAATTCTTTTGAAAAACCTTTTAATTTTAAAAGCATTTCAAATGCCTGATCAGTATAGGTTATTACTAATTGGTTTTTGGTTCTAGTAATGGCAACATAGAATAAGTTGTTGGTTTGATTTAAATATTGATATTTGTCAACTAAATTATATGAACTCAAAAATGGTAAAATCACACAATCAAATTCTAATCCTTTTGAACTATGTATTGTAATTAAGTTTACATTAGTAGGGTTTTTAAAAGAGAGTGTGTTATTGTATTTGTCTTTATAGCCATTTATAATACCATTTTCAGATAATTTTTTACTTAAAATTGTAATTTGTGCGCTATTAGTTGGAAATAGTATACCGATGTTTTCATAATTTGAATTTTTAATGAAATCAACTATCCATTCCGACTCAGATTCTTCAGTTTTAAAGTTTTTAACAATCGTTTTTTCAGATTCTATGTTATTTGATATTATGCTTTTCTTTAAATGGAAATAAAAATACACAAAGAAACCTGCCTTTTGCGGCAGGTCTAGTTTAGGCTCAGCCTAGACGAGACGGATCGCAGCGAACCCGGAACTAAGCGAAGCGTTTTCACGAATACCAAATAAGCAAAAAGAAAATGAGTAAGGCGAAGGTGTTTTGGCACCCAAAAATTAAGTTATTAGTTATTTGTTGATGTTTGATAATTTGGATAAAAACATTGTAAATTTGCAAACCAATTTTATAATGATGAAAATTAAAGACATTAGCCAACATTCCAAGGTGTTAGACATTATTCAAAGAGCGCTTAGCGAGGACATTGGCACTGGCGACCACTCTTCTTTGGCGGCCATTGAGGACGACAGGCGAGCCACTGCAAAATTGATTTTTAAGGACAATGGGATTGTTGCAGGCCTAGATATTGCTTATACAATTTTGCAACTTAACGACCCAACTTGCAGCATTTCAAAATATAAAAACGATGGCGATTGGGTGCAAAGTTCGGAGATTGGTTTTGAGGTGGAAGGCAATGCACAAAGTTTGTTGAAGAGCGAAAGATTGTTGTTGAATATTATGCAAAGGTTGAGCGGTATTGCTACAACAACTTACCAAGCGGCTGAAATAATTAAAAATTATCATACCAAGGTTTTGGACACAAGAAAAACCACCCCGAATATGAGGGTTTTGGAAAAATGGGCGGTTACGGTGGGAGGGGGCATGAACCACAGAATTGGATTGTATGATATGATAATGTTGAAGGATAACCATGTGGATGTGGCTGGTGGTATTTCAAACGCTATTAATAAGGCTAAGAAATATCTTGATGAAAAAGGGCTTAAAATTGGTATTGAAATAGAAACGAGAAACATGGTGGAAATTGAAGAAACAATGAAAAATTTGCCTATTCAACGCATTATGTTTGATAATTTTTCGCCCGATGATACCAAGAAGGCGGTTGAAATTGTGGGAGGAAGGTGCGAAACAGAATCGTCTGGCGGCATAACTTTAGACAATATTTTGGATTATGCTAAAGCTGGTGTTGACTTTATTTCGTTGGGGATGTTAACCCATTCTGTTAAAAGCATGGACATTAGTTTTAAAATAAAATTATGAAATATTGAATTTTAAGTTTAGTTTTGTACTTATGTTTTCTAAAAATACCTTTTTATTATTTGGTTTGGCCATGATGGTTTCAAACCTGTTTTCTCAAATCTCATTTAGCAGAACCACCTTATACAAATCTGCTTTTTCAACAGAACAAGATGTGTATTCTCATTCGTGGATTTCTAATATTGGATCAATAAATGACACCATTGTTTGGACAAGAACAATGAACAGTTTGCCCGACACTGCTTGGACATCGGCTGTTTGTGACATTAATCAATGCCATCCTGTTACAACCACAACGGCTGAGTTTGTTTTGAATTCTGCTGATTCTGGTTATTTGTCTTTCCATTTTTATCCTAAAAATAAAAGAGGAACAGGCAATATGACGGTCGAATTTTACCGTAAATCTAATCCTTCAGAAAAATACAATATTGTATATAAAGCTGATGTTTGGGGCGCAACTAGCATTTCTGTTAACAATGTTTCAAAAACAAGTGTTTTTCCAAACCCAAGTGCTGGAAATTTTACTATTAAAAATTCAATCATTGCCTTAGGTACAATAAAAATAGTTAACAACATGGGCCAAGTTGTATTCACAGGTTCTTACGCAAACAATGAAACTTTTGATAACTCATTTTTAACATCAGGTATTTATACCGTTGTTATTTCTGACAATAAAAATTCTGAAACCATTAATATGGTTAAAGAATAAATTAAAAATATTTTAATAAAAAATCCCTCACATTTGATAATGTTGAGGGATTTTTTTAACAAAAATCTTAAATATCTTGTTATTTTCATTACTTTTGCAAACTTGTTTTCTAAAATGAAAGTACAAATAATAATCCTTGATTTTGGTTCACAATATACGCAATTAATAGCTAGAAGAGTTAGAGAATTAAATGTTTATTGTGAAATTCACCCTTACAATAATATTGGAAAAATTCCTGACACGGTTCAGGGAATTATACTCTCTGGCAGTCCTGCTTCTGTAAGAGAAGGCAATGCTCCACAAATAGATTTGTCTCAATTTATTGGGAAATTTCCTGTTTTGGGCGTTTGCTATGGAGCACAATATATTGCCCAACAATCTGGGGGCAATGTTGCTGCAAGCAATCACAGAGAATATGGAAGAGCGCATCTTAATGTTTTAAAAACCAATAGTTTAACAAAGGGGATAAAAAGCAATTCGCAAGTTTGGATGTCGCATGGAGACACCATTACACAATTGCCGCCAAATGCAGAATTAATAGCTTCGACAGATTCTATTGAAAATGCTGCATTTAAGTTAAACGATTCAGAAACATATTGTATTCAATTTCATCCAGAGGTGACGCATTCTGAGGAAGGCAGTTTGTTTTTCAAGAATTTTGTGGTTGATATTTGTGATTGCACACAAGACTGGACCCCCGAAAACTTTATTACAGAAACGGTTGAAAAACTGAAAAATGATATAGGACAAGACAAAGTCATTCTTGGTTTGTCGGGCGGTGTAGATAGCAGCGTGGCTGCGGCCTTGTTGCATAAAGCAATTGGCAAAAATTTGTATTGTATTTTCATAGACAATGGTTTGTTGCGTCTCAATGAGTTTGAGCAAGTTTTAGAATCGTATAAGCAAATGGATTTGAATGTTGTTGGGGTCAATGCAAGTGCGGAGTTTTATGCTGCATTAAATGGAATTTCGGAGCCAGAACAAAAACGCAAAGCAATTGGCAAAGTTTTTGTAGATATATTTGATATAGAATCAAACAAAGTGGAAGGCGCAAAATGGTTAGGTCAAGGAACAATTTATCCAGATGTAATAGAATCAGTTTCTGTTAAAGGGCCATCGGCTACAATAAAATCGCACCATAATGTGGGTGGTTTACCAGAAAACATGAAACTAAAAATTGTAGAACCTTTGCGTTCTTTGTTTAAAGATGAAGTTAGAAAGGTTGGAAAATCCATTGGTGTTCCTGCAAATATTTTGGCACGCCATCCTTTTCCAGGTCCTGGTTTAGCAATTAGAATTATTGATGATATTACGCCAGAAAAAGTTTCAATTTTACAACAAGCGGATTCCATCTTCATAGAAATTTTGAAGGAAAAAGGCTGGTATGATAAAATTTGGCAAGCAGGTGCAATATTTCTTCCTGTGAGAAGCGTTGGTGTTATGGGCGATGAGCGCACTTATGAAAATGTCATTTGTTTGAGAGCGGTTAGTTCTTTAGATGGAATGACAGCAGATTGGGTGCATATTCCCTACGAGATTTTAGCAGAAATAAGTAATAAGATAATCAATAGAGTTAAAGGAATTAATAGGGTTGTTTATGACATTAGTTCTAAGCCTCCTGCAACAATAGAATGGGAATAGTTAAATACATTATAGTATTATTGTTTTTTAGTGTTTCTGTTTTAAAAGCCCAAAACGAAACGCTGAAAAAAGCAGCTACTGAAGACGAAAAAGAAGTTAAAGTCCTTGTGATGCTTCCTTTTTGCTTTGGCATGCAAGACAAATACCGTATTCGTGAAAAAATGCTAGAATACTATGAAGGGGTAGAAATTGCAATAGCTGAGTTAAGGAAATTGGGGGTAAAAATGTCCATTGAAATTGTGGACACAAAAAGCGATAGTCTGGAGGTTATTAATATCCTTTCAAATCCAGAATATCAAAAAGTTGATGCAATTTTTGGCCCAGTTTATGACAATGAATTTATCGAAGTTCAAAAGTTTTGTTCCATTTATAATATTCCCTTAATATCGCCATTGCGTTATGTTTCCAATATGCTTGGAGCAGATTTTCCATTAATGAATTTCATAGCAAATGATAGTATTCAGTTTAATTACATTGGTCAACATGTAGTCAATGCGTTTAAGAAATTTCAGGTAATAGTTGTTGATGAAAGTTATGGCACAGTGGGCAAAGGCTCTTTTGGCAGAAACTTTAAAAAAGGATATGAATCTTTGGCGAAAAAAGAATGTATTTTGACCGATGGAAAAACACCAATTTCTGAATTATGGAATCAAAAAGATTCATTATTTGTATTTTATACCGGCAAAAATTCAAACGCGTGTAATAAAGCTTTAGCTGCTAACGGGCATAACAAATGGAAAGTTGCTGGACCTGCAGATTGGTTAGATATAGACAGAATTAATTACACCGTTTTTGAAAATGTATATTTCTACGACCAATATTGTGTGCCTTATAATGACACCACTTTTAAGGTTTTTAGAAAAAATTACAGGGAACACTATGGTGGCGACCCTCAGCGTTACACCCTGATTGGTTACGATCAGTTTTTGTTTTTTGGAACTGCAATTGCTGGTTTTAAAAACAGTTTTTTTAATGCGATTCAAAACAAAGAGTTTAATTATTTACACACAACATTTAATTTTGTCTCTCGGGGCAATTTAATTGAAAATGCTGGTGTAAATTTATTTTATTTTAAAAACTATAATTTTTATAAAGCGTATTGGCGATATTGAAACCTTTTCATTTAATTGTAGCTCAGCAAATTTTAGATAGTTATTTTGAAACCCAACAACCGTTTAGTGTTTTTTTTGCAGATTTATCTAAAAAAAACAAAAACTGGGGTTCAAAAGATAGGAAAATATATAAATCTGTGATTTACAACTACTTTCGTTTAGGCGATTTTGCAAAAGGGAAAACGATTGAAAGTTTAAAAGAGATTATCCACCCAGATAATTTCAATGAAAAAAGTAAGTTATTAGACCTTAACCAAATTTTTAAAAACACAATTGAATTAAGTAAAGAACTAAACAAAAAAGATTGGATAACAGGATTTTTAAATAAAAAACCAGTTTACCTAAAAGTGGTTTTAAAGCATAAAGAAAATTTAGAAAACTATTTAAAACAGTTAAATATTCCGTTTGAATGGGTTTCTGAAAGTGGACTAAAACTATCGTCAGATACTGATTGTAAGCTATTGATTGATAGCGGTTGGGCTTGGATTATGGATTTTGGTTCGCAAGAAATTACAGCGATGGTAGAATGTCAGACCAATGATTTTGTTTGGGATTGTTGTTGTGGTGGAGGCGGAAAATCTTTATTTTTAAGGAATAAATATTTGGATAAAATTAATTTATGGAGTTCCGATTTAAGATTAAATAGCTTAACAAATTTAAAAAATAGATTTTCGCTTTATAATTTCAAACAGCCACACATTGAGCTAATTGATTTAATGGAAAGAAACAGACATTCTCAAAAGTTTGATGTCATCGTTGCAGATGTGCCTTGTTCAGGAAGTGGTACCTGGGGTCGAACACCTGAAAATATTACCCAATTTAAAGGCTTGGAAGGATTTACGCATTTGCAAAAAACAATTACGAAAAATTGCTTGTATAATTTAAAATTAGGCGGCAGATTATATTATATGACCTGTTCTGTTTTTAAACAAGAAAACGAAGCAATTGTTGAATATTTGCAAGAAAATCTTAAAATGGAATTGATTTTTTCTCAATATGGAATCAAGAGTTTTGAAGAGAGTGATTGCTTGTTTGTTGCCTGTTTAAAAAAAACAATTTAGTTGTCATTAAAACTAAATTTAATTAATCAAAAATAAATCCGTTGCTTTGCATGCATATTAAATGAAGGGATTATTTATAAAAAATTTAGCGCTTTCGCAAGGTTTAAATTTAATCATAAAGCCACTATGGCTTTTGGTTATCGACCGCACAGCACAAAATTTGCTTGGTATTCAATATGGCGAATATTATATAATTCTTAATTTAACTTTGTTGTTAAATATTGTATTAGATATTGGTATTCAAAGTTTTAATAACACACATGTTGCAGCAAATCTATCGTTTTTTAAAACCTATTTTAAACAATTGGTTGGCATAAAAATATTGTTATCAATTGTTTATTTTGCAATTGTATTATTATTAGGCTATTTCAAAAAATTAGATTTTACGGTTTTAATTATTCTTGCAATTAGTCAAGTTTTAACATCATTTGTGCTTTATTTCCGAAGCAATTTGAACGGCTTGCATTTGTATAAAATTGATAGCTTGATGTCTGTGAGCGATAAATTTTTCGGTATTTTAATCTGTTTGTTTTTTTATTATTCTAATAAAATATCTATTTTTTATTTTGCATCGGCTCAGCTCATTGGCATTTCTATTAGCTTGGTAATTGTTGTTTATTTAAACCTCAAACATTTTAAATTAATAACAACCGAACTAGTTGAAAATAATGCTATAATTCCCTTGCTGAAAAAAAGTTTGCCCTTTGCTATTTTGTTTGCGCTTATGGGTTTATATACAAGAATAGATGTGTTTTTATTAGCTTTATTGTTAGAAAACCCTTTTTATCAAACAGCTGTTTATGCGCAAGGCTATCGACTTTTGGATGCTTCGTCTATGTTTGCCATGCTTTTTGCAGGACTTTTGTTGCCAATGTTTGCAAAGCAAATAAGTGTAAATGAAGATGTGAAACCGTTAACAATTCTCTCTAGCAGTATTTTAATGCCAGTTACTATTTCTGTTGCCATGGGTTCTTTTTTCTTTAGTGAAAAAATTATGAGAGCGCTCACCAATTATAAAAGTATCGAGCAAATTGAATATGTCAGCAGTGTATTTGAAATTATTATGATATGCTTTATTCCAATGGGTTTAATTTTTATTTTCAGTACCTTGTTAACCGCCAAAAAAGACATTAAATCCTTAAATAAATTTGCGCTTACAGCTTTGGTTTTAAATGTAGTTCTCAATTTATTTTTAATAAAATCGCACCAAGCTTATGGCGCAGCCATTGCAGCATTGGTTACGCAATCTGCATTTGCACTTTTGTGTTTTTTACGATGCTTTAAGTTATTTGATTTTAAGTTTCAGTTTTCGGTATTTTTGAGATATACTATTTTTGCTATTTCCTTAATTGGTATTTATGTGCTAGTTAAATCGCCACAGTCTTTAATTTTAAATTTACTTAGCTTTTTTGCGGGGGCAATTGGATTGGTTTTTTTATTAAAAATAATTGATTGCAAAAATGTTTTGTCATATTTTGGTCAGAAAGAACAATAAAATACTTGTAATTTAGTTCAGAAATTTTTATAAAAAATTGGTTACTTTTGCGCTTTATAAACATGCAGAATACATTTGAAAAACCTGATAGCGGAATTTTAACATTCAAAGATATTATTTCTTTAATATTAAGATGGAAAAAACAGTTGCTTTATGTTGCAATTGCAAGTATCGTCATTTCTGCTATTGCTTCATTTTTGATTACACCTTTGTATCAATCTACGGTTGTTTTTTATCCAACAACCAATAACTCAATTAGTAATGCCTTGTTAACGGATTTAAACCAAAGACAAAAAGATGCACTTGAATTTGGCGCAGAAGAGGAGGCAGAAAAAGCCCTTCAAATTTTGCAATCGTCAAAACTAACAGGAAGGCTTGTTAGGAATTATGATTTAATGAAACATTATAATATTGACGCTACCAGCAGCTTTAAAAAAATGAATTTATCAAACAAAATTTCTAGTAATTTTAAGTTTGCCCGAACCAGATATTTGTCTATAAAAGTAGATGTTTTGGACGAAGACCCACTTATGGCAGCTAAAATGGCCAATGGGATTCTTGATTTATATGATTCCATAAAAAATGAAATTCAGCTTGAAGTGGCCGTTCCTGCACTCGAAATTATTAGAAGACAGATGCAGGCCAAAGAGAAGGAAATTAACAATTTGAAAGAGCAAATTCAAAAATTGGGCATGGAAGGCGTAACCAATTATATTGAACAAACGCGCGCCTTGGCAGAAGAAATTTATAAAGCTAGAGCAGGAGGGAACATGGCCAAAGTAATTGACCTTGTTGAGCAACAAAAAAACCTATCTCAACATGGTGGTCAGTTTACGGATGTTACCGAAACATTGCTTTTAGAACTTGATAGATTGTCTGCATTAAGAGCAAAATTTGAGAGATCTGAGGTGGATGTTAAAGAAACTTTGAATAATAAATTTACAGTTAGTGAGGCTGATGTAGCCGAAAAAAGAGCTTATCCTGTTAGAAAATTAATTGTACTTATTTCATTAATAGCTTCGTTGTTTTTTGCATTAATCGTTTTTGCAATCTACGAAAAAATAAAATCCGAAAAGTTAGCCTAATTCATTAACAATGAATATTTTGCAGCTAAATACAACTTTAAAAGAACTTAAAGTAATTTATGCAATATGCCTTGTGTTTATTGTTGTGGTTTCTGCTGCTTTTTATTTTAATTTAGATGCTTTGGCTGCTTTGCCATTGGTTTTTGCTGCCATTTATTTATGTATTTATCGCACGGTTTTTTATATGTTGTTGCTGTGTTTCTTAATTCCATTTTCTCTATTTTTTAAAGATATTGGCGGTGGTTTGGGTTTGTCGTTGCCAACAGAACCGATGATATGGTTGCTGTTTTCATTTTTCTTTCTTCATTTAATTATGAATGGGAAAATAAATATGAAATTATTTAAAATTCCTATTGTTGCTTTTTTAACTCTCAATTTAGTTTGGATGGTTTTGTCTGCCTTTGCAAGTTCAATGCCGCTTGTTTCGTTAAAATATACTTTGGCTCGCTTTTGGTTCGTTATGGTGTTTTTCTTTTTTCTACTAAAAGCTTTTGAAAACCCTACAATTATTAGAAAGTTTTTGACTTATTTGCTTTATGGAACTGTTATAGTTGTGCTGATTACATTGTTTAAACATGCAAAAGAGGATTTTGAAAGAGGGTGGGGTTACGATATAATGAAACCATTTTTTGAAGAACATACCATGTATTCTGCATACATTTCATTTTTCATTCCAATTGCATTGCTTTTTGCAACTAGAGGACAGTATTTTAATTTTAATGGTTTTTATAGAAGTTTATTCCTAGGAATATTCATAGTTTTATGCGTAGGAATTATTTTTTCTTTTACGCGTGCTTCATGGTTAAGTTTAATTGCTGCTTCTGTTTTTTATATTTTTATCAAATTCAAAATTTCTTTTAAAACAATTATTTTTGCTTTGCTTTTCATTGTTTCTATTGGTTTTTTAAAACAAGATGATATTCTCTATAGTTTAGAAAAAAACAAGCAAGGCAGTGCAGATGATTTAGAATCACATGCCCAATCTGTTTCTAACATAACTACCGATCCTTCTAATTTAGAGCGTGTGAACAGGTGGGAATGCGCAATTTTAATGTTTAAAGAACGCCCAATTTTTGGTTTCGGACCAGGAACTTATACTTTTCAATATGCACCCTTTCAACGGCCAGAAAGTTTGACTTTAATTAGCACAAATACCGGAGACTTGGGCAATACACATTCTGAATATTTTAACGCTTTGTCTGAAATGGGTTTAATCGGTTTTATTTCTTGGGTTGGATTGTTTCTATCATCAATTTATGTTGCACTTTCACTTATTTATAATCAAAATAATGAAAATTGGGTAAAAAGTCTTGCAACCGCTGTTCTACTTGGATTGTTTACATACTATATCCATGCTTTTTTAAATAATTTTACTGATTTTGACAAAATTGCAGCACCATTTTGGGGCTTTTTGTCTATCTTAACGATTCTTAAATTAAAATACGAAAATATAAAACCTAATTCAATTTAATATTTAGCTTTAATTTTCTAACCAGATACTTGAAATTGGTGTCTATTTCAATTAAATCATCAAATTGCTCTGTTGCAGTATATTTTGTGTCAGTTAAAAGAACATCATCTGTTTCCTCAATTAAAAGCTGAAGTGTTTCCATTTTAAAATAATCTCTTAAAAAAAACTGTAACTTATGTTTAGTATCGTTTATTTGTGGAAATTGTTGCTTGTTTGCTTTAATTAAAATTTGCCCATCGTGCGTGTTTATTGGTAATATTTTAAAAAGTGAACGAATAGAAATAGGAAGTGATTCGGAAAATTTGCTAATACCTTCTTTTATTGTTTCATTATCCAGTATCGGTGTTTCAGTACTTTCTTCATCTATCGACTCACTGTCCAATATTAGTATTTCTAAATTTTTCTCTTCAATTGATGTACTGTTTGATACTTGTGTTTTTGTATTTTTTTCTTCTATTGATACATTATCAGATACTTGTATTTCAGTTTTTTCTTCAACTTTTGGCTTATTGTAAAATGCTGTTTTTTCTATATTTTTTTCAGTATTTGACTTGTTGTTCAATATCGGAATTTCTATAATTTTTTCATCTAAATTTTTCTCAATTTCTTTTATTTCAACCTCAATGATAGAACTCAGTGGTTTTTCTTTAACTTCGGATACTATGTTTAGTTCCTCAATTGGTTTAGCAATAGGTTCATATTTGGGGATTTTTGGTAAAGAAAAATTAGGGTCAGCATATTCAGGTTCAACAACTTTATGCTTTGGCAGCAATTTGTCTTTTTGGAGTTGATTTCTTCTTTCGCCAGCAGATGCTATATATTCATCACTTTTTTTTTTAATTCATCTAAAGTCAATGAAGTATTTAAAATACTTTTTATGTGACAAAGTTTAATTAATGCCAACTCAACATGAAGGCGTTGATTTTTACTTTGTTTAAATTCAATATCAAAAGAATTGTTAATATTTAGCGCATTTAAAAGAAATGATAAATTACAAATTTCAGATTGAATTTTGTATTTTTCTTTATGTGTTTCGCTAACATTCAATAGTTTAATGGTTTCTGCATTTCTGCAAACCAATAGATTTCGCATGTGTTCGCTTAATCCATTCAGGAATAATTGACCATCAAAACCCATGTTTAAAACATCGTCAAACAAATTTAAAGCGATGCCAACTTCTTGATTTACTATTGCATCGGTAACTTTAAAATAGAAATCTCTGTCTAAAACATTTAGATTTTCGACTGCTTTTTCATAAGTAATGTTTCCTGAACAAAAACTAGCCATTTGGTCAAAAATTGAAAGACAATCACGCAGTCCTCCATCTGCTTTTTCTGCAATTAAATGCAAAGCATCTTCGCTTACTGTGATATTCTCTTTTTCGGCAATACCTTTTAGGTGTTGCACCATATCCAAAATTTGAATGCGTTTAAAATTAAAAACCTGACATCTCGATAATATGGTCGGTAAAATTTTATGTTTTTCTGTTGTCGCTAATATGAAAATTGCGTATTTTGGAGGCTCTTCCAATGTTTTCAAAAATGCGTTGAAAGCTTGATTACTCAACATGTGTACCTCATCAATAATATACACTTTATATTTTCCCGTTTGTGGCGGTATGCGCACTTGTTCGTTTAAAATACGAATGTCATCAACAGAATTATTGCTTGCTGCATCTAATTCAAAAATATTAAAACTGTAATCATTATCAGGTGCATCGGCTTCCGTCTGATTTATTAATTTGGCTAAAATTCTCGCACAAGTTGTTTTTCCTACACCTCTAGGACCAGTAAATAAAAAAGATTGTGCCAATTGGTTGCTGTTAATTTCATTAAGAAGGGTATCGGTAATATGATTTTGCCCCACCACTTCGTCAAAAACGGAGGGTCTATATTTACGAGCAGAAACAACGAAATTTTCCAATTTTTAAATAATTATTTAATCAAGGCAAAAATAATGTTTTAAATCCTAAAAACAAGAGGTGTGGAAAGATATTGCGTTTATTTCTTGCTTTTTATTATCGTTCAATGCAAGCCATTCTCTCTTTTCCATAAACATCAAACTTGGTTTCTATTTTTAAGTGTTTTTCATTACAATAGTCTTTTAATAACTGAACTGTCAATGGATTTAATTCAAAATAAAATTGACTGTTTTTAAAGGCTGCTTGTTCCACTATTTTTTTATAAAACAACAAAGCGTCTGCATGGTTTACAAATAACGCCAAATGTGGTTCATAATCTAAAACATTTTGTTGAATTGCCTCTTTTTCTGTTGCAATAATGTATGGCGGGTTAGAAACCACTAACTCTGGTTCACATAAATTAAAGGTTTCATTTAAAATATCATGTGTAATAAAATCTATGTTTTTTAAGTTATTAGTCGTTTTATTTTCTTCGGCAATTTTTAAGGCACTTTTTGAAATATCTGTGCCTATTATAGCTGAGGTTTTAAAATATAGCGCCAAACTTAAAGCAATACAGCCACTGCCGGTGCATACATCTACTATGTTTTTGGGTGCTTTAGATTGGTTTTTTTCTATGATCCAATTCACCAATTCCTCTGTTTCTGGTCGTGGAATCAAAACATCAGAATTTACTTTTATTTTCATTTTTTTGAACCATGCATAACCCACAATATGCTGCAAGGGCTCATTGTTGAGCAACCGATTTATAATCCCATCAAGTTCATTTTGCCTTTCAAATTCTTGGTTTTCATTCAGTAGAAAATGTTTTTTAGTAATATTAAAGTAGTCTGTGAAAAGTGAATTTAAAATTGCATTCGATTCATCTGTATCAAATTTTTTTTTTAATAAAATTACAGTGCTATCATAAGCCTTTCTAATAGTAGTCAAAACTAAATATTGATTATGCCTAAAAACACTTGAACAGCAGGACCACAAAGCCAAATATCATGAAAATCGGTTTCGCCTTTAAATTTAACTTTCAAATCTCCGCCAATGGTTTCTATATTTATTGAATAGTGGCTACTTTTTAAGTTTGCATGAATTTTGTAGGCAATAGCAGCTGCCGTAACACCAGTGCCACAGCTAAAGGTTTCGTTTTCGACACCTCTTTCATAAGTTCTTACTTTTATGGTTTCATTATCCAGTTGTTCGATAAAATTCACATTAATTCCTTCTTTTGAATACACATCATTGTATCTTATTTTTGTGGCTGCCTCAATAAGGTTAATGTCAGAAATGTTGTTGTCAAAAACAATGTAATGTGGCGAACCAGTGTTTAATGAAAAGTCTTTACCAATGTTTTCAACCGTATCGACATTTATCATTTTCAATTCAACATAATCGCCATCTATTAATGCTTCATGCTCGCCATCAATTGCCCAAAACAATGTTGTGTTACCTTTAAAAACATCTAAAAACTTTGCAAAATGAACGATGCATCTTCCGCCATTGCCACACATTGTGCTAACATTGCCATCGCTGTTATAATAAACCATTTCAAAATCATAGCCTTCTTTATTTTGAACCAGCATTAAGCCATCTGCACCAATGCCAAACTTTGGGTTGCATAAAAATTTAACATCTAGTTTTCCAAATCTTAAATCTCTATTGTCAATTAATATAAAATCGTTGCCCGTTCCCTGATATTTGTAGAATGGTAATTGCATTTTTAGTTTAATAATAAATCTATTATTTCGTCATCGTATTCTTTTTGAAGAGGACAACTGGTTTCGCAACCTGTAAGTTTATAAACTGTGTTGTCTATTATAATGTATTTTTTGGTGTCCAATTCCTTTATTTTTATATTTTTAGAATCGTATCCATATAGTTTTATTGAATTGCCTTTTAAAGAATATCCTCTGTAGTTTATGGGCGATTTCCAATGTTCTATTTTATAGTTTGTTGTAACTTTATTTACTGCGCCAGCCATTTTTTTAGATTCTTGCTTCGTGTTTTCTATTGTTGTAGAATCTGTTGTTTTTTTGTTGGGCGTTATTTTTTTATCGATATTATTGTTATTATTGGAAGGCAATTGCATTTTGCCTTTTTGTTCGACTTTGTTATATGAATTGTTGAAATCTTTTCTTTTTAATTCTACAATACTAAAATAAATAACAGTGTCTCGCAATTTTCTTTCTACCGAAATATTATAATCTGCATAAGAAGATTCTTTTGGTGTTGCTTGTATTACTTCTTTTTCAACATTAATTTCCTCATCTTTCTGTTGGATGGTTTCTTCTAAATTGTCTATGTTGTCTAGTGCCAAAATTGGAGGTAAATCTGCTTCAATCTGTTTCGATTCTTCGCTCTCTTCTGGTTTTATCTCCATTTGTTTCAATTCATTTTTAATGGTATCTTGTGGATTGTACTCGTATTTCTCTAAATATGTTTCTTTTTCTAAAGCTAATTTGCGCTCTTTTGGTTCTAAATAAAATTGCACCAAAGCAAATAATCCTGCAAATATTAAGAAAACAACAACGGAAGCCATTCTCATTTTTTTCGACCACAAGTTTTCGCCCCAAAAAACAACTTTTCCTTTATCTTTCAATAAGTTTTTAAGTTCTTCTTTCCCATTTTGTTTGATGCCTTCAGCCAAAAGTTGATGCAATTCAAAAGCATCTCTAAATGTTTCGTCAACAATCAGCCTATCTTCAAAATCTTTTAATTCTTGACCATCAAGTTCGGATTTTAAATATCTGTCAAATAAATCGATATGTTCTTTTTTGTAGTTCAAGGTTATAAAAAATCTGTTTTATCGTATTTGGCCAAAAAAGATTCTTGCAATTGCTTAAAACATTGGTGTTTTTTTGCTTTTGCGGTATCAGCATTGTTATAGTTCAAAATGTTTGCAATGGTGCTCATATCCAACCCATCAAAATAAAAATAGGTAAGTATGGATTGGCATTTTTCTCCCAATGTTTGAATCATTTCTTTTACATGATGCAATTTTTCTTTGTCAAATGAAGTGTTTTTGTCTGACATTTTTTCATGGTTCATGTCATCAATTGGCATATTTTTCGATTGTTTGTTTAGCTTTTTCAACCATAAGTTTTTTGACACCGAAAAAACAAAAGTACTAAGTTTGGAGGTTAATATAAACTCGCCATTTTGTGTCTTTTCCCAAACCACAATACAAGCGTCCTGCAACACATCTTCTGCATCATCTTGTCTTCCATTATTGTTTAAAACATAGTTTTTCATAGATAAATAATTGTCTCTATAAAGTTGTATTAATGCGTTTCTATCTCCTTTTTTAATGGCTTCAATTAGCTGAACATCATTGAGTTTTTTGGTTCCTAACACTGCTTATGGATGATTAATACTTGTTTGTCGAAAAAGGTAAATGCTATGTGAAATATTTGTCTCAATTTTGCGTTACAAAGATAATAAATATTTTTTGGAACGCAATTTGAAATTAATTAATAAAAAAATAAATAATATATAATATGAAAATGAAACAATTTTTTGGCTTTTTGACAATCGCCATCGTTGGCGGACTTGTCGCACTGGGGGTGAACAAAATGATTTCTAAATCGGGAGAGTATTCTGGTTTTGTTGCCATGCAAAGTAATAATGCAAAGTTTGCCAGTCTTTTAGAAAATAAAGAAACGGGCTTTGGTTTTGATTTTGTAAAGGTTGCCGAGGTTAGCACACCAGCAGTCGTTCACATTAAATCCTATTTTGGGGAGGGAAAAAAACAAACAAAGCCGCAAAATGGTCAGGGGATTGATCCTTTTGATTTTTTCAGAGACCATGGTTTTGAATTTGAAATGCCCCGTGGCCCAGGCATGGCAACTGGTAGCGGTGTAATTATTGCCACAGATGGTTATATTGTTACAAATAATCATGTGATTGATGGCGCAACAAAAATTGAAGTTGCGCTTAATGATAAGCACACTTATATTGCAGAACTAATAGGAACTGACAAAACAACAGACTTGGCTTTATTGAAAATTGATGCAAAAAATTTGCAGTTCATGTCATTTGGAAACAGCGATGCTACAAAAGTTGGACAATGGGTGGTTGCAGTTGGCAATCCGATGAATTTGACGAGTACTGTAACGGCTGGGATTATTAGTGCGAAAGGCCGAAGCATCGATTTGTTGAGAAGGCAAGATAACCAATATGCTATTGAAAACTTTATACAAACAGATGCTGCCATTAATCCCGGAAACAGCGGTGGTGCTTTGGTAAATACTGAAGGCCAGCTGATAGGTATTAATACTGCAATTGCTTCTCAAACAGGCAGCTATTCGGGATATGGATTTGCAATTCCGGTCAATTTAGTAAAAAAAGTGATGGATGATTTATTAAAATTTGGTAAGGTTCAAAGAGGCCTTTTGGGCGTTGCTATTCAAGAAATTACGCAAGAATTGGCACAAAAAGAAGGGCTGAAAGAATTGAAAGGTGTTTTGGTTCAGGAGCTTACGGAAAATGGCGCAGCTATTAAAGCCGGTGTGAAAAAAGGCGATGTAATTATAAAAGTAAATAATATGGAGGTAAATACAGTTTCTGCTTTGCAAGAGGAGATTGGAAAATACAGACCTGGCGATAAAGTAGATATTACATTGTTGAGAAACGGGGGCAGTAAGGTTGTGGTGGCAACTTTAAAAGGTTTGGATGGTAAGGAAACGGTTTCTATGGCCGACAAATTGGAAGAAAGTAGCTTTAAAGGCATGTCTTTTTCAAATTTAACAAAAGAAGAAAAAGCGCTTTTGGGGTTAAAAAATGGGGTAAAAGTAAACACCGTTGGCAATGGTCCATTTAAGGGAAAAGTGCCCAATGGTTTTATTATAACCAAGGTGGACAAGCAGCTTGTGTATTCTGCCCAAAATTTAGTATCTATTTTGGAAAGTTCGGATGGTGCTATTTTGATAGAAGGGAAAAATCAAGATGGTGCAGAAAATGTTATCGGACTAAAGTTAGATAAATAAAGACTTTATTTTTTTTTAAAAAAAAGTAGGTTTAAAATAGCCAAGCCACCCATTGGGTCGTTTGGCTATTTTTTATTTATATGAAATAGGATTAGTTTATCAAAAAACCAAACGCTACAAAAAAACCTTCCTTTGGGCAGGTTCTTTCGTTTAATTGTCTGAACTGCGACTTGTTTGTATTTTAAAACGGTTTGGGCTTGTTTTAGATTGGCAGGTACTGCAAAAGATATCCATTATTCGTTTGCAGATACTGGCACTTATGAAGTGCGTTATATTGCTGCTAATGGCAACAAGGCAGATACGGTTACCAAAAGCATCACTATTTATGATAAAATAAAGAAAGATTTTTTGGGAAAGGATACTGTTTATTATCAAGGAGATATTATTAATAAAACACTATTTGCGCCCGTACCAAACCATTGCGTTAGATGGCAAGACAGTTCTAGCCTCAACACTTTTACAGCTGCTAAAAAAGGCACTTATATCTGCAAAGTAAGCAATGCTGCCTTTTGTGAGGTTTGGGACACGATAGTTATAAGCACTTGCATCAATAACCTCAACCAACCAAGTTTGTTCAGAAGCAGAGACACCCTCAAAACCTGGCATTTAAACGCAGATAGCTTTGTGTGGTTCAGAAACAATCAATTATACAAAATTACAAAACAGCCATTTCTAAAACTCACAGACACCGGCACTTACAGAGTGGAAGCCGCCAAAAAAGGGCACTGCAACAGCAGCAGCATAGGCACTAATTATGTGAGGAAGCTATCAGTTAATGGCGTTACAATTGCTGACTTAGGAATTA
>Ga0105050_10002238_pt1 | contig 27973 bp, 28 predicted proteins | sample FRY01_FD_78088 | JGI IMG/M metagenome (GOLD analysis project Ga0105050, IMG submission 78088) | Freshwater microbial communities from Lake Fryxell liftoff mats and glacier meltwater in Antarctica - FRY-01 | ecosystem: Environmental > Aquatic > Freshwater > Ice > Glacier meltwater ...
CATCCGGACAAGGACATTCTCGAACTCACACCCAGAATCTGGAAAGAGAAGTTCGGCAACGACCCGTTACGTTCCCTTGTAGATCTCTTGCCGGCCTGAGACGGCGCTGGAATGGGCGCTTACCCCCGATCTACACAGCGGTGAACATCTCACCACGCCAGTTCCGCGATCCGAACCTGGTACAGACCATTCAGAGATGTCTGCGCCAGACCAAACTCAATCCGAACTTCCTCGAACTGGAGATCACGGAAACCATGTTGATGCACGACATCGACGTGACGCTGGTAACGCTCAATCGCCTGGCCCAGCTCGGCCTGCGATTTGCCATCGATGATTTTGGTACCGGCTATTCCTCCTTGAACTATCTCAAGAAGTTTCCGATCAGCACCGTCAAGGTTGATCGCAGCTTCATCATGGACATTCCTGACGTACAGGATGACATGGAGATCACCGCTGCAGTCATCGCCATGGCACACCGGTTGCGCATGGAAGTGGTTGCAGAAGGCGTCGAGACCGCCGCTCAGCTGCAATTCCTGCAGTCCCACGCCTGTGACTATGCCCAGGGATATCTCTTCTCGAAGCCGGTTTCCTTTGCGGAATTCAAGAAGCTCTTGGCCCCGAACATCTCAATGCTGCGCAACGGCGCGGCTTGACGCTGCAGAATAGAACTGTGCATGGGCAGAGCCGAAGTAATCGGCAACGTGCCCGGCTTCGGGGGAGGATGACTGAACAATGCCCATCGGCCTGAGACCGTCTTCCGTAATTTTCCAGCCATAAAACGTGCCACCTCTGGCCAGCACCGTCAGTTGGCCGTTCACAAGTTCCCCAACGTGATAGTCATGCTCCACCGGAACCGGTGTGTCAACTCCGCTGAGCAGTGATGGGCCCCAGAACTTTTCCTCTGTTTCGATGCCGAGCAGACCAATGATCGTTGCCGGAATGCCTATTGATGAGCCAACGTCCGCTATGGTTGTTGGGCGCAGCCCGGGTTCACTGATGATCAGCAGTGGTACCCGATAACTCTCGATCGGCACCAGGCTGTCTCCATGAATTCTCGGACCGTGGTCAGCAGTGACAATGAACAGTGTGTTTGCATACCAGGGTCGGGTTCTGGCCGCCCGGAAAAAATCACCCAGCGCAGCATCAGCGAAGTGCATTGCGTGGGTCAGTGAGCGCTTGTTGGGCAGACCATGGTGATCCGGCAGGCTGAACGGGCGATGGTTGCTCACGGTCAGGGTCGCAAGGAATACCGGTTTCCCCTCGCCGGTCGCCTCATCCAGCAAACCGATCACGTGCTTGAAGAGCGATTGGTCATCGACACCCCAACTGGTTTCGAAAGTGCCAGCTGGAAAATCATTCCGGCTCGTGGTGCGTGCAAAACCAACGCGTTGCCAGTAGTTCGTGAAGTTCGAAAATCCGGGCCAGCCGCCGTAGGCAAAAATCGTCTGGTATCCAGCCGACTGCAACACCCGCGGCAGCGAGGCGAGTCGCTCAACCCCGTCCCGCTCCATCGCGGAAATTCCCGGCAATGGTGGAAATCCATGCATGATCGATTCCATCCCGCGTGTTGTGCGTGTCCCGGCGGCATAGATGTGGGTAAATGCCAGACCTCTTTCTGACAAACGCTCAAACTCCGGTAGCCATCGCCTTCGCAGAACCGGATTGGTCCACTTTGAGCCTGAGAACGACTCCTCGAGAATCAGTACCACGTTTTTTCTGCCGGCAGTGGTGATCGGCAGCGCGGCCGATACAGTCCGAACGGTGCCCTTGGGGGTGTGATCCAGAATCGGGCGGTAGGCCACACCAGGATATAACTCCGACCAGTCCTGCTCAGACACGGTTGCCGCGGTCAGCACCCCGATATAGCCATTACTTGCCAACTGGTTGAGACGTCGAGAGGGGTCAACGATGGGCTGGCGGACCAGGACAAGTACACAGGCAGCGGAAACAAACAGCAGCAGGTGCTTGCTGCTTTCCACTTTTGGTGGCAACCCGACCAACCGCACCACCAACAACACCAGCAACACAAATGGCAACAGGACCCAGGTGATATAAAACTGCTCTTCCAGGAAGACCAGGACCTCAACCGGGTAAGCGAGGTAGTGGAATACCAGACGATCCAGCCGGGCCTCGAATTCATGCCAGTAGAATATTTCTGCTGCGGCCACCAGTAGCACGATCGCAACCACAAGCACGACCAATGCAGTCCGGAGCCAGGTTCGCGACGACCACAGACCAAGAGCCGCCACCGCTGACAAGACTACCAACGCGGCAACATCCGCCAGCAAGCCATGGAGCCAAACCCACAGGGGCACCTCGCCGCTCAGCCACACCGTGTAGGCGCGTACCGCTGTCAAGACACCCAGAACAAACAGTGCGAACCGTGTCCACCAGAATGTCATTTCGATTTCTGCAAGAGCACCGGCAACAGGAAGACAGCAAAGATCAGCAGCATGCCTACCGCCATCGTGAGGTACAGACCAATGGAGGCTGTACCTACATGCGGCGAGAGCATCAGCGAGGAAAACGCACCTACCGTTGTCAGGGTACTCAGCAGCGCAGCAAGGGGCGTGCTCGAGTGCATGAAGCTGTCCACATCACCTGCTGCCTGGAAACGATGAAAAACATGTATTCCATTGTCGACACCCAAACCGAAAATCAACGGCAGCACCAGGACGTTCGCCATGTTCAGCGGTGCATCCACTATCTCTCCCAACGCCAGCGTGAACAGCGCAGCCAGCGACAGCGGTAGCGCGATGTAGAACGCGCTGACCAGACTTCGAAAAACCACTGCCAGAATCACGAAGATCGCCACACCGGAAACCAGCATCGCCTGCAGGAACGAGTCGATGACAATTTCTCCGACGCCCTTTTCGATGACTGGTCTGCCTGTTGCTTTGGGTTCAACCGCCTGCACCGCGTCAATGAAGGATCCAAGCGACTCGACATCGGCAATATCACGCTCTGGCAACACTACCGAGAGGTGTTTGCCGTCGGCACTGATGAAACCGGCCCGAAGGGCTGCCGGCAGGTCATCCAGCGTGACCGGCCCAACCGCAAGAGCACGGCGCAACCACTCCAGTTCAGCTATGAGCCCGTCGACAACATCAGACTGCCAGTGATGAAGGCGCGACGCAGGCAACTCGGCCAGATCGGAGTACAGATCGGCGTCCGGATGGTTCCCGGCGCGCAGAAGGCCTGAAAATTCATTCAAGGCCGCGCGCAGATCGTCGGTTGTCGGAGATGGCAGAACAGTGATTGGCGTGACTGCGCTTTCCAGTAACAGACCCAGTTCCTCGATCGCGAAGAGCTTGTCCTCCTGATCCTTGGGCACAAAATCTTCAGGTGTGACTACAGCTCGAACCATTGGCAGTGCTTCGAGCGCCGCAAGTTTCAGTACGCCAGGCTCATGCACGACGTAGAGCGCATAGTCTGTTGCGACACCTTCTTCCTGGAGGAATCGCAGCATACGCATGGATTCCGTGTTCTCGTCTCGCAGAGCCAGCACGCTGTAGTCAAAATGGGCCCGGCTGGCGTACCAGGCAGCTCCGAGGCTTGCCAGCACAACCACAGCAATCACCACACCCCGATGCGTAATCAGTTTTTTCACCATGCCATCACTGGACCGCGATCCCAGTCGGTGTGGCTGGATGTCACCGAGCACGACATACAACGCGGGAATCAGCGAAAACGTCAAGAGGAACGCAACCAGCATACCGCCGGCAGAGATCACACCCAGATCAGCCAGCCCGCCATAACGGGTCGGCCAGAATGCCAGGAACGCAACCCCTGTGGTAATCATGCAGAGAAAAATGGCGTCCCCCACTCCCCTGGTGGCGTGCACCAGCGCCATCGCCCGATCATCGTGCTGGTTGACCGCCTCCTGGTAGCGCAACGAGAAGTGCAAGGCATAGTCGACCCCCAGTCCGAAGAACATGATGATGAAGACCAGCGAGAGCGTATTGAATTCTCCGACCGCTAACATGGCCCAGGCGGTCGTCACAGCGACGCCATAGAGCAGCATCAGCAACGTGGTCACCACGATCTTGATGGACCGCACTCCGATGACCATCACCAGCGTCAGAAACAAAGTCGAAATCCACCCCGCAAGATTGATGCCGCCGGTCGCGGCGCTGATCTCTTCGTGAGTCAGTGCGATCTCACCGGTCACTCCCGTCTGGACGCCCTCGGGTAGCGGCACGCTCCCAATGGTCTGCCGAAGCAGTGCCAGCATCTCGCCACTGGGCAGTGAAACATCGAAGCGGGTACTGCCTTTCAGACTGATGACCCTGATCTGTGGTAGATCGGGAATGAAAAGTTCATCGGTCCAGCGGATTTTTGCATCCCGCTCCGCCAGCGTCTGGTGACCACTCTTCGTGACAAGCTCAAGAACGGTTTCGAATGCCGCCTCGTCACCGGCATTTTCAGCACCATCGGCAAGCACTTCGAGAACGCCTCGTAACGAAGGATCTTCGGAGATCGCCGTCAGCACGGGTTGAGCTTCTGCCAGTCGATCCGCCATATCGTCCAGATCGTCTCCAGACAGGTATAACAGTGCGTGATCACGAAGAAAGGCAAGATTCTGCGGCGCACTGATGGTCGTAAACCGGGGTTCGGCCCGAATGGCGGCTTCGATGGCTCGCGACGTCTGTTCGACATCGCCGAACGAATCTCCGTACACGACGACCACAGCCGTTTTCAGCAGATCAGGGAATGCCGCTTCGTACTCGTCGAAGTCCACCCGCCACGCTGATTGCTGATCGATGAGCCCGCTCAGATCGGAGTTGATACGGAAATTGGCAAGCCCGTACCAGGCGCATCCGAAAGTCAGCAGGGTGATGACCATCAGCACTTGCCACGGATGCCGACAGACCAGTGCTACCCAGGCACCAAGTGCATGGTTCAGACGTTCACTCATTCCGAAGATTCGTCGAGTTCGTCGAATTCCTCGAGAAAGTCATCCATCGGCGGATCGCCATCGAAGATAACGTATTCACGACGCTGGTAATACGCATCGCGCGTAAACACATAAGGGTCCAGGGCTGCCTGATCCCGTGCATCTGACAGCGGCAACGCTGCGGCTCGAATGGACAGCAGATCGACCAGGGACACCCATAGGCTGTAGCCACCACTCATCAGCAGTTCCGGGAGCCAGGACTTGAAGAGTGTGCCTGGTGTATCGCGCACGCTGGAGGGACCCGATGGCAGATAGATGTAGCGGGATCTGGTCACGCCCCACACCGCCAGAGTCTGACCGAGATCTTCTTCGTGGTGCTCGAGCCCCATTCGAGCTCCGACATCGATCAGACCGCCTATGCCAACCGTCGAATTTACCAGCAATCCTGCCAGGTCTTCGCCGGCATGACGGAACTTCCCCTGCAGCGCACTGTTGGCAACGCTGTCGATGCGACGCAGGTTATTGAAAAAATTGCCCACTCCACGTTCAGCCCAGTTTGGCATCAACGCCCGGTAACCCCGGGCCACCGGGGCGAGGACCCTGCGATCCACACTGTCAATCACACCATAAACTTTGCGATTGACCGGCTCAAAGGGGTCCTGCACGGCAAAAGGCTCACCGTTGAGCGTTGCACAGCCGCCGAGCGTCGTCGCGGCCAGGCACACCGCCAGGATCAAGGCCCAACCGCTGCCCTTACTCGAGTTCCGCAACGTTCTGCTCGACGTGTTCAAACATCGCGGGCAAACCCTCACGCTTGAGGATGCTGCCATAGTCAGAGCGGCGCAGTGCCAGGTCACTCACCCCATCGGCAACTACGTTGAAGATCTTGCCCGACCTGAAGTAATAGTGCAGTGATACCCGTTCACCATTGCTGCGAACGATAAAGGTCTTGACAACACTGCCGGTCTTTGAGGACTGGACACCAATGCGCTCAAATCGCTGACCCTCAAACTTGTCGAACCGATCGGCATAGGTGGCGACCGACAGACGCCGAAGCAGATCGACGAGCCGGGTCTGCTCCGCAGGCTGCATCTTCGACCACTCTCGCCCGACACTGACGCGTGCGATGGTCTCGAAATCGAAGAGTGCAAACACCTGGTCATCAATAATGGCGATACGCTCCGCAACGGTACCGCCATGTTTCATGGCCTGCACCAGCACGGCATGGAGCGCATCAACCTGTTGACCAGGATCCTCCGCAGGACTCGCATGAGTGCGGAGCGACGTCAGGGCTAACAGGCCGATCAACCCAGTCAACCCAATCAACCTGGTCAAAAGAGAGCGCCTCATGTGACAAACACCAGGCTGAGCCAAGGGACATAGGTAATGATCAGCACTGCGGTCAGCAGCACAACAAAAAAGGGCCAGCAGGCGCTATAGAGTTCAAGCAACGGCTTGCGAAAGCGGAAACTCGCGATGAACAGGTTCATGCCGATGGGGGGAGTGAAGTAGCCGATCTGCATGTTGGCCAGGAAGATGATGCCCAGATGCACGGGGTGTATGCCATAACCCACCGCTACCGGCAGCAGGAGGGGAACCATGATCACGGTCGCGGCAAAGATGTCCAGAATCGCGCCGAGCACCAGCAGAAGCACATTCAGCAGCAGCAGAAACATCAGCGGACTGCTGACATGTGCCTGCATGAATTCAAATAGCTGTTGGGGGATTTGTGCATCTACGAGAAAGTTGGTGAACGCCAGCGCAACTCCGAGGATCATCAGAATGCCGCCCACCATGACCATCGAATCGATGACCAACCCCGGCAATTGCTGCCATTTGACGTCTCGATACAGCAACACCTCAGCGGCAATCACGTACAGCGCGGTTACGGCCGCCGCATCGGAAACGGCAAAAACTCCGCTGAAGATGCCGCCCAGCACCACGACCGGCAGCGGCAGTTCATAACGGGCGGCCCACAGCGCTCGGCCAAACTCGGCGCGCGTAAACGGTTGGCGTTTTATGCCTCCCTCCGGGCCTCCCGGCCGATGTTTCCACAGCGTCCAGGCAATCAGCATGGCCAGCATCAGCAGCACCGGGAGCACGCCTGCCTTGAACAGATCGACGATGGAGAACGGCACACCAACGTCCATCTGCTGGGCAATCACACCGTACAGGATCAGAGGCACAGAGGGCACGATCAACAAACCAAGACTGCCTGATGAGGTGACCAGACCCAGACTGAATCGTTCACTGTAACCCTGGCTCAACATCGCCGGTAACAACAGGGCGCCCAATGCAACAATGGTGACCCCGGAAGCCCCGGTCAACGCCGTGAATACCGCACAGGCCACAAAGCCGACGATGGCCAGGCCACCCGGCAGCGCACCGAACAAGGATTGAACCAGATCAACCAGGCGTTGAGAGGTTTTTGCCGCGGAAAGCACGTAGCCGGCAAACGTGAACAGTGGCAGTGCCACGAGGAGTGGTGTGTCGACGATCCGATAAAGTTCGATGGCGACAACTGCCAGATCGATGTCCGATGCCCAGAACCCGGTCATGGCGGCTGCGAGCAGCACCGCGAACAACGGTGCACCGGAGAGTGCCAACAGAATCAATCCGGCAACGGCCAGCCAGATCATGCCTGTTTGCGCTCTGGCAACTTCACCACGTGCAGCAGATATCGCAGGCACATCACTGCCGCTGCGACCGGCATGATTGATTCACACATCCAGGCAGGTACCGAGGCGAAGGCGATTGCACCATCTTCAAATTCCGTGCGCACAAAACCAACGCTTGCCCAGGTAAACAGAGCCAGGACCAAAGCGGTCATCAGCGCAGACAAACGGCGCACCAATTGCTGCGTTCCGGGTGAGAGAAACCTGGCAATCAGATCAATACGGATATGATCATCAGTGCGCGCCGCGATCATCGCGCCAAGCATGGCAATCCACAACACCAGGACACGGACCAACGCGTCGCCCCAGTTGAGTCCACTATCAAACAGCAGTCGCGCCAGCACCTGCCACGCTGCCAACGCGATCAGACCTGCAAGCAGCACCACCAGAAGTCCGGTTTCGATTCCCCGCAACAGGCGCATGAAATTTCTCTATCGGCTGCGTTGACTGGCCAAAGCCGCCATGAAATCACGGTACAGGTCTGCGTTGATGAATCCTTCGGCTGCAAATCGGTCGTTCGCCGTCTTCGCCAGTGATTGCCACTCGATCAGTTGTTCCGGTGATGGCTTGGACCACTGCACACCCTGTGTGGTCATGGCCGCGATCGCGGAAGCGTGATCGTTGCGGGCCAGTGCATCAACATCAGCGACGGCCTGTCGCAACTCATCGCGGACGATCTGCTGATCCACTGAAGACAGTTTCCCAAAGGTGCGACCGTTGATAGCCAGCGTGCCATAGATGTACATGAGCGGCATGTCCATGGCGTACTTGACCTGCGTGTACCACTGCAGGGCGATGGCACCAACCGGCGGTGCAGCGATGGTGTTGATCAGACCTGTCTGCAACCCTGTCAGCACATCGGCAATGGTCAGTGGAATGCCGTTGATGCCAAAACTGTCGAGCAACCGGGTTGCCCCGGGGTCGTTATCGGGGGTCCACACCTTGCGGGAGCGTACGTCCGCCGCACTGTGCACGGGTTCCTGGGCCATGACGTAGGCAAAACCGATCTCCGCAACACCGAACCCCTCGTACCCTTTGGTACGCAGTCCGGCAAGCAGTCGTTCGTCAAACTTCACCCGAATCGCTGCCGCTTCTTCAGCAGAGACAAACGCCAGCGGCAGACTGTAGAGCTGGAAATCGGGATCAACACCAACCAGCCCACCGGACGTGAACACGGCGCCATGCAATTGACTCACCCGGATCTTGCGCAGCACCGCCTTGTCATCTCCCATGACACCACCGGGATAAAACTTGAGCGTTACCCGCCCGGCGGACTTGTCGCTGATGACCTTCCCCGCGACACGCAGGCGTTTCATCCACACGGATCCATCCGGTGAAACCGTCGCAATTTTCAACGTCGTGGCACCGAATACAGGGTTGGTAAGAAGCAGAGTTGCGATGACGAGCCACAGCCTGGGCGACTGCGGTGGGTTGCCGCGCCGCCAATCAGGCAGGCGGCAACCTGATTCGACGATAGCGCGAAGGTGTCCACGCTCGCTGAAAGCAAGCCGTACGCACGACTGCAACATCCTGCTAAAAATATTCATCTGCTGATTCCATGAGTTTGCGCGCCCGGACCTGGGCGACAGTATTGATCAGGGTCAGTCCCGGCACCCTGGGATCTGCGGCAATGACCTCTGCCAGCAGACGATCATGCAACTCGCGATCAAAAACGAGCCGGGCATAATTCTCTGCGAACATCACCTTGGTGAGAAGGTGCTGGTTCTGACTCAACTCGATTGCACGCTCAAAGTGCTGTCGACCAACTTCAGGGCGACCGCCCATGGCTGGTGGAAACAAGGTTTCAAACACACCAAGGTAAAGGTGCACACCACCATGATCAATGGTTTCATCCAGTTCGACAATGCGCTGCATCAGCGCCTTGACGCGCGCGAGTTGTGCAATCGCATTAAAGTCATCGCTGTGTACCTGCATCCAGCCGGCCCAGGTTGACCCGAGGCCGTACAAGAGCGCTGCATCCTTCGGTTTGCGTGCAGTCAGCCAGGTTTCAAAGATCTTGAAATCCACGCGTTCGAGGTCACAACCGTCCTTGATTTTTTCACAGACGGCGTGGCGGGCCATGTCCAGTGCCTTGTCATGCATGTGGCGAGCCCGGTCAGTTTCTTCAACAAATGCGCCGGCATAGGCCGAGTTCAAACGGGCGGCGGTGCTGAGTAGCCCCGCATCGTCCGGACTACCGGCGAGCAGACCGTCAATCAGGAGGAGATAGGCGGGCGCGCCATCACGCACCAGTTCCATATCGCCACTATCGAGAATGGCGCTGGCGAGGTTGTTGGTGAAACCCTGCGAAGCGCCGGTAATGATGGTGGAACACGCAGGCAGCACCACCGACATGGCCAGCAGGAATGCAGCCCTGCAACAGGTCTTGAGTGAAGGACTAAACATGTTTCAGCAGCCGGGATCGACGCTGATCAGGCAGAATCGGCCTGGAGTCTGCGCGACAATTTCCTCGCGCAGCAGCGCGTGGACCTGAGTACGGATATCCGGAACCACTTCGTCCAACAACACTTCACCTAACCTCATGTTCGAATCAGTCATGTGCGCAGCACTTTCATATACGCTGGCTCCACAGGCGCTGCATTGTGCCATAGCAGGCGGATGGTTCCCTGTCCCTACTGATCGCCCAAACCTGCAGCAACCGCTTCCAGCACATCTTCAATCGGTGGACGCTGTCGATATCCGGGAACCGCGAACGTCCTGACTACTTCTCCGTTCGGACGTAGAAAAAGAATGCCTGGATGTGGAACACCATAAGCGCTATGTCCTTCCGGGTACTCTTCATTACGAACTCCCAGTGCATTCACGTGCTTTGCGTTTTCGTCATGCAGCAGCGGGTAACCAAGCTGTGCGTCGTCCCGGAACACTCTCAACACTTCGAGCCGGTCATAAGTCATCCCTGCCACGTTGACACCCATTGCTTCGAACCGACTTCTTTCATTTTCCAGTTGAACCAACTGGCGCTTGCAGAAGGGTCACCAATCCGCAGAACGATTGATAAATATCAGCAGCCCCTGTTTGCCCGTCAGATCGGCCAGAGTACGCTCACGCCCTGAATCGTCCTGCGCGCGTATTTCGACACGGCTTCCGATTGCCGGACCCCACACATGCTCCGCAGCTGCGATCTCGGACACCGCAACGTTACTGAAACAGAACACCGCCGCCAGGGCCCACAATTTCAAGATGACTTTCTCCTCTGCTTTTCGGACGTGTTGCCCGGACGTTTTGCGTTCAAAACGTCCTGCCTTCAGGTTTCGATTCGTTCCTGCACAACCTGGAACCAGTTGATCACCAGGGGCATTCGAGGCTGCGATTGTAACGCAGCGGTCGACGCAAGCGATTGTGTGGTCTGGCGGCGCTCCGTGCGACGCAACCGTGCCCGGGATTTTCTGGAACCGCTCCGCCTGAGCGTTCTGGCAACTCGCCTGACTTGTGTCCACCGCTCGAGGCACTCAACCCACGCGACCAACAGCGGACGAGCTGCTCGCCACTCATCTGACAAGCCGGGCTCAAAAAGTTCCAGCACCACGCGCAGTCGTCGCCCCTGACGCAGCAATTTTGCCAGGCGCGCACCCGATGGTGCCGGCCCATTCGTGGTAAGCCATGGCCTGGATTCGAGGCAATGACTGGCCAGAGTGTCGAGCGCGGCGGCTAGCACCAGATCGGCAGGTGCTTTCAGGTGGCTCAGCAGGGTGGGCAACTCCTGACACAACCACTCGGACGCTTGTGGCAACGCGTGGTTCAGAGCCCAATCCTCTGGCGCGCGCTCACCCAGCGTCGTTTCGATCACTCGCGCGGCACGCACCCGGTCAAAGTCATTCAAACGCTCAAGCAGCGGATCGCGGAACGCGCTATAGGTAGTCTTTGACCAGCCACTTCGCAGCAGGTAGGTGAGCGTTGCAACCCGGGACAGGTACGCGATCGCCCCATCCGTCTGCTGAAATTCGGACAATTCAGGGTCTTCACGCAACACGCTGAGGCTGGTTGCTGCCTCGGCCAGCAATTCGGCCATACATTCCACGGGTGACGACTGCCCGTACTGCGCAACCATGTGCCACGTCATCGATCAAGCCATCCCTGGGTATTCGAACGCGAGCACAGCAGATCCGACTCCCGTCCGGCAGATTTCCCCATTGGCAGCCGCTGCAGAATGTTCATGAATATGCCCACTGACTCCTGGTCCACTCGCACCGTGAGACTGGCACACTCACGGCATGCTCGCTACCCTGTCGCAAACCAGGAGCAACCATGTCAAATCCGGAACCGCTGATCCTTACCGAACATCTGGACGGCATCACCGTGGTCACCCTCAATCGCCCGACTGCACTCAACGCGTTATCCAGCGGCCTGCGTGCCGCGATCAGCGAAACCTTTGTTCGGCTGCGCCACGATGAACAAACCGAGGTGATCATTCTTACTGGCGCCGGGCGCGCCTTCACCGTGGGTCTGGATCTCAAGGAACTTGGTGGGGAAAAGCCTGCAGAGGCAACCCGTGCGAGTATCGATATCGCCGCCGCACTTCGTGACATGCCCAAACCAGTCATCGGTGCCATCAACGGATTTGCGATCACTGGCGGTTTTGAACTGGCGCTGATGTGTGACTTCCTCATCGCATCTCCCGATGCCCGCTTCGCCGATACTCACGGTCGGGTTGGCGTGGTGCCGGGATGGGGGCTTTCACAGCGGCTGCCACGCCTGATTGGCGCCAACCGGGCCAAGGAATTGAGCCTGACCGGCAACTATCTTGATGCCCAGACCGCGTATGCCTGGGGTCTGGTCAATCGTGTGGTGCCGGCCGCAGACCTGCTGCCAACCTGCATTGCACTCGCACGCGACATCCTCTCCACGGAGCCGGTCACCCGCGGCGAAATCAAGCGTCTGATCGACGCCGGCTGGAACTCGACACTCGCTGAGGGTCTGCGGCTCGAAGATGAAGCCAGCAAAGCCCATGGCCGAAAGGAAGTCAGGGCGGAAGAGGTTGCCGGCCGACGCGCTGCCATCCAGGCGCGTGGCCGGGAACAGAGCAACAGCTGAATCGCTGCAGATTTCAGGCAAAAGATCGGCCGGGCCCAATCAGCGCAGCGCCGGGCAGGCCGGGATGGCCGATCAATGCAGAAAGTTGAACATGCGCCGACGGTAGGTCGCAGCCAGAGGCGCGCCTTTGCCCAGCAGATCGAATATGCGAATCATCGTCAGCCGCCCAATGTCGTCGCGAAATGTCCGATCCGTGCGTAACACGTCGAGCGCGAGCTCAAGGGCTGCCTCGTATTCCTCCAGTACGGTCTGGCGCACACACAACGCATATTTTGCGTCCAGGTCGGCCGGGTTCTGCGAGACCGCTGCCAGCATCTGATCCAGAGTATCCATGCCGGCCACTTCTTCCCAGAATTCGAGCCGGACCATTGGCCGTTTCCGGTCGGGCACATCGTCCGGGATGGTCGCCAACGCCTTACGGGCTTCATCCAGCTGGCCACTGCGCACCAGTACATCGGCAAGCTCGACACGAAACACCGGATTGTTCGGCTCCTGCTGAATCGATTCCTGCAAGATCTCCAGTGCCGTGCCGAAGTCGCGGGCTGCCAATACATCCGTCAGTGAAGCCCGCAGCATGTCGCCGCTGGACATGGTGAGCTGATCTAGAAGCTGCTGGTAGACCCGATCACTCTGCGGACCATCAAGCTGTTCAGCCACCTGTCCATTCTGCAGGACCCGTATGGCGGGCAGGCTCTGCACCCGCAGCTGCTGGGCCAGTGATTGATCCCGGGCCACATCCACCAGTCCCAGTGCGGCCTTGCCGTTGTATGCAGGCATCAGGCTTTCCAGGGATTTTTTTGCGGCTACCGACGGCAAGACCTGTGCAGCCCAGAACAGCAGGAGCACTGGCATGGTGCGGGAACGCTCGGCAACATCCTTCTGGATGTTCTGCGGAGTGACTTCAAAGACGTTGCTGCTACCAAGTTCCATGACTTAAGCCGTGCCTGTGTAATGTGGAAATAGTAAGAAAACCGGTGCCGTTTTGCTTTCAGTAAATGCCGAATCTCAAAATGTAAGTTCCGTGGTTACCGGTCGGCTTTCGACGCTCACCGGCGTTTCACCCGTCAACACGATCCACGGCATTCCGGTGGACTGCGTGGCCACCTGCATGGTCCTGACCCGCTCGCGAAACGGTGCAAATACCTGTTCCAGCTGCATCCGACCATTATTTTCTTCACTGACATGCCCGATCACCACATCCAACCGCGCATGAGCCAATGCGTCCAGCAATTCGGCAGACTGGTGATTGGACAGATGACCAAGGTCGGAGCGGATTCTCCGTTTGAGGGTTGGCGGATAGCGTCCCCCGTCGAGCTGGCCGACATCATGATTGGCTTCCAGCATCAGCAGATCAGTACCCGAATACTGTTCGACAACATGCGGCGTGATGCAACCCAGGTCGGACAGCACACCGATCCTGATCACATCCTGTGACAGCACAAACTGAGTCGGCTCGCGGGCATCGTGGGGAACCCGGACGGGGTTGACGGTGACGTCGTTGATCAGGAACGGCACATCCCCATCAAATGGCTGACCGGTCAGCGAATACTGACCACTGGAGAGCGTGCCATAGGAGGCGTGGACCGGAATCGCATATTTGTAAGCAAATGCGGCGACCCCCGACGCATGATCCGCGTGTTCGTGCGTCACCAGCACGGCGGTGATCTCACCTGGCCGGACACCTAGTCTGGCCAGCCGTGCTTCGGTTTGTTTAACGGTAAATCCGCAATCGACCAACAGCAGCGTCCGGCCGAATCGGACCAGCGTGCCGTTCCCCCGGCTGCCACTGCCAAGCGACGCCAGACCAATCAAACCGCGAATTCCCTGATCAGGGACAGCACCTGTTGGGCCAGGTCCTTGTCAACAGGCTCGCCATTCGCCTCCTGTACGAACACCGTGAACTCCTCGCCCTCGCCTTCAAGCTGAATCTTCAGATCCTTGGGTTGGTCATCACCAAAGGTAATCATTCGCTTGAAAAAGCCTGGCTCTTCACCAGCCAACAGGGCGTCACTGACCCGAATGTTGTAGGTCCCGGTGGCGCTGTCATCGCCGGTTACCTCGACACCACCATTTGCAAGCGCCTTGCTGATCGCCGCCCAGGCACGCTCAAAATCAAGACGCAGACGAAGCACCGGGCTCCCATCCGGATTCCGATCCATTTCTGCCTTGTTCACGCCCGAGATGTTGGACGCCACTCGCGAGACAGTCTGTTCGGAAACTCGCGCGGCAATGTATGCACCCAGTTCTTTCAACAATTCGTCCTCAGCCGTCGGCAAAGCCGAGTTGACCTTTGCCAGTGAGGCAAGGCCAATTGCCGAAGGCACACCCTGGCTGTCATTTTCATGGCGCAGGTGGATCTCGCTGCTTTGGTCCTGCAAACCACCTTCGAGCCGCAAGCGCAGACGTTCCCTGCCGGTGTTGAGCCCTTCGGACTGCCGTTTTTCCTGGAGCACCAGCCGGACGACGTCGCGATACTTCTGGTCCTGTGCCGGTGCAACCAGGAACCAGTCGGTGTCGATCCGCCCTTCCGTCGGCTCTTCATAGGTCACCGCCATGCCGTTCTCGGCGAGGAACTGCTTCACTTTCGGCCACACTGTCGTGGGCGACTCGGGAATCGCCAGCCAGCGACGCTGGGACAGCCGCTGTATGCGAACTTCACCACGATTGTCGCTGGTGTAGATCGCATCCGGTTGTGGTGCTCGCTCCGTGAAATAAACCGCATTCGATTGGGTCGGCACAGGTGGGATCGGAAACGGGTCTTCGAGCTGCTCTGCCTGCATGTCGTTCGGAATAACCAGTGGTAGCAACTGCCTGGCCTTCACATAGTCACTCCGCCGGTCGACAAAGAAGCCCTTGTCATCGCTGAGCCAGCCACAGCCACTGACCACCAACACGGTTCCAAGAAGGGTGTTCCGCCACATCGTCTGTTTCACCTGCCTGGCTGGCATCGTCAGGGTCATCCCGTTTGTGTCACTGGAGTGCGCCGGCAGCGCGAAGTCGGGCCCGGAGTTCGGGCTTGTACTGATCGGAAAGCTCCACCAGAGGCAACCGGATACCACGATCCATCATGCCCATTTCGTAGAGCGCCCACTTGGTTGGCATCGGTGAAGTTTCGACGAACAGAATTTCGTGCATCGGCTGCAAGTAGCGGTCAAGGTCGGCGGCTCGCTGGTGGTCGCCAGCCGCCCAGGCATCACAGAACTCAGCCATTTTCCTGGGTAAAACGTTGGCAGTCACCGAGATGGTACCCACCGCACCGAGCTCAAGCATTCGCAGCGTCTGTGCATCTTCGCCGGATAACATGATGAATCGTTCATCGACCAGCTGGCGGATTTGTGCAATCCGCTCCGGACTGCCACAGGCTTCCTTGATCCCGATGATGCCTGGAATCTGGGCCAGCCTGCCGACCGTCTCCGCCTTCATGTCGCAGGCCGTTCGTGGTGGCACGTTATAGAGGACGATCGGCACTTCACACGCGGCGGCAATCGCCTTGTAGTGTTGGTAAAGCCCTTCCTGGGTCGGCTTGTTGTAGTAGGGAGTGACCAGCAGGCAGGCATCCGCGCCATCACGGGCGGCCTGCTGCGTCTGATGGATGGCTTCGCTGGTCGAGTTGCTGCCTGTGCCGGCCACAACCGGAACGGCGCCGGCAACAATTTCCACTGTCCTGCGGATGACCTTGAGATGTTCATCGGTATCGAGCGTGGCACTTTCACCGGTTGTCCCCATAGGCACGATGCCGTGTGTGCCCTGGTCGAGGTGCCAGTGGATCAGACGCTCGAGCGCCTGCCAGTCCACATCACCGGAGGCGTGCATGGGTGTCACCAGGGCGACGATGCTTCCCCTCAACATGCCATCAGTCCGTTTGCAAAAGTGCGCGCATGGTAACAGCGGGACCATGCCAAGCTCCACCAGTGAGATGCTCAGCCACACCGATTGCGATCACCAGGTTGTTGAACTGCAGCCGGGAGCATTTTTTCTACAAAAAAAGTGTTAAGGCTTTTTCTTCAACAGATAGCTGAAAACGCCATCCTGTTCATTCGATTCCAGGAGTTCGTGTCCGCTCTGCCGCGAAAATACCGCGAAGTCACGCACCGAGCCTGGGTCGGTGGCGTACACACGTAGCAGTGCTGCCGGCGCCAGTGCATTGAGCGCCTGCTTGGCCTTGAGCAGCGGCATCGGGCACGTCAGCCCTTTGGTATCAAGAACGGTTTCATCCATAACGAGCGGATTATAGCCGGATTCAGACTGCATTCAGTTCAGTGATTCACTATGATCCGACCATGGTTCGATTCACTGCCCGACCACCACGTGCAACGACTGCAACCCGACGCCCATTGACCGGCGCAGGCGCATTCGCATTGCTGGCTGGGCTGGCTGCCTGCCTGTTTGCCCTGGCGGTGCATTCGGCCGGGACACCGCATAGCCAGGCCGTCAGCCTCGAGTCGCGGGAAGAGCTGCAACTGCCCAGTCTGGGGGACGCTTCTTCAAGCACGATCTCGCCACAGCTTGAACGGCAGATTGGCGAAGATTTTCTCAAACAGATCTATGCCGGCCTGCCAACTTCCAGCGATACGCTGCTCAAGTACTACGTCAGCGTCCACCTGAGCCAGCTGTCCGGTTATTCGGACCTTGCCGACTCGATCCTGCGGGTCGTGGTGATCGACAACAAGGAGATCAACGCATTTGCGGCTCCCGGAGGTGTTGTCGGCGTCAACGCGGGCCTGTTCCTGTACGCTCACGACGTGCATGAGTATTCATCCGTCATAGCCCATGAACTGGCGCACCTCTCCCAGCGCCATTTCGCTCGTGGCGTCGAAGAATCCCAGGCCCAGACGATTCCAACCATCGCCAGTCTCATCGCGGCAATTGCCATTGCCGCCATGGGCGGTGGTGATGCCGGCATGGCCGCCATATCAGGGGTTCAGGCAGCTGCGCAGGCGCGCAGCCTGCGTTACAGCAGGACTCGTGAAACCGAAGCCGATCGCATCGGTATCAACACACTGGTTCGCGCCGGACTCGACCCGAACGGCATGCCACGCATGTTCGAACGGATGAACCAGACGTACCGTTACAGCGAACGACCGCCGGAGTTTCTGCTCACGCACCCACTTTCGGACACTCGAGTCTCCGACACGCGGCAACAGGTGCAGTCCATCCCGAAACCCACTGCGCCCGCGCCCAACAGCCGGCTCAATGAACTCGACTACGGATTGATGCGTGCCCGCACCCAGGTCAACTATGCAACCAGCCCGAAGGCAGCCGTTGTACTGTTCGAAAAGGCGCTGGTCGAAAACCCGGACGATATCGCGTCTGAATATGGCCTGGCGCTGGCACTCGCCAGGACCGACAAACATGATGCTGCGTTGGCCATCACCGAATCGCTGCTGAACAGCGATCCACAGAAAATCCTCTACATCGGCGCCCATGCCGAAGCATTGATCGAGGGGAAAAAGCCGGCCGAAGCGGCTCATCTGCTCAGCCATCACCTGGTGCTGAACCCCGACAACGCGCCGCTATCCATGCTTTATGCACGTGCGTTGTCTGCAGAGAAAAAATTCGCCCAGGCGCAGGCGGTGCTGGAACGTCAGAGCCTGGCCAATCCACGTGATATCGACGTGTGGTACGACCTGGCCGAGACGGCCGGCCTCTCCGGTGATGTCATCGGTGTGCATCGCGCACGAGCGGAGTATTTTGCTTTGCACGGTGGCTACAGCCGTGCCATTCAACACCTGGAATATGCGCAGCGACTGATCAGCCGCACCGAGCAGCGACTGCTGGCACAAATCAATCAGCGCATCATGGATCTGCGCGAATCCCTCCGCGCAGCGCAGCAAAGTTGAGCACAGCGCAGCAAAGTTGAACGGGACGCAGGAAAGTTGAACGGGACGCAGGAAAGTCGAGCCATCACACAGGCTGACAACCCCTGACAATAACGCGAGTCTTCACCCTCTTCAGACCTTGAATTCAAGCATCCGGGTCAACGGCACCATGGCTTGCCTGCCAATTTCAGGGTCGACATGGATCTCATTGGCCAGCATCACTGTCTCCGATCGCAGCACATCGGCCAGCACCTGCAGATGATTCATCGCCATCCACGGACAGTGTGCGCAACTCTTGCAGGTGGCTCCATCGCCGGCCGTCGGGGCTTCGATGAACCGCTTGCCAGGATTTTTCTGCCTGAGTTTATGGAACATGCCCTTGTCGGTTGCCACGATGAAGATCTGGTGTGGCAGCTCTGATGCCGCCTTGAGAATGCGGCTGGTTGACCCCACCACGTCAGCCAGTGCAATCACATCTTCCGGGGACTCGGGATGAACCAGTACTCCGGCATCCGGATAGACCTTCATGAGGTTTTTGAGCCCCTTGGTCTTGAATTCGTCATGCACGACGCAGGCTCCCTGCCAGAGAATCATGTCCGCACCGGTTTTGAGCTGGATGTAGCGGCCCAGATGGCGATCAGGTGCCCAGAGGATTTTTTCGCCTCGGGCATGCAGCGAGTCGACAATCGGCAGCGCAACGCTGGAGGTGACTACCCAGTCCGACAGCGCCTTCACTCTTGCCGAGGTATTGGCATAGACGACGACCGTGCGATCCGGATTGGCCTTGCAAAAAGCTTCGAACTCATCCGGTGGGCAACCCAGATCCAGCGAGCATTCAGCCTTGAGAGTCGGCATGAAGACCCGCTTTTCGGGTGACAGGATCTTGGCCGTTTCGCCCATGAATCGCACACCGGAGACGATCAGTGTCCTGGCCGTGTGCCGTTTGCCAAATCGGGCCATTTCGAGTGAATCGGAAACAAAACCACCGGTCGCCTCGGCAAGGTCCTGAATATCGCCATCCACATAATAGTGTGCGATGAGCACGGCATCCCGTTCGTGCAGGTGCCGGGCAATTTCGTCCTTGAGCGAATCACGCACGGCAGCAGACAGCGGCATCGGACAGTGGTCGGGAATCTGTTCAACCGGTAGGGTGTGGTCTTTCAACTGCAAAGTGCTGTGCTCGCAAGAACCGGGGCAGCCCCATTCTACTCCGGTAAATTCATCCCGCGGGACCGGCTTCATGGCAATGTACAAAGTCCTGTTTCTGTCCGATCCGTCCGAGACAGCACCTCGCGACAACATTCACACCCTGCCCCGTGCATTTGCCCAGGCTGGCTGGCAGATCGGTATCGAAACTCACGCGCTCAGTTGGCATCACGGCAATGTCTATGCCGGCAAGACCTGCCTGCAGGATGCAGACTTGGTCTGGCCGCTGGGTCTTGGTGACCGTCGTGATTTCATCGACCGGATGCAACTGCTCGCCCACAGCGGTGCCCGACTGATCAATCCGCCACAGGCCTATCTGCTACTGCATGGCAAACTGATGTGGGCGGATTTGCTGCCACCCACCCATGCTTCCAACCGGTTTGACGATCTGGTCAACATACTCACGCAATCCACCGGCGAGTGGATTCTCAAACCGGCAGCAGGCAGCTTTGGCAGAGAGGTTCACAGGCTGTTTCCCGACGACGGCGATCTGCTGCGAACAACGATGCAGACCAATCCTGGAGAATGGTTTGCGCTGCAGCAATACGTCCCTGCCATTTCAGCGGGTGAACACCGTTCACTGCTGATCGGTGACGGCATCATCGGCAGTTACCGTCGCATCCCGCACGATGGCCTGCGTGCCAACCTGGCAACCGGTGGCCGGGCGCAAAGCGGCGCACCCGGGAGTGAGGAAGTCGCAATCATTGAAGAAGTAAAACGTCGGCTGCAGACCCAGGGCGTCGGATTTGCAGCAATCGACACCAGCGGTCGCTACCTCGTGGAAGTGAACGTCGCCAATCCGGGTGGGCTTGGCACCCTGAATGAAGTTTATGCACAGGATTTTGGCGAAGCCGTGGTCGCCAACACCGCCCGCTGGCTCGAAGCCATAAAGGTCAGTGAAGGTTGCGATCAGCCTCACGCCGCGCCAGCAACATCGTCTTCAGATCGTCCAGTTTGTCCTGTCGTTCATCAAGGCGGCGGACATGCCAGCGAATGATTTCATCCTTGCGTGGATGATCCAGCTGCCGCCACGTCGCCAGTGCTTCCTTGAGGCGTTCAACTTCGCGCGCCAGCAGCAGGATCACATCGTCGAGCGTCAACTCGAGATCATCGGGCAAAGCAGATTCCAGTTCAGCTGTGGTGGTCATGTTGCAGGTTCTGGTACTCATCGTTCAGGGCGCCGCATGCGGCCTGCCTCAACTCAAGCCTCAACTATAGCTCCACGGCAGCACTGTACGGAATCGCTTTGTGCTCTGCCTCGCATTCCCGAACGTTTCCTCCTGGCTTGCCTTCCTGAGCCCCACACGTAGACTGCTAGCCCGGACTATTCATGATCATTCTACTGGCTGCCGATATACGGGAAAACACAGCGCGTGCTCCTTCCAGGTGCTCGCCGTACTGTTGGTACGACTGCGCGCCTGCAAGGGCGCATCACACTGTCTTTTCCCGCCTCTCGTCACTGGCGACGAACCTTCGTGATTAGTCCGGGCTATCGGGATGAAAACGACGAGGATGGGACACGGTCGATGTTTCCGCACTGGTTTGAATTACCTGACGGAAAATGAGTCGCTTCATTCGACTCGTCACCGATATCCAACCAGAAAATGACAAGGAGACACACATGGCGGGACCACTGTCCGGGTTTCGTGTCATCGATCTTTCCGCAGTGGTCTCAGGTCCGCTGACCGGTGCGCTCCTTGCCGACCAGGGTGCGGATGTCATCAAGATCGAACGGGTCGGCGCGGGCGACATCCAGCGTCACGTCGGTAGCCAGCGCAACGGCTACTCCGGATTTTTCCATGTGATCAATCGTGGCAAACGCAGCATCGCCGCAGACATCGGTACGCCGGAAGGCCGACAGATCGTCCACGCACTTGCAGACAACGCCGATGTGGTCATCCAGAATTTTCGCCCCGGCGTCGTCAATCGCCTGGGCATCGGCTATGACGATCTCGCTGCGAACAACGTGGGGCTGGTCTACCTGAGCATCAGCGGCTTTGGACAAACAGGGCCGCGTGCGGGCGATCGTGCCTACGACCCGATCATTCAGGCCTACGCCGGTATCGGCGCGATTCAGGGGCGTATTCATCGCGAGCATCCGGAAACACCGGAGCAGGTCAACATGCTGCTGCTCGACAAGCTCACGGCCTGGACCGGCTGTCAGGCCATCACGGCTGCATTGCTCGCTCGCTCGAAGTCGGCAACAGGTCAGCACATCGAACTATCGATGCTCGACACGGCGTTGGCGTTCATCTGGGCTGACACGGCTGCCGACATCATTCTGCAAGGTGACAACATCGATCAGCGGCCACCGGTGGGTGCATCCGGCACGGTACACAGACATGCCGACGGCTGGGGTGTCACCATGACCCTCAGTCAGGACGAATTCGCCGGCATGTGCCGGGCCTTCGGCATGGCCGATGTCGCCGAAGACCCGAGATTTTCCAGTCTGGCTGCCCGTACCAGGAATCGCCTGCCGCTGCAGGAGCTGCTGGCTGAGCGGGCCGCACCCGCAGCGCTGACCATGACATTGGCTGATGCGGCAGAAGCCATGCAGCGTGAAGATGTTCCGTTTACACGTTTTCGGACGCTGACCGAACTGGCAGGCGACCCACAGATTCAACACAACGGCAACCTGCGTACACGCACACATGCGGCCGCCGGGCCGTTGATCGAGGCACGTCCTGCACCACTCTTTCGCGGCACTCCCTTGTCGATGACGTGCGATGCGCCCACGGTCGGGCAACATACACGGGAAATACTCGGCGAACTCAATCTCGCCGCTCACTACGAAGACTGGCTCAGGCGAGGAGTGATTTCATGAACTTCGGATTCACGGAAGAGCAGCAGATGCTGCGTGATCAGGTCAGACGGTTCATGCAGGATGATCTGCCACTGACAAAAGTCCGCACGCTAGCGAAAAATGGCGTCGTCGACCGCGACCTGTGGAAAAAAATCGCCGATCTGGGCTGGCTCGGGTTGACCACACCGGAAAAATACGGCGGTCTGGGTCTGTCGTGGGTGGATCTGACGGTGCTGCTGGAAGAAGCAGGTCGCGGCCTGTGTCCATTGCCTGTCGTCTCCCAGGCTCTCACCGTGGAAGCCATACTGACCGTGTGCAGGAAAAAACAATGCGAGACCTGGCTACCGGTCATGGCCGCCGGTCGAGCCATCTGCACACTCGCTTTGTACGATGATCCACACTGGCTGCATCCGGAGGGGATCACCCTGAAAGGCAAACCGGTCAAAAAAGGGGTGCGGATCAACGGCACCAAACCTTTTGTTGCAGACGCCATGTCTGCGGACTACCTCATGATCGCGGTTTGGGTGGATAACCACCTGTATCTGGCCGCCGTCAGCAAGGATCAGGTAACGATCCAGGCGCAGCCGCAGATGGACCTCACCAAGCCGGTGGGTAACGTCACCTTCAATGACGTGGTCATCGATGACGACATGATGTTCCGGTTGAGTCGCAAACAACTCGCCTGGCTCACCGATCTGGGCGCTACCGCGATAACCGCCGAAGCAGTCGGTGCAGCTGAAGCGGTGCATGCGATGACCGTGAAATATGCCAATGAACGAGTGCAATTCGAAAACGTGATCGGCAGGTATCAGGGAGTCAAACACAGACTGGCCGACATGTACGTGGATATCGAATCTTTCAAGTCGCTGCTGTACTACGCGGCATGGACCGTGAGCAACAGCCGGCAGGAACTGCCGCGTGCAGTCTCACTGGCCAAGGGTTATGCATCAGATGCCTTTGCACAGATTGGCATCGACTGTATCGGCCTGCACGGCGCCATCGGGTTTACCGCCGAGTACGATGCCCAGCTGTACCTGAAGCGCTCCAAATGGGTGCGGCCGATGTATGGTGATTCGGAGTTTCATTTACAGCGCGTGGCAACGTTGGGAGGTATGTAATGGACTTTGACTATTCGGCATCCGAAGAAGCATTCCGTCAGGATGTTCGCGCATTCATAAAGGACAATCTGCCACCTCGCCATGAGCGTGGCCCTGACTTTCTGAATGAGTGGCTGCAAAAGGTACGCGCCCGGGGTTGGGTGGGCTTTTCCTGGCCGAAGGCATTTGGCGGTGGTGGTGGCGGGCTCGTGGAACAGGCTGTATTGCGCGAAGAAATGTCCCTCGCTAAGGCACCACCGCTCGGGACATCGTTCATGGGTCTTGCCTGGGTCGGCCCCGGGATCATCCAGTACGGTACGGAAGAGCAGAAACAGCGTTTCATTCCGGACATTCTCGACAGCAAGGTCACCTGGTGTACGGGCTACTCCGAACCAAACCATGGTTCGGACCTCGCATCGATCCAGTGCAAGGCGGTGCGCGACGGCGATGACTATGTCGTCAATGGGCAGAAGATCTGGACCTCCGGGGCCCCATGGTCGCAGTGGATCATTCTGCTGGTGCGAACCGACTTCCACACCGACCGAAAACACAAGGGCATAACCTGTCTGCTGGTGCCGATGAATAGCCCGGGCCTGGAGGTGAAACCGATCGAGAACATGGCTGGCGACCGCCACTTCGCCGAAGTTTTTTTCAAGGACGTTCGAGTACCTGTCACCAATCGTCTCGGGCAGGAAGGCGACGGCTGGAAGGTCACCGTGTCCGCACTCGCCAACGAGCGCTCGAGCATCGGCGAAGTGACCCAGATGTTCGACAAGCTCGATACGCTGAAGGAACTGGTGCAGCACACCCGCAAAAATGGCAAACCGTCCAGAAATGATCCAGCTGTCAGGCGACGCCTGGCGACGTTCGAAATGAAAATTGCCGCCATGAAATATAACGGATTGCGCTATCTCACCAAACAGATCCGGGGTGAGCCATTGACCAGCGAGACCTCGGTCAACAAGTTGCACCGGGCGAACCTGGAAATCGAGATGGATGATTTTGCTGTGGCACTCACCGGTCAGGCAGGCCTGCACCTGCGCGGTTCGGACAACGCTGTGGATATGGGCAGCTGGGCGAAGTCGAGCCTGTCCTGGCCCAATGTGGTGATCGGCGGCGGTACGCCGAATATCCAGCGCAACATCATCGCGGAGCGGATCCTGCATCTGCCGAAGGATTGAGGGCCTGCTCTATCTCGCAGGAGCGATCTCCTGATCGCGAACTCCGGCCTCAATTCGTTCGCGGTCTGCACCGTCTGGAGACCGCTCCCACAAGAGACCTCCCGCGAGAGAACCTCCCACAAAAGACTGTTCCAGCAAATCTGGGGAAGTCACCTCGTCCCTCATCGTTTGTGCTTCAGGAAGGCTTCGTTGACACAATTCTGCAGACGCCCCGTGCTCAGGTAAGTCAGGGCTACCTCGCCGGCCTTGTAACGCATGTCATGCACGCTTTCCGGCGTAAAGAAGGCTGAATGTGGGGTGATTACCAGACGATGATCAATCCATTCTTCGTCAGCAGCCCACGCCTTGATCAGGGGATGCTCGGGGTTGGCAGGTTCTTCCGGCAACACGTCGAGGCCAGCCGCCTGGACCCTGCCGGACTTCAGCGCATCGTGCAGCGCATCCAGATCGACGATTGGCCCACGCGCCGTATTGATCAGCATGAGGCCCGGTTTGCTCGCTGCCAGTACCTCTGCGTTGATCAGCTTCGTGGTCCCGGCGCTGAGTGGCGCGTGCACGCTGATGACGTCACTGATACTGAAGAGTTCCTGCAACGAGTGAACCCGCTTCACCCCGATCGCCAGATCCGAACCGTTGGATACAAACGGATCATGGAATACAACGCTCATGCCAAACGCCTTTGCGCGCAAGGCGGCTGCCGTACCGATGCGACCAAGACCAACGATACCCAGGGTGCAGACCGACAGCCGCTTGCCAAAAGGATTGAGCGCAGGCCGCCACTTCGTGCGCGGATTCTGCTTGAGTTCCCGCGTGTGAAAGGTGATTCCCTTCATCAGTGACAGCATGAGCGCGATGGCGTGATCGGCGACTTCCTGGGTGCCGTAGTCCGGCACGTTACAGACCGGTATGCCGAGCGCGCCCCAGGCCGCCAGATCGATGTTGTCGAAGCCGACGGCAGGCTTGACAAAGATCCGGCAGCGATCGAGTTGGGCACGGTAGCCCGGCTCAAGATCGACACCGTTGACGATGGCATCGCAGCTTGCCCATTCGGCATCAGACACTTCTCGTGCATACTGATGAAATATTGCCTCGCCGTCGTCGGCGACGCTGGCCAGTTCGATGCTCTTGTCGCCGGGCCAGCGCATATCCGGCCAGAGAATCCTGAAAGTCATGGTTGGCTCCTCAATTGACGCTTTGGTTTGTTGTACCGTCTCATCGGTTGCTCAGGCGAGCAGCTCCGGCAGCTTGCTGACAGAACGACGCACACGATCCGGGTCCAGCCCGGGTAGTCGCAGGCGGGTTGCGATCAGGTGGGTCATGCCGAGTTGTTCACGGTAGATCCCGACTTGCTCTCGCACATGGTCTGCTGCACCGACGATGGCCCATGCATCCACCTCGTTCGGCGCCTTGTCGCGCGGCCTCGGCAGAGAGGCCAGGCGTTGTTTGACCGCGATGGTCTCAGCGGCATCTTCCGTAACGTACACCGTTCGCATGACGGGTACACAGTCGACGTGCGCAGCGCCGGCTGCCCGGTGACTGCGATAGTTTCGCACCAGTGTTTCAAGGGTTTCCATCGGCGAGGCAAGGTAGGGCAGACCGAGGCGACCCGCCTGGGCGAGTGCCTTGGGACCAAATGCCGCCACCCAGATCGGTGGATGCGGTTTCTGGCACGGCAACGGTGCCAGCGTAATGCCGGTGGTTCCTTCGATGCAGACCGGCTCTCCGGTCCAGGCACGGCGCATCATCTCGAGGGTGGCTTCAAAAACTTCGCGTTTCTCTCCCGGCAGGACGTTGAACGCCTTGAGCATGTCCGGCGCGTACCCACGACCAACGCCAAGAATCACCCGTCCGCGGGACAACTGGTCCAGCACCGCAACCTGCTCGGCAGCGAGCAGCGGATTACGAAGTGTCAGCAGGTAGCTGGTGGTCCCCAATCGGATGCGGGAGGTGGCGCCGGCGACACCAGCAAGCAGCATCAGCGGGTCCGGAATCGCGCCGGTATTGAAGTGGTTTTCCGGTAACCAGAACGACTCATAACCAAGCCGTTCAGCAAGGACAGCCTGTTCCTGGAGATTACTTGCCCCCGGATCGGAAAAATCCCAAGGCGTCAGCCCTAAATGCACACGTCCTCTCCCTGCCAATTGATCCCGGCACAAGCTGGCCGAGCCGCTTGTGACGGGATTATGCCTGCCCGTGCGGGTCGGGGTGAAATTGCTAGTCTTCCAGGATGATCTTCACGCTCTACCATGCACCGTAAGACGCCCACCTGGTGCGTCCGCTGGCCCGCTTCATTGAACTGATGGAGGTCGATCTGGTCTGTGTCGACACGGAGCCCGAACAGTTCGCGACAACGGGGCTCGTCCTGTGCGGACGGGGTTACGACACCCAGCCCTGGTTGAAAAATGCGCTGCGTGTCAACAACTCAGTCGTGGCCGTACTGCTGGCCGACGTGGACCCGGGGGTCAAAAACGCCCGCTGCATCGACCTGCGTACGTGGCCCGGCCGATCGGCAGACAAGACGGCACTTGCGCTGGCCGAGTGGCTGAAGAGCGGAGGCAAATCCTCATTTCCGGGAATGAGCGCCAAAGCTCAGGAATCCGCCAGGCCGCAGCGTTCGCAGAACATCGCTGCGTTCCTGATGCTGGCGATGATCGTCGGACTGTTTTTCATGATGGCCCAGCTATCGGACCGCAAATCGGAGATTCAGCCCGCCCTGGTTGCTCCACCGCAGCCAAATCACGATCTCCTGCCCGCCACCCCCGCAAAAACCCGCGTCACGGACTCTGCCAGGCCTGATCCCGGTTCAACGGCACCGGAGTCCCCTGCCGCATCCGTTCCTGAAACTCACCAGAAGATCGGCGCAATCCAATCAGGGTCGTCCTCGACAAAGGGGCGTTCCTCGCCATCAACGACAGGCGATGCTTCGCAGACTCTTCGCCCCAGACTGGCAGAGTCGCGAGCGCCAGAAATCGCTGATGGCGGTAGACCCTCGCACAGCAAGGTCTCGACACTTTCAGGCATCAGTCGGGCTGAACTGGACCGGTGCTTCCTGCTAAGCAGTGGCGCTGTCGGCGTCCCGCCAAAATCCTGCCTGATCCTGCAGGCAGATGGCTTTGCAGACTAGGAGTCTGCGCGGCAGAGTTTCAGAAACGTCATTGATCCTGTGACTGCGCAGTCAATCTTCATGTTTTGTCCTGAGATCCTGATTTCTACGACATGAGATTCATAGTGGGTCGTCGGGGC